>Ga0209591_10007421_pt1 | contig 12061 bp, 11 predicted proteins | sample MAT01_FD_187207 | JGI IMG/M metagenome (GOLD analysis project Ga0209591, IMG submission 187207) | Freshwater microbial communities from Lake Fryxell liftoff mats and glacier meltwater in Antarctica - MAT-01 (SPAdes) (version 2) | ecosystem: Environmental > Aquatic > Freshwater > Ice > Liftoff...
CAACGTCTACCCGCGCGAGATCGAGGAGCTGCTGTACGGTCACCCCGCCGTGGGCGAGGCCGCCGTGATCGGCGTGCCCGACGAGGCGCTCGGCGAGGAGATCAAGGCCGTGGTGGCGCTGAAGCCCGGCCAGAGCGCCACCGAGCAGGAGCTGATCGACTACTGCAAAGAACGGCTCGCCGCCTACAAGTATCCCCGCAGCGTCGAACTGCGCGACACGCTCCCCAAAACGGCCACGGGCAAGATCCTCAAGCGCGAGCTGAAGGGGTGACGAGGTGACACGGTGACGAGGTGACACGGTGACACGGTGACACGGTGACACGGTGACACGGTGACCGGGTGACACGGTGACACGGTGACACGGTGACACCTATCGGCACCGTGAGGTGTCACCCGGTCACCCGGTCACCTCGTCACCTCGTCACCTCGTCACCCGGTCACCTCGTCACCTCGTCACTGCCCCTGGAACACCACGGCGGCGCGTTGATCGGGCGCGCCGCTTAGGTAGATGGTTGTGGAGACACTCTTTGCGGCGCCGCCCTCGGGCGTCCAGAAGAGCACGACGCTCCAGGTTGAGGCGCCGAGGCCGCAGCGACCCGTGTAGCCGTTGGCGTCGGTCTGGTTCTCGAAGCTGTGGTCGCCATTATTGATCCCGATCACGGCGCCGCTCACGGGGCCTGTGGGCGCCAGGATCTGCACGTCGATGCACGAGGCGAACTGGCCGCTGGCGCCGCTACCCTCGAAGCTTTTGCGCTGGGCCACCGCGTAGCTGGGGGCCACAGGGGCGGTTGGGCGTGCAGGCGTCTGGGTTGCGCGTGGCGCCTGCGCTATGGGTAGCGCTTGCGTTGGGGGCACCTGCTCGACGGCCAGCGCCTGCTCGGCGAGCGCGCGAGCGTCCGCCGTGAGCTCAGTTGGTGGGGCGTCTGCCTGGGCCAGGGCTGCACGCGCGTCGCCCACAGCCAGCAGCGCTAGCAGCGAGCGCTGCGTGGCGTCGAGTTCATCGCGCAGGGCTGAGTCGGCGGGCGCAAGGGGCATGGCGAGGAGCACGAGATCCAGGGCGGCGCGCATGGCCGGAAGATCGTCTGGGGTCGCTGCGAGCATAGCGGCGGCATCAGCGGCGCGCCCTGCGGCGACCTGCTCAGCGACCAGCGCGGCGCTCGGCGCGGCAGGCGGCAGCTGTGCCGCGCCGCAGCCGACCAGCGTCATAACAAGTACAACGAGTCTCATCAGCTGGGGGAGCGGGCGAGATGTGGTGTGCATTGCTAGGCTTCTCCTGGAATATAGGGCACGAAGTCCGGCCTGCTGCTAGCTCCGCTTCGTGTGCTTCGTGGCCTTCGTGGTTTCATCCCGCGAGCATGTCCTGACGGCATATCAGCTCATCGCTCCGAGGATATTTGGCACAGCCGAGCCGTGCGAGCAGCGTTTCCATGTCGGGGAGCGCTGCGGCCCGTTGCACCGGGTTTGGGGCGGTCGCATCTGCGATCAGCGCTGCGAGGGCGGGGGAGCGTGGCAGCCCTGCGGTGAGCGCCTGAAGCAGCACGCCGAGGCCAAAGATGTCGACCAGGGGCGAGGCGGGGGCCGGCGGGTCGGCGATACGCTCGGGCGGCAGGTGCCCGGCTGTGCCGTAGACGGCGCGGCGCCTCGGGGCGGCGGGCGTCTCGGCCGAGCCCAGGTCGATCAGGGTGCAGTGGGGCACGCCGTCGCGGCCCGATCGGACAATGATGTTCGCGGCCCGCACGTCGTGGTGGACGATGCCGCGCCGATGGAGGTGCGCGAGGGCCTGGGCGACCTGCCGCGCCACCTCGAGCGACCAGCTGATGCGCCGAGCAGTGCGGCGCAGGGGCAGCAGCCGGTTGAGTGAGCGACCGGGCTGGTAGGCCAACGCCAGGTAGGCGCGCCGACCCGCCACGCCCGGCGCTGTGAAGCCAAAATCAGGCGCGATTCCAGGGTGGCGGCGGCCATACAGGCAGCCGAGGTGCGGGTGGAAATTGCCTGGCGCAGCGAGATGGGCGTGCTCGTCGTGGAGGCTAGGGGTGGCGGCAGGGTAGGCAAGTTTGAGGGCGGCGAGCCGCCAGCTCAGCGCGTCGGTGGGTCCAATTGCGTTGGCCGCCATGCGGGCGCGTAGCCAGAGCCGCGCGGTAGCACGCCGGGAGGCGCACTGCTCCCAGGGGCGGGCCAGGAAGAGCTCGCCCTGCCCGCCCCGTCCGAGGAACGCCAGCAGCTCTAGGTCGCCGACGCGGGCGCCAGAGATGATCACGGGGTCTCCTCGTCGGAGGGAGCGCCCGCGAGCTGCACACTCAGGCGGATCTCGGGGCCGATCAGCACCAGCTCGCCCACGGGCAGCAGCTCGGGCACGCCTGCAACAAGCGAGCGCCCCTGGTCGCCGATCATAGTGCCGTTGGTGCTTTCCAGATCCGTGATCTCGACCCGCTCGCCCACCAGGCTGATACGGGCGTGGAGCCCCGAGACCCACTCGCTCGCGATGCTGATGTCGCACCCCGGATCGCGCCCCAGCGTGCAATGCCGCTGAGTCAGCGGGTAGACCCGACGCTCTCGCCCATCCCAGAGCACCATGCTGAGCCGGGAGGCTGTGCGGGGGCCAGCGGAGCGGCGTGCTGTGGTGAGCTCCGCGCCGCGCCGTCGGGGCGCGCCCAGCAGCTTCGGAGCTGGGGCGACCCTCCGCGCAGGCCGCCGCCGACGCCAGATGCCGTAACCTGCGCCGCCCACCGCGAGCGCCAAGACGGGCAGCCCGAGTAGTTCGACGGGCGGCGCAGCGTGAGGCACCTCGAACGAAGCTGCGAGCAACGCGCCGCAGCCGCTAACGCTTATGCGGTGCAGGCCAGGCGCGAGGCCGCGCACAGGCATGCGGAGCCGCAGCACATCGCGCCCCAACACAGCGCCGACGTGCTCGCCGTAGCTGGCGATGAGCGCGGGCAGTGCGGCGCTGGCCTGTGCGCGGTACGGAAAGTAGGCTTCGCCCAGGCTTGCGGCGGCTGTGGCGAGCGCGCTAGACGCCGGATCGCCGCCGATCCCCACGATGCTCAGGCGTACAGCGGGAGCGCGGCTCGCCCGCAGCTCATCAGCGAGCGGCTGTGGCTCAGGCGTATCGGCGGCGAAGATGAAGATAACGCCCGAGTCGCCACTTGATTCGCGTAGCTGGCCCTCCGCCTGGCTCAGTGCGGCGACGAGGGCGCCTGGGGTTGCGAGCGCACGCGGGGCGCCGTCCGGCGCCGTGATGGCGGCGAGGGCCAGGCGTGTCGCCACGGCGTCGGCGGTGAGCGGCAGAGCTATGCGCGCGCGGGCGTCGAACGTGACGATGCTCACCTCGGAGGCGGGAGGCAGGCGGTCGAGCAGCGCCGTGGCGAGCGTGCGGGCATCGGCGAGGCGCGTGCTGTGGGGCGTGCCTGCCGCATCCATCAGCGGCGTTGTCTCTACAACGATAGCGACACGGGCGGGGGTGCGCGCGGCGGGGAACACTGGCAGCGGCGCGCCGTCGTCGAGCGCGACGTACAGCGGGGTCGTCGCCAAGGCGCCTGCGCAAGCTGTGTCTACAACAAGGCCCTCTGGAGTAAGCGTCACCGTGGGCGGGGGTGGCGAGGAACTTTGTGCCGCCAGGGCGGCGGGTGCTGAGAGGAGCAGGCACAGGCAGAGCCAGGGGGCAAGATGTAGGACCGACATGGTAGCTCCTGTGATCGCAGTGCGTCTACCCATGAACCGTCTGGCGCGATGAAACGATGCGGGGCCTAGCGCGCAAAGACGCGGCGCGCACCACAGGGTGCGCGCCGCGTCTACTGAGGCTACGCTTCGCATGTCATGCTGAGCGTAGCGAAGCATCTCGACCGAGACCCTTCGCTGTGCTCAGGGTGACAGACATGCGGCATACGCAGGTTGAATTGGTATTACGCGCGCCGGCGCGTAGCCAGGTTCCAACCAAGGGCAAGGCCGATCAGCAGTATGCCGAGTGCGAGCGTGAGCCCAGGGTTGATCCCGCCGGGCGCGGCGGTCTCGGTCGCCGCGCTCGGGCCGGGCTCGAGCGCTGACTCAAGCGTGCCGGGGGAGCTGGACTCGCTGCTCTGCACCGCGTCGGCCGCGCCGCTGGGGATGGATGCGCTGCCCGCATCTGCTGGCGGCGTGCTGTTGCTCTGGGGGCCGCCCGCCACTCCGTCGGCCGTCGACTGCGCGGACATATCAGCGGCGGGGGCCGCCTCGGGCGCGGCTGCGGACGCGGCGGCGGGGGCCTGGGTTGCTGCGGGGGCTGCTGTAGCCTCCGGCAGACGCATCTCTGCGGCAGGTAGCGGGGCGGCCTCGGCGGCGGCCGTGGTTGGAGCGGCGGCGGCTGGAGCCGTGGTAGGCGTAGCGGGGAGCGCGCCGGCGGCCAGGAGCTGCACTGTTGCCAGGAGCACCAGGGCCAGGCCTGCGAAACCGCTGCCCATCTGCATCACCCAGCTTAGCGGGAAGAAGGCGCGCGGGCGTGCGACCGTTGCCGGGTCCAGGGTGAAGGAGCGCGGCAGCGGCACCGGATCAAGACTGCGCAGAGTCGCCACGGTGGTGCGCAGCGCCTCTAGCTCGCTCTGGAGCTGCGGGTCGCCGCCCAGACGACGCTCCAGACTCACGCGCTCAGCGGCGCCGAGCCGGTTATCCAGGTAGGCCGAGAGCAGCTGCAGATCCTGCTCGGCGAGGCTATTCAGCTGTGACTGCGAACGTTGCATTAGTATCTCTGCCGTGGCCGCGTGTGCGACCAGGATGGGAGTTATGGGACCGGGTAAGCCGTCTGGCGGGTGAGGCGCCCGTAAGACGCGCCTCAGCTACACGTCACCATGACGAAATTTTAACGGTAGCAGTTCCCCCTCGCGCAGGATGTCGCGCAGGCGAGCGCGGGCGCGGCTCAGGCGCGACTTGACCGTCCCGAGGTTGGTGTTTGTCACCTCGGCGATCTCCTCGTAGGCCAGGCCCTGCACATCGCTGAGGATGACCACGACGCGCTGATCCTCGGGCAGCTGGGCGATGCCGCGCTGGATGGCGGCCGCAAGCTCGCGGCGCAGGGCGACCTCGTCGGGCGCCTCGCCGGTGTCCGCAATCTCAAAGCCCGGGCCGTCGTCCTCGCTCTCCTGGGCGGCATCGAGCGAGATGGCGGGGCGGCGCTTGCGAGCGCGCAGGGCATCGTAGCAGGCGTTAGTGGCGATGCGGAGCAACCAAGAGCGAAACACCCCGCCGCGAAACTTGTTTAAGTTGCGGTAGACCGAGATGAACGTTTCCTGGGCCACGTCGGCGGCGGCGTCCGCGTCGCCGAGCATGCGATAGCAGAGGTTATAGACGCGGCCCTCATAGAGCCGGACCAGCTGGTTGAACGCCTCGACGTCTCCGCGCTGGCCGGCCTCCACCAGGAGCTGCTCTTCGTTGGCCATGGCTCGGGGGTGCTCCACAGGGCCTGTTCGCGAACCCCATTATAGCAGAGCCTGGCGGCGAGCCACCGCGAAGGCGGTTACGCCTCCACAAAGCGCGCGCGCTGGAAGAGGTAATCGCCATGGCGGCGAAGGCTGATCAGCCGCAGGCGCGGCGGGCGCTCGGGGGAGAAGGCGACGCCCTCGACGAGCGAGGGTCGGGGCGCGGCGGGCGGCACACGGTTGCCGATCACAATCGGGCTGACGGTGGTGAATACTTCGTCGATCAGCTGCGCGGCGATCAGCCCGCCGTAGACAAGCGCGCCGCCCTCGCTGAGCAGCGTTCTCACCCCACAGGCGCTGTGGAGGTGGGCCAAGAGCGCTGCAAAATCCACCCTGGGGCCGGGGCTCACGTGGTAGCCCAGGTGGGCGAGTCCGGCGAGCTCGGCGCGGGCACGGAGCTCGCCAGCGGCGCTGGTGGCGATCAGCACCGGCTGGCCGGGCACGCTTAGGGCGGCCGCGTCGGCGGGGATGGCACCGCTGCCACTCACCACCACAAGCAGCGGGAGCGGAGCGCGACCCTCGGCGGCGCGCATGGCAACGAGGGCCTCCCGTTCGGCGGGAAAGATCTCCCAGGGCGTCCAGCGGTGGCGTCGGGCAACGCGCAGGGTGCCACCGCCGGTAAGGATAGCATCGGCGCGGGCGCGGATCAGCGCCATGAGCCAGGTGTCGTGGGGGGCGTTGCGGCTCACATCGCCGCCGCCGGAGCGGCGCGGCTCGTCGAAGGAGATGCGGCCATCGTGGGAGACGACGAAGTTGGTGAAGGTGTAGGGACGCCCGGCGCGCGGCGCGGGCAGCCGCCAGTCGCCACCGTAGATCGCGCGGGCCGCCTCGGGGAGGCCAGGGCCTTGCGCGTCGTCCTCGTCGAAAAGCAGTGTGTAGGACGAGCCTGGTCCGTGCATAGTTAGTAAGGGTACAGGGGGAGGTGAGCGAGCTACGGCCGGGCTGTTCCCTCTTCCCTGTTCCCTGTTCCCTTGTGTTAGAGCGGCAGCACCTGGCCGATCCTGGTAATCCCGGCGGCGAGACGCTGGCCGGAGGTGGCGATGAGACGCACCACATCGCGCTGGATGTAGAGATCCACGCGGGCGCCGAAGCGCACCGCGCCGATGCGCGCCCCGGCCTCGAGCCGGTCGCCCAGCTTCACACGGCAGCTGATGCGGCGGGCGATGGGGCCGGCGATCAGGGTGAGCAGCAAGGGGCCCCACTCTGTCTCCACGCCCACATAGACGCGCTGGTTACGCTCGCCAGCCTCAGGGTCGCTGGCGGGGCGGTACTCGCCACTGACATGCTCCAGGTAGCTCACGCTGCCGAGGGCGGGGCAGCGGCAGAATGGCACGTCCAGGGGGGCGATCGCCACAGCGACGCGCAGGCAGTCGGAGTGGACAAAGCGGTGCTCGTAGAGCTCATCAACGCGCACGACGCTGCCATCGGCGGGGGCGAAGAGGCTACCCGGCTCGTTGGGCGTAAGGCGGGCGGGGTCGCGGTACAGAGCTGCCGCGATGGCGATGAGGGCCAGGGGCAGCGGGGCTAGGCGGGGGCGCAGGCCGAGGGCCAGGCCAGTCAGGCCGATACCGAGACCGAGGAGCGGCGTTGCCTCAGGGTCGAGGCCAGGAATGGATGCGCTGCGATCTTTGCTGATTGTCTGTTCTGTCATGGCGGGGGTGGGTTGGCGGCTGCTCTTCGTCGCCGCCCGATTCTAGCACGCGGATGCCACGAGCGCAACTGTTCTAACGCTGGCGCAGCTATGCTATGATAGCGCCGCCGCCTTTGCACAAGGAGAACGTATGCTCAACGCCCAGGAGATCATGGCGATCATCCCGCACCGCTACCCTTTTCTGCTGATCGACCGGGTGCTAGAGCTAGAGCCAGGCGTGCGGGCCGTGGCCGAGAAGCTGGTCTCCGTCAACGAGCCGCATTTCACCGGCCACTTTCCTGGCAATCCGATCATGCCCGGTGTGCTAATGGTGGAGGCGCTCGCCCAGACCGGCGCGGTGGCCGCCCTGAGCCTGCCAGAGCACCGGGGCAAACTTGCGATCTTTGCCGGCATCGATGCATGCCGCTTTAAGCGCCTGGTGCGCCCCGGCGATCTGCTGCGCCTGGAGGTGAGCCTGGAGCGCTTTCGGCACGGGATCGGCAAGGGCACCGCGCGCGCCACCGTAGGAGGCCAGCTCGCCGTGGAGGCTGGGCTGCTCTTTGCGCTCACCGACGCCTAGTGGAGCACCCAATGCGACTCGCGACCCTGCTTGGCCGGACGCTACGCGATGCCCCGGCCGAGGCTGATCAGATTGGGCACCAGCTGGCCCTGCGCGCGGGGCTTGTGCGCGCGATGGCCCCCGGCAGCTTCGCGCTGTTGCCCCTGGGCATGGCGGCGGCACGCCGGATTGAGGCGATCATGCACGCTGAGCTGGCGCGGATCGATGCCCAGGAGCTGCGCACACCCATCGTGCAGCCCGCCGCCCTGTGGGAGCAGACCGGCCGCTACGCCCAGTATGGCCCGCAGATGCTCAAGCTGGCCGACCGCTCGGAGCGCACCCTGGTGGTGGCGCCCACCCACGAGGAGGCGATCGCGGAGCTGGCCCGTCGCGAGGTGAGCTCGTATCGCCAGCTGCCCGCCATGGTCTACCAGATCCATACCAAATACCGCGACGAGATCCGCACCAAGGGCGGCCTGATGCGCATGCGCGAGTTCACAATGCTCGACGCCTACTCGCTCGACGCCGACGAAGCGGGCCTCGACACGGTGTATGATCGGGTCGCCACGGCCTTCGAGCGCATCTTTACGCGCTGCGGCGTGCGCTTTGTAGGCGTCTCAGCTTCGGCGGGCGAGATGGGCGGCCGCGAGCCGCGCGAGTATATGGCGCTCTCACCCTCCGGCGAGGATACACTGGCAATCTGTGGGCAGTGTGGCTTCGGGGCGAATGTCGATCATAGCTGGGATGCGCACGTGCAGCCAGATCACCGCGAAGGCACGCTTGGGGAGCAGCTGCTGGCCGCGATGGAGCTGGTCGCCACGCCTGGCGCCGCGACGATCACGGAGCTCGCCGCGTTGCTCGGCATCGAGGCGACAGGCACGGCCAAGGCGGTGTTCTTCGATACGCCCGAGCGCGGGCTGGTCTTCGCAGTGATCCGGGGCGATCTCGAGGTAAGCGAGCTGAGGCTGGCTGCAGCAGCAGGGGTGAGCGAGCTGCGCCCGGCCACAGCGGAGCAGATCGCGGCGGCAGGCGCCGTGCCTGGCTACGCCTCGCCGGTGGGGCTGGCGGGCGTCTTCGTGGTCGCTGACCCGTCGGTGGTCGCAGCTGGCGGGCTGGTGGCGGGCGCGAACAAGGCTGGCTACCATCTGCGCAATGTGGTCTACGGGCGCGACTGGCGAGCAACGGCTGTGGCGCAGATCGCCACGGTGCGCGAGGGCGACCCCTGCCCGCGCTGCGGCGCCCCCCTCGCCCTGGCACGCGGCGTGGAGATCGGCCATATCTTCAAGCTTGGCACGCGCTTCACCGAGGCCCTCGGCGCCAGCTTTCTCGACGAGCACGGCGCCGCGCGGCCGGTGGTGATGGGCTCGTATGGCATCGGCGTGGAGCGGCTGCTCCAGATTATTATCGAGCAGCACCACGACGAGCGCGGGATCGTCTGGCCCGCCAGCGTGGCCCCCGCCGACGTGCAGATCATCGCCCTCGGCAAGAGCGCCGCGCCGCGTGTGGAGGCCGCCCGGCTCGCCGATGAGCTTGCCGACGCGGGCCTGCGCACGCTGCTGGACGACCGCGACGAGACAGCGGGTGTGAAGTTCAACGACGCCGATCTGATCGGTCTGCCGGTGCGCCTGGTAGTGGGCGACAAGCTGCTGGCTGCTGGCGAGGTAGAGCTGAAGCCACGCACGGGCCAGCCCATACGGGTAGCGCGGGGCGAGCTGGTGGCGGCGGTGCGCGCTGCGCTCGCTCCAGTAGTGGCCGGGTGACATGCCCGCGCTGCGCTTGGGCTGACACGGTGACCGGATATCACCCGGTCACGGCGTCTGGCAGCTCTGTCTCTACACGTGGCGGATGTGTGGGGAGAGCCAGCAGGCTGGAACATGAAAGGGTCGCCTCAATGCCCGAGGTCTACATCACGGCGGCGCTGCGCACCCCGATCGGACGCTACGGCGGTGCGCTGCGCGAGGTGCGCCCCGACGATCTTGTGGCCGACCTGATCCGCGCCCTGGTCGAGCGAAGCACGCTTGATCCTGCGGCGGTCGCTGACGTGTATCTAGGCTGCACCAACCAGGCCGGCGAGGACAACCGCGACGTTGCCCGCATGGCGGCGCTGCTGGCGGGGCTGCCGACGAGCGTCCCCGGCGTGACGGTGAACCGGCTCTGCGGCAGCGGCCTGGAGGCGGTGAACCAGGCCGCACGGGCCGCGCTGCTGGGCGAGGGCGCGCTCTACATCGCCGGGGGCGTCGAGAGCATGAGCCGCGCCCCCTTCGTGTTTGCGAAGAGCGGTGGCGCCTACGAGCGCACGCCGCCCCAGGTCTACGACACGACGATCGGCTGGCGCTTCACCAACCCGCGCATGGAGGCCCTGGGCCACACCATGGCCCTCGGCGTGACGGCTGAGATCGTGGCCGAGCGCTACGCGGTTACCCGCGCGGCCCAAGATGGCTTCGCGCTGGAGAGTCAGCATCGAACGGCGGCGGCGCAGGCGGGCGGGCGCTTTGCGGCAGAGATCGTCCCCGTGAGCGTCCCCGCGCCTCGCAAGGGCCAGCCGCCCACGCTCTTCGCCGCCGATGAGCACCTGCGGCCGGAGACGACGCTCGAGGCGCTGGCGAAGCTCCGCCCCGCATTCAAGGCTGGCGGCACTGTTACCGCAGGCAACTCCAGCGGGGTGAACGACGGCGCCGCCGCGCTGCTGCTGGCGACAGACCAAGCCATAGGGCAGTATGGCCTGCGTCCGCTTGCCCGGATCGTGAGCATGGCTGTCGCCGGGGTCGAGCCCGCGCTGATGGGGCTTGGCCCGATCCCAGCGTCCCGTCGCGCGCTGGAGCGCGCGGGCCTGCGCGCCGAGGATCTCGATCTAGTCGAGCTGAACGAGGCCTTTGCCTCGCAGGCGCTCGTCTGCATCCGCGAGCTACAGCTCGATCCCGCACGCGTCAACGTGAACGGCGGGGCCATCGCCCTTGGGCACCCGCTTGGGGCAAGCGGCGCGCGCATCCTCACGACACTCGTGCATGAGCTCCGCCGCAGCGGCGGGCGCTACGGTCTGGCGACCATGTGCATCGGTGTAGGCCAGGGTATCGCGACCATCATCGAGGCGGTCTGAATCGACGGCCTGAAGCCTGCCACGTCGTTTTATAGTGGACCCCTTGTCAAGCACACGCGATTGAGCAATTAGACGAAGCGCTGCTCAACAGGGAAACTGGCGCTACTCGGGATCGAGGCGACGTCACGTGCAGTACGCACAGCTACCTCATGTGCAGCTCCAGCAGCTTCAACCGCTGCGGAGGCAAGCGATGCCAATGCCTCGGACGCCATCGTTGGCATGGGCGGCAGCGACTGCTTGTAGGCACATCGGCTTGAACGGCAGGTTCGGCTTCCGCGTCCCCGCACGCGCGATGAAGCGCGGATCACAGCTTGACAAGTGACCTTTAGGTCACATATAATCTACCTAATGGAAGATGAAGCCGTCTTTCGCGCCCTCGCCGACCCCACCCGTCGGCGGCTGCTCGACCGCCTCTTCACGCGTGACGGCCGCACGCTCACCGCGCTGGAGTCGGAGCTGCCGATGACGCGCTTCGGCGTGATGAAGCACCTGCGCGTGCTGGCGGAAGCGGGACTGATCACCACACGCAAGGTGGGCCGCGAGCGATTCCATTACCTGAATCCGGTCCCGATCCAGCGCATCTCAGACCGCTGGATCAACAAGTACGCGGCCGTACGGGCGAGCGCCCTGGCCGATCTCAAAACCGCGCTTGAAGGAGGCACTGGCATGGCGACCGATTCAAAGCCCAAGCTCGTGTATCAGATCATCATCAAGGCGCCGCAGGAGCGCGTGTGGGCGGCGATCACCACGCCGGAGTTTACCGCTCGCTACTACTATGGCAGTACGCTCACGACCGACCTCACCGTCGGCTCGCCCTTCACCTACCACACGCCGAACGGCGCGCCGATTGTGGAGGGTGCGGTGCTGGCGTCCGAGCCGCCCAACAGGCTGGTGCACACCTACCACTCCCTCTGGCCACCGATGCACGAAGACGCGCCCACGAAAGTTACCTGGGAGCTGGAATCGATGCCCGAGGGCGTGACGAAGGTCACGGTGGTGCACGAGGACTTCCAGCGTGAGACGGCCACCTACAAGGGCCTGCAGAGCGGCGGCTGGACGTGGATCCTCAGCAACATGAAGACGCTGCTGGAGACCGGCGAGCCGATGCCGCAGGGGTACTAATGCTGAGTAGAGATACCTGCATACATGCGGCCCGCGGTTTAACTGCCACGTTCCCAAGTCAGGAGAAGGAGGTTGCTATGAGCCAACCGGAAAAGAAGGGCACGCAGGGATTCACCGACGAGGAGCGCGCCGCGATGAAGGAGCGCGCCAAAGAGCTGAAGGCGGAAGCGCGCGCGAACAAGAACCGGGCGGAGGGGGAAAGCGCCGTG
>Ga0209591_10007422_pt1 | contig 12061 bp, 10 predicted proteins | sample MAT01_FD_187207 | JGI IMG/M metagenome (GOLD analysis project Ga0209591, IMG submission 187207) | Freshwater microbial communities from Lake Fryxell liftoff mats and glacier meltwater in Antarctica - MAT-01 (SPAdes) (version 2) | ecosystem: Environmental > Aquatic > Freshwater > Ice > Liftoff...
GCTTCGGTTCGAGTCTCCCCAGTCTCCTGCTGAAATTCCAGATTCGCCCGACACGCTTCCCGAAACACATGCCGCACATCGTCTCGTAACACATCCAGCTGCTGCAGACTCTGGATGTATGCGGCCACAAGAGTTTCACGATCAGGATTTTCTGTGGACTGAACAGCAGGCCACGAAAGACGATGCCAAATTGCTTTCGAAAGGAGCTCCGGCAACTTCTCATCGGACGGCTGTATCAGAAGTTGGCGGATGCGGTTTGTACCTGGAGGTTCCGGGACCACCGCCAGCGACGGAAAACGACGACCACCTCGCATGACGTCATACGTCACAGGCTCAAGTTCAGGCGAGTTTTCCGACGAGGAATTGACCATGTCGCGTGCCCCTCAGTTTCACATTCAGCCGCCTTGCCGGAAGAATCCACGGCGAGATGTTACCCAGGTAACGCGAACTTGTCGCATGATTTCTTCTGACAGCGCCTCCAGCCGTCGTTTTTTAGGCCACTGGCATCTTTTTTTTGGGGCAAGTGGGCCGCAATCCATGACGAAGCGACCAACGGGAGCGATTGCGTCTTCCCGTGACTGCAGTTTTCGCTGGATGCAGAGTTTAACATGGCTGACTTGAATGCTGGCCGCCGCAAGGCGGCCACTGGGGGGCCCCGCACGGAGCGACAGCGCAGTGTGGGGGCGGAGCGTCCAGCGGAGCCTTTCGGATTGCATGCTGCCCCAGCAGCATCAATCCGGTGCTCACGCCAAGTGAGCACGGCGGGCGTCCAGCCCGCAAGCCGCACCGGCCCCAGCCGGTCGGCGCGACCCGTTCAGGGTGGAGTTTGTTCGACGGCGTTGAGCCGTTGGGCAAACGACCAGGAATTTACAGCCCCGCGTTCTCGCGGGAGCGATCAAGGGGAACGCGGACGCCGACTTTACCGATCTGAAGTTTGCGTCCGCGTGGCGGCGTGGGCGGGACCACTGCGGTGACGGAGCGCATGCTCCAAAAGATACAGGCCCCGCCTGGGGACCAGTCGAGAATGTTCGGTCGCCGCTGGAACATTCGAGCAGGGCCTTTGTGACTCAGCCTGGACCGCGACGCGGTTCAGGACGCTTGAACGCGACGACCAAAAAGCTGAGTCAATTCATGGTGTTTTGGAATTAAAGCCACATTGTCTGTGATCGCTGCCATAACCACTTTTAAATTCGTCTGCTTCGACTGTGGTTGCGCCATATTCGCGGGAGACGAGTGAAGAATGATGGTTTGTGATGGTTACTGCTTTTCCTCGCGACTTGTGCCGTGCGGGTCTGTTTGTCTGAGAATTCAATCAGGCAAAGAGGCCCGTACGATCGAACGGGGAAGAGTGGGCTTGTTTAGGCATTCATGGCAGTGTGAGCCGTTCCCCCACTGAAATCTAACGAACGTGGTTGAAACATGCCTGGCCGGATTCGTGAGAAATGATTCTCTCCGAATGCCCTGCATTCATGAGGTTTTCAATTTCACTCGTTTCCGTTCCAAAGCCCATCGATATCGGAAAGTTACCTGGGTAAGTTTCGATGAATTCACTCAAGTGCGAGATGTCCGTGTTGCTGAAGCCAAGCCGTAAGACTTCGTTCGACGATTTCCTGTTGGCTGAAGAATTCAGCACTGGCCAGTTGGCGTTCCAGAGAAGCTCGCTTCAAGGCTCCGGCGATTTCTGGTCGCAGTCGGACTGTGATCGGAATGAGTCCCACGGGTTGAAACGACGGTGCAGGTTTCGGCATTGGGGTCTGTGGTGGGGAAACGGGTGGCGTCTTTTCCTGCGTGACAAACGCTCGCACGACATCAGGATCGGCATGTGGAATGGTATTGACGGCGGTGGTGAGACTTCTGCGTTCTGCCATGGTTAAATACTCGGTGAGTCTCCTGTGTGGTTAAAATCTACGATTGATTTGAATATGATCATTATCACTTGAACATTTCGCAGTGATCTCCGGAAACAGTTCCTGAAAAAGCTGATCAATTTCTTCGGCGGCACCTTTCGCGGCGTAGCCCATATTCCAAACAAACGTGGCCTGTCCGGGTGCGTCGGCGTAGGCTTGCCGCAGCGTGATTGGCGTTTCCGCGAGTTTGAGTCCCAGCGTCGATGCTGCGTCCCGCATGTCACGAGTCAGTCGATAATCTCGGCCGACCATATTCAGTACGGCGATGACTTCCGGCGGACCTTTCCGAATCGCCTGAGCCTGGCGGACAAAGGCCGTGTTCCTGTCGAGTGCCCGTGCTTCGAACATGCTGGCTTTGCAGGGCAGGATCGCCAGATCGGCCCACATCAGCAGCGCTCGGCTGGTTTCTGTCTGACTGCCGGGACCATCTGCAATCACGAAATCGGCTTCCATCCGAGTTCCGGAAGTTGATCCAGCACGGCATCTGCATTGTCCAGTCGCACGACAGTGATTTTCGGCTGGGCTTCTGAGATCCATTCGCTGGACGAGTGCTGTGTGTCGCAGTCGGCGAGAATCACAGATCGACCATGACTGGCAAGCCAGCCAGCAAGATTGCCTGCCAGCGTCGATTTGCCAACTCCGCCCTTTGAATTTACCAATGAAATAATCATGCTGGCAATAAAGCATGATTGCCGGTCTGCTGGCAAGCACTTTTTTGCGGGCTATCCGCAGGTTCTATCTGTAGGCCGACCTGTCCTCAGGTCGGCAATGCCAAGTTGCGTGAGTTTAGATCGATCGAGAATCTCAGATCATCGCAACTGCACCCTGGTCGATCTGAGACAGATCGACCTACAAGCCAGCCAACATGCTTGCCTGCCAGTCTGCAGATTTTTCTTGCGCAAAACACTGGAACCTGAGATGCTCAGCCGTAGGGGAAATCGTGCTTGTGTTTGCCGAATTCGAAGTCCGCGAAACAAGCCCGTGGGACACTCGTGGATTACCGGACAATGAGACACATTCGGCAATCGGAATCACCGTGAAATGAAACACGGTTTACCGGACATCGAAACACGTTTTGAGGCCTGATCACCGGACAATGAAACACTTTTTCCGGTGGCAAGTGCCTGAAACGACTGGCGATTTTGCACCCCCTAATTTGTTATTTAAATAGATAAACAACAACAGGAACGGGTTGTTGTTCAATGTGAAAAGTGTGTGAAAGAAAACTCATCAGAGACCATCAGCCAGACGACTCAACGCAGTCCCATGGACTACGCCGTGGATGAAATGAACCTCGCCGAGTTTCCGCTGGCCGCTATATCTAATCGATTCCTCGATGGAACCAAGACGGTCGTGCTGGAAGACACCGTTTTTGATCGCGAGCAGAATCGACACCTGCCGCGACGACTGACGCTATCGGGATCCGATCGCTACGGTCTACCCACATCCAAAGATGACGACGTCCTGCTGGCCTGTATCCAGCTCAGTCGCCTCAACGACTTCAGCTCGCGGGAAGTCTCATTCAGCCGGTATGAAATCCTGCGACTCTTGGGCTGGGCTGATGAAAGTCGCAACTATGACCGAGTTGCCACGTCACTGCGACGGTGGAAAGGTCTGTCGATCTTTTCGGATCGAGCATTCTACGATCACGAACAAAAGAGCTGGGTCAATCGGGATTTTGGCGTCTTCGACAATCTGGTGATCTACCGGCGGGAAGTCATTCAAGGAAAGGCTGCAACGGGATGCTCGAAGTTCGTCTGGAACGAAGTACTTTTCCGCAGCTTTCAGTCAGGATACTTAAAACAACTCGACTGGAACCTGTACTGCAAACTGACGAGCCCTGTGGCCAAACGACTTTACCGTTTCCTCGACAAGAGATTCTATCACAGTAGTCGTGTAGAAATTGATCTGCAGGAACTCGGCCTGCGGAAGGTTCGGTTGTCTGAAAACTACAACACGGCTCAGTTGAAACGAACACTGCAGAAAGGCATTGAAGAACTGGAGCGCCTGTGGGATCTGAAACAACGTTTGCCGGAGGAACGTTTCTGCAAGGATGGGCGTGGAAAGTGGATCGCCATCTTTGAACGGAAATCCAGACGCAAGTCATCGAGTCTGGATGCCAGCATTAAAAACATCAAGATTGCAACGCATCTGAACTTGGTATCATCCACAAAGAGTCCTCAGGAGCTTGAGCGAGAATTGATCAAGCGAGGCATCGGTCCCGCTTCGGCTGAAGAGTTGTCACTGTCCCAGCCGGCGACGCGCATTCGTGAAATGGTGGAACTCTACGATTGGTACAACAGCCGAGGCCAACCACGTGGTCCGGGATTCCTGGTGCAGGCTCTGAAAAAACCGGAGACAATCGCCTTTCCGCCGGGCTTTGACAGTTCAGTACAGCGACAACAACGTCAACAGGCCAAGGAAGCTCAAAAACTGGCTGAGAACAATGTTCGAACCAAACGTGAGCGAGAAGCGGCAAAGCGTGAAGACTCTCGACGACAGGCATTTATGGCCTTCTGGGAAGCAATGTCACCCGCTGAGCAGGACACATTCGAAACTGAAGCACTCGAAGCAGCCGACCCGATGAAGAAACGGCTGTACCTGCAAGCCATCGGCAAAGGCGGCAAGGCGTTTGAAGTTTATCGACAAATGATACTGATGGATCAGTTTGAGCGAATGTATCAAATTGCTTTATGATCGACGCTTTCAACCGCTTACCCTTGATGGATCGATACTGCGGAGTCCGAAACATCCGTGACAGTTCAGCAAATCTTCTCTTCGGTGACCTCCTTCCCCCCGATAGATTCCGCCACGACGGTTGCCGCTTTGTTCACCTGCGTCGATAGTACTTCAAAGTCATCTGACTTCCCAAAAGCGTTCGTGCTAACATTACCCTCTGAAAGGTTGGTTGGCCGCCCAAGGAGTGTTCCGCAATGCGGCTTTGCACCTGAGGCTGAATGGTTCTCCCATCTCTGTATATTCCAGAGAACGAAGTCGTGTTTGGAATGTCGACGCATGCAAAGGATCGCGGACGCCGTCATGTTCGTCGATGCCGTGCCGGTAACGGCAGTGACGATATGACCCTCTCCCTGTCAGGAGAGAATCGGCATACGAAAGTGGTGCCAGTCTCCAAACATAAAATATGAGGTGAACTATTAGGGATCTGCACAAAGACATGGTCGCTGTGCTGTACGTCTGATTCTAATTGAATCGAAATCTCTTTTGGTGTCACGACGAGTTTAGGAAGTTTTGAAATGGGTTTAACTGGTTTTACCCGACGATGACCGCCTGCTGGGCGGGATGGACGAGTTTTCGGGAGCGACTTTTTGGCGTCGAGCTCCTCAATTCCGTCGAACAATCCCAAGGGAGCTTCACGGCTGATCATCATTTTGGCTTCGAGTTCCGGCGATATCGTGCTCATTCGGACGTTGAGGCCGAAGATTGCCGCCCACGTGCAGATCGATTTTCAAAATTCCTGCACCGCCCACTTGAAAAAGTTGATTGCTCTTGATACGAAACACGTCCACTACTCGGAAATATTATCTTCGCGTTCTTGAATTGCGAATTCATGAATTTTCAACGATCTCATGTCTCGATGTTTCTGGCGACGGTTGTTTTTGCGGACTGTGGTCGGTGCGACGATTTTTCAGTACCAGAGCTCGTTTCGGGCTATAGCGAAGCAGCTAGTTCAATCAAAACTCTGTACGTCGAATACGATGAGACCTTTTCCGGACATGACCAAGGGTGGTCCCGAAGATGCGTTTTTGCGAGGGACGGCGAGAAGTGGCATTTTTCGACACGGCCAATTGTTGATGAAGTTGATGCAGTCGAGGAGACCGTCGAGTGTAGTGACGGAAAACAAGCGTTTCTGTACTATCTTCGGAGAGACTCGGCAGGCAAAGTTGATTTCGGAACGATTCAAATCACAGAAAGCCGAGCGGAGCCGATGGTGACTCCGGAATATGCCATTGGATTGAAGGTTCCAGAGTTGTCGAGGAATTCCGGTGCGAAGGGTTCGTTGTTGTTTTTGCTCAACTCTGGTCTCTCAACGACGATGAAATCTGAGGGATCAATTGGCTCCGGCGGGTTGATCTTACCCTTCTCGAAGGAGGGGAGCGATTTGAAGGCTGACTACAGGATCTCAGTGAAGATCGATTCCGATCATGGGTTTCTACCAGCAACGTACCAAGTGGAATTCTCAGATGAAGCGAAGGAAAAATATCCGTCGCATCGCGATTGGTCGCTTCGATGGGAGACGACAGAATTCCAGAGGTTTCCAGATGGCATGAGCGGCGGCGAGAGGTGGTTTCCGTCTGCGACCAAATTCACTCAGGTGAGTGGTAAGTCGGATGACGAAAAAAGTTTAGTGTTCATGAACCTGTTTTCCATTCGGTCAGTGGTGATCAATAAGGAACTCGACCCAAGTTTATTTAATCCTCAGATACCGCGCGGCACGACCGTGGTCGATTCCACATCAAATGGCAAGGGTCGTATCTCGCTTCATGGTGGAGCCCAGGCAGTAGATAACCGGGCGAAGCAACTCGCTGAAATCTCGGACCGGTCACGCGGAGGTCGATATGTATCAACTCTGATCGGCATAAACTTTCTGCTGATCATTTCCGCTGCGATCTACTTTCTTTTCAAGCGTAGACATTCTAGGAGTTAGTGCGATGTTTAAAGGGAGAGGTTGAATCATGTTGAGTTTCCTTTCGAAAGTCTGTTGGCTTGCAATTGCTGTTATGGTGGCCGGTCTTGCATTACCCGAAAGGGCCGTCATGGTAGGGTCTGCGGAATCCGCGCAGGTCTACGGGCTTTACGAATGCGAACACCTGGCTTTCGTTGATTGCTTAATTGCTGTATCCGAAGGCGAAAAGTGCTTGGAGCCATGCAATGGAGGTTCCGAGACTTTTTGTTCTGCCGCGCAACTTAAGTGCAACTACTTTGCTTCAGGTCCCTAAGGGAGTGAAGCCTACGAGTGTGCTACTTGTGTTAAACACTGCCCAGGCAATATGGTTCTTCGTTGTACCCCTGGCACCAATTGCAAAGAAGGCTGTAGTACCCTGCATTGCATCGATCTTTACAGCTATGCAGAAACCCGGTCCACACAGGCCAACTGTCCCTAATGTTTTTCCCGAGCGGAATGACAGGCCGCGAGCCTAGCGGATCGTGGCAACTTTCGAAGAGTCCGGGGTGCGAATTCTGTAAGTACATTCGCCAGAACTGGGGTTTAAATAGGAGGAGCCACGCTCTGGCGACTGAAGTCTCAGGCTATGTCCCGGGAGCCGGAGCGTCCGAGCGATGCGTTTTTGTGCTGGAGGCCCAGAGTTCTTAGGTCGCTGAGTTGTACTTTTTTTGGAGACGGTGCCGCACGTGCCCCCTATTACATTGTGTTACTCTTTGTTTCTTTCGATATCGACGGTCCTCGAATCACCCCGACCATTTGATGACTTTCGAAAGATGACAGAAACGAGTGCCACGACGCCTGAGCTTCGCGATCGGATGATTGGAAGCTGCGGTGCTGTCGCAGTGCAGATGTCTTCAATTCTCGTAGGTAATCCCGTCAACTTCGATGCCGTCGATCGCTCCATGAAAATTGAGCATCGCGAGAAAGGAGCATCGATGACAGAACTGGCCGAGTGCGCAAGAAAACTCGGACTCAAGCCAGTTGTGGCAAAGTGGCATAGTCTCCCTCCAGCCTCGACATCTTCGCCAGCAATCCTTTCGGTCGTAACCGCGCAGGGACCGCATTACATCGTTATTGCAGGCTATGAAAATAATAAGGTGCTTGTTTTTGATTTCCCTAATGGTGGATGGGTAGACCTCGCCGTCTTTGAACGAGACTATCGTTGGAACGGGTACTCACTTCACGTAACAAATGGCAATTTTGCTTATGCGCAGCTTTGGGCGATAATTCATCAACGGCAGGTGATATTGTTGGTTTTGATGTGCTTGATCGCGGCAACGTTCGTCATTCGTCGATTAGTTGGGACTAAATCGGTTGCACAACGTCAAGCTGACGTACTTCTGAGCCTTGTGGTTACAGCGACGTTTATGCCCGGTTGCGGGGATCGAGATTCCAGTAGTCTCGTCCCGAAATTCATTGCAGACAAAGTCGTCGTTTCTGAAGGTTGTGAGGGCTATTCTCATGGTCATTGCCCAGTAGAGTTGGAGATCTCGAATCCTGGATTAGTACCATTAACCTTGGTTTCAGTTGATGCAAGTTGCCAATGCACCTCGGTGGAGTTGCCGTCCGTTCGGGTCATCGAACCAAAGTCCTCTATTTCGCTGCCTGTGCGAGTCCGATTGCCGGAACAAGGTAGCAGCGACGCATTCGTCGTTGCGACCTTGGAGGATTCATCCGGGCGGCGGATGCAGCCATTGACGGCTGAAATCACCATGGTCGGTAAGCCTCTACCCATTCCTCGGATCGTATCGAGTTCTGGTCGTCTCGATCTAGATGTTGCCGAATTGGCAACGGGGTTCACTGTCTACGTTCGTACGATTGAATCGGCGAAAGAAATTCGTTGGATCAAAGGCTTGGGCGAGGTTCCACCGATCGTCGGAATCGTCGCAGAAGAAGTGTTGGTGAGAGAAATACCCGTGCGCGGATATGAAGGACAGATCGAAAGAACATACGAGTATAAATTAACTCTCCAACAAGGTAGCCAATTGAATAGTGGAAAGTTCCCTTTCGAATTCAAACTCCCCGTGGTGGCCAATCATCAGGATAACCCTGTCGTTGCGTTTGAAGTCTCAGTCGACGACGGTCGACGCTTGAAGTGTTTTCCATCATTTCTTATGTTCGATCTTGATCGCGAAACAACCTCTCCGCAGAAAAAAAGGATTTGGATTTCGCATGGAGAATCGGTCCAGAGTGTTTCGCATCTGAACGTCGTCTCGTCGGAACAATGGCTTCAGGCGACTGCGGAATTGTCAGACGCTGAAGGAAGGAGTTCCTCAAACATTGGCTATGTGGATCTGAGAATTGATCCCGGTTTCACGCCGTCCTCCAATTTTTCAAAATCGCAAGTGGAGATTCGGGCAACTACTGAGGACGGAAGTACGGTCAGCGGTTTCATTGAAGTCTCTCTCCGTTCTGGTAGTGAATTATGAGTGAATTACCTCAGCGGCGACCTTTCTGGTTGTGACGCAGCCGCGGTGAGCATGGAAACTGGTCAACAAAATTCTGCGAGGTCAAGGTTGCACAACCCATTGGCAGTAGTTTTTTATTGCACGAAACGCTTTGGTTGGCCGGAGATGGTTGTCGTACTCTGTTGTGTCGTGCAGTCGATATTGCTGGGCTATTCGGCCTATTACAACAGCCCTACAGACGACGAACCGGGGCACATCGCCTCTGGACTTTCTCATTGGAGAGATGGTACGTTTGATGCGTATCGGGTCAATCCTCCGCTTGTGAGGATGGTTGCCACTTTTCCATTATTGGCGTTTCGACCATCACTCAGTTATTCCAGCCGACTCAAGGAGACTCCGTACAGCCGAAATGAGTTTGTCCTCGGCAGGATGTGGATTTCCGAGAATGAACCAAGTGTTCGAAAGCTCGTTTTCGTTGCTAGGTTATCGTGCATTCCGTTCGTGTTACTTGGAGGCGTTGTCTGCTACTTGTGGGGTTCGACGTTATATGGTCAAGCCTCTGGTATATTTTCGATCCTGCTTTGGACATTTTGTCCCAACATTCTAGGAAATGGCTGCTTGGTCACAGCAGACGTCGCTGCAGCTTCAACAGGCGTGTTTTCGGCATATGCCTTTTGGCTTTGGTCGAACAGCTTGAGCTGGAGGTGCAGTTTTCTGTCTGCAATGGCACTTTCCTTGGCGCTCCTCTCGAAGTCCACCTGGTTGGTACTCATCCCACTTTGGTCGGCCCTCGGTGTGATGATCGCATTGAACAGCTCGTCCACCGTGAGACAGTCAGGTTCCTTGACTGGCCGGCAAACACCAACGTTTCGCATGGTGGTCGCCCAACTCGTTACGATGTTTGCCACAGCGATTTTTGTCGTGAATGCAGGCTACGGTTTCGATGGTTCATTTCAGCCAATTGGCAGCTTTGAATTCGTTAGCGAGACTCTAGGCGGCAGCAATGCGCACGGAATCACTGGCAACGTTCTCGATTTCGAGCCCATCCGAAGGATTCCCTCACCACTACCCGCCGATTACATTCACGGAATTGATGTTCAAAAGCACGACTTCGAGGTTGGAAAACAGGCATATTTGAATGGACAGTTTAAACATGGAGGCTGGTGGTACTATTACCTGTTTGCGTTTCTGATCAAATTCCCTGCAGGATATGTGCTTGCAACCCTAGTGAGATTGCTTGATGCCGCCGTGGGCTTTTCAAAGTCGAACCTTGGCATCGTGACCCAGAATCGAGGACAGACGTTGCCAGGGCGTCTACATTTCTCGGGTGGTTTCACGACTCTGAACGCTCGGTTGATATTGCTGCTCCCGGGCATCGTCGTCTTCGGTCTCGCCAGCTCTCAAACCGGTATCAACCAGGGGATTCGATACGTCGTTCCCGCCTTCCCGTTCCTATACATTTGGATCGGAGGTTTACTGAGATCAAATCGCGATTTCACAGGATCTCCCGGTGCGCTTTCTGGGAATCGTCTTCCCAGTTCTGAATGTTTACCGACTGAATACGCAGACGAACGGTGCCCACAACCACCAAGTTGTTGGAGTCTCGGTAGCGTGTCAAGGTGCAAGAAAACCATACGTTCCTCCGTCGCGCCCAAGGTGGCAATCACATGTTTAGCCTTGGGAATAGCAGAGTCTCTCGCCTGCTACCCGCTTAGTCTTTCGTTTTTCAATTTGTTTGTAGGCGGACCTGCCTCAGGATCAAATCATCTGATCCATGCAAATGTTGATTCGGGGCAAGACCACTATCGAATGAAAGAATGGATGTCGGCCAATGAGCAAGCGTTTCCTTTCACTTACCTATATTTCGGCTTGGTTGATCGAGAGTATTTAGGAATACCGTTTCGAGGCGTCGCCACCACGGCAGATAGCAGCGGACACTCACCTTTGCTTCCCGAAGGCTGGTACGCAGTGAGCGTGAATGACTTGCGACGTGCCCACTTAGTGGGAAACGGAGACAACTTCATTTCGTGGCTCGCCGGCCAAGATCCGATCGACAGGATTGGACACTCGATCTGGATCTATCATGTGAAACCGGACCCATGATAGACCAGTATTTTCCGATGCAGTCTGAGACCGAGGATGTCGGATGTGAGTTGGTGGATGCGTTGTGGCTTACGGGGCCATCCCGCTCAAAGACGCTCCTCTAACTCTCGTGTTGCCACTGTCAACGATAGCGACCGCGCTCAAAGTGGACACCTAGAATCGAACGTCGCTGGTACGCTGGTCATCCCGCCTGAGTCTGATCGCTCTGGCCTGTCGAACGACCAACCTCGGCACGGAAGATTTACGCCGCTTCCTGCAGCATGTTCTGCTTCTTAAACTCGTTGCTTTCCTGCAAGCTGGCTTGCTGGCTTTCAATCCAGTTGGCGGCATCCTGGATGACCGTGTGAAGCTCATCGACGTTGCGCTCGAAGAAGTTGCTCGAATAGCCTTCTTTGCCAGTGGCTGAAGTTTTCCACGAACGACTGATGGTGAAGTCGAAGTACTCGAATCCACTGGTGGCCTGGCGTTTCCAGATGGATGCGGCGATGGCTCCCTGACGGAAGACTTTGACTGGGGCTGATGCTGGTTTTTTCTTGATGTCATTCATTGTTGACTCCTTTCATGGTTAAACATTCCCCACCAATTACCACGGAATGGAATCAATTGTCCAGAGGTTGGGTCAAGATTTGTGTTCGAGGTAAGACACGGGTGTCCGCTGGCGGACGACGATCTGTCTCAGTCTCCAAATAGCACTGCGAAAATCTGACTGCGATTGCCCTTTCTGAAAACTGAACACTGAAAACCGAAAACTCGCCGTCGGCGATGCGTGACTTTCATCGGCAGTTGTGGCACAAACGATCTGTAGGCAAATCGTTAAGATTTGCCGGTCGTCAAGCTCTGGCAAGATGCCGTTGCCCGGCAAACCGGATGCGAATACGCACCGGCTAAGGGCAACATGCTGACGTTCGATGATGGAGCGGACAGGTCTCGGTAAAATCGGCTTCATCAGCCGGTCTAAG
>Ga0209591_10007429_pt1 | contig 12057 bp, 8 predicted proteins | sample MAT01_FD_187207 | JGI IMG/M metagenome (GOLD analysis project Ga0209591, IMG submission 187207) | Freshwater microbial communities from Lake Fryxell liftoff mats and glacier meltwater in Antarctica - MAT-01 (SPAdes) (version 2) | ecosystem: Environmental > Aquatic > Freshwater > Ice > Liftoff...
AGCGGCGGCAATTTCGTTTTCCAAACGAGTTCCTACCGCCATTAATCCAGCCGGATTGAGGCGATCGCTCTCTACCCCAAATGCCATCAGCAAAGGCTCTTGAACTCCAGGAATTTGAGCATCAATCAGTCGAGCGCACTTTTGAGCTAGATTCCGCAAAAAAACGTGAGAATCTGCTAACGTCCCATCTTTATCAAAAATAACGGCTTCAATATTCTCAAAGCGCACAGTTCCACACTGAAGTAAAGTCATAGAATTCTCGTTGGACACCGCTAAAAAAAAAGAAGAGGAATTTTCCCTCTTCTCAAAAACGAATTAATTACAGTCTGACCAGCTACAAAGCTATGCTATTCAGCAGCAGCAGAGATTTCCTCAGGTTCAGTCGTCGCAGCAGGAATTTCTTCCTCCACGGCTAAAGGAACCTCTTCCTCTATTGCAGCAGGAATTTCTTCCTCAAGGTCTAAAGGAACCTCTTCCTCTATTGCGGCAGGCACCTCTGCCTCCTCCATTGCATCAGGAATCTCCGCTTCTTCCATTGCATCAGGAATTTCTTCTTCCAAGGCAGCAGGAACCTCTTCAACTAAAGCCCCTTGCTGTTTAGCCAAGACCTGTTCGCGATATTTGACCGCCATTTCCTCAGCCTTGTCATAAACCACTTGAGGGTTCTTGACCATATCGCCGGGTTCTGGCTCAAGTTGTTTAGTGGAGAGAGAAATCCGACCGCGATCAGCATCCAGGTCAATAATCATGACCTTTAGCTCATCGTTCACATTGAAAACGCTGTGAGGTGTGTCAATATGATCGTGGGAAATTTCTGAGATATGCAGCAAACCACTGACACCACCAATATCGATAAACGCACCGTAGGGTTTGATGCCGCGCACGGTTCCAATCACCACTTCGCCCACTTCAAGCTTGTTCATCTTACGCTCAACTAGCGCACGACGATGGCTTAATACAAGGCGATTGCGCTCTTCATCCACTTCTAAAAACTTTAGGGGTAGCTCTTCCCCAACGAGTTCTTCCTTCGGTTTGCGAGTGCTGATATGAGAGCCAGGAATAAAACCTCGCAGCCCTTCAATTCTGACTAGAGCACCGCCTCTGTTAGTGGCAAAAACCAGAGAACGAACGGTAGCATCTTCTGTCTGAAGTTGACGAACCCGTTCCCACGCCCGCATGTACTCAATGCGACGAATAGAAAGCGTTAGTTGTCCATCTTCGTTCTCGTCTGCAAGAATATAAAACTCGCGAGTTTCATTGGATTGCAGCACTTCTTCAGGAGTATCAATTCGATTGATTGACATCTCTTGAATTGGGATGTAGGCAGCCGTTTTCGCGCCAATGTCAATCAGAGCGCCCCGTGGCTCTAAACTAAACACCGTCCCTGCAACGACATCGCCTGGGTTGAAGTGATAGTCGTAATCATCGAGTTTTGAAGCGAAGTCTTCGTAAGTAAAGCCAATATCTAGCGTTAGTGTGTCCTGGTTGACCATGCGAATCGTTTCCTGGTAATTATCTCCGCGTAAAGTTTGCCTCCTTGATGGGTAAGCACGCCATAACGGGTTACCACACCTGGAAATCTTCTATTCACAGTGTAGAAGATTTAAACGTTCAGATCGATTTAGGCTCCGAAGGACTATCATACCTCAACCGATCGCCCTACGCACGCTACTGGGAAAAATAGATCAGAGAAAAGTTTTTTGAAGCAGTGCTTTTCACGTTGTAGAAACGGGATGCACAGAATTATCATCGGGTTCGGTCAGACCGATAGCTGTAGATTGGTTCGCACTCTCTATCGGTCTAATTTTCGTTTGAGCTTGAGGATGGCTACTTTGCAAATGGGCAAGGGTATCCACAAAGTCACGAATGCCTTGAAATTTTCGATAGACTGACGCGAAGCGAATGTAAGCAACTTCGCTGAGAGCCTTCAAACTGTCTAGGACAAGTTCACCAATTTCGCTGGTAGGAACCTCTCGGATGACGCGTTGTTGCAAATCGGATTCGATTTCATCAACGATATTCTCCATTTGAGGAGCAGAAATTCCTGTTTTTTCGCAAGCGCGATCGATTCCTTTCAAAAGTTTGTAGCGATCGAAGGATTGGCGATCGCCATTGCGTTTAATGACAGTAACAGGGACAAATTCAATCCGTTCGTAGGTTGTAAACCGACGAGAGCATTTCAAACATTCGCGCCGTCGCCGAACACTTTGACCCGATTCTGCGGAACGCGATTCAAGAACACGATTATCGCCGTGCTGACAAAAAGGACATCGCATGGTGATGAAGCACTCCAAGCGAAATGAACAGCAGTAGAGTTCTCTTTAACTAAAGCCTTAAAAAATACTTGGCAAAGTACCTTTATATCTAGCTTTAATCAAATTAAAAAGCTCTTACACTCTAGTTAGGTCAATGAACTAACTAAAGACGATTATGCCCGATTTACTTTGATTGCATTAATATTTTTTCTGGCATTCATTTTAGAAAAGTCAATTAACTAGTCAGTGCTGCGTTACAAACTGCCTTGGGAAGGGCAATCTAAGAAAGCACGGTGCATCCTAGTACATGTGTATAAGTTACGTTTCGTAACCTTATATAGGTTTTAATGCGGTAATTGGATAGCTCCATACGCTGTACTAATAATCTTGACTCAAGCTTGTCGGTGCCATAGTGGTATACAAGATTAAGATAATGGGGGTGTAATCTCGGTGCTGAAACAGTTGGAGAAAAGAGTATCTAGCCTTTTGCTTTGGCAAACTTTCTGTTTGACCAAAGAATTTTTAATCCAACTGCCCTTGTAGCAGGAGAGCGGTTCATGAAAGCCCAGCCGAATCACAAACCAAAAATTCTGGTGGTGGACGATGAACCAGATAATTTAGATTTACTCTACCGCACGTTTCATCGAGAGTTTAAGGTGTTGCGGGCAGAAAATGGACCCGCCGCATTAGAAATTTTGTCTAATGAGGGCGACGTTGCTGTGATTATTTCTGATCAGCGAATGCCCCACATGAGTGGTACTGAGTTTCTTAGTTTGACGGCTACTCAGTATCCAGACATTATCCGAATTATTTTGACAGGCTATACCGATGTAGAAGATTTGGTGGAGGCAATCAATTCCGGCAAGGTGTTTAAGTATGTGACGAAGCCTTGGGATGATGAAGAACTGAAGGTGGTCGTGCGGCAGGCAGTAGACACCCATACGGTGCTAAAAACTCGTACGCGGGAGTTACGGCGATCGCTCCGGCAAGAATCCTTACTCAATGCGGTCACCAGCACTATTCGCAGCGCCCTAAGCTATCGGCAAATTCTGCAAACCATGGGTCAAACCGTGGGTCATATTTTTGAGACAAGCTACTGTTTGGTGTCTCCTTTTCAAGATGGACGCTTTGATGAGGACAATTTTGTTTATGTCAGTGCCTACGGAGAGCCTGAAACTGAACCCAAGTCTTCTGAAACTGAACCGGATGCCCATGGGCGATCGACTCCATTGAAAGATGCTCTTTTTCAGACGATTTGGGCAACCCAAGACATTCAAATTATTCAAAATACAGGGACAGACGATCGCATCCAGATAGATGCAACGCAAACTCAACAACTGCGACAGGCTTACCACGAAGTCAACATCCAATCCAGCTTGATTGTGCCGTTGTGTTATCAACAAGAACTGATTGCAATTTTAGCGCTGCATCAATGCGGGCACCCGCGCCTCTGGCAAGATGACGAAGTACAGCTTTTGACTATGGTGGCTGATCAAACAGCATTGGCATTGGCACAAGCCCGTGCTTACGAACAACTGCAAGCTTTGGCAAAACGGGAAGCGTTGATTAACACCATCACTACTGCCATTCGCTCTAGTCTGGATCCTCAAGATATTTTTGCTGCCATTACTCAGCAGCTTGGGCATGTGCTTCGGGCTGATGGCTGTGCTTTGTCGCTGTGGACAGAGGAAGATGAGTATGTGCAGTGTGTTGGCTTACATGATGCGGCTCACCCAGGACATTCCCTCTCTCGAAAAGAAACTCTCAAAAACGATTCAGCAACTCCTGCGGCGGTGAATTCAGCGTTTCAGTCTCAGCTTAATCGTCCGTTAGATGGGGAGGAAGATAGCCGTCCTTTGCCAAAATCTATAGTGCCAATCGAGCGCAACCCGGTGTTAAGGCAATTGATGTTGACAAAGCAGCCCGTAGTGCTGAACGATCTGGAGCTATCTCCCGAAATGCAGGTGGAGGAGCAAACCTTCCGCAACCCGACGCGGGCGCTGCTGGTAGTGCCCTTGCTGTCAGATGGCAAAATTATTGGCAGCATTTCCTTGCGCCAAAATCACCAGTCTCGACGTTGGAGTTTGTCGGAAATTGAGTTAACTCAGGCAGTGGCAGCCCAAGCCGCGATCGCCGTTCAGCAAGCGCGTTTATATCAAAAAACCCGGCAACAGGCAGAGCAACTTTTGGAACTCGATCGCCAAAAAACTGAGTTTTTCCAAAATATTTCCCATGAATTTCGTACGCCTTTAACTCTCACGATTGGTCCATTAGAAGGGGTGGTTGCCAAAGAACAAGGGCTTTCCTATGACCAATCTGTGATAGCGCTGCGAAACTCTCGTCGGTTGCTGCGGTTGGTCAACCAACTTTTAGATTTGCAGCGACTCGATGCCAAACGGATGCAGCCCAGTTTTCGCCCTGCCGATTTGGTGGAATTTGTTAGCCAAACGGTTGATTCTTTTCGTGCTTATTGCGATCGCAAGGATATTCGCCTGATCACCCAGCTTCAATCCTGCCCAGAGGTTTATCTAGACCTAGAAAAATTTGACAAGGTGCTTTACAACCTCTTGTCCAACGCCATGAAATTTACCCCCACGGGTGGCTCTATCACGGTTCTGCTACAACCTGCTGGAGATCACTGCTCACTGCAAGTAATCGATACAGGTATTGGCATCCGTCCCGACCAAATTCCTCACCTGTTTGAGCGGTTTCGACAGGCAGAAGGTTCTGCCAATCGCAGCCATGAAGGCAGCGGCTTAGGGCTAGCGTTAGTTAAAGAATTAGTTGAACTCCACGGGGGGCAGATTTCGGTGGACTCGACCTATGGCGAAGGCACCACCTTTACCGTGTGGATTCAGACTGGAGTGGCTCACCTACCGCCTCAACAAGTGATTGACATGCAGGCAGAGTTGCAGCCCAATCGCGCGGCTGTCGAACTAGCAGATATTGATGGAACCCAGGATACTGAAGCACCTTCCTCTCTAGATCTGGCTGATCTTTCTCTGCCACTGATTCAAACCGCTGCAAGTGGTGTGGGGATCAATCCTGGAGATGGGCGGGTGTTGGTAGTAGACGATAACCCAGATGTCCGAACTTACGTCTCTAGTATTTTGCAAGAAAAGGGCTATCAGGTGCAAACCGCCCGCAATGGGGCAGAAGGCTATAAAAAGGCTCAGACGTATGTACCGCATTTGATTGTGACAGACTTAATGATGCCTCAGGTTTCTGGCTTAGATTTAATCCGAATGATTCGTCAAGATGAAGCTCTTAAAGGAGTTCCCATAATTCTTTTGACTGCCAAGGTGGATGAAGACACGCGCATTGAAGGGACAGAACAGGGGGCTGATGCCTACTTATCTAAACCATTTAACGATCGCGAATTATTAGCAGAAGTCCGAAATCTGCTGGCGCTTAAGGCAAACGAGCGGCGCGTGGCGGAACTCAACCAATATCTGACAGAATCAGTCCTGAAGCGATTTTTACCTGCTTCGATGGTCGATCGCGCAGCCCAAGGCGAACTGGTGTTAGATCTCCGCCCAGAACCACGCCTAGTTACGGTGTTATTTAGCGATATTGTCGGTTTCACCCAGCTTTCAAATACGCTGAGATCGCGCCGGGTTGCCGAATTGTTGAATGAATATTTGGCAGAGATGACCCATGTGATCTTTAACAATGGTGGCACCATCGACAAGTTTATGGGCGATGCTATTCTTGTCTTATTTGGCGCACCCGAAGAACTGTCTCCCAATGAACAAGTTCGCCGCGCGATCGCTGCTGCTCGTGAGATGCGGCGATCGCTACAAACCTTAAATCAACGGTGGCAGGAGCAGGGAATCAGCCAAGTGCAGTTCCGGTGCGGCATCCACCAAGGCACCGCAGTCGTGGGCATGTTTGGCTCCTCTGAGCGATCGGATTACACCGCGATCGGTCCTAGCGTTAACATTGCTGCCCGAATTCAAGAAGTCGCCGATCCAGACTGTATCCTGGTTTCCGCTGCGGTGGCGGACTATCTGGAAGAAGATGAAATCGTTAAATTTAGCCCCTTAGAGCTAAAAGGAATTGATGAAACGGTACTTACCTTTGTCGTCACGCCCGAACCTAGAGGCGAGTAAAAACGGAATATGAGTCAGCTAAATATTCGGTTGCATCAATGAAACGGTTTACTGCTATACCTCCATTTATCCTGCTAGATCCGTTGTTACAAGGTTGGTTGCTGGAAGATATTGGTCGGGGCGATCGCTCGACGGCTACTCTATTTGAAGGTGATCCCCCGATGGGTCATGCCCAATGGATTGTGAAAGAAGCGGGCATCGTTGCTGGATTGCCTATTGCCAAACGAGTGTTTCAATTACTCAACGACCAAGTTTCCTTTGAACCGATTGCCCAAGAAGGGGAGAGCTATGAACGCGGTCAAACAATTGCCAAAATTTCTGGAGCGATGGATGCATTACTCACTGGGGAGCGGGTGGCACTGAACCTCGCTATGCGCCTGAGTGGGATCGCCACGATGACTCGTCAGTATGTGGATAAAATTGCTGATTTGCCCACGCAATTAGTCGATACTCGCAAAACTACTCCAGGGCTACGGCTATTGGAAAAATATGCAACGCAGGTAGGGGGAGCCGTAAACCATCGGATGGGCTTAGATGATGGAGTCATGCTGAAAGATAACCACATCGCGGCAGTTGGCGGAATTGCCACTGCGATCGCCCGCATCCGGGGTCAAGTTCCCTACCCGCTGACGATTGAAGTAGAAACGGAACAGTTAGAGCAAGTTCGGGAAGCGATCGAGCATGGCGCAGATATCATCATGCTGGACAATATGCCCTTAGACCAGATGCATCAAGCAGTGCCGCTGATCCGTCAAGCCAACTCTCGCATCAAAATCGAAGCGTCTGGAAACATTACCCTAGAAACGATTCGCGCTGTGGCTCAAACCGGAGTGGATTATATTTCTAGTAGTGCCCCCATTACTCGTTCTACCTGGTTAGATATCAGCATGAAAATGCATAGCTGAGACCGGAAATTTTGAATCTGCGATCGCCAAAACAAGGCAAAATAGATTTTCTGCCAGCTTTTGTTTGTGATGATAGAAGTAGGGCAACCCATAGTGCAGCCCATTGCTGCTGGAAATTAGGACGTTGATAGGTTTATGATTTTTACGATCGCCGAATTAAAAAAACGCTTAGAGCAGGCACTCAGCATCGCTTTTGGCACAGATTATGCCACTGTTGATCCGATTTTGGAACCTGCCAGCAATCCCAAGTTTGGCGACTATCAAGCGAATGTGGCGATGGCTCTGGCAAAACCGCTAGGTCAAGCGCCACGGGCGATCGCCGAACAAATTGTCCAGCATTTAGACGTGAGCGATCTCTGTGAACCGCCAACCGTTGCGGGTCCCGGCTTTATCAATCTGCGGTTGAAAACAGACTATTTAGAAACCCAGTTAAGCACGACGCTGGCGGATACTCGCTTAGGCGTAGCGCGTATGAACAAACCGCAGCGGGTGATTGTCGATTTTTCTAGCCCCAATATTGCTAAGGAAATGCATGTGGGGCACCTGCGATCGACCATTATTGGAGATGCGATCGCCCGCGTCTTAGAATTTCAGGGTCATGATGTCTTGCGGCTCAATCATGTCGGCGATTGGGGAACTCAATTTGGCATGCTGATCACCTATTTGCGAGAAGCTGCACCCGCAGCCTTAATCACGGCTGATGCCGTTGACCTTGGCGATTTAGTCGCCTTCTACAAAAAAGCCAAACAGCGATTTGACGAAGATGAAGCCTTTCGCGACACCGCTCGACAAGAAGTGGTACGGCTGCAATCGGGCGCGGAAGACACCTTGAAAGCATGGCGATTACTCTGTGATCAGTCTCGCCGCGAATTTCAAACAATCTACGACTTGCTCGATGTCACCGTGACCGAGCGCGGGGAGTCATTTTATAACGCGCTCTTGTCAGACGTGACGGCGGATCTGGACAAACTTGGCTTGCTTGTCACCGATCAAGGCGCGAAATGTGTGTTTCTGGAAGGGTTTTCCAATAAGGAAGGGGAACCTCTGCCGCTGATTGTCCAGAAGTCGGATGGCGGATATAACTATGCCACAACAGATTTAGCTGCTATTCGCTACCGAATTCAGCAAGATCAGGCAGAGCGCATTCTTTACTTGACCGATATTGGACAATCTAACCATTTTGCCCAAGTGTTTCAGGTGGCGCGACGAGCTGGATGGCTATCCGATACGGTGGAAGTGGAGCATGTGCCGTTTGGGTTGGTGCTGGGAGAAGATGGCAAAAAGCTGAAGACGCGATCGGGCGAAACAGTCCGGTTGCGGGAGTTGCTCGATGAAGCCGTGAACCGCGCTCGAACCGATTTAGAAACTCGCATTCAGGCGGAAGACCGACAAGAAACTGAGGAGTTTGTCGCCCATGTTTCCCAGGTAGTAGGCATCGGTGCGGTGAAATATGCTGACTTGAGCCAAAACCGCACCGGCAATTATATTTTCAGTTTTGACAAAATGCTGGCGCTCAACGGCAATACGGCTCCCTATATGCTCTATGCCTATGTCCGCATCCAAGGCATTACTCGCAAAGGACAGATTGATTTTGAGCAGCTAGGAACTCACCGGAAGGTTCAGCTACAAGATGAAACTGAGTTTGCCTTGGCAAAACATTTGCTTCAGCTTGATGAAGTCATCGCTCAAGTGGGTCACGAGTTATTTCCCAATCGGCTGTGCCAGTATTTGTTTGAACTGAGCCAAAAGTTTAATCAGTTTTACGATCGCTGCCCAGTTTTGCAAGCCGAAGAACCACTCCGCACATCTCGTTTAGTCCTCTGCAACCTCACTGCCAACACTCTCAAATTAGGACTCTCGCTTTTGGGCATTCCTGTTTTAGAAAGAATGTAGCCTACAAAAAATTAAAGAGATAAAGTTCTGTAGAAACTCAATCTCTTTAATATTCAACGTTTTCTGAACTTAAATGAGCAATTTATTTGCCAATCCGGGGGGGTTCCCGAAAGGCGATCGCAAAAAACAATACCCCAATCGCTAAAGTCAAAACCAGAATATACGCAACCGCTTCCATAATCTAATCCCTCAACAACATCCTTCCTACACTCTATATGAGAAAAGGGAATGGCGACTTAGCTCTGTAAATCCACCACTCCCTTTCAGTAGACCAACTTGCCTAGATAGCTTCTTTCCGACGGGTGGATTTATCACCCAACTTCTGATAGAAACCCCACTCGACTTGTTCTTCAGACAGTTCTGGGTCAATCCCAGCAAACACATCCCGGAAGAGAGTACGGGTGCCATGCCAGATATGACCAAAGAAGAACAGCAGCGCAAAAACCGCATGTCCAAAGGTAAACCAACCTCTAGGACTGGTGCGGAATACACCGTCCGAGTTCAAAGTTTCGCGATCAAAGTCAAATGATTCTCCCAACTGAGCCGCACGTGCATACTTCTTAACATCTGTAGGACCAGAGAAGGTTTTTCCATTCAACTGACCACCGTAGAAGCTAACGTTTACACCTGCTTGCTCGAAACTGTATCGTGATTCTGCACGTCGGAAAGGAATGTCCGCCCGTACAACGCCATCTCTATCAGTTAAAACAATTGGAAAGTTTTCAAAGAAGTTAGGCAGACGACGAACATTAAGTTCACGCCCTTCGCGATCAGTGAAAACACCATGCCCTAACCAACTTTGAGCAATACCGTCACCCTTGTCCATGGCTCCCGTTCTGAACAGACCACCTTTCGCTGGGCTATTGCCGACATAGTCATAGAAGGCGAGCTTTTCAGGAATAGCTGACCACGCCTCTTCAAGGCTTGCACCATCCGCTAAATCTGCTTGAACTCGTTTCTCAATCTCCTGTTTAAAGTAGCCCCCATCCCACTGGTAACGGGTCGGTCCAAACAGTTCGATGGGAGTCGCTGCATTGCCGTACCACATGGTACCTGCAACAATAAACGCTGCAAAGAAAACGGCAGCGATGCTGCTAGACAGCACTGTTTCAATATTTCCCATCCGTAGAGCCTTGTATAGACGCTCAGGAGGGCGAACACTTAGGTGAAAGAGTCCAGCAATTACTCCTACAACTCCTGCGGCAATATGGTGAGCAACGATACCACCCGGATTAAACGGATTAAAACCAGATGGACCCCACTCAGGCGCAACAGGCTGCACACTGCCAGTCAATCCATAAGCATCTGAAACCCACATTCCAGGACCGAACAGACCCGTTAAATGGAAGGCTCCAAATCCAAAGCAGAGCAGTCCAGACAGAAGTAGGTGAATGCCAAACATCTTAGGTAAATCTAAAGCAGGTTCACCTGTTCTGGAGTCCCTAAAAAGCTCTAAATCCCAATAGACCCAATGCCAGCATGCTGCTAGAAACAGCAATCCTGAAAGAACAATATGGGCAGCCGCTACGCCTTCAAACGACCAGTAGCCTGGGTCAACACCAGACTCGCCAGTAACACTCCAACCACCCCAAGAACCTGTGACACCCAGACGAGTCATAAAGGGAAGCACAAACATCCCTTGTCGCCACATTGGGTTCAGCACAGGATCGCTAGGATCAAAAATAGCAAGTTCATAAAGTGCCATCGAACCTGCCCACCCTGCTACTAAGGCAGTATGCATTAGGTGAGCAGCAATCAACCGTCCCGGATCGTTGATTAGGACGGTATGTACACGGTACCAGGGTAGCCCCATTGACTACGCTCCTCCTTGATAGTTAGCTCGATTTTGATGCCTCTTTTTGCATTTTATTAAAGTGCTGTCACTTTGGTAAATCTGCTAAGGCAGTCTTCACTGGAAAAATCCTTCTTTAGGCACTGTACTTGGTATTTGACCGAATACACAGCCCTTGAAAGGGCATAAGGAAAAATGAAAAGGTATAACGAAGTGTAAACTAGTATTTAGGGCTATTGCAAGCAACCTAACGCTTCGTAACGGTGTCAAAAACGTTTCTGTTTGAAAAGTTTTAATTTTCCTTAAATGAGTGTTCATATTTTATGTGGAATCCCATTCCAGCCATCGTTTGTCAAGCGAATAACAAAGACGTTTTTTCCAGGATGGTTACTCATTTTCGCCAAGTTTGATAAAGAAGCTTCTGCATCATTTGATGCTTTCTGAGGGCAATACTCTAGATGATAGAGTAATCGCGGTTGTTAAACTTAGATTAATTATTTTTAAGGTTGCCAGTTTTTTCACCCCCTCTTTTTAGTAGATCTTACAAGAATTTTCAGCCCCGTTTTTTCCTTCTAGTCTGCGTCAAGCTACACCAGTTAGGTAAATTGATGACTATCAAGTTTGTAAAAGAAAATCAAGAAATCGTTGCAGCAGATGGCGCAAATCTAAGATTTAGAGCCCTTGAGACTGGAATTGACCTGTACACATTTACAGGCAAGATGATGAATTGTGGTGGCTATGGGCAGTGTGGCACTTGCGTTGTAGAAATTTTAGAAGGAATGGAAAATCTTTCGCCCAGAACGGAGGTGGAAACCAAAAAACTTCGTAAAAAGCCAGAAAGCTATCGTCTTGCTTGCCAAACTACAGTTCACGGTTCTGTGGCAGTTAAAACCAAGCCTTAGTTTTAGTGATTATTGCGGTAGAAAATGCTTTACAAATTTTCGGACTCCTTATAAGTGTGTGTAGCATTCTTCAATCATGACCATTGGCAATGGTATTCTGGTAGCAATCGGCGATCGCAAATATTTAAGAGGGTTAAGCTTATGCAGGTCAATGACCTTGGATTCATAGCAACGATCTTGTTTGTCTTAGTTCCTACT
>Ga0209591_10007432_pt1 | contig 12055 bp, 12 predicted proteins | sample MAT01_FD_187207 | JGI IMG/M metagenome (GOLD analysis project Ga0209591, IMG submission 187207) | Freshwater microbial communities from Lake Fryxell liftoff mats and glacier meltwater in Antarctica - MAT-01 (SPAdes) (version 2) | ecosystem: Environmental > Aquatic > Freshwater > Ice > Liftoff...
TTTTTGATCAAGAATATATCCCTTTATTGCAATCAACTTTTCATTGCGATTATCTTGGTCAATTAAACTCTCTACATTTCTTCCAAATGCAGTAACTGTAAAGCCTCTATTCAACGCTTGTTGAACAACTCTTTTACCTACTTGACCAGTTGCGCCAAAAACGGTTAAATGCATGTTTAAGATTTTAAAATTAATTTGCGCTCAGTTGATGTTCTATTTCTTGCATAGAAATACCCTGATGGCTCTCATCATACACACATTCGGTATTTTTTATTAATAAAATCTGTGGCGATTCATGGTGTACCTGAAATTTCTCGGCCACTTCATTAGATAAAGCCCTGTTTTTAATTAAATCGAGGAAATAAAAATCTGCATGCTCAGGAACTGTTTCACGTTCTAAACGATTTAATGCCATGGAGCTAATACTGCATCTAGTGCTATGTTTAAATATAACTTGGGGAGTTATGTAAGATTTTTGGCTAATTGAAACCAATTGGTCACTGGATGTTAATGGTATCCATTTCATATAAAAATTTATACAAAATTACTCCATTTAGTTTAACCCCTGAAATAACGAGGATTAGTTGTTGGACAGCCTCTTCCTTTTTCAGAAGCACAAGAAGCTAAACATACAGTTACAAAACCAGCGACAAGTAGTATAAAAGTTATTTTTTTCATGTGTTTTTTATGCTATTTCAATTTATATTGTATATGCGTGTATTTTGCACTTGATCAAAGATATAGTTTCAGATTAAAATGCAGCCTAATAAAATCACTTAAACTATAAATTAACTATTTCTAAACTATAACGTATGCGAGTTCATTTTATTTCAATAGGGGGAAGTGTTATGCATCAATTGGCCATTGCTTTATACAAAAAGGGGTATAAAATAACGGGAACAGATGATGAGATTTTTGAACCAGCTGAAGGAAATTTAACTGAATTTGGTTTATTACCCGCCAAAATTGGTTGGAATCCCGATCTAATAACTGCCGATTTAGATGCTGTTATTTTAGGAATGCATGCAAAAGATGATAATCCTGAACTACTGAAAGCCAAGGAGTTAAACCTAGCTATCTACAGTTTTCCTGAATATATATTTCAAGAAAGTAAGCAAAAGAAAAGGATAGTAGTTGGAGGTAGTCACGGGAAAACCACTACAACCAGCATGATTATGCATGCTCTTAAAGAACTTAATAAAGATTTTGATTACTTAGTTGGTGCAAAACTGACTGGTTTTGAGCAATCGGTCAATATAACCGATGCTCCAATAATTGTATGTGAGGGAGATGAATATCCCGCTAGTGCAATTGAACGTAAACCTAAGTTCCACTTTTTGTATCCTCATATTGCTATATTAACTGGAATAGCTTGGGATCATATAAATGTATTCCCAACATTCGACTTTTATTTGGAGCAATTTGCAATATTTATGAACCGTATTGAAACAGGTGGAGTGTTGATTTTCAATTCAGAAGACAAAGTATTGAATAAATTAGTTGAAGATAATATAAGAGCAGATATCCGCTACATACCATATTGTGTTCCGGAGCATAGTATCAAAAATGGATTAACTACCGTAACTATTAATGGCGTTACAGGTGTACTTTCTGTTTTCGGAAACCATAACCTCTTGAATTTAAATGCAGCCTGTCATGCCTGTGCAGAGTTAGGGATTTCTGCCAAAGATTTTATCAGAGTGATGGCAAATTTTACAGGGGCATCTAAACGATTAGAGCTCTTAGCTTCAAATGAACATATAAATGTTTACCGCGATTTTGCCCATGCACCTAGCAAAGTAAAAGCAACGGTTGAAGCGGTAAAAAAGCAATATCCCGAAAGAAAACTTTTCGGAATTTTAGAGCTACATACATTTAGTAGCTTAAATGAAGCATTCATGGAGCAATACAATGGTGCATTTGATCAATTAGATATAGGGGTAGTATTTTACTCAAAACATGCCTTGGAGTTAAAAAGATTACCAGATTTGCCAACAGATAAAGTTATTCAAGGGTTTAATAAAAAAGGATTGATTGTTATTAATGATAAAAAAGTGTTGGCCGATTGGTTTGAGCAGCAAGACTTTAATCATTCTAATATTCTATTAATGAGTAGTGGTAATTATGACGGATTAGATATAATTTCGTTGGCTAAGCATATCACTCAAAAATAAATCTATTTTAAAAAATGAAGCTTCAATTAACTCGACCAATTGCTTTTATTGATTTAGAAACTACAGGAGTACATATCAGTAATGATCGTATTGTTGAAATTGCTATAGTAAAAATATTGCCAGATGGTACCAATCAGGTAAAAAGAAAACTCATAAACCCCTTAATGCTTATTCCTGCTGGTTCTAGCGCTATTCATGGTATTACAGATGAAATGGTTAAAGACGCACCTAGCTTTAAACAAGTGGCCAATGAATTAAAGCAGTTTTTAGAAAATTGCGATTTGGGCGGATACAATAGCAATCGATTTGATGTGCCTATGTTGATTGAAGAATTTTTAAGAGCTGGAATTGAATTTACAACCGATGATAGAAAACTGGTAGACGTTCAAAAGGTTTTTCATTTAATGGAACAACGCACATTAACAGCCGCTTATAAATTTTATTGTAACAAAACCTTGGATGGAGCACATGGTGCAGAAGTAGATGCAAATGCAACTTGGGAAGTTTTAGAAGCTCAGCTTGAGCGTTACCCCCAAATTGGGAATACTGTAGAAAATATAGTGAAGTTTACTGGTGAAGATGATATAGTAGATTTTGCTCGACGCTTTATAAAAGAAAATGGGATCGAAATATTTAATTTCGGAAAACACAAGGGTAAGCCTGTTACTAAAGTTCTTAAAGAAGAGCCTCAATATTACGATTGGATGATGAAGGGCGATTTTGCTATGAATACCAAGCAAAAACTTACGGAAATGCTCAACCGTAACCTTAATAAGAAATCTTGATTTATTAAAGATTGATGTTAATTTTTTCTAAAGTTGGACTTGATGTTTCAACTTCTTTCAGCATTATTGTATCTTCATAACATATATTTTAAACATATTTGGAAAAATTAGTCATCATACCAACATTCAACGAACGCGAAAATATTCTTGCGATAGTTACTGCTGTAATTGATTTAGACAAAAACTATCATGTTTTAGTGATAGATGATGGATCTCCTGATGGTACTGCATCTATAGTGAAAGATTTAATGATAAAATTTCCTGATCAGCTTTTTTTGGAGGAAAGAAGTGGCAAAAGTGGCTTAGGAACTGCATACATACTTGGATTTAAATGGGCTTTAAAAAGAGGGTATCAGTTTATTTTTGAAATGGATGCCGATTTTTCGCATAGTCCCAACGACCTCGAACATTTATACAATGCCTGCAAATATAACGGGGCAGATATGTCCATTGGAAGCAGGTATGTAAAAGGAGGTAGAACTGAAAATTGGCCATTAGATCGTCAACTTTATTCTAGAGGAGGAGCCATTTATACTAAACTATTAACTTGGATGCCAATTCAAGACCCCACTGCAGGTTTTGTTTGTTATAAAAGAATTGTATTAGAAACAATCAATTTTGATATGATTAAGTTTGTAGGATATGCATTTCAAATTGAAATGAAATTTGCAGCTTGGAAATTAGGATTCAAGATTAAAGAAATTCCTATTGTTTTTATAGATAGGCAAATTGGACTCAGCAAAATGAGTAAGGGTATTATAAAAGAAGGAGTATTCGGTGTAATTAGTATTCAATGGCAAAGCATGTTTAAAACTTACCGCAGAAGGGTTAAAGTTGCATAGTTAGTCTCCTTGGTATTCAGAATTTATAGTATTCCAATCTCTTTGATAAACAGAACCTGCTATTAACCAAGTTGCAATCATCGATAATCCTGCTAATAAAATAATCACAACTGTATATTCGTAAACAGTATATTGTATAAATCCCATTCCAAAAGGTATAATAAAGGAAAATAATCCTCTAACAAATGTTGCACCTTTTATTTTGGTATTTTCTGTAGTAGAAAATGGGAAACACCTCATCATTAAATAAGAAATAATAAAGCAAACACAAATTTGAGTGCTCATACCCAAAATAATATTTGGAATTACTTTCCATCCTAATATTGTTACAGATAGAATGCTAATAATTAATGCAATTGGAAGATAAAACTTAGCAATAATTGCTTTTGATGCTCCACTAATAATATTACCCGGTTGTTGTATTGGCGTAATATAATAAATCCATGCAGCTTTGTATTTATCAGATATTTTAATATTGCCTATTGCCTGCATCATTACAAAACCGATCATATAAATACTAAAAATTACAAAGATCTTTGCGCCATTTGGTTCGGTTGTTATACTACTAAATGAGATTTTTTTATTCCTTATAAAGAAAATCGCAATCCAAACAATTAGATATCCAATTCCAGGGTATGTCTTCATTTTAAAATCTCTACTTCTACTGGTCATATGCCATGTAAGTAAAAAGCCCATCCTTTCGCTACCCTTTTTGGTAAAAATAGTTGCTAGTTTTTGGGCTAATGAAGTTTTGCTTACAACCTTAGTATTTGTGTCAATTGTTTTTTCAGTGGGTTGCTCACTACCCGATATCATCGCAAGCTTCTGATTAAATGATGGAGCAAAATATTTTATAATTAACCATACCGAGAAAATGGTTATTACAAAGCTGAATAAGGCAACTGTTATTTCATACAAAGATCCACCTGAATAAAAAAATTTCCATGCTATGCCAAACCAATAAGGGGGTGCAAGTAGCCACCAACTAAACGCTGGGATACTGTATTTTTCAAGAACCGTCATGTCCATCAATCTTGGAACAATCTGAAATCCGCCGTAAATTACTATTGCAATGATTATTTGAAAATAACTAATGATCGATTTAAATTTTTCCGGTGTTGTTATTTTAAGGATAATTAAATAAATGGCATTAATTAAGAAAATTGTAAACACTGTTATAAAAGGAAGAATTAGAATAAATATTGCTACACCTGTATACCCTTTTTGTATACCAGTAACTATAAGTCCAGGTAAAGTTAATGGAATAATTAATTTCGTTACATGTATTATAATATGCAATAACCTAGAAAGTAAAAAGGTTTTATCGCTAATAGGTTTTGGAAGAATGATATAATTGTCGCGCACATCAATTAATACCGATGTAAAATCGCTTATTAAAGTGGAAGCCAACATGAAAATGAAGAAAGTAAAATATAAAGTAAATTGAGTTGTAGGGTCTTTGGTAATAAAAAATGGAATAATAAAAAGTGTTCCAAGTAAAGCCATCATTAACATGGTTCCTAGTGTTGCCCATTGAATAGGTTTTTTTTGTTGTTTCTTTTTTGTTTGATGCATGGAGTTTGGTCTCCGATCATCCATGGTAAGCTTTACCAATAATATAGCTCGCAGATGATTGGTATTAACTCCAATTCGTTTATATAATGCAGATGGTAATAAAACCAATGCTAGAAAAAATCGATTGATCATAGTTCAATATTATTAGTCAAATGCGTTCATTAAATCATTGGCTGCTTCACCGGCAGCACTGGTTGACGTAAGTTGGGCGAATATTTTTTCGAGACTTTCATTGCCCTGCTGCTGTTGCAATTCTGCAAAACTTCCATTTGCTACAACATGTCCTTCATTAATCAATATAATTTGATCACTCACTTTTTCAACTACATCCATCATATGGCTACAATAGAAAATAGTTTTTCCATCTTTGGCTAGTTTATTAATCAAGTCTTTTACAATAATCACACTATTGGCATCTAATCCGCTTAATGGCTCATCTAAAATAATAATATCGGGATTGTGAAGTAAGCCAGAAGTAATCAATACTTTTTGCTTCATTCCTTTACTAAAAGTATCCATCCGTTGGTTCATATTGGGTTCTAGTCCAAAAGCAGTCAACATCTTTCTAATTCTTTCGTCGGCAATAGTTTTTGGTAGATCGTATAATTCAGCCATCAATCCCAAAAACTCTACAGGCGTTAAAACATCATATAATTCGGCTAATTCTGGCACATAGCCAATCTTGCGTTTTACTGCCAATGGATCTTCTTTTAAATTGATACCTGCAACTGTAACTGTTCCTTCATAATCAGAGATTAGTCCACATAGTATTTTTACTGTTGTGCTTTTGCCTGCTCCATTTGGACCGATATAGCCAATTACTTGTCCAGCATTAATAGATAGATTGATGCCTTTAAGAACGGCTTTTTCTCCATAGTTTTTAAAAACATTTGTTAACTGTATAACAGGTTGCATGAATAGTGGATTTTATAATTTACTAAAATAAGCAATAATTTAAGATTGCAGATAATCATTTAAGAAAGGAGTAAAGTGATCATTATCTTTGAGGCAATGAAGGCTGCACTTATTCAATTGCATATTGCTGTTTTTTTGGCTGGCTTTACCGGCATTTTGGGCGTACTTATTTCATTAAATGAAATGCAACTAGTTTGGTACAGAATATTGATTACCGTAGTTAGCTTGCTTTTGTTACTCAAGATAAATAAAACATCATTAGCACTTCCTTTAAAAACAAAAATCAGGTTATTGGGTATTGGAACAATAATAGCGCTTCATTGGGTGGCTTTTTACGGAAGCATTAAATTGGCAAATGTATCAATTGGCTTGGTTTGCTTTTCGTCAGTTGGGTTCTTTACAGCAATATTGGAGCCTTTAATTATAACAAAAAAAATACGTTGGATAGAGTTGTTATTAGGATTAATTAGTCTCGCTGGCATCTATCTTATTTTTCATTTTGATGCTCGATATCAAATGGGAATTTTAGTTGGATTAATTTCGGCATTACTTGCAGCAATTTTTTCTGTATTAAATAAAAAGCATGTAGAAACAGCAGCTCCAAAAATTATGATGTTGTATGAGTTGTCGGGTGGACTAGCAATTTTGACTTTATTAATGCCTTTATACTTGTACTTTTTTCCTAAAGCTTCATTAATACCAACAATTCACGATTGGGGCTGGTTACTTATTTTAAGTTGGCTTTGTACGATTGTGGCCATGGAACTCATGTTTAAATCGCTAAAAAAAGTTTCAGCATTTACGCAGAATCTTAGTTTAAATTTAGAACCAGTTTATGCCATTATTATGGCATTTATTCTCTTTCAAGAAAATGAAAAATTACAACCAAGTTTTTTTGTTGGTTTGGCATTGATTATTTTCTCTGTTGTTTTACAAATGAGTAGGATAGTAATTGGCAAGAAAGTTTAAATATGCTATAAGGTTGAATTAACAATTTTCTTAATAATTGTATCCATGTTTAAAGCATTTGTTGAAAGCCCCTCTATCAACTCCAAAACTTCTAAATCAGTGTTTTTATCTTTTATTAGATTAATGGCATTTACAATTCCTAAAATATTACTTAAGGGCGCTCTTAAATCATGCGATTGAAAATTGGCAATTTTCTTTAATTGCTGATATTGATCAAGCACTTTAAATTCTGCTTTTTTTCTATCGTCAATAGAAGTACTATTAATAACTACTCCTATAATTTTGTTCGAATCATCATAAACTGGATAAAACAAAAATTCAAACCAATTTAATTTGCTATTTGGAGAATCATAATTTTTTTCGGTTTTAATAATACTTCCATTTAGCGCTAAATCAAAACTTTCATTAAAAGATTTTAAAAAGTTATCTGGAATAAATTGTAATAAGTCATCCCCAATTTTCATATCTATTCCAAAATTTTGTAAAGACAACTCTTTAGCAACTCTATTAAAGTTTAATATTTTTTTATTTAAATCTAGTAATATATTAGAGTCAACTGTGCTGTTTAAAATTGCTTTTAATTTGAGTTCGCTATCCTTTAGTTCAATTTCTTTTTTCTTATTTTCGGTAATATCTTTTATATAGCATATTATACCCTCTTTTGAAGGATATGCAGTTACCGAATATATATTATTGCTATTCCATTCTTGTTCAAAACGAACTGTTTCGTTTTTTTCCATTGCATTTTTGAGTGACTCCGAATAAGGCTGAGCTGGATCATCTTTAAAGTAATCCCAAAAATACTTACCCAATAATTCTTTTCTGTTTAATGAAACAATTTCTTCAAAAACGTTATTGATTCTTACGAATTCCCATTTAATATTCAACGTAAAAAAGCCATCTGTAATACTTTCTAGGTATTCGTTTATTTGTAACAAATATCTTTCTATCAGGCGTTGATTATTTTCATTTTCAGTTATATCATAACCAATACAGATAATTGATTCTGGTTGGTTAAATTCGTCGGTAGTACAAGTAAATTCCCAGTGTGTAAACAATAATTTATTACCAACTGGTTTTCTTATAACAATTGGTTTACAAACACCTGGAGATAATATACATTCTTGAACCATTTTTTCCAAAGCCGGTAAATCTTCTTCATAAACAGCGTAGTAATATGGTTTCCCAATAAAAGACTCATTATTTTTTGAGAATTTTTTGGCAAAATAGGAGTTAACAAATTCATATTTACCAGTAAGGCCAATTACGATAAAGTAATAGCCTTTTGCATTGATTAATACTTCAGGAATTTTTGCTTTAAGATAGCTTGGAATTTGCATTGATTGAATTCAATGCAATTTACAAGCAATTTTACTAATTTCCTACAAAAATAGTAGCCTTCAAATAATTATAGTTATCCTAGTTTTCTCTCCAAACTAGTTTGCTGTTTTTTGCAAAATCTACAAAATTATTGTAGCTTATATCTCCTTTAAACGGAATATAATAATGGTATTTGTGCGTTTTGGTTAGATAACCTGCATTTCTCCAAAGCATTACGAATTTAAAATTATACTCGTTTATCATTGGCTCTAGCGTTTCTGTCCACCAGTTTTTATCTGGAATTTGATCATAACCAATCTCTGATATAGCGTAGGGAAGCCCATTTTCTTCAGCTATTTCTGCAACAATACTACATGAAAGCGACAAGGCGTTTTTAAAGCTATCTTTTTCTGCATCATCTACCTGATATGAATCAAAAGCCAAGAGATCAACCACATCCTCATTTAGAACACACCTGCTTAAGTATTCTTCTTTTGTTTTTACACGGTCTGTTGAATAAACAAATTGTAGATCTTTTAGTTTTGGGAATGATTTTATGTAACGATTTGTCCACATCCACAGCTTTCTAAATGCCTCATCATTATTATAGGTTAATTGACCCCACCAAAACCATTTTCCATTCGCTTCATGAAAAGGCCTAAATAAAATTTTATCTTTGAAATCTCCAATTTCAAGAGATTTCATGAATTTAACAAAACTGTTCATGTTTTGCTTATACTTTTCATGGTATTTTCCTCCAGGTAATAGCTCATTTAAATCAACATTATTTACATTCCAAGAGTCGCCATCGTTAAATGGATTATCCATATGCCAAGTAAATATTGATACCCCATTCTTATTATAATTTTCTTTTATTGATTTTTTAATGATGACAAAAGGTATTCCATTTATATTTTTAGGTGCATTTTTTTCAATACCACTTAGTTCATATCCAGAAAGCTGGGGATGTTTACCAATAGCTAGTTTGGTGTCGCTCATGTTATCTAATTCTTTCCATTTAATTCCGTAAAGCATTCCTTCATGATGTCCAAATAAAGTTTTTATTGCTTTAATTGGTTTATGAATTTTTTCAAATAAAATGTTTGAGCTGTCTTTAGAAATTATATAACTAATTGGGGTTTTCGCATTTATTCTTGTACTAGTAAGTAGTAAAAATGGTAGGATACTGAAATGTAAAATTGTAATTATGCTTGTCTTTTTCATTACCTAAATATTTTGTGGTAATTAATTTATTGCTTTTACAATATTCCATCAATCGGAGTATAAAATTTAGGGTTATCAAACCCTTTTATTTAGGATTATAATTTTTTAAAATTTTAATCGATGCTAACTTTAATCTTGTAGCAGATTAAGCGGATTCAAACATTATTCTCGAAAAATTCCTTCATGAGGTGGAGGTGGCGAGGAATAGATTCTTAGGATAACTTGTTTTTGTAAATCCTTTTAAATAGGTAGTTGATGAAATAGTCTGGGGAGTATGATAAATAATTTGTTCTTCTTGTTTTTTACGAAATTCTATTAAACGCATTATAGTTTTTGAAACAGTTTTAAGAATACTACGTTCAAATTCGCTTAGTTTCCTTGTGCCCCTATCTATTGTGTACAATTTTCCCATATTTAATTCTTCATTATCTGTTAATGGAGTACCAGCATAAAATGCAATCTTGGCATTGCTAGTAACTAAGGGATTTTGTTGAAATTGCTCTTCAAAAAGCGTGTTTTCTACTTCAAAAATTTCATCTTGCATAATCTCATATTGACAAAAAGAAATTTCACGTGGTGTTTCATTTTCATCAATACCAACCTTTGATTTAAACCACTGTCCGTCTTTATCTATAAGACTTATCAAAACGATGGGTATATTTAATAATTTCGAAACCATTTTAGTCAAATCATCAAAAATTGCTTCTGTATGTGTGTCTAAAATAGTATATAAATTCAGTTTATCTAACCGTTTAGTTTGATTTTTCAGTATTGGATAGTTATTCATTTTTTAATGATTTTATTTTTATTCCATTAAATTCAACCACTTGTTTTCATACAATTCAATACCTTATAACTTCATTATAATTAAATGAAGTTTTCATTGCTTTAAATGGACTATGGTTTATTTTAATTCCTTTATTTAAGCTTTCCGCAGAAATTAATTTAGGATCTGAACTTTTTGCATTTACACTTTTACCAGTAATTACTAAATATAGTAGTATGATGATTTGTAAGGCTGTTATAAATCTTACTTTTTGCATGGTATAAATATTTAGTAGTAATTAATATTATAATTATACAATTTTCATACTATTCATGCATATTAAATAGGGTTAAACGACCCTTTTTTTAAATACCCCCTTTAGCTATTAGGTTTTTATTGGTTATATTTTAAATTATCCTAATTTCGTTCTAAATACAATATAAGAAATGCCCAAAGTAATAATTGCTATAGCAGAAGACCACACTCTTTTGCGAGATTATTTTGTTCAAGAAATTAAAGCAGACGGCAACTTCAATCTTATTGCATTAAGTAGCAACGGCAAACTTCTTTTGGGAGATTTAGAGCGCTCAAACATAGTTCCCGAAATTGTTGCTCTGGACTTGTGTATGCCTATAATGAATGGAACGGAAACAGCAAGAGCTATAAAAACATTGTACCCCAATACCAAAATATTGGTTATTTCTGCGTTGGCTAATGATAATACAATTATTAATTTATTTAATATTGGTATCAATGGATTTGCTTCTAAATCAGAACCAAATTTCAATTATATGGCTTCAATTAATGAGATTCTTGATAATGGCTTTCTAAACAATAAATATTTCCGAAAACCTACTGAAACAAAATTAAATTGGGATAAATATGCTTTTATTGGAAAAATAAAATTAACCCACAATGAACTTAAATATATTCGGTTAATTACACAGAATTTTTCCATTCGGGAAATTGCAAAACAATTAAATTATTCTCCAAGAACTATAGAGAATTATAGAGATGCTATTTATTTGAAATTAGGTATAACTTCTCAGATAGAAATTATGAAGTTTGCATTAGAGATAGGTTATATATAATTGGTTAAACTATTGTAGCAAGCATCTCTTCCCCTAAAGGCTTACTAAAAAAATTCTTAACATATCGGCACTCACTTGCTCTTTTAATATCATCGGGATTGTTGGATGAAGTGAGCATATTGATAATGGTTTTTTCTTTTACATCTTCAGAAAATTTTTCGTATTGATCAAGAAATTGAAAGCCATTCATTTCAGGCATATGTATATCAAGAAAAATGACTTCGGGAAATGGTTTTTCAGTTTTAACAAGATTGTTTAAGAACTCTATTGCACCAATGCCAGAATCCATCACGGTGATTAAATCTGCTTTTTTCGATTTTGTAACAATCAATTTGTTGATGTAATTATCAATTTCGTTGTCGTCTATTAGAAGAACATGTTTCATATTGGTTGG
>Ga0209591_10007441_pt1 | contig 12047 bp, 15 predicted proteins | sample MAT01_FD_187207 | JGI IMG/M metagenome (GOLD analysis project Ga0209591, IMG submission 187207) | Freshwater microbial communities from Lake Fryxell liftoff mats and glacier meltwater in Antarctica - MAT-01 (SPAdes) (version 2) | ecosystem: Environmental > Aquatic > Freshwater > Ice > Liftoff...
AATGGCCCGGTCCGACATCACCCACATCAGCATGTGGGTGGATTCGGGCTGCAAGCTCACGAAGTCCCAGAACGTGTCGTGCGCCGACTGCGCCTGGGGGATCTCGCGGTCGGGTTCGGGCTTCACTGCGTGGATGAGGTCGGGGAACTTCAGCCCGTCTTGGATGAAGAACACCGGGATGTTGTTCCCCACGAGATCGAAGTTGCCTTCGTCGGTGTAGAACTTCGTCGCGAAGCCGCGCGCGTCTCGTGCCGTGTCGGCGGAGCCACGCGATCCGGCGACGGTGGAGAACCGCACGAAGACCGGAGTGCTCGTTCCCTGACGGAGGAAGGACGCCGCGCAGAGGTCGTCGAGTCCCTCGACCGCTTCGAAGACGCCGTGGGCACCGGTGCCGCGTGCGTGGACGACGCGTTCGGGAATCCGTTCGTGGTCGAAGTGCGTGATCTTCTCGCGAAGGTGGAAGTCCTCCAGGAGCGTCGGGCCCCGCTCACCGACCTTCAGCGAGTTGTCAGCGTCGTCGATGCGCAGGCCCTGTGTGGTGGTCAGGCGTTCACCTGCCTGTCCCCAGGCGAGGCCGGTGCCGTCGACCGCCGGCGTCTCGGGTGAGAGGGGGATCAGCGTCCCTGCAGCGCGCTTCTGCTCGGCTGCCGCCACGGCGGCAGCTTTCGGTGCGCGCCTCGTGGATGCCGGGTTCGGCTGCGCGTGGGCACTGGTTGCCTCGTCGCGGTTCGGGGAGCGGGGACCGTCTTCGGAGACCGGACCGTTCGGCGACTTCGGCGTGCGCTTCGACGATGGCATCGGGAGATCCTTCCTGTGAGGTTCCTTGGGCTTACGCGCGACCCGATCGGAACGCGTCGGACGTGTGGGCCTCAGTGTTCGGGCGACATCGCAGAGACTGGGTGCTACGGGTTGCTCTGGGTGCCCAGGCTGTCGTGCGACAGGTTCGGCTCGTCGCTGCTGAGGTCGACGGCTGCATCCGTCTCTGCTTCGACAATGTTCGTCGGCGCACCGACGAGCGAGTTCGCCACACCACGGGCGGGAACGCGTGCGCTGGCGAGACTGTCTTTCGCACCCCGGACCGCCGGTTCGACCCGGGCGCGCGCCTGGTCGGTCTTGTCCCGGACGGAATTGACCGTCGGGTTGACGAGCTGCCACGCCCTGTACAAGCCGAGGCCCGCGAGCCCGACCAGGATGGCCTTCGTCAACATGCGCATGTGTCCTCCAAGGCATCTCATCGGTCACGACGTTCCTACCGACGTCAAAGCCAACATGAACGCCGGCGGCAACTCACGGGGTACCCCCTGCATCCACGCAGCAAACCGGGCCCTGCCCTGAAGCTGGGGGCATGCCAACTCGACGCGGTGCGACGGGACCCTCCTCAGGCTTCCTCGGGTCCCGCCGCACATCGCCGCGTCAGTAGTTGCTGGTCTCGGTGTACGGCTCTCGCGAACCGGCCTTGGCGATCCCGCGGCTGAACATGTACGCAGCCGAGAGAATCGTGACGAGCAGCCATCCGTGCCAGTTGCTCAAGCTTGCCGAATCGTCGATGTATGTCACGACGAGAACGCCGGCGACCGAGATCAACCAGACCATGAACTCGCTGGTCTTGTAGAAGGCTTTCGTTTCGGTGGAGGTGCGACGCTCCCGGGGGACGTCGGAGCGGACCGCACCCCGGTTCGCAGTCTCGTAGCTCGGTGTTGCTGTTGCCATTGGAACCAACCTTTCAATGATGTTCCGTCTGGAGGCGCTCTCTTTGCCCTGCGCGCGTGCGAGCTAAACCGGCACGCTCTTCCAGGGGGCGCCGGCCTTCCATGGCGTCGGCGACCCAGCGAGCTCGGCGAGCACCGGCCTGTACCCCAGCCGGTCGCGCGCGAGGGCGCGATCGTGAGGTTGGCGCCGACCGGAATGGGGAAGGACCGGCGGAGTCTGTTTCTCGAGGAGGCCTCATGATCGGGTTCTTGGTGTATCTGTTGGTGATCGGATTGGTCGCGGGGTTCCTGGCCCGCCTCGTGGTTCCGGGTGAGGATCCGATGGGCGTCGGCGCGACCATCCTCCTGGGTGTGATCGGGTCGTTCATCGGCGGCTTCCTCGGCTGGGCGCTGTTCGGCACCGACCTCTCCGACGGCGCGTTCCAGGCGTCGGGGATCATCGGATCGATCGTCGGGGCGATCATCGCGTTGCTGGTCTACCGGACGGTCACCCAACGACAGAGCAGGACCGGCGTCGCACGACGCTGAACCGGAGACGCTGAGACCATGCCGCGTCGACAGTCGATGCCTCGGCCCGTGCGGAGATGAGCGCCTTCCGTGTGACGGCGAACCTCCGGACGAGCGTGTGGTTCGTACCGGTCCTGTGTGCAGAAGACCGTTCCGGGTGTGGCGTTCGTGCTCGTGGTGTTGAGCATCATCGTGTTGGTCGTCTACGTCGACCACATCGGCAAGTCGCTCCGGGTGTCGTCGCTCATCGAGCTTGTCGGGAAGGCCACCCGGCAGACCCTCGACGAGCGGTACCCGGATCGGGGCTCGGAGCCTCCCGCCGATCGACCCGACGAGCACGTCATCCGGGCGTCGCATTCCGGAGTCGTGTCGCACCTCGACGAAGACGAGCTGATCGACGCGGCTCGGGCCGCCGACGTCGTGATCGAGCTGCACGTCGGTCTCGGTGCGTTCGTTCCTGCAGGAAGCGCGCTGCTCACCGCGCACGGCGGGTCGGAACCCGTCGACGACAGGCGGGTGATGGCGGCCATCGTGCTCGGACTCGACCGGAGCCTCGACCAGGACGTTGCCTATGGCATCCGACTGCTCGTCGACATCGCCGAACGTTCCCTGGCCGACTCCGCGTTCCAGGATCCGGCAACGGCGGTGCAGGCCCTCGATCGTCTGCACGACTGTCTCCGTCAGCTCGCGCCGCGTCCTTTCCCGTCGGGTCGCCTCACCGACGACGACGGCAGGCTGCGGGTCACGATCCCGGTCATGGACTGGGACGCCTACGTGAGGCTGGCGTTCGAAGAGATCCGTCTCGCCGGCGCGGGCTCACCTCAGGTCTCCCGACGGCTCGAAGACGTGCTCCGGGATCTGCGCTCGGTCGCGCCGCCCGAACGCCAGGCGGTCCTCGACAAGGAGCTCGAGCTGCTGCACGCCGCCGTGCACGACCGGTACCGGGAACCGAGCGACGTGTTGCTCGCGCTCGAACCCGACCGTCAGGGCCTGGGCATCGGAGCGCCCCGGTTCGCGGCGGCGCGGCTCACGCCCGACGACTGAGTTGGTGTCGTCGGTCACAGTCCGCACCGGCGCGGTTGAGTCGCGGTGGAGTGGGTATGGGTCGATCGTGCGAGCGCAGAACGGCGCCGCAGACCCGATCTCGGAGGCAGACGATGACAGACGCGAAGCGATCCGGAGAGCTTGTCGACCGCTTCTTCGGCAAGGTGAAGCAGGCCGCAGGTAACGTGCTCGGCGACGACGCGCTGAAGCGCGAAGGTCGACTCCACGAGGAGAAGGCCGAGGCCGCCACCGAAGCTGCACGACGAGAAGAGGTCGCCGCCGAGACGGCGGCCGAAGCCGACGTCGTCGAACACGAAGCGGCGTTGTTGCTCGAAGAGCAGTCACTTGCGGCCCAGGCGGCCAGCGAGGCTCGCGCGGAACGCATCGAGCACGACCAGCGCACGCAGACCGAGCGGGTCGAGAAGGAACACGCGGCGAGCGAAGAAGGAATCGAGCGGAGCGCGACGCAGGCCAAGTCGGCCGTTGGAAGAGACGAGAGCGCCGCGGCTCGCGAACGAGACGACGCCAAACGCGCTGCGGCGTCGCTCGAGGCCGAGGCCGAACAGGCGCGCGCCACAGCCGACATGCTGGCGCGTGCGGGCGACGACACGACCGGAGGAACGACACGATGATGATCACTCGAACGCTTGTCCGCACGAGCCTCTTCGCCGTCCGGCTGCCCCTCACGATCGCGGAGGCCGCCTTGCGCCGGGGTGAGACCACCGAAGAGTGGCCGCCCGCGCTTGCGTTCGCGGGGTTCGAGGCGGGGGTGAAGCAGACGGTCGGTTCATTGACGGGCGACGAAGCGCTCGCATCCGAGGGCCGGCTGGAGCACGCCCAGCTCACGCAACGTCGCAAGGCGGTGGAACTCGACGCGGTAGCCGAGGCTCGCCGGGTCGAAGCCGACAGCGAGTACCGCTCCCAGCGAGAGACCGCCGCCGAGCGCAAGCGTCAGATCGAACGAGACACCGCTGCACGCGAGCGCGCCGCCGACCACAAGCGCAACGCCGCCGAGCAACAACTCGAACAGGCGGCCGGTCGCAAACGAGCGAGTCAAGCCGAGGCCGACGCGGCACTCGCGAAGCGACTGGCGCGAAGTGAGCGCACCGCCCGCGCCAACCAGATCAACGCGGAGAAGGCCGCCGTCGCCCAGGAACGACGGGCCGTCGCGGCAAAGAAGAAGGTGACTCGTGTCGACCACGAGCTCGAAGACACCAAGACGGCGCGTCGAGAAGCTCGCTGACGTCGTGTCCGACCGTCGCAACGATCGAGCGGTGAACGACGTCGGTGGTGCAGTGAACCGAGACACGCGCGTGCGGCTTCCTGCGCCGCGGGGTCCGGTGAGCCAGGCGGTGATCCAAGCCTTCCGGCGCGAGCCGGGCCCGGTCCGCCATCCTGCCGTCGACGAGCTCGACCTCCTCGACGACGACGACGCCCAACTCGCGCTCACCTGTTGCTACGAACTGCACTACCAGTCGTTCAGCGGCGTCGACGACGGCTGGGAGTGGGCGCCGGAGCTCCTCACCCTGCGGAGCCGGCTGGAGCGCGCCTTCGTCGGCCGTCTCCACGACGAACTCGGCGCCACCCTCCCCATGATCGCGCGAGCAGCGATCCCGGCCCTGCAGGAGCTCGCGGGCTCGAGCGGTGGGCCGTCCCTGTCCCGCTTCATGGCGGAGAGCGGGGGCATCGGGCACATGCGGGAGTTCTGCGTGCACCGGTCCGCGTACCAGCTGAAGGAGGCCGACCCGCACACCTGGATGATCCCCCGGCTGCGCGGTCGTGCGAAAGCGGCCGCCGTCACGATCCAGTACGACGAGTACGGCGGAGGTCAAGCCGACGCGATGCACGCAGAGCTGTTCGCCAAGACCATGCAGGCACTCGATCTCGACCCCACCTACGGCGCGTACCTCGATCTGCTCCCTGCGGCGACATTGGCCACCGGCAATCTAGTGACGATGTTCGGGTTGCACCGACGGTGGCGAGGGGCGTGCGTCGGCCACCTCGCCTTGTTCGAGATGACGTCGGTGGGACCGATGGACCGCTACAGCACGGCGCTGCGCAGGTTGGGCGTCGGCGCGGAAGCGCAACGTTTCTACGACGTCCACGTCGCCGCCGACGCGTGGCACGAGCAGCTCGCCCAGACGGAGCTCGTCACCGGTTACCTCGAAACGGAACCGACGGCGGGCGCAGACGTCGTGTTCGGGGCCCGAGCGTTGATGGAGGTCGAGCGGCGCTTCGCGGAGTCGCTACTCGACGCCTGGAGCCACGACCGAATGTCGCTCCTTGCGCCGATACCCGAACGGCTCACCATCTGAGCACGATGATGGCTCGTGACTGGCACTCTCGTCATCAACTCCGGGAGGCGATCTTCGCGGCTCCCGCTCGTGGCCGATGAGCTCGCCCCCACTGTCGATCCGCCGAGCCACCTCCGCGATCGTCTCCGCAATCGTCCACCTGGCGAGAGACGCGATGTCGAGACCGAAGCGGTCAATGCCCATGGCGACCGACGGAAGCAGTTCCGAACGCGTCCTGCGGCGCAAACGTCACAGCCACTCGTTGTTCGGGTTGGCGTTCCTGCTGCTGCGCGATGCCGACGAGCACCCGTCCGTCGGCCGCGGTGAGCGGAGGTTGCACGATGCTGCGGGGCCACAGCACGAGGGCGGCGCCCAGCGAGAGCAGCGCGGCGTAGCCGACGCCGGCAAGAGCGGCGCCGGGAGCCAGAGCGCGCGGATCGTAACGGCCTTCGGCGTGAGGAGCCGGAACACCAGCAGGGCGAGCGCGACGTCGAGCGCGATGCCGGCGGCCCCGGCGAGCAGACGCACGACGGTCGCCGAACCGGCCGAAGAGCGAGAGGAAGCCGTAGTACGTCAACTGTGCGGCGGGGCTCCGCCCCTGTCGTCGCCGTACTTCTTCTTCACCACGCCTATGCCGGAGGCGACCGGGCGCATCCGTTGCTGCCATCGGTCGAACGATCGCAGCGTCCGTTCGAATCCGTTCACGTCCTCGCCCGTCGTGCGATCGCTACGACGCCGGGTACGGCGCCGCGCGCAGGATCTCAGCGAGATGCACTGCGTTCGTGACCATTTGGTCGGCGGTCTCGAGCGTCTTCTCCGGCAACGGCGACAGGTCCTTGAAATCGGTCTTGTGCATCGCTTCGCCGACCCAGTAGGTCATCGCCCCCGCCGGGAGCGTGAACCCGACGTCGTTGAGGCCCTGGAACACCTCGGCGCCGACGTGGTGGGCCCCGTCTTCGTTGCCCACGACCCCGACGATCGCGACGCTGTCGTAGGAGATCATGCGACCCTTATCGTCTTCCTCGCCGAGAAACGCGTCGAGCCGTTCGAGCACCATCTGGGTGACGCTCGCGGGATGGCCCATCCAGATGGGCGTGCCGACGACGAGGATGTCGGAGTCGAGGATCTTGTTGCGCAGGGCGGGCCAGCCATCGCCCCCGCCCTCGTCCGACGTCACCCCGAAACGAACGTCGTGGTCGACCACTCGCTCGGTGCTCCCGAGGGCGCCGGCCTTCTCGAGCCGATCGGTGATCTCGCCCAGGAGAACATCGGTGCTTGACTCCTTCGGAGACGCCTTCAAGGTGCAGTTGAGCCCGAAGTAGTGCAGCGGCTCGCCGTTCTGCGGGCTCATTCCTGCCTCCTGGTCGCAGATGTCGTGGGGCGTTCCCGCGGCATTGGATCTGGTTACCCGGGAGCCGGCAGCTCCAACCCCGCAGTGGTTCAGGGGTTGCCGGCGCCGGGTGCTTCGCTTTGCATGGCATCGAAGGCTGCGGGGCGGACCACGAAGGCTGCGCGCAGACCACGAAGGCCGTACGAAGCCGGCGAGGCGGCTCCCGCGAAGGGGCCGTGCACCTCGCCGTCGCTCGACCGCAAAGGCCGTCGGCGACGCGATCGAGGAGCTCTCTCGCCATGCCGAGATCGAGGAGCTCGTCTTCTATCCCGCGGTGCGAGCGGAGGTTGACGACGCGAAGGCCGATGTGCTCGAAGCGCTTGAGGAGCACCATGTGGTGAAGTGGTTGCTGCACGAGCTCGAAGATCTCGACGCCTCCGACGAGCAGTTCGACGCCAAGGTCACCGTGATGATGGAGAACGTCCGCCATCACGTGAAGGAAGAGGAGCACGAGCTCCTCCCGGAGGTTCGCGCTCAGATCGGTCGGAAGCGCCTCCTCGAGCTCGGCGCGGAGCTTCGCGACGCCACGTCGCGCGTCCCCACACGTCCCCGCAGGGCTGCCCTCGATAGGCCCCCGGGCAACGTGCTCGGCGGGGGAGGAGCGGTCGCGGCCTCCAGTCGCGCACCGTGGGCAAGCGTGCGGTCGAGCGTGTACGCGACGACGTGCCCACTCGCTGAGTCCCTCTCACTGACGGGTAGGCCTGCGCTTGCGACGTCGACGAGCTGCGCGTGGGGGACGGAGCTGCAGCAGCTCCTGCGCGCCCTCCTCCCTTCGCCTCGGGTTTGGGGGTCCGCATGTGCGGGTAACCGAAGCTCATGGCCACGACCCAGCGCGCATCCATGAAGCGGACATCTCCATCGAGTCCGAAAGCTGGCCCGAAGCCGCGCAAGCCGAAGACGACGGCCCGCAAGGTGAAGAAGGCGGCCCGAAAGACGAAGAAGGCGGTCCGAAAGACGAAGACGACGGCCCCCAAGGTGAAGAAGGCGGTCCGCAAGACGAAGAAGGCCGTCCGCAAGACCACGAAGAGCGTGGCGCGCAAGACCACCAAGGCGGCCCGCAAGACCAGCAAGCAGCTGGCTCGCCCGGCCCCGAGTGCAGGACGCAAGCCGTCAACGCGGGCGGTCAAGACGACAGTCGCCGACGATGCGATAGCCCTGCTCAAGAAGGACCACCGAAGCGTTGAACAGCTGTTCAAGCGGTTCGAGAAGGCGGGCGACGGAGCCCGCAGGACGAAGCGGAGCCTGGTCGACTCGATGATCGAGGCGCTCTCTCGTCACGCCGCCATCGAGGAGCTCGTCTTCTATCCCGCCGTGCGTGGTGAGGTCGAAGGAGCGAAAGGGGATGTGCTCGAGGCGCTCGAGGAGCACCACGTCGTGAAGTGGTTGCTCAGCGAGTTGGAGGACCTCGCAGCAGATGACGAGCGCTTCGACGCCAAGGTCACCGTGATGATGGAGAACGTCCGCCACCACGTCAAGGAAGAAGAGCACGAACTGTTCCCCGAGGTGCGCGCCCAGATGGGCCGGCGGCGCCTGCTCGACCTCGGCGTCGAACTGCGCGCCGCGAAGCCTCGTGTCCCGACCCGTCCGCATCCCCGTTCGCCCGACGAACCGCCTGGCAACGCGCTCGTCGGTGGAGCGGTCGCGGCCCTCGATCGAGCGCGGACTGTCGGCAAGCAAGCAGTCGAGCGCCACCGCCTGTGATCAGGCCCGCGGTTTCGCGGTGCTAGAGCTTGGCCGCGCGCACGTCGATCGGCTTGATGTCGGGGGGCGCAGCCAGGAGCTCGTCGGCCCTGCTCATGAGCGTCGCGGCGATCGGGCCGCCGCGCTGCGCCCGGCGTCCGTCGGCGCTCGGGAACACGTCGAAGGTCCCGTAGGTCGAGTCGTCGATCTTGGTCGCGAGCCACGCGGCGGTGTCGGGCTCGGCTTCGGCGAGTGGCAGCCCGACGCGGTCTTCGACGTACTCGAAGATGCCGGTGCCTACGCCCGATGGGTCGTGAGGACGCGCCGCGTACGCCGCGTCGGGAAGCACTCCCGGTGACGGCTGCGGTTCACCCACGCGCGGTCACGAGGGAACCGTCCTGTCCGAAGCGGATGGTCCACGGACCTTGTGGCGGCGTGCGCTCGACCGGCGCCTGCGAGGTCGACGAGCGGGCCTGCCCCTTCGTGGACCGCGAGCTCGTGCGGTGGGACGGGCCCACGCCCGGGCCCCTTGCCGCATCCCACCCGCTCGGGCGCGGCGGTGTGATCGTTGCCGACTTTCGGGTCGCACCGCTGGATCGCGGTTCGATCGCGAGCGTCGGCGCGATCCTGCGCGACGGTCCCGACTTCGTGCTGCTCGGCCACCACGGCGGCCCGCAGGTGAACTTCCCGCCCAGCTTCCTCGCGGCCGCGGCCCTGGCTGAGGGACTGCGTCCTTGGGTCACGGTCGCGTGCCGCGATCGCGACCGCCTGGCGGTGGAATCGGAGCTCGCAGCCCTGGCGGCCCTGGCGGTTGACGGTGTCCACTGCGTCACCGGCGACTACGTCGGCCCGGGGGTCGTGGCCGACGTCTCACCGGTCTTCGATCTCGACGCCTTCGGTCTGGTTGCGCTCGCCCGCCGTCACGGACTGGCGACCTCGGTCGCCGCGAATCCGGCGAGCCCGCCCGTCGGGCTTCGGCCGGGTCGCATCGTCGAGAAGGTGCGTGCCGGTGCGGGCAGCTGTTTCGTCAACCACGCCGGCCCGATCGCCACGACGGCCGGCTTCATCACCGCGGCGAGGTGCGAGGGTGCGCACATTCCCTTCCTGCCGTGCGTGCCCGTGGTGACCGATGGCTACTCTGCGTCGGTGCTCGGACGTTTCCCCGGCGTCGTGCTTCCGCCGCAGCTCGTCGAGTCGATACTCGGCGCGCCCGACCCGGAGCGCGCGGGTATCGACGCCGCGGTCGGTTTGGCGCGCGCGTTGCTCGCGGTCGACGGTGTGGCGGGCGTCAACCTCTCCGGGGCCGCGTGCGGCGGCGCGCCCGAGCACTCGGCGCGCATCATGGCGACCGTGGCTCGAGCGATCGGGGCTTCGTGACGGGCGGCGACGATGGTCCGGGCGACCAACGGGATGCCGCGCAAGCCGGAGCCGCGACTGAATACGAATGGACCGCGCAGGTCACGGTCGACGCCGCGCTCGATGCGAACCGAGATGTGTCCATAGCGGTCACGTGTCGGGGCAGCGCGCATCCGGTGGCGCTCGATTGGCTCATCGCCCATCTGGAAGTCGCGCGCGGTCGGTGGCTCGATGTGGGCGCCGGCCTCGGAGGACCCAGTGCTTACCTCGAGCGTCGCACGGGGATCGTGGCCACACTCGTCGAACCGGCCGGCGAGTCGGCGAAGGGAGCTGCACGACTCCACGGGCTCCCGGTGATCCGCGGCGCAGCCGACGCTCTCCCGACGAGGCCGCGGGCGTTCGGACGGGCATGGGCGCTCGGAGTGCTCTCCGCGACGATGGATCCCTTGGTCATGCTCGTTGCCATTGCGGATGCTGTGCGCCCGGGTGGCCGCCTCGGACTGCTCGAGTACGTGAGCACGACCGAGTCGCGCCACGATCCGACGAGCAGCAACACCTTTCTCTCGCCGACTGCCCTGGGCGAAGCGGCGCGCCGGGCGGGCTGGCATCCGATCGCCGACGAGCCGGTGGCGTCGTTCGGGCCGACTTCCGACGCGTGGGTCCGTGAGCAGGATGGCGTTGATCGCGAGATCGCCCAGCGGTACGCCACCCACGAGCACCTGCAACAAAGCAAGCGGCGCGAGGAGCACGTCGCGAAGCTCTTGGAAGCAGGCGTGATCGCCCCCCATCTCTTCGTGTTCGCGCGTGAAGATGACCGCGCTGCGTTCCCGAGGTGATACTCGTGTCCTCGTCGTCAACCGAAGGAGCAGTACATGGCCGGTCTCGCGATCATCACCGAGGCATGCATCGACGTGAAGGATCGAGCGTGCGTCGACGTGTGTCCGGTGCAGTGCATCTACGAGTTCGATCCCGCGACCAACGCGTTGGTCTCCGAGGAGGAGGCCGGGAGCGGGGTCGTCGAGAACTCACACCAACCGAACCCGGAGGCGATCGAGATCTTCGGCGACAGCATCCTGTACGTCAACCTCGACGAGTGCACGTCGTGCACTGCGTGCTACCAGCCCGACGTCTGTCCGGTGGGGGCGATCTACTCCGAAGAACAACTCCCCGACGGGAGCGCGAAGGCGCGCTACAACTCGTCGGACCCGAACAAGGGCAACGACCACACGTTCTTCATCGACCACAGCCGTGCCGTCTTCGCCGACTAGACGGTCGATCCGCTGCGGCGGCTCGACCGCCCACCCGCTCGGCGAGCCCGCGCGTCGTCGAACCGCAAGTTGAGGGCGGGTTTCGTTGCTCTGAGTTCGGGGCAGATACCCGCTATGACCCGTCTGCTCGTGAGCCATGCTGAAGGTTGGGGTGCCGAACCCGAGTTGGAGCTCGACATCGTGCTCGAAGGCGACATCGAGGGTCAGCACTGGACGGGCCGGCCCACCGACGACAGTGCGCAACCGCCGCCGACCTTCGTCGAGGGACCCGTGGTGGTCACGCTGCTCGACGGCGCCCATGAGGGTCGGCGCGCCGACGCCTGGGCCAAGGCCGAAGCGCAGGGCGTCATGTTGGTGGGCGCGTCGCCGTTCGTTGCGATGGAGGCGTGATGGTCTCCGCCGCCGACGAAGGCGACTGGACCGAGCACAGCGACGACGACCTGACCGACGACACCGACGAGGCGTAGCACCGGATCCCGCGTTCGGTCGTGGCGCAGACGGGTACGGCCACACCATGCAGGCACTCACATGGCAAGGCAACGAGGACGTGCGGGTCGAGACGGTGGCGGATCCCCGCCTCGAGACGCCGACCGACGCGATCGTGCGGGTCACGTCGACCGCGATCTGCGGCTCGGATCTCCACCTCTACGCGGTGCTCGGCCCGTACTTGAAGCCGGGCGACATCCTCGGCCACGAGGCCATGGGTGTGGTCGAAGAGGTCGGATCCGACGTCGGCAACCTCACCGTAGGGGATCGCGTCGTGATCCCGTTCAACATCAGCTGTGGGCATTGTTGGATG
>Ga0209591_10007443_pt1 | contig 12045 bp, 6 predicted proteins | sample MAT01_FD_187207 | JGI IMG/M metagenome (GOLD analysis project Ga0209591, IMG submission 187207) | Freshwater microbial communities from Lake Fryxell liftoff mats and glacier meltwater in Antarctica - MAT-01 (SPAdes) (version 2) | ecosystem: Environmental > Aquatic > Freshwater > Ice > Liftoff...
CGCGCCTTCTCTTGCGCTTTCTCTTTCTCTTTCTCTTTCTCTTGCGCTTTCTGCTGCTAAGGAAACCTGAAACACCGGTACAGTAGCCGCGAAAGCGTGCATGGTACCAGCGAGCAGCACCAGAAGCGGCATCCACAAGAAATAAGCAAGGCGATTCATCGAAGCGTAAAGGAACAGCAGACTGGGCATACCCGCACCTCCAGCCTCGCATCAAATCCACGCTGTGGAGAACTATTTTTACCCTGTCCGGGCTTCCGGACCCCTTCCCCCGCATGCGCATTCTCCCCTTAGTCCGGCATTTGGCTACCGCGCAGACCAAGTACCGGATTCATTCGCCCTTTGTCTTTTCGCTGGTCCAGGAAGCCCTGGCCAATGACCGCGAATTCTACGCCTTCGCTGAAATTGAAGCACAGCGCCGCCGTTTTCTGGCAGATAAACGCGTGGTTCAGCGCACCGATTTTGGTGCTGGAATAGACGGGCGAAAGGAGGCTGTCTCCCGCATCGCGCGCGTCGCCGCATGCTCGCCGTCGCAGGGCCGCACGCTCTTTCGGCTGCTGCACTTTCTGGGCAGGCAACGCGAACAGCAACACGAAAAGCAACGCGAAAGGCATCAGGCTGGGCAAAACCCTGGCCAAGGCGATAGCAAACACGCCCAGCTCAACGTTTTAGAACTGGGTACTTCGCTGGGTCTGGGCACCCGCTACCTGGCTGGTGCCGGGGTTCATCATCGCTTGCTGACCCTGGAAGGCGACCCCGCCCTTGCCGCCATGGCTGCAGAGCACCTAAGCGTACAACCCGGTGTGGAACAGCGCATTGGCCCTTTTGAGGAATCGCTGCCTGCCGCTTTAGCAGAACTCCGCCAACTCGATTTCCTGTACCTGGACGGTGACCACACCGAAGCAGGCACCCTGGCCTATGTTAAGGCTTGTTTGCCGTTTGCCGGGCCAGAATCCTGTTTTGTATTGGACGATATCCACTGGTCCGCAGGCATGGAGCGGGCGTGGAAACAGGTTTGTGCGCTGCCCGAGGTTCGGCTCAGTGTAGACTGCTACCGCTTCGGGTTGTTGTTTTTTCGCCCAGGCCAGCGGCAAAAGGAACACTTTTTGCTGTTGCTTTAATCGGAGGGGCATTTGCCCAAGAACCCAACCGCTGCCTCACAAGCTGCGTTGGCGCTGGCCAAGCATAATCCCGCTCAACGCATTCAAACGGCCGCAATTGCTCACTTTTGCCACCTTAACGATTCTTTAACGCCTGTTCCGGCCCTGTTGCCTTATTTTTGACCACTCGGAATTGCACATTCCGACTTTCCATCCATCGGCAACCATGACCAAAAGCATGCTCTTAACCCAAGCCATGAAACAGACATTCCTGGCTGCACTCCTCTTTGTAATGACGGGGATTGTGGCGACCGGGCAGAATTCCCTGCCGGACAACTTCCACCTAAAGACCCTGAAAAATGGCCTGGAAGTGCTGGTGATCGAAGATCCCAGTGTACCCTTGGCCACGATTGAAATTGTTGTGCGCAATGGCGCTTACTGTGAGCCGCCCGACTACGATGGCCTTTCACACTTATACGAGCATATGTTCTTTAAGGCCAACAGGGACTATCCTTCGCAGGAAGCTTTCATGGACCGCGTCAACGAACTTGGCGTATCATTCAATGGCACCACTTCCAATGAACGGGTCAATTACTACATTACCCTCAGTAGCCAAAAGCTGTTGGAAGGGCTGCAGTTCATGAACTCGGCCATTCGCTATCCTTTGTTCCTGGAAGAAGAGCAAAAGAAGGAAAACCCAGTCGTGGATGGCGAGTTTCAGCGCGCAGAATCAAACCCGGTCTTCTTTCTGCTCAAGGACATGGATCACCAACTTTGGGGTGAAATGTACAGCCGCAAAAACACCATTGGTGACCACGACATCATCATGACGGCCACCAAGGAAAAGATGATGATTATCAAAGACAAGTACTACCACCCGAACAACTCCATGTTGGTTGTGGCCGGTGCAGTTACCGCTAAAGATGTGTTCAAGCAGGCTGAAGCAGTTTATGGAGACTGGCAGCCCACCGCCGTCGACCCCTTTGAGAAATGGCCTATCCCCGAATTTCCACCGCTTGAAGGCGACAAGCCCTTCATTACCATCAATGAAAACGCTCAACTCCCTATCGTGATGTACAGCTACCACGGTCCGGATACCCGCAATGATTTGCCCGCTACCTATGCAGCTGATGTGTTCAGCTACATCTTGCAGCAGGCCAGCTCCAAACTCCAGCAGGAAATGGTGGATGCCGGTCTGGCTTTGCAGGTTGGCGTGAGCTACTCAACGCTTAAGCATGTGGGTCCGATCCAGATTTTTCTGGTGCCCAATCCGATGCGGGTAGATGAAGCCATTGCGGCCCTTGAAACACACATCGCTCGGTGGGACGATCCGGATTACTTCACCGATGAGCAACTGGAAAATGCGAAAACCATGCTCGCCATCGAAGATGCTTACGGCAAAGAGAAGACTTCAGAATATGTGCACACCGTTACCTATTGGTGGGCTTCTGCAAGCATCGATTACTACCTCAACTACGTGGACAACTTGAAGAAAGTAAGCCGCGCAGACATTCAGCGTTACGTGCAGACCTACATCAAGGACCAGCCGCGCGCTAAAGGCATTTTGTTGTCGCCGGAGATGCGCGACCAGATGCTGCTCACCAAACTCAACATGTAATCCCCAACCTCCTTAACGATGAAAAGATTATTCGCTATCGGGTTGGCATTCCTGCTGCCCGCTGCCGCGCTCCTGGCCGGCAATACCACCGAGTTTTACGTGGATGGCCTTAAGGTTATTCACCGCCAAAGCCCTAAAGACGTGATCAGCGTTCGCCTGTTCGTCCAGGGCGGCTCCGCCAATTATTCCAAGGGCAAAGAAGGTGTCGAAGCCCTTGCTTTCCAGGTTGCAATGCAGGGAGGAACCAAATCCATGGACAAGGTTACCTTCCAAACAGCCGCTGAAAAGATTGGGACCAGCTTTGGTTCCAACACCACCTACGACTACGGCGATCTTTCCATGACCTGCATTAAGACCTTTTGGGACGAAAGCTGGAAATTGTTTGCTGATGCGGTGCTCAACCCGGCTTTCGCTTCCAGCGAGTTCGAAACCATGCGCGCTCAGGCGGTCGCTAATGCCAAAGCCAGCGAGTCTGATCCAGACGAGCATTTGCGAAACCTGGCCATGGTTCATTCCTTTGGAGCCGATAACGATTACGGCAAAATCCCTTCCGGATCTGTCGAGAGCCTTGAAGGCCTGACCCTCGGAGACCTCAGCAGCCACTATGCCAGTGTTATCGGTAAAAAGAATGTGTTCCTGGTGGTCGTCGGCAACATTGACTCCAAAGATCTGAAAGCCAAAATCGAAGCCACATTGGCTAAATTGCCTGACGGCAACAGCCCAAAACTGATCCAGCGCACGCTGATTACCGAAGACGGGCATTACATCGAGGAGCGCGACATTGCCACCAACTACATACGAGGCGTAATGTCTGCACCGCGCATGAACACCCCAGACGGCGTACCGACGTTGGTGGCTATGAACATATTGGGTGATCGTTACTTTGAGGAATTGCGCACAAAACGCAGTTTATCCTATGCTCCTGCCGCTTTCTATGCGCGCTCTGTAGTCAACAATCCCTACAACGTGATTTACATCTCCACCCAAGACCCCAAGCAGTCGATGCAGGTGATGGTGGACGAGATCAACAAAATCAAGAAAGAAGGTTTTGAGGCGAGCGAGCTAACCAACAAGAAACAGAGTTTCCTCACCTTCTACTACATGGATCTGGAAACCTCTGCTTCGCAAACTACCAGCCTCGGCATGGCCGAATTAAACGGAGGCTGGAAAATGGACGAAGATTTTACGGCTAAGGTCAACGCCATTACATTGAACGACCTGAACCGCGTTTTCGACACCTATACCAAGGCGATCAAATGGACCTACCTGGGCAAGAAGGCAGACGTTGACATCGCTGACTTCCCCAAACCCGTTGACATTCCCGCCAAGAACAAGCCTTATTGAAGGCAATGCTAATAGATTAAAGAAAGCGCCGATTTCCCGCGGGAAGTCGGCGCTGTTCGTTTAGGACGTAATTTTGCGCATTCCACTATGCTTCTTTACCCCAATGACCTGCTCCACGCCTTTGAGCTGGATAAAATCGTCGACCGATTGGCCGGGCATTGCCGCTCTGTGCTGGGGGTCGAGCACGCTCAGGAGTTGCCGATTCTGACCGATGAGGCGGAGATTAACCGCCGATTGGACGAGGCCAATGAGTTCCAGAAACTGTTGCGGAGCGATGCGGCATTTCCCCCGGATGAATACCCGGATGTGCGCGCGGAAATTGCGCTCATGGACCAGGATGAGGCCGTTTTGGACGAAGATTCCTGTGTGCGCTTGCGCAGGCTGGCCCGCGCCTATGACCATGTGCAGCGCTTTTTGGTCAAGCACCGCGAAACCTGTCCGCGCCTTGCTGCGCTGACCGATGGCCTTGCCCCCAACAAAGATGTTATCCGCGCAATTGATTTAATCCTGGACGAGGAGGGCAAAATCCGGCCCAATGCGTCGCCGGAATTGGTTCGAATTCGGCGCGACATGGAATCGCGACGGCGCGAACAAATGCGGGCCTTTCGCTCGGTGCTCCAGCGCCTGCGGCAAGCCGGCGTGCTGGCTGAAACAGAAGAAAGCATACGCTCTGGGCGCCAGGTAATCGCGCTCAAAGCAGAGCATAAACGAAAGATCAGCGGCATCGTCCACGACGAAAGCGATTCGGGCCGGACTACCTTTATTGAGCCGGAGGAAACCGTTTACCTGAACAATGAAATTTCGTCGCTGGAACGCGAGGAGCGCCGGGAAATCCTGCGCATTTTGCGCGACCTGACCCGCGCACTCACCCCGCACCAGGACAGCCTCGCAGACAGTTTGCTCCGCCTGGGTTGGATTGATTTCTGCCGGGCCAAAGCCTACCTGGGCGAAGAACTCGACGCATCCCGCCCTCTTATCCAGAAGGGCAGCCGAATGATTTTGCACCACGCGCGGCATCCGCTTCTGCTGCTGCTGTTCAAAAAAAGTCGCAAAACGGTGGTGCCGCTCGACTTGCAACTGGACCCCAAAACGCGCATTCTGCTGGTCTCCGGCCCCAATGCCGGCGGCAAGTCCGTCTGCCTGAAAACTGCCGGACTTCTGCAACTCATGGTGCAGGCCGGGCTGCCTGTCCCCGTCGATGCGCAGCGAAGCCACTTCGGAATCTTCAAACAAATCTTCGGTGACATCGGCGACACGCAAAGCCTGGAAGACGAGCTGTCTACCTATTCAGCGCGCCTCCACCGAATGCGCTATTTCCTGGAGCACGCTTCGGACAATACGCTTTTCCTGCTGGATGAGTTTGGGTCTGGCACGGATCCCGGGCTAGGAGGCGCTGTGGCTGAAGCCATTCTGGACGCCCTCCGGCGAGCCGGTGCCTACGGCGTGGCGACCACACACTATGCCAATCTGAAAATTTACGCTGGCCGCACGCCTGGTCTTGAGAACGGGGCCATGGTTTTTGACGAAATCAACCTGGAACCCCGCTACCGCCTGGAAACCGGCAAGCCGGGCAGCTCCTACACCTTTGAAATTGCCCGAAAAATCGCACTGCCCTCTGCGGTCATTCGCCATGCAGAAAGCCTGGTGCATTCGGAGAATCTGCAGTTCGAAGGGCTCCTGTCTAAAGTGCAGGGGGAGGAGCAAACCTTGGTCCGGCGAAGCGCTGAACTGGGCACGCGCGAACGGGAATTGGCGCAGCAAATTGCCGATTACGAAGCGGCCACCCGCAGGCTAGAGGACGAGAAAAACCAGATGAAGCTGGCCCGCACAGAAAAACAGGCACATGCCCTGGCCCGCTACGAAGAACAATTCGGTGCTCTGTTGCAGCAGCTCAAAGAAGAGCAGGAAAAGAAACTGCTGAACGTAGAGGCGGTCCAGAAGGCTGTGCGCAAAGCGCGCTCAGAAAGCGAAACCCTGCAAGGCGAAGTCAAGCGGATAAAAAAAGCCATGAGACTTGACGATGTTGCCGGCGAAATCAAAGAGGGTTCGCTGGTTCGGCTTCTTGATGGCAAAGAACCTGGCCAGGTCATGGAACTGCGCAAAAATAAAGCCTTGGTCAGTTTTGGTCAGTTGCGCAGCACGGTGGCGCTGGACGACCTGATCCTGGTCAGCGAAAAAACCGCACTCCCCGTTTCCCCGCGCAAAGCTCCAGTACGGCCCGAAGCACCTGTCGGCGAATTCAACCGCGAATTGGACGTACGCGGCAAAACGCGCGAAGAAACCATGGATGAGGTGGACCGATACCTCAATGAGGCTGTGCTGCGCCGGCTGCTTTCCGTTCGGATCATTCACGGCAAGGGCACTGGTGCACTTCGCGAAGCGGTTAAGCATGTGGCCAAAAATTACAGTGCCATTCGCCAATTGCGCTTCGAAGACCCGAAGCTGGGCGGCGATGGGGTGACCATCATCGAGTTTGGGTAGGCCCGCTTGGGTAGGCACGTTTGGGTAGGCACGTTTGGGTAGGCCCGCTTGGGTAGGCACGTTTGGGTAGGCACGTTTGGCACGAGCATACGGCCCGATCATTTCTTACCCACGGTCGTTCGGTAGGGCGAAAAAAAATGATGGGCATAAGCAGATTCCGTGCGGAAATCCCTACTTTTCCTGCAAATGTGGAGGTATGGGTTCCGTAGGGCAAGGAGCCTGGTTGAGCCGGAAAATGGACTTCCGGATGCCAGTGTGGCGTTTCTTAGTGGTTTTTAGTTGGTGCTTGATTCCTGCTTGTCGGTCGGCTGCGGACCATTCTGCGGCAGATAAAGTATCGGTTTTCCCGGATGATCGGACAGCCAGTACACTTTTTCATGCAGGCGTTGAAACACTAACCCGCAGCATCATGGAAGACATTCTGTCTCCACCGGTGGCGGGACGGGTGTATGCCTATGCATCGCTGGCCGGATGGGAAACCTGGTGTGCAGCCGCAAACGCTCCTGATCTAGCTACTGGTCTAGCTCCTGGTCTAGCTCCTGGTCTAGCAGAACGTTCCCTCCTGCCGCGGCTCCCCGACGCGGAGCCCCTTCCCCCGCCCCCCCCAGGCGTCAACGCGTCAGTAGCCTCCATGCAAGCCTTCCTCAGCACGGCTAAAGCGCTCGTGTTTACCGAAGACTTTTTAGATGCTTTCGAGCGCGAATGGCTCAACGGATTGCCCGGTCAAGACGAGATTGCCGCCTCCCGTGCGTACGGTCAGCTTGCTGCAGAACATTTCATACGGTATGCTCAATCGGACCGCTATCCGCAGACCCGAACCATGACCAAACATCCGGAACCGGATGGGCCCGGTAGTTGGAACCCCACCCCCCCCCTGTTCATGGGTGGTCTGGAGCCCCACTGGAACAAACTCCGGCCTTTCACGCTTGATTCTGCCAGCCAGTTCGCCCCCCCGCCCCCCCTGCCTTACAGCGAAGCGCCCAACAGCCCGTTCATGGCCCTGGTCCAGGAAGTGCACGAAACGGCCACTAACCTGACCCCCGAACAGGAAGCCATCGCTCGGTTTTGGGATTGCAACCCCTACGTTACCCAAGAGCAGGCCCACCTGATGTCCGGCACCAAAAAGATCACCCCGGGCGGTCACTGGATGGCCATCACCGGCCATGCAGCCCGGCAAAGCCGCGCGGACTATCCGTCTACGCTGCGCGCTTATGCCCTCACTGCCATTGCGCTGCACGATGCTTTCATTTCCTGCTGGGATGAGAAATACAGGAGCAACCTTATCCGTCCCGAAACGGTCATCAACCGAAGCATCGACCCAAACTGGAAGCCGCTGTTGGAGACTCCGCCCTTTCCCGAGTACCCGAGTGGGCACAGTGTAATTTCCTCGTCAGCCTGTCAGGTGCTCAGTCAACTTTTCGGTTCATCGTTCGCGTTCACGGATTCCACGGAATCGCCTTTTGGCCTGGAGCCGCGCTCTTTTACCTCCTTTGAACAAGCCGTTCAGGAGGCTTCGCTGAGCCGCCTCTACGGTGGCATCCACTATAGGCCGGCGGTAGAAATGGGGTTGGTACAGGGCACGCAGGTTGGCCGGCATGTTTGGCAGACGCTCACGGCTGAGCCTGAAACCCCTGTGGCTGAAGTCCCCTGATCATTTCCCCGCCGCTATCCTTTTACCTCTCTTATGCTGAGTACTATCGCCCGCTTCATTCCCGCTGCTTTACTAACTCCTTTGCTGCTTTTCTACAGTTGCCAATCAGAGGACCGCTCGAAGGGGGATAATGGTTCTGAAAGCAGCACCGGAGCCCTGTTCCAGGCACTTAGCCCGGAGCAGACCGGAATTACTTTTGTAAACAGCATAAAGGAAGATGAAAAAATAAATTACTTTAATTACGGATACATTTACAACGGTGGAGGGGTTGCCGTGGGCGATATTGACGGAGACGGCTTGGCAGATCTGTATTTCTCTGCCACCATGGGCGGCAATAAACTGTACCGCAACCTCGGCGATTTTCGCTTTGAAGACATCACCGAAAAAGCTGGTGTGGCTGCCGCGGAAGGGTTTAAGACGGGCGTGTTAATGGCTGATGTCAACAGCGATGGCTTGTTGGATCTGTACGTCTGCCGCACCGGAAATGGCCCGGTTCAAGAGCGTAGCAATCTGCTGTTCATCAACCAGGGGAGCGGCATTTTCAAGGAACAAAGCGCGGCGTTTGGCCTGGATGCTCCGGCCAACACCAACCACGCTGTCTTTTTTGATTGCGACGATGACGGCGACCTGGACTGTTACTGGCTCAATCACCCCATCCGTTTCGGCACCAATTCCAGACCGAGGCTGCAAGGGGGAGTTCGCAATACATCGCCGGAAACTCCCTATGAAAGCGATCGCTTGTTCCGCAACGACGGCGACCGATTTACCGATGTGACGGTGCAGGCTGGCGTGGTGAACAGCGCCTTTGGGCTGAGCGTTTCGGTGAGCGATTACAACGGCGACGGACTTGCAGATTTGTTTGTGGCCAACGACTATATCGAACCCGATTTCCTGTACATCAACAACGGTGACGGAACCTTCAGCGACCAGTACAGCGCCTACTTTGACCTGATCAGCCAAAACAGCATGGGCTCGGACGCCGCTGATTTAGACGACGATGGCGACGTAGATCTGGTGGTGCTGGACATGCTTCCCCAAACTCACGAGCGTCAAAAATTGCTGATGAGCACTATGTCGCTGGACCGCTACCAGACCCTGCTCAAGTACGGCTACGGCCGCCAGCAAATGCGCAACGTGTTGCAGTGGAACCAAAACAACGAGGGCTTCGCGGAAGGCGCGCAACAAGCTGGCATCCATGCTACCGACTGGAGCTGGTCCGTGCTGGCTGCTGACTACGACAACGACGGCCGCAAAGACCTGTTCATCACCAACGGCTACCGGCGCGAAGTCACCGACCTGGACTTTCTGCGCTACAAAAACGACAGCCTCCGCCAAAACATGCCCATTTCGCGCCTTCATGAAGTACTGGATCGCATTCCATCTACGCGGCTGAATAATTTCCTGTTCCTGCAACAAGGCGACGGTGCTTTCCGCGACGCTTCCGGCGCCTTGGCAGGGAGCAAACCGACCTTTTCCAATGGGGCCGTGTACGCCGATCTAAACGGTGACGGCCTGTTGGATTTGGTCGTCAACAACCTGGAAGACCAAGCTACGGTTTACCAAAACAACGGCCGCAGCGACCAGCACTGGTTGCGGATTCAACTCAAGGGTCCGGCTAAAAACACGCAGGCGGTCGGAGCCCGAGTGCGCGTGCGCGCTGACAACCGCTGGTACCATGTGGCCCAGCAGCCGGTGCGGGGTTATTTCAGCTCCGTCGATCCCGTGTTGCACGTGGGGTTGGGCAGTTCAAGCACCGTACAAGAAATTCAGGTCGAATGGCCGGACGGAACCTGGAGCGGCGGCTGGTCAGGTGCTGCAGACCGAACGCTCGTCATCGCCTACGGCGAAAACAGCATCGCCGAACCGCAACAGGAAAAACCCAAGGCCCTTTTTGCCGAAAGTAACGCCATCCGCTACCGCCATACCGAGGATGTGTTTGAAGACTTTAGAAGGGAGTTTTTGCTGCCGCGGCGACTCAGCCGCGAAGGACCGCATATGGCCACCGCAGACTTTAACCGGGACGGCCTGCAAGACCTGTTTGTCGGTGGAGCGTCTGGTCAAGCAGGAGCCGTATTTTTCCAGGAACCAGGTGGCGCATTCCGACGGGAAACTTCGCCCGACCTTCAAAAAGATGCCGCCTGCGAAGATGTCCGGCCCACCGTGCTGGATGCCAATGGCGACGACTTCCCGGACCTCTACGTCGGCTCAGGTGGCTATGCGGCCGCAAACGGCGATCCGGTGTACCAGGACCGCCTATACCTCAATGACGGCAAAGGCGGCCTGCGCAAAGCAGCAAATGCCCTTCCAATCATGCAGCAACCCACGGGCGCTGTTGCCGCTTTTGACTGGGATGGCGATGGCGACTCGGATTTATTTGTCGGGGGAAGGGCCGTTCCGGGCCGCTACCCCGAAGCGCCGCGCTCCTGGCTGTTGGTCAATGACAAAGGCAACTTCCGGGATGTGACCGAAAAACTGGCGCCGGACCTGCAAGCCCCTGGCATGGTTACCGACGCCGTCTGGATTCCCGCTACAGCAAACAGCCCGGTCAGGCTGGCACTCTGCGGCGAATGGATGGCCATTCAAATCTTTGCGGTGCAGAACGGCAGTTTGCAACCGCAGGTGGTGCCGGGATTGGCGCAAAGCCGCGGCTGGTGGAACCGCCTGGTCCTGACCGACTTGAACGCCGACGGCGCCCTGGATTTGCTGGCTGGAAACCTGGGCTTGAACTCGCGCTTCCGGGCCAGCCCGGAAAGCCCGCTAGTCATGATGGTCCGCGATTTCGACGCCAATGGTCAAATGGATCCCGTGTTTTTCCAGACCTGGGATGGCGTGCTCCGGCCGGTTCCCGGCTTTGACCTGATCAGCAACCAATTGCCCTACCTCCGCAAGCGATTTAGCCGCTACAGCGCCTACGCCCGCGCGAGCGCCGACGAGATTTTCCCGGCTTCAGAGCAGAAAGGTGCCCAGCGGTTGGAAGCGCAGGTGCTCGAGTCCTGGTGCCTGATGAGCGACGGAAAGTCGGGGTTTCAGGCAGTCCCCCTTCCCCCGAAAGCGCAGGCGTTCCCGTTGCAGGATGCCCTGCCGGCCGACTGGAACGGCGACGGAAACACCGATCTGCTTGTGGCCGGAAACTTTGACCACCTGGACATTGAATCAGGGCCCATTCGCGGGGGAAAAGGACTCTTGCTCGCCGGCGACGGACGCGGTGGATTCCAGGTCATCGAAGCCACGAGCCTGGGCCTGCGGGCTTCCGGCGACGTGCGCAGCCTGGCAGCAATTTCGTTATCCACAGCGGGCAAGGTTTTAGTCGTCGTCGGTGTCAACGATGGTGAAACGCTTAGTTTTACCGGGAATGAACCGAAACAACCGCTTCCTTAAGAAGAAAACTTGTGCATTGCCTGAGCATAACCGCAGTGGGAAGCTAAACCGGAATGGCACCCGCTGCGCGGCCAGCATGCATAGGTTTAGTTGTGTTATGTTCCTCACCTTGCTGATGGCTTCTCCTGGTCTTCGCGCCCAGGAGACCGTGCGGGTTATGTTCCACAACCTGTTGAATTTCCCCGATCCCGTGCCGGCGGGAAGGGCCGATACCTTTGCCACTATTGCCGATTATGTGCAGGCCGATCTGTTGTTGGTCTGCGAGCTCAAAACGGCAGCCGGTGCTGAAGATCTGCTCAACCGCGGGCTCAATGCGGGGGGAGCAAGCGATTGGCGGAAGGCGGCTTTTGTCCCGGATGGTTCGGCGGGAGGCTTGTTGCAAAACCTGGTGTTTTACCGGCAGGATAAGCTGGCGCTGTACCGCCAGTCGCGGATAAAAACGCATGTCCGCGACATCAGCCATTACGTCTTCTTTA
>Ga0209591_10007445_pt1 | contig 12044 bp, 11 predicted proteins | sample MAT01_FD_187207 | JGI IMG/M metagenome (GOLD analysis project Ga0209591, IMG submission 187207) | Freshwater microbial communities from Lake Fryxell liftoff mats and glacier meltwater in Antarctica - MAT-01 (SPAdes) (version 2) | ecosystem: Environmental > Aquatic > Freshwater > Ice > Liftoff...
AACAACAATCACAGAATCGCTAAACTCGTTGCGGATGTCAGGAGAAACCACAACTACAGGTCTTTTTTTTGTATCTCCCAACTGACGCAAAGCCCTTGAAAGATAAATCTCCCCTTGTCTGGGATAATTTGTAATTATTGAATTAGAGTCCATCGGCGTTCCATGCTTCCTCTATCTGTTCTTCTACAAAATCAAACCACTCTTGTTCATCCTGAATATCTTCTTGACTGCGGTTTTGATAAAATTTCCGCAACTTATCTTCTATTTGCTTAGCGTACCAGAGACGGAGAGCTTGTTCGATCGCCTCCGTCCAATTATCAGTAATTTGGTCTATTTTGTCAGCGAATTCGGCGTCAAGGGCGACTAAAAATTCTCGCTTTTGAGTAGAATTTGACATAATCATTCTCCTGAATAATTCAACAAATAGGGTGCGCCGAAGATCACCTTACATATTACTTTTACATCTTCACTCTTCACTCTTCCGTCTTCCGTCTTCCGTCTGACAACTATCAACTGTCAACTAACAACTGTCAACTATCAACTGTCAACTGACAACTGACAACTGACAACTGTCAACTCTTCCTTCAAAACATCGGCATCAACTGAAGCGGCCCAATTCCCAAATCTTTAGCCGACACCCAGCGCACCTCCAGCAAAGCGATCATATCCTTAAGCTGAGGCTGACCACGAGAAGCACCCATCAACCCTTTAGCAATAATCAAACCGCACCAACCATTAGTTGATTTGCAACGTCGATCCCACTTCTTGCGAGCTTCCTTATGGACTGGATCATTTTCATTAAACTCCCCAAACAAATACAAATCCCCATTTTTAGTTTGCAAAATACCTAAGTCGTATTCCTCCTCCTGAAAAGGATTTTCGCCCGGATTAAAACCAATTGCCTTCACCCCTCCAGCTTCTTTCAAATCCTGAATCATAGTTTTCGCTTTCGGATGAGAAGTTTGAATCATGATTATCGGCAAACCATCTCCGGTGGCATTAATATCACTTTCTGCACCTTGGTGAAATTGGACATTTTCGCGCAGAAACTCTATCGTATCCCAAGGTACTGCGCCCAGACTCAAAAATGAATTCGGCGGCACCAAATCGTCCCGCAGCAACGGCGTTTCAAAGTCATCATCATCATCGTCCTCATCATCGTCACCAAGCATCTGTAATAATTCGTCAGATACTTCGGGCATAGTCGAAACTTTAACGGAGATTTGTTGAATTTCTCCGTCAGACTGTGGAATTGGGATGCGGTAGCGACTGCTGAGAGTGGGAAATGTATCTGCTCCCAATTTCCGGCGGCCGTTGCGGAAAAAGCGGTGAAATGCTTCGAGAGCAACTAACATCGTCAGGGCTTCTTCTTCGTAAAGAATCGATCGCAATCCTTCTAAAGGATGCAGATTACCAAAATTCGGTTCAATTTCCGATGGAGGCAAATCGGCTAAATCAATTTCGTCTTCTTCGTCATCTTCATCAAAATCGCCGGCACTTTCAAAGGTGAGAAACAAACAGTCCTGCCCTAAGAAAGCCTGTTCTAAATCTTCAAAAGAGTCATCATTGACGACTCGCTCTCGAAACCGCTTCAAGGATTCTAGAGAGCGGTACAGCAAAACTCCGTAATCCATTCTGCCTTGCCCCAATACCGACACGTAGAGGCTGGCGACATCCCATTGATTGATTTCAATCGATATAATTTGGTGTTCGCTCAAAGTCCGCCACGGAGCATCGTGCCAAATTTGAGCAGCTTTTTCCATTAGAACTTCGGCGTACTCAGGCGGTAATTCGGGAGGCCGATTGACAGCCACCTCTTCCATGCCCCGAAATATTTCATCAATTAGGGGCAATTCCGGTACGTAGTCAATGGAAATCCCTAAATCTTGAAGTACGCCCCGCAGATAAAATTGAATTTCTCGGTTTTTGACTACGATTTTTTGGGGGCGGACTGCGGGAGCCGGACTTTGGGGATGTTCCATTGCCCGCAGCAGAGCCCGGACGATCGCCTCTGGGCCGGCATCTGGGCCAACCATGTCCATAGCCCTCACGATGCCTTCGGAGCCATCCACCCAGAGAATGCACTCGCCACCGGCTTCTGGATCGTCGTCGTCCTCTAGCATCATGTGCGAGTCAGCATTAGATAACGGTCGGCGGTCGCCCTCCCACACGCTGGGAATTTGAGGTAAGTTTTGTAGCCGACGAAGAGTAGAGCGATTCAGCGCTGCCATAGAGTAAGCCCGTTGGGTGAAGCATTGTTGCGGTGCCGGTAGCCGGTCAACCGCTGCTTCTCAATCATAAACCCTATAGGGGAAGAGGACATCGAGCTTGGGAACGAGGCCCCAGGAGAATTAAAAATTTAAAACTAAAAATTCTGCCTTCAGCGTCTATCGCCACCGCCCTTGCCCATCGGACGTTCTTAATTGCCCAAACCCTTAATTTGATTGCTGATGACTAATGACTGATGACTTCTTCCTTCTTCCCTGTACAATAGACGGATAAGATTAAACTCTTATCATTAGACAGTCTCAGGAGTTCGGCAAATTATGACTCAAGCGATTTCACAAAAGCGCGGCATTCAAATGACGGACTCTGCTGTCCGTCAAGTTTTAGGTCTGAGAGAAAAGCAAGGTAAAGACCTCTGCTTGCGGGTAGGGGTGCGCCAGGGCGGGTGCTCTGGTATGTCTTACGTGATGGATTTCGCAGACCCCAGCACTGTGAAATCGGACGATGATGTGTTTGACTACGACGGTTTCCAGGTAGTTTGCGATCGCAAGAGCATTCTTTATCTCTACGGTTTGGTGCTCGACTTCAGTGATGCTATGATTGGGGGCGGCTTTCAGTTTACTAACCCCAACGCAACTCAAACTTGCGGCTGTGGCAGTTCTTTTTCTACATAAATTGGAAAATAGGGCATGGGGCAGAAAGTTATTAACTGCCCCATGCCCTTTTTCATGCAACATCCCAAATCAAAAATCAAAAATCGAATGACCCCTGAAGAAATGTTTAAAGACGGTTTCGATCGCTATCAAGCTGGCGAAGCCCCTGCTAATCTGATCCCCGTGTTCAAAGAATTGTGCGACAAATCCCCGAAAAATGGCAATGCCTGGGCTAGCCTCTCGTGGCTTTACCTGTTGGAAAATAAACCCACATCGGCTCAAAAGGCAGCGAAAACCGCCGTTAAATTGAACCCTCACGACCCCCAAGCTCGCATCAACCTAGCAGTCTCGATCCTCGACCTCAAAGAAAAAGGGGTGCGCCCCCACGTAGAAGTCGCTCAGCAACTCCTGATGGCTTCCGATGAGTTGTTCGACGAAGTTAAAAAGAATTTTGAAGAAGGATTAAGCAGAAAACCGGACTGGAAGAGCCTCGCCCGCGTTAAACAGTGGCTTCTGGAGCCGTAACCGCGTAAAAAAGTCGATTTTGTGGCGGGGATCAAGGGAATCGGCTTTGTGGTTTATTACGAGATCGTAATAAATCAATAAATAACTTTATGGAAAACTCAGGAAGTCAGTGCTAGTATTTGAAAACTTAGACGATTCGCAAATCCGCTCAGCGGTTTTCAGACTTCACTACCATAAATACTAGGAGTTGTAACGACATGAGCAACGACAGCCACGTTAACATCAAACCAGCAACCCGCAACCACAAAGGTTTCTTTATTCAGCCAGCTTCTTACAAGTTGATGAGCATCGATAAATCCGGCTGGGCCTTGATTTGCATGGACAAAGCAGTTTGTCATTATGTAGATCCTGATGACTTACAATTGCCTAATAAGTCGGGAACGTCTGAAGGTTAATCCAGAAGTTTTGAGAGACATTAAAATGCTTTATTTGAGTAGCTGCCCTCCCTGGAGAGGCAGCAACTTTTTTTTGTCAGTTGTCAGTTGTTAGTTGTTAGTAGTCAGTTGTCAGTTGTCAGTTGTTAGTAGTCAGTTGTCAGTAGTCAGTTGTCAGTTGTTAGTTGTCAGTTGTTAGTTGTCAGTTGTTAGTTGTCAGTTGTTAGTTGTTAGTTGTCAGTTGTCAGTTGTCAGTTGTCAGTTGTTAGTTGTCAGTTGTCAGAAGGAAGAAGTTCGGCAACGGATTCTGTAACGGATTTAATGGATAGAAGTTCGGCAACGGATTTTGTAACGGATTTAACGGATGTAACGGATAGAAGTTCGGCAACGGATTTTGTAACGGATTTAACGGATAGAAAAATTACCGATTACCGATTACCAATTACCGATTACCAATTACCGATTCCCAATTACCGATTACCGATTACCAATTCCCGATTACCAATTACCAATTACTAATTACCAATTACCAATTACCAATTACCAATTACCAATTCCCTAATTGTTAGATTTGAAGGCAAAAAGCATTTCAAGCTGAGCAGTTGTGGGTTCTGTCGAAGTTGTGGCTACACTGACTCCTCGGAGAGAATTTAGCAATTCAGCGACGGGTGGCGAAACTAAATTTGGCTGTACTGCGAGTAAATAACGGTTCGCCCATGACATGGTTTTTTCCATATCTATATAACAGTAGCCTTGGTTGGCTTGCGGTAAAGAAGTGGCGATCGCCTGAAAACTCGGACTGCTGCTTAACGGTTGCGGCGGCGTTGTAGTGATGACATCGACTAAAGGCCCGCCGAAAGCGACAAACACAGAATTTTCATTCAGCCAACCGTGCCCGAATAAAGTGCCTTGCTGGGGTATTTGCCACTCTGTAACTTCTTTCCCCTGCACTTGTCTGGGGGCGACGCTGACTGTAGGATTGCTTTTGGCGATCGCATCGAGTTTTTTCAGTGTGGCTTCCGCCGCGGGGCGATCGCTCGTTTCAAAAATCATCGCCGCCCCCATCCCTAACTGAGACAAAATACCTTGATCCGAACCGATCGCCCCGATCGCAAATTCCCCATTCATCCACCCAAAAACATCACGATCCGCATCCAAATCCAACCGCTTAAAACTACTCCTCACCTGCTGAATTCCCCTGTCTACTTCGGGGCTATCTTTTGCCTCTGCCGTCGCCTGCGACCAAAATTGATTAATGCCATTGCCACCTAGTACAGCAATGGTTTCACCGGGAAATCTGGGTAACAATTTCGATGCGACTTGCGGCTTTTGCTGCGGGAATTTAGGGTCTAACTGAGCGATAGTTTTGATTCTCAATCCCGCACTATCCGCCCCAATTCCCGCTACCAAAGACTTGACTTGTTTGAACTGGGAAAGCACTGTCGAAGGCAACTGGAAATCTGCGGGTAAATTAGCTTTCAATTGCTGCATGGCGGCAGGATAGTCAGCAATGTAAATAGTTGCGATCGGATTCTTGACCCCAGCACTCTCTGCAAAAAACTTAGTTGTACTCTGCTGGGTGGCGAGGGAGGGTGATCCTTTAAAAGTGTCGATCGCCAATTCCACAGGCTTTCTGAAAGGAGCCATCACTAATTGGTCGTTCAGCAAAGCCACACTGTAGCGCTTGCCGGTTGGCTCTGCAATCTCAGAAATTTTAACTCCTTTGTACTCAGTTTCTTGAATTGTTGCACCTTGCTGAGATTTTAATTTATTCGCAAAATTCCAGGCGCTAATTTTATTTTTGACGCTGACTACAACGAGCAGTTTAGGAGGCTCTGTTTTCGCCGCAGCGTCAGGGGGTAGCAAAGCCACCATCACGCCGCCCAGCCAAGGCTTTAAGTCTCTCTCAAAGTCGATTTGAGTGCCTGCCAAGCTTTGTTCTTGAAAGGTCTTCAAACCCAGGCCGATCAACTTTTGAGCGCCCGGGGTGCCAAATTGCTGCAACTGGGACAGCGCTTGGGGATTGGGGGAGATGAAGGCGGCCATCATTGCTTCGTCGGGTACAACTTTGGCGCTGTCTTGGGGGTTGGAGACTTGTTGGCTCAAACCCTGGAAGTAAAAGTAGACCGCGGCGCTACCTGCTGCGATGATAGCGGCAGCAATTAGAAGCTTTGGTTTTTTTGCAGGCATTGTTTGTGTTCCTAGCGTCCTTTATTAGTTTAATGAAAATAGACTTGGCTTGTGGGGAGGCGATCGAGCTTGCTATTTATTTTTGTATAATTTAAAACGGGTTTGGACGATCGTGTAAACTGCTGTTGATATGAAGTGCGGGAAGGAAGATGAAAGTAGCGATCGCGGGAGCAACGGGATTTGTAGGTAGCCGGCTGGTGGAGAAGCTGCAAGCTGCGGGACATCAAGTGGTGGTTTTGAGCAGGGATGCGGCGAAGGCTGGGCGAGTTTTTCCGGCTTCAGCTTATCCGAATTTGGAAGTTGTCGCCTACACTCCGGCGGAGTCTGGTGATTGGCAAAAGTCGATCGCGGGCTGCGACGCTGTTGTCAATTTAGCTGGGGTGCCGATTGCGGAGGAAAGGTGGACGGAGGCGCGCCAGCAAGCGATTTTGGACAGTCGCAAACTGACTACGGAAAAATTGGTAGAGGCGATCGTCAATGCTAATCCTAAACCATCGGTATTTGTGAGCGCATCGGCGATCGGCTATTACGGAACCAGCGAAACGGCCGAGTTTGATGAAAACAGCCCTGCGGGAAACGATTTTTTAGCAACAGTTTGCAAAGAGTGGGAAGCAGCCGCCCAACCTGCCAAAAATGCGGGCACCAGGCTAGCAATTTTGCGGCTGGGGATAGTTTTGGGAATGGGAGGCGCGTTGGCTAAAATGCTGCCGGCTTTTAAACTATTTGCAGGCGGCCCAATTGGGACAGGAAAACAGTGGTTTTCTTGGGTTCATCGCGAGGATGTGGTTGATTTAATTTTGTACACCTTGCAAAATCCGCAAGTTGAAGGCGTTTTGAATGCGACAGCACCGAATCCAGTGCGGATGAATGAATTGTGCGAAACTTTAGGGGCAGTTTTAAGTCGGCCTTCTTGGTTGCCGGTGCCAGGTTTTGCTTTAGAATTGCTCTTGGGAGATGGTGCTAAAGTTGTTTTGGAAGGGCAGAAAGTTTTGCCTAAACAAACTTTGGCTAGTGGTTTTCAATATCAGTATCCGACGCTGAAGTTAGCTCTAGAAGAGATTTTAGCTGGTAATTAAATTCTGCGTTTTTAGATATTCCTCGTTCCCAGGCTCTGCCTGGGAACGCATATCCAGAGGCTCCGCCTCGCTCCTTCAAATAAATCATCTCACTCAACAATCCCTCGTTCCCAGGCTCTGCCTGGGAACGCATATCCAGAGGCTCTGCCTCGCTCCTTCAAATAAATCATCTCACTCAACAATCAATCAAATCAACTACCAACAATCCATCCCGATCCATATAGTTTCGATAACTAGAATATCTCCAACAAGCAGGATCGTCCACATAGCCGCGCCGGACAGGATTATTATGAATGTACTCCAATTTTTGCAACAGCATTTCCTCATTCACAATAGCTTGTGGGTGAAATCCTTCTTGCCATAGCTGGTATTTTTGGTCTTTTTTGTGTAGCTTTTTATAGAATTCGAGTTGATCCAAGATGTTGGTAGCTTTATTTTTTTCAAGCAAGTCAATTATGGATCGAGCAGTAAATGATTTAAAAGTTCTCATTTGCGTTGACAAGTCTGAAGAAGTTACGATTAAGTGCAAGTGATTTTCCACGTTTCACGTAACCGTGTAAAGCCAAACGCTTTTCCCGTTGCAGAAAACTTAAGGAATTTAAGACTATTTGTGCTATTTCTGGTTGACTGAATACAGGAATCCAGTTGATCATTGTACAAGTGACAAAGTGCGGTTGGTTATCGGAATATATTACTTTGTATCTGCTTCTTCCCATTGTGGCGATCGAGGGTTTGTTGGTGGGTTGGGGCGAGGCGGAGCCTCTGGATATGCGTTACCAGGCAGAGCCTGGTAACGAGGGAAGAGCCTGGGAACGAGGGATTTCCTGTTTAAATTATCACACGAGGGATCGTAATAATGCTGTCAATATAAAAATATTAATACTCCTCTACAAACTGCTCGTGAACCCACAGAAATTCGCGGCGTCTGTTCTGCACCCGCACCAAGCCACCAAAGCCAGGATCTTTTGCTTTTAGCAGGGCGTGTAATTCTCGCAAAATCGAGCCTTGGGCGCGGATGGCTGCTTCGCCCTGTTGCCAATCAGGGGCATCTCTGTCGGTAGACAAATTAGTCGCTAAATCGCTTCCTTTCAAGGTAGACTCGATGCTTTTTTGTCCTAAATCGAGTTCTTCTTCAATACCTTTGTAGGTGGCTTCATCTAGCATTAGCTTGGTTGCCGAGGCTGCGACAGGTAAGACTAGACTCAGAGTTCCTGTCAAAATTTTGAGATAGGGGGCTGCTTTGGTAAACCATTTGCGCGGCACTTCCAATTCATAAACCCCCTTCTTTTTGTCGTTAGGATTTAAGGCGGGAAGCGGTTGACGAGAGTGTTCGCACCAGAGGGTAATTTGCAATTTTGTACTTATCGATTTTGGGCGATCGAAAAACTTTGGATCGACGGGCTTGAAACTGAACAGGCGCGGGCCATCTTTCGCTTCATCGGTGAGCATTTGCATTAGCGACGCAAATTCCTCATCGACTTTGCTGAGAATGATCCGCTGATCCTGAGACAATGACTGAAAGCGTTCTTCACCTCGACGAACGGAAATCAGTAAATCTTCGTGGATGATTTTTAGCTTGTCTTCGACATTTCGGAACTGCTGAATGCCGATTTCTGGCGATGGGGGTTGAGCAGTCGGCGCGTTATTCAGCAGACAATCGATGTTTTGCCATTCACCACAGCCTGAAATGGGACAGGGATAATCATGACGATTCTTCTTTTTGCTCTCAATTAGTTTCTCTACCTCAAATAGCGCGTTTCCAGGCAAATTTTTACCGCAAGGCGTAATGCAGGGAACCATCACATTACATCGCAATCCTTCCCAGAAATTCTCGACTAGCCATTTAATCTCTTCCGTGAGATAAGACAAAAACCGTTCTGGATAAGCAGCCCGCACCGTGATTTTTACATCAGTGTTAACATATTCCAGCAAAGCCCTACCGTTGTAGTCGTTGTCCAGCATCAAACCCCGTTGCCAATGGATACTTTTTTCGTAATTGCAGCGCCCCAGTGAGTATTTGTGCAAGCGCACAATCAATTGATAAAACAATCCTTCTGCTACTGCAAGTTGTCCTCGATCGTCCACAATCCGGCAGATTTGCACTTGTTGTCTGTCTCCGGCTTCCGGTTGCTCTCCCCAATTGGGCAATTCCGGGCGTGTATCGCGTACAAGTTGAGCAATCAAGCTGGTATTACTGGGTTTAGCGGGGTCGAGCACCACCCGGTAGGACAAATCGAAGCGTTTCATCAGCTTGAGAAAGATGGGATGTAGTTCTTTCCGGTAGCCGTTCTCGCCTGGAAACGGGGGATAACTCCATAATTCGCCCAGATGCTCAAAATCTACTAAACCGTTGCGACGGCGTGTCAATTCATCATCGAGTACGAAGCTGATTGCCTTTGCTAGCCAGTCGGGTTTGAGGATGACGATATCGCGCAGTATTGGATCGTAATCGTAATGGATCAAATACCCCAACCTATGGGAAATGCGAAGGAAAAGTTCTGCTTGTTCCTTATCGATTCCGTGTCGATCGCAGATGGCAAGGACATCATTGTAGGGCAGATAGGCTTTGTCGTTTGTCTGCAAGATTTCCCGCACTCGCTGCCACTTGGCGGGAACGGAACGTCCCATTTCGGGAAGAGATGCGGCGACACTAGCAATCTTTGCTTTTAATTCTGCCAGCCCGGTGCAGGAGTTCTGAGGATCGGGTTTGCTGTCTACATGGAAGAAGCCAAGCACCGTATCGCTGCCGAATCGATCGCGAATTTCCTGTCTGTCAATGTCGGGTTGTCGCTGTCCGGGGCCGCCGTGGGTGGCGACTACTAGCACCTTGGCATCCGGTTCGCGATGCTTGATTAGGGTAATCCACTCTTTGACAAAGCCCTGCTGGGGGCCTTCCCGTGGCTTCCACACTACCAGATACACCGCAGGAGCACTGAAAAACAACTGGTGTGTCGATCGATAAACGGGTTGACCGCCAAAATCCCAACCATTCAGTGATATCTCTGTGCCACTGTCGGGATGCGTGACAATAACTGGCTTAATTTCAATGCCGTGAGTGGTGGGACGACCTTCTAGCCATTCATCATCGCGCAATGCCCCCAACAGACAACTCTTGCCCACCTCACCTTCACCAATCAAAATCAGCTTGGCTTCATTCAGGGTGATCTTTGCTTCTGCCTTTGCCCGCAGGTATTGCCAGAGGGCTGTAGTGCCTTGCTCATAGGCAGCAGCGAGGTCAGGATTGAGAGGGTTGTTGTCGAACCTAAGCCCCATCAGCCCCATCCATTGCAAATTAGTAAGAGATGCGATCGCCTCTGGCACTTCCCTCAGTTGGTTGTTGGAGAGGTCAAACATCTCCAAATTAGTGAGGGATGCGATCGCCTCTGGCAGTTCCCTCAGTTTGTTCTGGTGAAGATCAAGCTTTTGCAACTGGGTGAGGGAGCCTATCGCCTCTGGCAGTTCCGTCAGTTGATTGTTGTGGAGATCAAGCTTTTGCAACTGGGTGAGGGAGCCTATCGCCTCTGGCAATTCCGTCAGTTGGTTGTCGGAGAGGTAAAGCTTTTGCAACGGGGTGAGGGAGCCTATCGCCTCTGGCAGTTCCGTCAGTTGGTTGTCGGAGAGGTAAAGCTTTTGCAACTGGGTGAGGGATGCAATCACCTCTGGCAGTGACCTCAGTTGGTTGTTGTCGAGGTAAAGCACTCGCAACTGGGTGAGGGATGCAATCACCTCTGGCAGTGACCTCAGTTGGTTGTTGCTGAGGTTAAGCCATTGCAACTGGGTGAGGGATGCGATCGCCTCTGGCAGTGACCTCAGTTGGTTCTTGTTGAGGTTAAGCCATTGCAACTGGGTGAGGGATGCAATCGCCTCTGGCAGTGACCTCAGTTGGTTGTTGTTGAGGTCAAGCCCTTGCAACTGGGTGAGGGATGCGATCGCATCTGGCAGTTCAGTCAGTTGGTTGTCGGAGAGGATAAGCCATTGCAACTGGGTGAGGGAGGCGATCGCCTCTGGCAGTTCCGTCAGTTGGTTATTTTTAAGATTAAGGCGTTGCAACTGGGTGAGGGATGCGATGGCCTCTGGCAATTCCGTCAGTTTCAGACCGCTAATATCGAGTTCTATTGCTCGCTCTTGCCATGCCTGTTCAATGCGCTGCTGTGCTTCCCGATCGCCCTCATTTCCTAACATTGCCAATTCCTTGTTTTGATTTTTGTATATAAGTGCGATCGCCTTTTGAGATGACTCGGGCGATCGCCAGACATGATTTGATTTTGAATATTGCTTAATCTCACTTCAAAATAACATCAATATTTTGTCGATCGTCAGGTTTGAGTAAAGGAGAGAATGGAGGGTTTGTTAGAGGGTTAAGGCGAGGCAGAGCCTCTGGAAATGCGTTACCAGGCAGAGCCTGGGAACGAGCTAAACCCGGTTTCTGATTCCCTGCGCGATCGCCCAGCCATCCAAGAAACCGGGTTTCTGCGATAATTCTGGCATCCTCACGCCCGATTTTGTTAAGAAACCCGGTTTCTGACTCCTGCGCGATCGTGAGCTTTGAGCAAACTCGCCGGATCGGGCCCAGCGGGGATAATGCAGCCGGGATTCAGCGGGAACAAATTGCCGTAATAATCGCGCTTCACAGCCTCCAAATCGCAAGTACCCGCAACTCCCGGTAACTGGTACAAATCGCGCAGATAAGCTCCCAAATGCTCGTAATCCTGAATGCGGCGCACATTGCATTTGAACAAGCTGTAATAAACGGCATCAAAACGGAATAGAGTAGTAAACAGTCGCACATCTGCTAATGTTACCCGATCGCCACAAAGGTAACGACTCCTCAAGAGCGATCGATCAATCTCGTCTAAAACAGCAAACAATTCACTACAAGCCGAGTCATAAGCAGCCTGAGATTGCGCGAAACCGCAGCGATAAACGCCGTTATTCACCGATTGGTAAATCTTCTCATTCCACTCGTCAATTTGCGATCGCAAATCCAGAGGATAAAGATC
>Ga0209591_10007446_pt1 | contig 12043 bp, 6 predicted proteins | sample MAT01_FD_187207 | JGI IMG/M metagenome (GOLD analysis project Ga0209591, IMG submission 187207) | Freshwater microbial communities from Lake Fryxell liftoff mats and glacier meltwater in Antarctica - MAT-01 (SPAdes) (version 2) | ecosystem: Environmental > Aquatic > Freshwater > Ice > Liftoff...
GCTTTTGTGATTTGACATACTGTCCAAGCTCGTCGATGCTCATCAGGTCGTAGTTTTCTTCAAAAACATAATCGGGCCAATTGCTTTGGGCCTGAACTTTCACCTGGGTTGCGAGCACTTGACCAGCCACTGCAAGGCGTGCGCCGGTAACTGCGACTGTTCCTATACCCACATTGCCATTTGAAGCTATGGTGATGCAGTCCTGATTTCCTGCCCTAAACACCAGTTGTCCTGGACTTGAAGACTCCAGGATAAAATTATCACCTAAGGTGCGAAGGCTGCCCTTGGACTCATCACCTTTGACAAAAGCTAAACGTGATTCTGAAGTAGAAAAAGCGGCTCCACCGCCGGGGTTTCTAAGTGTAAGCAGGGTACCACCCGGCGCGGTTGCGGTGCCAAAGGTACCTGGTGTACCTGTTATAGTCGCGTTTTCCGCGCCTGCCGAGATGGAAGATGCTGCCAATTGTGTGCCACTCCATCGGGGTACGCTGCTAGCGATCAAGTTAGCGGAAATTTTAGGATCTGCTTCTGATGAAATATACCCGGCAGTGGCATGGTTGCCCCAGCCGTGGGCCTGGTTCCACTGGGTACTGCTTCCGCCCGGTGCCGCAATTGTTCCGGCAAAAACAGCGTTGCTGTTAACGGAGTTCAGCGAAAGCGCTGATGTACCGGATATGGTGCGAAACTCAAAATCTGTCGCCCCAAAAAAGAGACCAGCATTGGGAGATGACGCTGAACGTAAGGCAAAATTTCCAGGCGCCACGAGCAGATTGCTTCCCGATGCAAACTGCAGGTTTGTGGTCATATTGCCATTGTCCGCATTGAATCCAAAAATAGGCAAAGCGCTGCCATTTCTGAATTCATACCGGATACTGCTGGAATTAAAGAATAGCCCATAATTTGGATTTTGCGTAAAGCGAAACGCATACTGGTTCGGGCCAATATTGATGGTTTGAGCGCTCAGTTGTTCTGTGTGAAAGAGGGAAACTGAAAGAAGTATGGCGGCTCCGATGAATAATTTGCCGAGAGGCTTTAACTGGTTCATTGTTTTCATGATTTATTTTGGTTAAGATTCAGGAGCAAAAGTCAGGTAATAACAATCTGTATGAGCTGCATATTGAGTAAGCGGATGTTGTATTTAGTAATCGGCAAAAATCACTGATTGCGATAAAAAATCAGGCACTACGCTTAAGGCCACGGAAGGGGTGCGATTGGCTGGACAACACAGCAAACGACGCAAAGGTGCCGAAGTCCTCCTCTGCTGAGGAGCTGCCCGACTCCTGATTTAAAAAACGGCACAAACTTGCGACCAATCCAGCAATTGGCAAGGCAAACGGGCAGCAAGATCAATGGAATCTACCCGCAAATCCCGACAAGTGCTTGGACCGGTCTGAGCGCCCACTGCACCGTTTGATTTTTTGAGAAATGGGGTTAACTTTGGTAGCTATGAAGGTGAAATGACGCAAAAAATCAAAACACCAACCAAAAAACAACATGCAAAAAAAACTCATTGATAACTTCCCTTTTGTTTCATACACAAAAAAAACGTATGAGATTGATGAAATGAACGCGCGCAGCAGGCATTTTTTTGAATGGATGGACACACGTAGAACGGTTCGTGATTTTTCGGATAAGCCGATCCCTGAAAATATCATTGAAAACATCATTCTTACAGCATCTACAGCACCTTCAGGTGCGCACAAACAGCCATGGACATTTTGTGTGGTAAAAAATCCGGAAGTGAAAAATCAAATCCGCATAGCAGCCGAAAAAGAAGAAAAAGAGAGTTACGAAACAAGAATGACAGATGAATGGCTTCAGGATCTGCAGCCTATTGGAACGGATTGGCGCAAACCATTTTTAGAAACCGCTCCTTACCTCATTGTTGTTTTTAAAAGAAGCTATGAACTGGAAAACAACCAAAACAAACACAAAAATTATTATGTAACAGAAAGCTGCGGTATTGCCTGCGGATTTTTGTTGGCTGCAATTCACGATGCAGGTTTGGTTGCACTAACGCATACACCAAGTCCAATGAATTTTCTATCCATAATTTTGAACCGTCCCGCAAATGAGAAACCATTCTTGCTCATCCCTGTTGGTTATCCCGCAGAAGAATGTTGGGTTCCAGATTTGAAAAGAAAAGATATTAATGAAATCTGCGTTTGGATTTAGCATTGCCAAATTACGACACATGATCCCGGGCTGATACGCACAGCAGCCATCACAGGATTTTACGAAAGTGAGGGCAGACCAAATAGCAATCAACTTCATCCCATGACCAATCCATGTCAGGCGGTCGAAATTCTATTTGGCTTTTCGTTATTACCGTCAGTTTCGGTTTTGCAATTGGCTTTAGTTGAATCAACAACCTTACCCTACCGAACCCAGAGCCAAACGTTGTACGTCAACATACCTGCAGATATTTCGCTATTGATCAGATAATCGAAACTCCAACTACGCGCCACGCTTCGCAGCACTTTTGCAGTCGCATAAAACCCCGTCTCAATCCCAATCTGCAAAAGAGCTGCGATTTTGCCGACACACGGCAACAATCCACAAAACAAACAATGGACACCCCTTATCAGTCTAAGCATTTAATAGTTTTTTGTACATTTAGAGTAACCTCTAAAACATTTATCATGACAAAAATTAAAATAAAAAATAAATAGCCGATTTGGCCGTGGATATTGCTCCTGCCCGGCATAATTGCAGTCCTGTTTTTTTTGGCTAAAAAGTAAAATACCTTGACTTTTCTCATAAACTCAGACAATAACGAAACTGGAACAAAAGGAATAATCAATTTCAAAGAAAGTACTGTTGCTGAAACCCTGAATAGAATTGATAAATATCACGGTGGTAGAAGTTCATTCAAACGATGAGAACAGCCGCAAGAGCGGAAGCCCGCCTTGACTGGATGCCCGTCAAGGATGGATGCTACTGCAAAACAAACTTGCGGCTGTACTCCTGATCTTCAAATTGGATGCGAAGTATGTAAAGCCCTGGACTCAGGTTGGTCAACTGGAAATTGATGTTGTTGTCTAAGGGTTTATCACTTTGAATCCTTTCATCAACTACGCGCCCTGAATTATCCTGAATGCTCACATGCACGGGTGAATTCCAGTCCGCATCAATCCGGAGGCTGAAGCTCCCGTTGTTTGGATTGGGATAAACGGTAATTGGCTCCATCAAAATGTCCGGTAGGCCCCGTACCATTTTAATATACTTGCAAAACATGTGCTTACACTGGCTGCCGTCGGGCAGTGTTCTGTATACCGTCATACAGACATGGTACAAGCCCCGCCCTGGAAAAGTATGTGTTATTTCACCAGGGCCATAAGTGGTTCCGGGTGAAATAGAGTGGCCCCAGGTCCAAACAATCACATCGCAATCGCCAAAATAGGAGAACGCCGTTGGACTGAAGAGGTAATCCAATGAAGTGATCTGGGTCACCACAAATCCGGCATCCACCATTTCAAAGAAGGTCTCATCACAGATACAGTCCTCCTGGGTATCGCAATCGGGGAGTACAATACAGTGCTCAAAGGCACAACATTCCAAGGTGGTGCCATTGCTACTCACATTGTGCAAAGTAACTGTAAAGCACACCGTATCACCGGGCATTGCCGGAGCACCTAAACCAAAGTTGAAAGGTGCAGAAGTAGCTCCGGGATTAAGCACACCAAGTGGCACAGTGACGTTGTAAATGCCAAGTCCGGCCGGACTATTGAATGAGATGTAGGCTTCATTGATCACCTGATTCGATGTGTTGGTGATTTGTCCCTGATACGTCCAGGTGCCAGCATCACAGAGCACACTTTCCTGAACGATGTAGCCACATGGTGGTTCGCAGAAGAGGGAAACGGTGTCACGACAAACGACTTCCCCATCTTTCATCCATTTGATTTCAAGCAATTGGGAAGGCGGGGCGTTTGTTTGCAAACAAATTTGCGGCAAGCTGAACACCCCATTCGGAACGAAACCTGGGCCATCGGGCAGGAAACTCACCTCGGTACCGGTATATCCCGCAGTGGTCCAACCAGAGCCGAAGGGATTGTTGATAGTCAAGGTGGTCGCTGGACTCAGCATGCACAGTGCTATTTCATCAAAGTATCCCGGCACAAAGTCGTTGACAAGAAAAATATCAAAGCAACATCCGTCACCCTCGCTCGGAATGGCGGCTTCGACCATCACAAATGAACAAGGATCGCATATATCAATGCAGTAGAGCGTATCGAGCGAGCAACACAGGGTAGCCGGATTTTCGATGGGGTTGAATTCATGCCCCACGAGGTTGTAGCAATAGGTTTGCCCCTCGATGCCGATACCGCTCAACTGCACTGTGAAGCTCGCACAATTTCCTGGAAGCAGAGGGCTGCCCGTGATGTCAATAAATGGCGGTGTCACCACAATTCCCGAAGGCGTAAATGGCAAAATGTGGATGTAGCCAATGGGGTACGCAGCAGCTGCAGGATTGCACACGGTGAAGGTGTGAAATATTCCATCTGGAGCGCATTCTATGGTATCGTTCACCACATAAATACAATCGGGTTCCACAGGGCAATGCAGCACGATACTGTCCAGACATACCGCTTCATTTTCAAAATCTATCCATTCGATGAAGATCACTTGCGGACTAACCGTCGCGTTTTGCACGCAAAACGTAATAAAGTCGGCAAGCACCCCTGAGGGAATTGGGCCGCCTGCAACTGTGGAAGCCAGGCTAATGGCATTTGCCGTGATGCTCTGCGTGGTTAGACTGGGGTGAATGGTGCCGGAATTAATATCAAGGTCACCATCGTTGGTGAATATATTGAGCCCTTTGATGCCTCCCAGGATGTTGGTATAGCTAAGCGATACGCAACAAGAATCCACCTCACCGACGGCGTTTACCAGGTAATCGAAGTCGATAGAAAGGCTGTCGCAAACTGTGGAAGGACAGTCGATGATGTTGATGATGAGCTGCCCCGAAGTCGTGGTACAGCCAAAGTTATTGGTGGCGGTAAGGCTGTAATTGCCTGATGTCAATATGGTAAAGCAGGAATCTGTCTCACCCGTAATGGCTGAGCCGTTGAGGTTCCATTGGTAGTCGAGCCCGGCGGGTCCGCATATTGTTTTGGGCGGGCACAGGTCATAACAGCCCTCGGGCACAATGCACAAATCAGGCAGCGGATGTACCGTAGCCGAAGCCGAAGAAGAACAACCCGATATGCTGTCAGTACCTACCACAGTATAGGTGCCCGCTTGAGACACCACAATACTTGTGGCGTTGGCACCCGTGCTCCAATGGTAGTTCACATTGCTTTGTACGGGCGTTACGGTGAGCGTATTCAGCTGGCCAGCACAGGAGGGTACCGGGGCAGCGCTTACCGCAAATGAAGGTGAAGCAGCTACCTGCACCGTGACCGGACCGGCGGTATTGGAACATCCATTCAGGTCGGTTACCATCACCGAGTATGCGGGCAACAGGGCAAAATCGCAGACTTGAAATTGATATCCTGTCGCTCCCAAAATCGGCAAAAGGGCATCGTCGAGCCATTGGTAAGTATGCCCCGCTTCCAGCGGTGCGCTGAGGATCACGCAGCCTGCATCGCATATGTAGAGATTTCCTGATATAGAAGCAAGTGGTAGTGGGAGTTCCACAACTTCTACCTGATCAAGGTCTCTGCTGCATCCGTTAGCATCGGTGATGGTTACGCTGTATGTTCCCGCTCCGACCGATATGGTTTGGGTGGTCTGATTACCCGGACTCCACAAATAAGTATATCCTGCGGGTGCGCTGAGCGCAGTGGTGGCTCCCTGGCAAATTACCAAATCTGGTGCAGCCGTAATTTGGGCCGGTGGCACGGCCGGATGCACGACTATGGTGGTGCTTGCCGTTGCCACACATCCTATAGCATCAGTTACGGTAACGCTTACAGGATTTACTCCCGCAATTGTTGGTGGTGATGCATATGCAAATTGGCCTGCTTGCGCACCAAATGTTCCGCTGCCGCCAAAAATCCAGCTATAGGTAACTGCACTTGGAGCATTCACAGAAAAGTTAAAAGCCTCATTCATACATACACTTGCCGGAGCTGTTATAACAGGTATTCCCAGTGAGTTTGGTATTACCACTATGCTTACTTGCGACTGACAACCGGACGGGGTGGTAGCAGTGAGCGTTACTGTAACAGGCGCCTGAGGAGTAAATGTGAAAGTTGGGTTTGTTGCTGTAGACGTTTGCGAAAGGATATCATTGGCACTCCACAGGTAAGTTAACGGACCATTTCCCGGAAGGAAGGTGGAGAGGTTTGTGAAGTTAAATACGCCGCATGATGGATTGTTGACGGATAGCCGTGCTTTTACCGGCACGCATACAGGTACATCAAAGCATACCGTACACGTTGTCGCTGGGTCATCAAGTGAATCAAGGGTAGGCACTGTACCGCACACCCTGGCATTGTAACATCCTACTGCAGCGTAAGTATTTGTCGGTGAAGCCGAAGCACTTCCGCCGCCATCACCAAAAGTCCAACCGGTAAATGTGAAACTTGGAGATGCCACGTAACTGAATGTAATAATATCGCAGTATGGTGTAGATGGCGAAAAGCTACCTGTAAGGGTGTAATCTTCCGGAACGCATCCCGGACCACTTCCTTCACACAGTATTTCGTTAATCACATAATTTGGCGACTGCTTTGAACAACCGGGATTGCTAGTATCAGTTACAATAAAATAATAGACATATGTGCCCGCTCCCTGTGGGTTGTGCGTAAACGAAGGTGTTGCAGACGGCCCTTGAACCAATATCGGTGCGCTCGACGGGGGTATGCAATACCACGTGAACACATAGTTGGGATTCGTTTGGCCGAACATGGTAATGGATGTTGGCGCCTGAATGCAAATTACGTTGCCCTGATCGCTGTATATCTGAGCAACGGGCCCCGGCTGTGTAACAACCTGATGGAAGGCTGTGGCAGTGCATCCATTAGCGTCTGTTACAGTTACACTTGCTGTTCCGGGGGTAGAAGTATTGATTGTTTGAGTTATGCCGCCACCCGGAGACCAGGAATAGGAAGCAAATGCCGGATTAACAGTTAAACTCACACTATTTCCCAAGGGACAAAGTAATCCAACCTGTGATATAATGGGATTCGGTTTGGGAGTAAGATTAATATTAAATTGGGTAGTTACCACAACACCACATAATTCGGCTGAAGCAATAAGTTGAAAAGAACCCGGAATATTGCCCCATTGTATTTGTACACTGCTGCTGCCTTGTCCGCCCACTATACTTCCTTTGGTAGGATCGCTAAGCGACCAGGTGATGTTTATATCGGGATGTGGTGGAGGTATAAGCGAGTTAGGCACCAGATTATAGGAGGTAAGGCTGTTCAGGCAAGCAGGCCCGCCTTGAATGGTGTAAGGGCCGTTGGGTCCTTTTGGATTTACCGTAAGGCTAAAAGGAGGCCCGGAGCAGAAGGGCGTTCCGGTGAGGACATGTGCCACCGCAAGGACGTAGGGGCCGGCTGCAGCCCAGGTTACTTCGACAGTGGCTCCGCTTGTAGCACTCAGCACGCCATTGATCACCGTCCAACTGAATCCAAATCCAGGTGCGGCGGCTTGGGCTGTATAGTAGAAAGCATCGCCGGGACATATTTCGATCGGGCCGGTGATGCCGAGGGGCTGTGGCACGTTGACTACCTTCACCACCACGCTCTCTTTGGCATTGCAATAAGAGATGGTATCCGTGGGCTCGGCTGCAATGATATAGGTGCCGGGGGTAGTCCAGTTTATGGAAATATTGCTTGTGCCTTGTCCGGCAAATGGATGAGCAGGGATCACGCTCCAATTGTAAGTAGATAAAGGTGAGGAAGTAGCACTTATACTGGAAGTATTGCCGACACAGAGGGTGCCGGGACCATTGTTCACAACGTCAAAAGAAGGAAGGATCAAAACATCGAGGTAGGCTACTCCTGCACAATCGCCGGCTTCGTGTCCGGGCAGGCAATCGAGAAAGTCACTGCCATAATTCACCTGAATGGTTCCGGCGCCGGGAGGTCCCCAATTGATGGCTTCCACATGGCCAGTACCTGCGCCGCTGGGGGCGCCACCTGTTACCGTCCAGTTATAGGTAGTCGAAAGCCACTTCGGAAGCGTATAGGTTTCGTTGGAAAAAGCACAAACCACAATAGGCCCGTCAATCACGCTTATCGAAGGGATGATGGGCACGAGCACGGTGGTGGGATTGCTACAGTATGCGCTATCGCAGCCGGCGACAGCGAGGGTTATAGTGCCTACAGGACCGCTGCCCCAGGTGAGGCATATGGAATCGGTGCCCTGGCCAGCAATGCCGGCCGTAATATCCGTTCCATCGCCATCCAACACCGTCCAGGTGTAGTTGGTACAATTGGTAGCGTCGGTCCAGTAGCAGCTTTCGTCGCCTTCGCAAAGGGTGCTCACCCAATAGATCGCAGGCCCCGGAAGCTCATCGATCTCTATTTCCATGCTCACCGAGTCGGTGCAGCAGCACAAGGCATTGCCTTGCCCATCTTCGTTCCGGTTGGTAGCTGTCAGGGTGACAATGTAGATACCCGGTGCCGTGTAAAAGTGGCAGGGGTTTTTTATATCAGAGCTATTGCCATCACCAAAATCCCAATAATAGCTGCTTGCATTCGCAGAAGAATTAGTAAACTGGAGGCACTGGTTCAAGCATGCATAGCCCGATGAGGTAAAAGATGCGACGGGTGCAGGTAAAATATCGATACAGATGAGAACCTCGGTGCCGTTGATATTCAGGCTTAAAAACCCCTGGCCGGGGGTGTCCCAGTTTACGATGTAGGTTGCAGGATTGTCACCTACCACACCAGTGCCGCCGCTTAGTACATTCCAGGTGTATGTGTCATTTACATTCCAGGGTACAAATAAGGTGACTTCAGCTTCGGCGCAGACATTGATGCATGGGAGCGGCATCTGAATGCCGGGGTCTGGCGGTAATACATAACTGCTCAAGTCTATTAGATCGCAGTTTGGCTTGTCGCACTTCACCGTGATTTCTACGCTGGTCATGTTCGACCCGCCGGGGATGCCTGATCCTACAAGGAAGTAATAGAGGGTGTGTACCCCACAACAATCGCCAAAGGAGTCTGTATTCCAGAGTATTTGTCCGTTTTGACCTATGCGAAAGCACTCGTTGCTGCCTTCTTCCAATACAGTGGGGGGATTGGTGGATTGAAAGCCTTCATCATTGAGCAATACGTTGTCCGTAAGCGTTTGTCCTGCCTGAAAACAATACACATCGGGAATGGCCACAAGCTGGGCAGTGGAATGGCTTGAAGAGAAGGTTACGAGAAGGGTTAGGATTGCAAGCGCCTTTAAGGCTTTGCGGGTTGTAGCAGCTGCCATGGCTAGGAAAATGGTTGGTTTGGTTAGTATAAATTAACGTGATATTAACGTTAATTTAACACGAAGTTAACAGGAGCTTGTTGATTTGCAAGCTAATCTTAAGGAATAATTACTGTTGTTCGTCGAAAAAATGGAGGCATCTTTTCGTCCAGACGCATTTCGAGCGGGGCAACAGCGTGCAACAAGTTAAGAGCAATTGCCTCAAGCATTCAGCCTTCGGCGATTTTATCGTTTCGGGTTTTGGTGTGAGCCTTTACGGCATGAGTATGCCTGATTTTGGTTGTCACATTCTTGTCTAGTGTCAGTTTAAATTTAGTGTTTTGATTTGATTTCTTTTTCTGGGTTGTTCGGGTCTTCTGGGTTTGAGTTTTAGAACATAATATGGGGCGTTTGTTAGATTAGATAGAATGAGCTTTTTAAACTGCACTGGGGATAGTTTATTTAGTACTTCCTTCCTTCGATTGGCATTATGATCCTTGACTGCTCTATGCTGATTGGCCTTAAGTCCTTGTAGCGATTTTGATCTCCAGATATTCAGGTATCCATTGTTTATCAGATCGTTTGTCTTTTCAGCATAGGGGTTTTCATAGGAATACATACACATACTTTGACTGATACCATGGCGGACGCAAAGCGCCTTATATAGCATGCTTTCATACTGCTTTCCTCCATCACTGTGATGAATTAATCCCTTTAAGCTTTGTCCATTTGCCTTTGCTTTTTTAATTGCTTGACGCATTACTTCTTCATAGTTGACCGCCAGATTGGTGCTATAAGCCCCGTAGCCGACGATTTCCTGACTATACACGTCCGTGATATAAATGGTGTAAAGCTTGGTATCCCCATAGAGGTAATGAGCCATGTCGGCCTGCCAGACTTGATTGATGCTGTTTATATCTTTCTCAACAAGCAGATTAGGGAATTCACGTGTGCCGGACTGTGTGGCCCGACCATATCGTTTGGCGTATTTAACCCGATATCCCATTTCCATAAACAAGTGGATACTTTTGTCACGACCAAAGGGTAATTTGTCTCCAAAATCATCATACATCGATCTACACCCCGAGCTGGGGCATTTCCTACGCGCTTTTATCAGTTCTGAGCTGGCCACCTGAACTACGTGATCACTTACCCCAGATCTATCTTTCACGGCGCGATAATATGCCTGGCGACTAAAGCACAGTATTTCACAGGCCTGTGTGAAATTGAAATGATAATTCTCTTGCTTCATTTCTGAGGCGATTCTGATGCTTGATCTCCAAAATTTTTTTTTAGATCAACCCGGTACTCACCCGATGCTTTTTCTACGATGATACGATATAGATCAGCTTCCAATGATTTGCGGCCTAATGCCGCTTCAAGATCTTTAATGCGCTTTCTGAGTTCCTGGGTGGTGTTTTCTTGACTGTCTTTTTCCATGACTATTCGTGTTCCTTTCTTGAAGGTACGAGAATATCGGTAAAGCCAGTTATAGACTGTTTGACCAGAAACCTGATACTCGCGTACTACTTGCGAAACAGTCAACTCTCCTCGCTCAACTTGTCCTGCAATTTGTCTGCGTAAATCGTCACTGAAAATTCTTTGTTGCCTTTGTTGATATATCTTTTTTTTCATTTTGAGTTGGGTTTAAACACCAACAAAATCTGTCAACTTTTTTCAGGCACTGTCAGCAAATAAGAAAAGCATGAACGCTACTATATCGTCTTCGCCACGCGTTATTGAATTGATTGTCCAACCATTGATGGATATGCCTGCAAACAAGCGCTGAAGTCGATAAAAACCCATAAAGGCGCCCATAGAAATGGGGCGCTGCAAAGTACTATGGCGGCCATTTATATATCAAGGCATACCGACCGATTCGAAGACCCGTAAATGAAAAGCCTTTTTTACTCATCCCTGTTGGTTATCCCGCAGAAGAATGTTGGGTTCCAGATTTGAAAAGAAAAGATATTAATGAAATCTGCGTTTGGATGTGACGTGCCAAAAGATCAGCCCAAACCAATTTGGCTACATTAGAGATCGACTAAAAAGATGTTCGGCGAAGGTGTTGGAGGATTGAACAACAGTCTCCTTCATCTCGCTATGAAGGAATATCAGACAGTTGAATTTCAATTTGGATTTAAGAGTATATTGTCAACATCGGTTTTACAAATGGCTATATTTGAGTAAAGACGAAATTCTACCCACCGAAAGCGAGGCCAAAAGCGAAATGAAACGATATAAACTCTTACCAGAAAACAATTCTATTGTAAACAAATGTTTAAATAAACGGATAATGCACATACCACCTTGTTTTAAAAACGACAATCTTGAAAATATTTTAGACTTTATAGAAAAAAATAGTTTTGGTATCTTAAATAAGTCAAACAAAATCAAAGTTTTTGGCGACTCATATTCCAATTCCATTGGATAAGAATGAAAACGGAAATTCAATTTTAGTTGGACACATTTCAAAAAGCAATCCTCAATGGGAAAATTTCATAAATGACAGTGCCGTTTTAGAGATTTTTAATGGTCCTCATAGTTATATTTCTTCGGCCTGGTGCGATCACGAAAACGTTCCTACATGGAATTACATAGCAATAAATATTTATAGAAAAATAAAAATAATTGAAGGCGAAAAGTTAATTGAAACTTTGACGAAATTGCTGAGTAA
>Ga0209591_10007450_pt1 | contig 12040 bp, 8 predicted proteins | sample MAT01_FD_187207 | JGI IMG/M metagenome (GOLD analysis project Ga0209591, IMG submission 187207) | Freshwater microbial communities from Lake Fryxell liftoff mats and glacier meltwater in Antarctica - MAT-01 (SPAdes) (version 2) | ecosystem: Environmental > Aquatic > Freshwater > Ice > Liftoff...
CCAGCCGCCAAAGCCAGCATCCTGCAGAATCTGGAAAACCGTGGGGAAATCGACACACCCCTGGCCCAGTTCGGTCCAGATGCCTTTGGCAGAAAAAGTGGCATAATCCCACTCGGCGGCGACGCCGGCGCGCATCACCGCGGCGTTAACATCTTTGACGTGAATGGTCTTGATGCTCGCGGCATAATCGCGGCAAAACTGGATCACATCCGCGCCAGCCCAGGCTAGATGACCCGTGTCTGGCCCCATGAAGACGACATCACGGTTGACCAAAGCGAACAGCCGGTCAATTTCCTCACGCGTCTCGATCACACTACCAACGTGGTTGTGGAAGCAACTTTTTACCCCTTGCGCCAGGGTAATTTCAGCCACCTGATTCAAAACTTTGGCAAATTGTGTATATTCTTCGTCCGTCATCGCGTCGCCGGGCTGCACGTGGCCGGAGATCTGGCTGCGCGTGAGCCCGCGTTGGGTCACATAATTGTTAAAGCCACCGGCGGCCACATAGAGTTCGGTATAGCCCGCCGCAGCGGCAAATTGCGCATATTCTTGGGCGCGGGCTAGAATCTTTTCTGCTTGGGCTTTGTCCTGAAAATCTGCGCCCAGATAGCCGGGGGCCGGTTGCAGCCCCTGTTGCGCAAAAAGGGCCAGGGTCGCGGCGGTCGAACGGTCTTTGCCTGGTCCCGCCGGCGCACCCACATAACCAGCCTGTGCGATCTCGGCCAACACCTGTTCTTCCGCCACGTTGCGCCAAGTAATTTGGCCACAGCCAATCCATACATTCTGCATGCTCTCTCCTCTGCTCTTGATGGGATCTTCAACACGAACACTACTGGGTTGGGGGTGGAATGGCTTTAGTATAATTTGTTCGTGTGAATTTTGAAAACATGTAAAAACAAAGGGACGACCATCCCTGTGGTCGCCCCTTTATAAAATAGTCCGCAGTGCTTATGACGATGAAGACACGCCATAACTTATACCGATCTTTTTATCCCTTCAATGCCCCGGCCAATAAGCCACGCATGAACAACTTACCCAGAAGCAGATAGACCAAAATCGTGGGCAGGGCGGCGATCAGGGCGGCGGCCATCTGCACGTTCCATTCGACGGCCCAACTGCCGGCAATGTTGACGACGGCGACATTGATCGGGGCGAGGCGCGGGGTGCTGAGGACTACCAAACCGATCAGATAGTCATTCCAGATCGAGGTAAATTGCCATAGCAGCACGACCGCAAAGGCTGGCATCGAGATCGGCAGCAGGATCCAGCGGTAGATGCCAAAAAAGCCACAGCCATCGATCTTGGGGACGGAGTCGATACAGCGGCAAAGTGGTCGTTGCCCCAGGCATTGGTTGGATCTAGTTCGATAGGAAAAGCACCTGGGACAGCACAATTATAATCTGGAGCCGTGGCAAAGGCAAATTTGAGAAGATAAACGGCTGCGTCTCAGATTTTGCACGAGGAAACAAAGGCCGCCAATTATGCGGCACGCAGGAAAAGCCTTCTCAGGTGCGGCTTTGCCCATAAGGCCACATCTGAGAAGGTTATTACATAATAAAAAATGGGGGCGGCTTGGGTAGAGCTTTAATGCACCAGCCCTAGAGAACTCAAGGTAGAGAGAAGTTCAGCGCTTCGAGCTTGGCGATCAAAATGTCGGCTTGGGCCTGGGAGAGCGCGACAAAAGGCGGCCGCACCGTCAACCAAGCGGGATCATGGCGATAGTGAGCGACGATCTGCTTGAGGGTGGGGATGGCGGCGTAATCACCGCGCGCCTGGCCGACTGCGGCAATTTCTGCTTGCAATGTTTGTAACGCCTCTTCATCGGCCGTCTGCCAAGTGTCGCACAACTGGCGCAGGGGACGCGCGATCACATTGGCCACGGCGTTGATGCTGCCGGCACCACCCAAGCGTAGATTGTCCAGCAAATACTTCTCTGCACCCGAGAACGTGCCAAAGCCGGGGAAGTTGGTCAAGATCGCCTGCTGGTTGTTCCAATCACCCGAACTGTCCTTGAGGCCGACCACCGTTTGCGGATAGGCTTTGATCAGCCGCTCGATCAAGCCTAAGCTAAAGCCAATTTGCGCGACGGGCGGAATGTGGTAGAGATAGACGCGCAGTTTATCATCGCCCACGCGCTCGATCACCTCGGCCAGGGCGCGAAAGATGCCTTCGTCACTAATGCCTTTGTAGTAAAAAGGTGGCAGCAGCAGCACACCGCCACAGCCCAATTTTACGGCGTGGCTGGTCAGGCGCACGGTGTCGGGAATCGCCGAAGTGCCAGTGCCGGGCATCAACTGCGCAGCGTCGATACCGGATGCCACTAACTGTTCCAGCATATCGATCCGTTCGTCAATGCCCAGAGAATTTGCTTCACTGGTGGTGCCAAACGGGCAAAGCCCGTGACAGCCTTCCAATAATAAGCGCTGCGAGTGGTCGATCCAACGCTCGACATCAGGGCTGAGATCGGCATGAAAGGGGGTGAGGGTTGGGGCAAACAAGCCTTTGAGCGGGGTAGCACTCGTCATGTAATTATGTCTCCAATCGAGTCGGGCAAAAAATGAAAAAGGTTGTGCCAGAAAATAATTATCCGCTATTATGTAATGGGTAGCGCGTGATGGTAACATAACTCACACACTACACCGACCAGATACTTTAAGTAACACCTGGGAGCGCCGCCATCCCTGGCGGCTTTTGGTAGTGCTAGCCGCCAGGGATGGCGGCGCTCCCAGGTGTTTTGCAACAGCCTAAATTACGCTTCTAGCGCTGGTGTATAACTGCCGTCACGCGCAGCACTATTGCATTGAGCGCGTAACAAATAGGCATGTTGGGCCGCCGCTACATTCTCCGCCTTGCCCTGCCACGCCTGCAAGACTGGCTCCTGAAGCGCCCGCCCATATGAAAAGCTGAGTTGCCACGGCTGCGGACCTTGCGCGTTCATCGCATTAAGATTGACCGTCGCTTCCTGCGGGCTTTGACCACCAGAAAGAAAAACAATACCTGGCACAGCGGCGGGCACGACCCGCCTGAAGCAACGCAGGGTGGCTTCGGCAATCTGATTGGGCGTAGCGGTCTGGCCCGACTTTTTGCCCGGCAACACCATGTTGGGCTTGAGCAGCGTGCCTTCCAACAGGACATTCAGATCATACAGCGCATCAAACATGCGCTTCAACGTTAACGTGGTAACTTCTTCACAGCGCGCGATCGTATGGCTGCCATCCATCAGCACTTCTGGCTCGATGATTGGCACCAGCCCAGCTTCCTGACAAGTGGCGGCATAACGGGCCATGGCTGCGGCGTTGGCGTCGATGGCGGCACGCGTCGGCAGATTGGGGCCGATCTCGATCACCGCCCGCCATTTGGCGAAACGTGCGCCGAGTGCGTGGTATTCGGCCAGTCGCTCGCGCAACCCATCCAGCCCCTTGGTGATTTGTTCACCAGGGAAACCGGCTAATGGCTCCAACCCGGTGTCCGCCTTGATGCCGGGGATGATACTTTGTGCAGCCAATACTTGAGGAAAAGGGCGGCCGTCTTCGGTTTGCTGACGAATTGTTTCGTCATAGAGAATCACGCCGCTGATATAGTGGGCTGCGCCAGCGGTTGTAAATGTGAGTTCACGGAAGGCACGCCGATTGGCTTCCGTAGCAGCCAGTTTGATCAGATCAAAGCGCTTTTTGATCGTGGTATTACTCTCGTCGGCGGCCAAAATACCTTTGCCCGGTGCGACTAGCGCAGCCGCTGTGGCGACTAGTTCGGATTTATTCATCGTGGATTTCTCCTTACATTTATGGAGAGTAGAGATTGGGGGTTAGTCGTTACTCTCCAATCTCTAATCTCCAATACTCGACCTTTGTGCGCATCCACTCTACTACAAGTTTGGGTTAGCAGAGAAATTAGCGGACAAAGTGTAACAACTTGACCAGCGTTGCCGGGTCGCCAAAATTGCCCGCTTTGGTGATAATATGCCAATCGCGGCCAGCTGTATCCACGCCCGCCAACAATGGAATGCCGGGCATCAGTTCCGCCAGCACAGTCAAACGCACAATGCCAAAACGGCTTAAAAGATGCACCGCCGTATCACCGCCGATAATAATCAATGTAGCAGGTTGTAAGCGGTGGGCCATTTGTTCGGCTACGGTCGCCAATTCTGCCACCAATTGGCGCGCGGCGGCCCCTTCCAGAATATCCGTTGCGTCTGGTTGGGGCAGATGGACGATCCAATCATCGTTCTGCTCGGCCAAAGCTTCGCCCAGCACAGGGTTGGTCATGCCCGGCTGCACAGTGACTAAACGCGCAGCGACTAAACGCGCGTCCGCAGCAGAGCGCAGCGCGTCGATCTGACGGTGCGCCATAGCGCTGCCACTGCCGATCACTGCTAACACGGGTCGGCGCAACAGGGTGGGTGGCTCGGCAACCGGTCGCGGCGGCCCATGTTGCCCCGCATAGGCACGGGCGAGTGGCTCAACCAAGCCCGCACTGCCACATAACAAAGCGTGAGGCAAGGCTAGCCGCGTAGCATCTAAGAGAATATCGAGATCTGTATCATGCACGGCATCAACCACGAAAAGTTCTACCCCTGCCTGCTGGGCTTGAGCCAACTGCGCGGCCAGATGCGGCACCCCGCTCCGCACAGTGGCCAATGCCAAGGCAACCAGCGGACGCGCAGTCTGCTCGGCCAGGAGGGTGGGCAGATGAAGCGTACGCGCCGGAGTTGTCGCGTGCGCTAAATAGCCATCAACCAAGCCACGCCCTTGCGCCGGAAATGCGGGACAGATGACAGCACACGGTTGCGCGCCCTGGGGCGTGAGCAGCTTTAACATGGCATCCAACTCGGCACCGATGTTGCCACGCAGGGTCGAATCGATCTTTTTGTACCAAGTTGCCGGCTGAGATATCGATAAAGCGCTAATTACAGCACTAACCTGTTGACCGGCTGCTTCCGGTGACAAATAGCGCGAATCTGTGCTAAAAGCCGCAGCGCCGCCCGGCAACGCTTCTTCCGTTGGCGCCAGATAGATATCGGCCATCAATCCGGCATGGTAACAGCGGGCGGCACTGTCGGCGGCGCCGGTTAGATCATCGGCCACGATTATCAAGGGCATAGAAATTTCCAAGAAAAATAGGTAGAGGTAAAAATTACCGACAGATGTATGACTGTAACCCGCCGTTTGTCAAGCGTCTACCAAGCGCCCACCTTGCGCATTCGTAATCTAGCAATAAATCTGGTAGACTGAACCAAAGTATTTACATAATATGCAAATATTGGGTGCTTAATTTATAGAACCTATCATGAATCAGGATCGCAAGCAATGTCAAAAATGATGCAACGAATTGCAACAACCGCAACTCTCCTCGTCTGTTTATTGGCAACGGCCGGCGCACTTTGGCAACTTGTCCCAGGTCCCAGGGTTCGGGCACAAGCCACCGACACGGATCTGCTTGTCTATAGCGACACACTGGCCAGTAATTGGCAAGATTGGTCGTGGAGCACAACGGTTAACTTTGCCAACGCGACACCGCATCAGACGGGCAGCGCGGCGATTGCTGCTACCTATACGGGTGGATGGGCAGGGTTGTCCCTGCGTGCGCCCAACGTGATCGATGCCAACCTCTACAGCGCAATCAGTTTTTGGGTGCATGGCGGCAGCAGTGGCACACGCCAACTGCGTTTCTTCATTCAACAGACCGACGCTGGCGGCGAAAGCACCATGTTAGATGTCGATGCGCCGGCAGGCGTCTGGACCCAGTTTACACTGAACATGAGCGCCTTGGGTAATCCAAGCACAATTGCCCGCCTCAACATTCAAGATCGTAGCGGCGCAACGCAGCCAATTTTCTACATAGATGAGATCAAGTTGATCGGCAGCGCACCGCCACTGGGGACGAGCGGCGCCATTACAATCCAGACGACGGGGGTGATTACGCCGATCAATGCGGCCATCCTCGGCACCAACTTGCCCACCTGGCTAAACCCGACAAATTTTGCCAACCCTACCTTCCGCGCCCGCACGGCCGCCTCGGGCGTCTCGGTGATCCGCATGCCGGGCGGCAGCTACAGCAACACCTATGGCTGGCTCAGTTGCGAAATGGGCGCGAATCAGACGAATGCGTTGGCCTGTGGCGATGGCTGGCAAAATTGGGCCGCCAAACCAACCGACTTTATCAATTTCTTAAATGCCACTGGCAAACAAGGCATGTGGGTGGTCAGCCCCAATGGTACGCCCCAAGAAGCCGCTGCAGCGGTAGCCTTTTTCAACGCCCAAACGACGGACACGACCAATATTGGCGTAGATAGCCGCGGCTTCAACTGGCAAACGGCTGGCCATTGGGCGCAATTGCGTGCTGCCAACGGCAACCTCAATCCAGTCGGCATTACACTGTGGGCGGTGGGCAACGAGGTCTATGGCAGCACCCCAGCCAGTGGCGGTGCGCAGTGTCAAACCTACGGTTGGGAAGCAGTGTGGACGTGTGACGGCACGGAATATGTCAACGGCGTCAGCGGGCATGCCGGTTACACCGCCTTTCGCACGGCCATGCGCGCTGTGGATGTGACGATCCAAGTGGGGGCGGTGGGTTTACCCCTGTCCAGTGACTTCAACAACTGGGGCAACGAAGTGATCGCGGCGGCCGGGGCAACGATGGATTTTTACGATGTCCACCAATATGCCTACTTCAATCCGCCGGCCAGCCATGCCGAGGCGTTGGCGCAGCCACAAAGCGCCTGGCGTGCGATCCGGTCCGACATCCGCAGCGCGATGCAGACCCATGCCGGCGGCCGCCCGATTCCGATTGGGATCACCGAATACAATCTCTTCTCCGTACAGGATCAGGACATCGGCCAATTGATGACACGCGCCCTTGATGCGCTTTTTGTCGCCGATTCGATTGGCCAGATGATCCAGCAAGGGTTTACGCTAGCGAATCAGTGGGACCTGGCCAATGGCCGCGCCGGCAACGGCACCGAATATGGGCTGATGCATGTGGATAACAACTTTTACCGCAGCCCGCAATATTATGTTTTTCCGCTTTGGGCGCGCTTTGGCGGACAGATGTTGCAAACCCAGTCAACGTTAAATGCGGCCACCCAACTGAGCGTCTATGGCGGTCAGGTGGACGCCAATACGATCTCGCTGCTGGCAATCAACAAGACGAACGCGGCGATCACGGGGACGATTGCGATAAACGGCGCCAACGGTAACTTGAATGTAACCGGCGGCAGCGTCGATGTTATGCAGGCGGCCACGCTCAATGCGCAAACTGTCACCTTTAACAGTGTAAGTGACCCAGCGGATAATCTTAGCAATGCGCCTGCTTTGCCGTTGGGCGCGTCTGGCGCCAGCATCACCTATCGCTTTGCCCCCAACTCGATCACCCTCTTGCGCTTACAAACCGGAGCCGCCACTGGGGCAACTGCAACCCCATCGGCGACAGCAACGGCGACAGCGGCACCACCATCAGCAACACCAACCGCAACGAACACACCAACCCATACACCAACCCATACGCCAACCCGAACGCCAACCACGACACCTGTTCCGACGGTAACCGGCACGCCGGCACTACCTCAGATCACGATCCGGATCGACGCCCAGCCGGATAGTATCCAAAATTTTAATTTTACTGGCGGATTGGGCAAGTTCACCCTGGATGATGCCAACCCCGCTGACAGTGATGCCTACAGCAGTAGCAAAATATTTAGCGTAGCAGCGGGCACTTACACCGTCAACGCGCAGATCCCCAGCACCTGGTACCTGACCGCAATCAATTGCAACCCGGCGGCCAACGCCGCGGTTGATCTGACTGGGCGTAAGGCTACGCTGACCGTGACAGCTGGCACAAACATAGCCTGCACCTTTGTTGAGCAACGCGGGGTAACGATTCAGACACGCAAATACAACGATACGAACCACAGCGGCGCCCGTAATAACGGCGAAGCCTATCTAGCAGGCTGGACGTTGACAGTCTATAACGGTCAAGCACAGGCGGTTAATGCTCAGGTGACAAACAATCTAGGCAAGGCTAACTTTAATTATTTACTGCCCGGGCCGTGGAACGTATGTGAAACATTGACTGGTGGATGGGCCAACAGCCAGCCCGGCGTCATACACGCGATGCTGGGTCAACCCTGTTACACGGTAAACCTGACACCAGGGCAAATTGCCACGGCATGGTTTGGCAATTATAGCACCGCTGGTAACAACACCACCGGGCCAGCCGCAACCAGTGAAGGTGTGGTGATCTCTAACGGTCCAGACGTGGCCACTGACGATGCGGGGTACGACGATACGCCCTTCGTAGATGAAGACCTCAACCGTCCAGAGCCGGATGTGAGTGTCTTTTTGCCGTTGGTGACGGGGGAGTAGACAGGGAAACAAGGAAACAGATACATGTTACCTGTTTACCTGTTTACCTGTTTACCTGTTTACTCAACTTGATTAATTTACCCGAATATCTGCATCTTACGCGCGCGCAATTGCCATTTTTACCGCCACATCGATCGCCGCCAACATGCTCTCTTCGCTGGCCCGCCCCGTGCCGGCAATGTCGAAGGCGGTGCCATGATCGACCGAGGTGCGGATGATGGGCAGCCCGATGCTCACGTTGACTCCGCTGTCGAAGGCGAGCAACTTCATCGGGATGTGGCCCTGGTCGTGATACATAGCGACGACAATATCGAATTCGCCTTTGACGGCGCGCAAAAAAACCGTGTCGCCTGGCAGTGGGTCAGAAATATTGAAGCCACGCGCCCGCGCATTGGCGATAGCCGGTACAACTTCACGCGCCTCTTCATCACCAAACAGGCCTCCTTCGCTGGCATGCGGATTAAGGCCAGCCACGGCGATACGCGGCTCGGCAATGCCCAGGGCGCGACAGGAATGATAGGCCAAATCGATCACTTCTTCCACCCGCTGGCGCGTCACGCGGCGGATCGCCTCTTGCAGCGAAACATGCGTACTAACGTGGACAACGCGCAGCTTGGGTCCTGTCAACAACATACTAACTTTGGTGGCTCCCGTGCGCTCGGTCAGTAACTCGGTGTGGCCGGCAAAGTGGAAACCAGCCAGGTTCATCGCCGCTTTGTTCAGCGGCGCCGTGACCACGGCATCCACCTTACCTTCCATTGCCAGGTCACAGGCGCGAAAGACATATTCCACCGCGGCGCGCCCGGCGGCTGGCCCCACTTTGCCCGGCGGAATCGAGGCGGGATCGGCATTGGCTAGATCAAGCAGCGTGATCAGATCCGGCTGATAACGCCCGGCTTCCGGTTCGGCAACAAGGTCGTAACCCAAAGCGGGGTTGCCAACCCAGGGCAGCGCTCGGTCCAAAATGCGCCGGTCGCCAATCACAAGTGGGCGACAGTGGGTATAAATATCGGCATGGGTCAAGGCTTTGAGAATCACTTCGGGGCCGATGCCGGCAGGGTCACCCAAGGTAATAGCAAGCAGAGGTCGGTTCATGGCTCCATCCTTAATTTAGATCGCACGCCATCTTTCTACGGCGTTGAAAATCCCAAATTTCTTCGTTTATATTGATAGAACGCGCTTCATTCGTCAATCAGGCGTAGCCTTCCAGTACAGCAAACGCGGCGGGCTGTGGATCAATGACGGGCACGCGAGCCTTATTCTACCATCGACCGACCCTCTATTCTACTATCAACAAGGCACAGCGCGTGGCTTACATTTTTGGTTTTTGTTCGACATGATAGAATCAACGATAAAACAACGCTACAATCGCATAATGATTTAGAAGCATTAAACGCAAAACGCTACAGTTGCAAAGCACTTGTTCCTCAGCAACCGGTCTGGGATGGGAGGATTATCATGAGTGGACTTACGTTTCGTCTGTTTGGCTCGCTTGAGGTCACTCGCCACGGTTTCGACGGCGCGGCGTTGTGCATGCGGCCTGGCGCGCAGGCTTTATTGGCGTACTTACTTCTCAATCGCCATCGTCATCATCGCCGCGAAGCATTGGCCGATCTCTTCTGGGGGGATCATGACAGCACGAGCGCCAAACGGTGTTTAAGCACGACACTCTGGCGTTTACGTTGCGAGTTGGATAGCACGCACGCAACGCCAACCCCCTATGTCACGATCACCACAAATGGGGAAATCGGCTTCAATCTGCACAGTGACTTTTGGTTAGATGTGGCCACCTTTGAAGAAAAAGCGCGGCAAGGCTTGCGCCAACCACCTTCCGCCATGAACACAAGCGAAGCTGATGCGCTAGAAGCGGCGACGCACCTTTATCTGGGCGATCTGCTAGAGGGCATCGACGCCGATTGGGCGCTGATCGAGCGTGAACGAATGCGCATGCTCTATCTAAAAAGCCTCACCCAGCTGATGGAATATTATCAGCACCAGCGCGTCTACGAAAAGAGCCTGGACTGCGGACAAAAAATTCTAGCGATGGACCCGTTGCGCGAAGATGTACACCGGGTGATGATCCAGCTTTATGTCGACAACGGACAACGCACCCTAGCCATGCGCCAATACGACCTGTGCCGTTCTGTATTGGCAGTCGAGCTAAATATTCCGCCCATGCCAGAAACCGAGGCGCTCTACACGCAAATTAGCGCGCCAACCGATCTTTGTCCGCGCCCAGCGCCCAAAGTGCAAGCCAATCATCCCCAGCCGCACACAAAACCGCCCGCGGGTGAAACGCCCTCCTTCAGTGAGAAACTTAATCCAGACCAAACGCTTCAGCAACTACATATAGCGTTGCAAAGCCTGGATATTCTGCGCAGCGCACTCGAGCAGCTCATGAAACAGATCATTGAGCGCAATTAATGCAAAACGGTGACGCCACGGTGATGAGTTGGTGATAAGGCGGTGACGCCCCTATGGTAAAAAGCTACTAGCGGCTAGTAGCTTTTTTTATTAGCCAGATACCAACCCGCCAATCTAGTGTTGGGCCAATCTAGTGTTGGGCCAATCTAGTGTTGGGCCAATCTAGTGTTGGGCCAATCTAGTGTTGGGCCAATCTAGCGTTGGGCCAATCTAGCGTTAGAGTAGTCATCAGCCACACCCACCTTGATTGCTCGGCAAAGTTGCGAGAAATGCGAATGAATTCTTTTGAGGACAGCCATTCATTCATTGTGCGGATCTGGCGTGAACCGCGCGCCACAGCGGATGCCAAAGCCGACTGTCGCGGGTTTGTTGAACAGGTGGCCACGCAGGAGTATCGCTACTTTCGGACATTAGACGAATTGACAGCTTTCATTGCGCTGCACCTCACTTGTCCAGAGATGCTCGGTTCGCCCAAGCCCACGCGCCACGAGGGCTGGTGGTCTACCCTGTTCCGGCGCCTGTGGCAACGGTGGCAAAGCCGGTAAAGCAGCTTGTACGCTTCACTTCGTGATTTTTCGGATCAGGAAACCGCAACCGTCGCGCATAAACCCTTGGGGTTTGGCACACCGAATTTGATCGGAGCCGTCCAATCTAAACCCCAAGGGTTTTGGCACCATCTGTTGCGATCTACTGATAATTGATTAGCAGTCAGGAGCCCAGCATTGGCCACCTATGACGGCATTGCCGCAGTCAGCCGAGCCATGATCGGCCTATTGGAAGATGCGCGCGACACCTTTGCCCATCAATCATCGGCGCTCGGTTTTAAGCTTTACCATGCCAGCGATTTTGATGCGCCAATCGACGACCACGCCCTGGCCGGTGGCTTTGGCATTTCGCTCTGTCTCTACCGTGTGGCTATCAACGGTTCCATGCGCAATGCGCCACGCAAGGTCGAGCCAGATGGCAAGAGCTATCGCGCCCCGCTGCCACTGGATCTCTATTACCTGCTGACCGCCTGGGCCAATGATGTGGAGATGGAGCAGCGGTTGCTGGGCTGGGCCATGCGTACGCTCCACGACACGCCAGTGCTGCCGGCCGCGCTGATCAACGAGCACACGCCGGGATCCCCAGCCTTTGGCCCGAGTGAAACGGTAGAAATCACCTTAGATACGCTCTCTTTTCAAGACATGGCAACGATTTGGGACAAGCTAAAACCCAAAATGCAGACCTCAGTTTTCTATATTGCGCGCATGGTG
>Ga0209591_10007451_pt1 | contig 12040 bp, 11 predicted proteins | sample MAT01_FD_187207 | JGI IMG/M metagenome (GOLD analysis project Ga0209591, IMG submission 187207) | Freshwater microbial communities from Lake Fryxell liftoff mats and glacier meltwater in Antarctica - MAT-01 (SPAdes) (version 2) | ecosystem: Environmental > Aquatic > Freshwater > Ice > Liftoff...
AGCCGGATCAGATTGGCGAGCCCCAGACATTGGAACGAGTGCGTCAACAATTACTCGCTTTTGGCATGGCGGCGGTCGCTTTCGGCCAGCTACCGCATCTACCCGCCGAGCAGATTACCTTTCCCTACAGCTACGGTGAACCACCCACCTACGCCGACATTCCGACCCCCGACACGCCAGGTGAGACACTGGTTCGGATCGAGGAGTTGGAGCAAATGGTCTGGCAGATTATGGCCAGCCATCCGCAAGAACTGCTGACGCGGCGCTACGGGGCACTGCGCCGCACCTATGGTTTCTTCGAGACCAGCGCCTGTATCGCGCGTGAAGATATGCAGCGTTTTGGGATTAAGCAGCCAAAGGCGAATCTGTCGCCCTTCTAGACAGAAGTGTTGACAACAGTGCCAACGATCAACCACGGCGGTTGAACAAGATTACCTCTGTCGTTTGCCCTGGCTGATCTTCCTCAAGTAGATCTGCCAGCGCCCACATATACCGCATGGCATCCTCGGCGCGATTGCGTTGCAAATAGCGGCGTTCACTGCCCAGGTGGTTGAGTACGCGCGGGTCAGACAAATTCTCCAAATGAATCACATCAGCTTGATCAAAACCCACGTTGGCCAGGGTTATAAATAGATCTTCAACTTTATGTCCCGAATAGGTGCAATAATCTTGTGCATATTCGGTCCATTCATCGAGCTGAAAATCAATCGATTTGGCAATTTCATAATCATTCATGCCGGTGAGGGTCTGCACGAGATGCCCGCAATTGCAGCGTGCCATGTGGCCCCATTCATATTTGGCGCCCTGATTCAGGCGCTGTGCAGTAGTGCGCAACGCATCGATCAAGGCCGGATTGCTTTCTGCCATCTTTATCAATCTCCTCATCATCCTCAAATTGACATCATCCTCAAATTGACATAGTGCAGTCGTTGTCTAGCTAGCTCAAACTGAATCCTATACAGTGTAACTGAAGATGTTCGTTCTGTGAAAATCAAAACTAGACATTCTATCAGCATGGGATTACCTAAATTTCGCCCCATAAAAGCTAACCACCTAAAATGCAATTTGACAACCGGCCTAGAGAATTCGTATAATCTGGTTTAGATAATACGAATTACTAATACGTATTTATCAGGCGCTTCCCTTTTCCGATTCGATGTATATGGAAAATTTATCGAAACCACGCCGGCGGCCGACGCAAGGTGATGTGGCTCGTCTGGCCGGCGTCTCACAGACGGCTGTGTCACATGTGTTGAATAACAACAGTGCCTTGGTCATCCCCGCCGAGACGCGCCAACGTATTCTGGCGGCCATGCAAACACTGGGCTATGTGCCCGACCGCACGGCGCGCAACTTGCGCATGCGCAAAACACTGACAATTGCTAGCATTATTCCAGACATCGAGAATCCTTTTTATCCCGCCTTCCAACGTGGCATTCAGGATATGGCGGATGCGCATGGCTATGATCTGATTATTTATAACACTGACGGCGTAGCGGCCAAAGAAGAGAAATGCCTACAATCAATCTTACAAGGTGGCGTCGATGGTCTGATTGCGGTGCTGTTTCATCAGGGCGCGCGGGCACTACTGCCACTCCTAGAGCGCAATATTGCTATCGTCCGCTTGGAGTCGCAATACAAACAACCGGGTAACCAACCGCTTGATAATATTTACATTGACAATGTAGCCGCCGCGCAGGCGGCGGTAACATATCTGATCGGGCGGGGCTATAGACGAATTGGGATGTTGGCCCGCCACGAAGGGCCGGGCAATGTACGGTTGCTCGGCTATCAGCAAGCGCTGGCAGCTCACAACATCCCCCTGGAAGAAAATTTGATCCAGCGGACTGATTTTACCGAAGAGGGGGGATTTGTGGGCATGGGACGTTTGTTAGCCTTACCCGTACGCCCTAATGCCGTTTTTGCTGCCAATGACATGATGGCAATGGGCGCCATGTTGGCCGTGCAAGAAGCAGGTTTGCAGGTACCCACCAACGTGGCAATTGTAGGGTTCGATGACATTCCCGCCGCCCGGTTGGTCAATCCACCGCTGACGACCGTTGCGCAGTTTCAAGTAGAATTGGGCCGGCGTGCGGCAGCGCTACTCTTCGAGCGTTTGGCCGGCAATATGTTAACCCAGGGCCGTTCGGTGGAAATGCCCTATCGCTTAGTCATTCGCAAATCGGCATAAAAGGTCTTTCTTTATCAGGTTTCAAGTGGGGCAAAGCGCTGGAAAGCAGCCGGTCTGTGACTAGGGTAAGTCAGTAAAACAGATTGACAAAACCAATTAGCGCGTTGTACCATTTTGTCGATATCCTTACTTATTTATTCCAAACCATTGTGCTCAAACTACATCAATTATGACAAGGAGAAAAGGAATGAGGAAGAATTTTGCGCTTCAAGGCTTGCGTTTGTTTCTGTTGCTGATGTTCACATTGGCCGGCTGTACAGCGCCAGCCGCCCCTGCCACAGGTGGGGAGTCTGCGGCTGTGCCCACCGAAAAAATCAAGCTCTCGCTCTGGTACAATCCGCCCTCGGGCGGTGAAACCGCAGTCTGCTGGCTTGACACTTCAATCAATCCCTTCAATGAACAGAGTGAGACGATTATGGTGGAAGCCGTGGCGCAGCCAAATGCTTGGGATGCGACGCGCACCGCGATTGCGGGCGGTGGTGGTCCAGACATCGTGACGACACCTGGACCCTCGTTTGCCTACGAGTTGGCCCAAGCTGGCCAGTTGGTTGCCCTCGATGATCTCGCCACCATCGAAGGTTGGGCGGAATCTTTTGTGCCCTGGGCGCTCAACCTGGGCAAGGTAGGCGACAAGCTGTACAGTTTGCCAGCCGAACAAGAAACGTTGGTGCTTTATTACAACAAGACGCTGTTCGAAGCGAACGGCTGGACGCCACCGACAACAATGGACGAAATGATGGCACTGGCTGAGACGATCAATGCGGCTGGGATTATCCCCTTTGCCCAATCGAATGCAGATTGGCGGCCAGCCAATGAGCATTACGTTGGTGAATTCCTCAACCATGTAGCAGGACCGCAAAAAGTCTACGAGGCGCTGACCGGTAAACTGGCATGGGACGACCCAGTCTTTGTGCAGGCCATCTCGATGTTGAACGATATACAGCAGAAGGGCTGGTTTATGGGCGGCCTGGACAAGTATTACACGGTGCCTGATAGCGAAGCGAGCGCCGCCTTTGGCAATGGCGAAGCAGCTATGCGGATGACCGGATCGTGGTATCTGGGCGGAATTAATGATTTCTTTGGTGAGGCAGCGGGCAACACCAATGAATGGGATGCGGTGCCAGTGCCCTCCATGACGGGTGACGCCATCTTCGATATCGGGATTGGCTCGACCTGGTCGATCAATGCCGCTTCGGAGCATCCCGAGGCCGCGGCGGAGTTTTTGACCTATTGGTTCTCGCCGGCGGTGCAGGGTGAAATACTGGCCAAGTGCGGATTTTCACCAGCGCCGGTGCGCTTGAAGGCGGATGCGCTGACCGGGATTGACCCGCGCGCGGCCAAGATCTTCGAGGCGGTGGGCGCCGCGTCGGATGCCGGCAACTATGGGTATACAACCTGGACGTTCTGGCCGCCCAAGAGCGGTGTCTATATCTACGAGGAAATCGAAAAAGTGTGGGCGGGCGACATGACGGCCGAGGAGTATCTGGCCGGCCTCCAGAAACAGTTCCAGGAAGAGTTGGCAGCGGGTGATATTCCACCCATTCCGGAACGATAGAATGCAGTATGCCCGGCACTTGCCAACCCCAGCAAGCCTTTATGGTGTTAAATCACCACGCTGCAACGGGAAGTGCCGGGCACATTTTCACCAACCAGGCTAAAGTAGGAAAGGGGAGCAAGTTGGCGCAGGCAAGCGAACAGGCGATTCCGATCATAGGTACGATAAGCGCAGTGCGGCCGAAGCGGCGCATCTGGCGCAAAAAGATTCTACCCTGGCTATTCATTGCGCCGATCCTGTTATTGCATTTAACAGTGGTGATGGGGCCATCGCTGGCGGCGATCTACTACTCGTTGACCGATTGGTCGGGGATTGGGCCGGCAACGTACATCGGGCTGGAAAACTTCCGCACGCTGATCTTCGATGATATGGCGTACCGGAGCGCGCTGGGCAACAACCTGACCTGGCTGGCGTTATTCATGACAATTCCGTTCGTGTTGGCGCTGGCAACGGCGTACTTGCTGGCGCAGGTGGTACGCGGCAGCATGTTTTTCCGCACGATGCTATTTCTACCCTATATTCTGCCTAGCGTGATCTCGGCGGCGATCTGGCGCAACCTGCTCAGCCCGCGCGTGGGGGTGGGAGCCCAGTTGGAGTTGCTCGGCATAACGGGGCTAGATTTTGCCTGGCTGGGCAACCCGAAGACGGCGTTGTTTTCGATTGCGTTTGTGGACAACTGGCACTTTTGGGGCTTCCTGATGGTATTGTTTCTGGCGGCGATGCAGAACATTTCGCCCGATTTATACGACGCAGCCAAGATCGATGGCGCCAACCGCTGGCGCGAGTTCGTGCATATAACCATTCCCGGCATCCGCCCGACGTTGGTCTTTATGTTGATGATGGTGGGCATTTGGTCGTTCCTCTCCTTCGAATATATCTGGATTTTGACGCAGGGTGGGCCGGCGGGTTCGTCCGAGGTGTTGGCGGTGCTGGTCTATAAGCAGGCATTTAACCGCTTCGAGGCCGGCTACGCGGCGGCGATTGGCCTGAGCATGAGCTTTTTTGCGGGTCTGGTGATTGGGCTGTTCGTGCTGCTGCGGCGCATGGGATGGGAGATCTGAGCGATGAATAGCAGTAGCAAAATTTTTGGACGGAAACGCGGGACCAATCTGGCGCTGAATTATATCGTGTTGATCGGGTTGGTGATCTTTGCCAACGGGCCGCTGGTGGTGTTGGCTTTCAATTCGCTAAAAAGCAATGCCGAGGTGGCGCAGAACCCGCTAGGGCCACCGCGCACACTTCAATTTGAAAACTTTCCGCAAGCGTGGGCTGCGGGCGACTTTGGAACGACTGTACGCAACAGCCTCATCTTCGTGGTCGGGACAGTAACCGGCGTGCTAATTCTGGGCGGGCTGGCCGCGTATAGCCTGGCACGGTTGGAGCCGCCGGGGTCAAATCTATTTATGATCTACATGCTGGGCGGCTCCACGTTGCCGATCTGGCTGTTCCTGGTGCCGCTCTACTTTATGTGGAACCGGCTGGGTCTGATCAATACGCTGCCGGGTGTGATCTTGATCTATATCGCGCTCAACGCCCCGCTGGCGATCTTCTTGCTGCGTTCCTTTATGGTGCAATTACCACGCGACTTTGAGGACGCGGCGCGGGTGGATGGGGCCACTGAAATGCAAGTGCTGATGAGCGTGGTCTTGCCGCTGTCATGGCCGGGATTCTTGACCGTTGGGCTAGTGGTAGCGCTAGGCGTCTGGAGCGAGTTCCAGATTGCGCTGATCTTCATCCAAGACCCGAGCCTCTTCCCGGTGACGACGAGCTTCTGGGCGTTCACACGGCGTTTCAGCCGGGACTGGGCACTGACGAGTGCAGCAGCCGTTATGATGATTGCGCCGCTGCTGGCAATCTTCCTGACGTTGCAGCGGCAGTTTATCGACGGCCTAACCCAGGGCGGCGTTAAGACATAGAACAGGGATTGGAGATTAATGCCAATCTCCAATCTCTAATCTCCACTACCCAATATCCAGTACCTTCCACAAGGATCACCCATGCCACTTCCACACGACTACACCGAACGCGTCTATGCCGGCGTCCTCGGCAAAATTATTGGCGTCTACTTGGGGCGTCCGTTTGAGCAATGGTCCTACGAACGCATCATGCGCGAGTTAGGTGAGATCAACTACTATGTGCACGAAAAGCTCAACGTACCGCTGATCGTCACCGATGACGATATTTCTGGCACCTTTACTTTTCTGCGCGCCCTGCCCGATTATGGCAACAGTCGCGCGCTAACACCGGCCCAAATTGGGCAATCCTGGCTCAACTATATTATCGAACGGCGCACGATTTTGTGGTGGGGTGGCATGGGCAATTCGACCGAACACACGGCCTATCTGCGTCTCAAACATGGCATTCCCGCCCCGCAAAGCGGTTCGATTGCGCAAAATGGCAAGGTCGTGGCCGAACAGATCGGTTCGCAAATCTTCATCGATGGCTGGGCGATGGTCGCCCCTGGCGACCCAGAACTGGCCGTCGATCTAGCCCGCCGCGCGGCCAGCGTTAGTCACGACGGCGAAGCGATCTACGGGGCGCAGGTGGTGGCGGCGATGGAGGCGCAAGCCTTTGTCGAAGCGGATCTCAATAAGTTGCTCGATACGGCCGTTTCGTTTATTCCCAAGGCCTCGGTCATCTACCACCTGATCAACGACATCCGCAACTGGCACGCCGGCGAAAAAGATTGGCGCAAGACGCGCGCACAAATCGCCGCCAAGTACGGGTACGACAAATTTGGCGGCAACTGTCACATGGTGCCCAACCACGCCCTGATCATCCATGCCTTGCTGCATGGGGAAGATGACTTCCAGAAATCGCTGATGATCGTCAACACATCTGGCTGGGATACCGACTGCAACTCGGGCAACGTGGGCTGTCTACTGGGCATCAAGAATGGCCTGGTCGGCATCGACAACAGCGGTCCAGATTGGCGCGGCCCGGTAGCGGATCGGCTCTATCTCTCCACGGCAGAAGGCGGCCGTGGCATCAGTGACGCTGTCACCGAGACGATCCACGTCGTTAATATGGGTCGTGCATTGGCCGGCGAAACGCCGCTTGCCCCTAAAGCGGGCGCCCGCTATCATTTTGAACTGCCCGGTTCGGTGCAGGGTTTTATGCCCGAAGAGAGCAGCGAAGTAAAAGGCGTAGTCAGCGTAGAGAATGTGGCCGGCCATAGCCAGAGCGGTCAGCGTAGCTTGGCCCTCCACTATCACGCGGTGGCGCCAGGGCGGGCGGCACGCGTGGCAACCCCCACGTTTACCCCATCCAAACAGGTAGCCGACTATTTTAGCAAACGCGGCTATGCCCTGTTTGCCTCACCCAAACTTTATCCTGGCCAAATCGTACGCGCCGTTGTGACAGCGGATACACAAAATGGTCAGCCCATTCTGTGCAACCTCTACATCCGCAGCTATGGCGCCGGTGACGAATTGGTATTCACGCGCAGCCCACAGGTAACGCTATCGGCTGGGGCTACGCACATATTTGACTGGAAAATCGAAGGCAGCGGCAGCGCTCCAATTGCCGAGATTGGCGTCGAGATCAGCCATGCGCAGCGCGCGGATGGCACGCTCTATCTGGATTATCTGACTTGGGACGGCACGCCACAGGTAACCTTTGCACGGCCAACGCACAAAAGTGAAATGTGGCGGATGGCCTGGGTGGATGCCGTCGATCAGTACAACCATTGGTGGCCGGAAGCGTTCCGCCTGGCGCAAAATGAGGGGCGCGGGCTGCTGATCCAGGGGACGCGCGAGTGGACCGATTATACTGTGCGTGCCGCCATTACACCACATATGGCAAAAGCGTGTGGCATTGCCGCGCGCGTGCAGGGCATGCGCCGCTTCTATGCACTGCTGTTGTGCGACGATGGCAAAGTGCGCTTGATCAAAGCCCTGGATGGCGATACCGTATTGGGCGAAAGCGATTTCGCCTGGCAATTTGGCGAAACACATGATCTTCAAATCCAAGTTACCGGCAACCGGATCCGGGCCAGTGTTGATGGGACGCAACTGTTCGACGTGGAAGACGCGCAGCATCCGCTCGACGGCGGCAGCATTGCGTTGGTCTGTGAAGAAGGGCGCATGGCAACCGATGCGGTAACGGTAGGCGTGGTCTAAAAAGAACAGTCATAAACACTGCATTATTCATTTGGTTTTGGGCAGCAAGAGATTGCGGATTCTTGCTACATCAATCTCAGAATCAGCCCGGGATGCTAGAGCAAGACTGGCACGGACAGATTTCTCGGTGAGCGCCTGTACAATACGCCCTGGCATGCCCGTCAAATCAATGTGCATCAACAAGTAATCAGCGACTGCGGCGTTACTCAAGAGTAGCGTGGCCAATTTTGCTTCAACCTTCGCCAAATCAGATGCGCTTAAACGCCCTACCGTATGCCGAATTAAGGTTTGTTCGAGCGTCAGGAGTCGACCGCGCACGAGTGAAGGATAACGCAAGCCTGCCCTCTTCCAATCAGCGAGTATATGATCGTAGACAGTGGCCTTACCTATTTGTGTGCTAATTCCAGCAGCAACTACGTCGGGCCGAGCATAGTTATACGCGTCACTACTGACAATCACAGCCGGACGCACTTTGCCACCAGTGAGATCACTATAGTCGTAAGGAACAGCAATGACATCACCGCGTCGATACGCCATTGTTAACCTCGGCTGCCATCCAGTCTTCTGGCGTATCTTCCCAATCTTCGTGCATACTTGCGACCGAGAACCAGTAATCGTTCAAAGGCGTCTCTTCAAGTTCGAATAATAAACCTAATGCATGCTCAACTAGAGTTGCTTCGCTCACGCCCGAACGACGCGCCCGATCACGCAACTTTCTGACTAATTCTTCCGCAAGGGTAAAATTCACCTCTATCTGCACGGCCATTTTATAACCCCTCAAGTGAGAATGTGAACTTGCAAGAAGCAACGATTTTCTTGCTCATTATCTACCTTGTCTGCGTAATTTGCATAATTTTCAATCGATGCAGTGCTTTCTATCCACGTTCCCTGTCGGTCATCTACAAAGCATAGAAGAACGCGATTAAAAGAACAGATTATTGGAGTCCCTATGAAAATTACCGAACTTAAAACGTTTGTCGTCGGCAACCCGTGGAAGAACTGGGTCTTCGTCAAGTTGGATACGGATGAGGGAATTAGTGGCCTGGGTGAAGCAACCGGCGGCCTCTCGACCAAACCAGCGCTGGGTGATCTGGAGGAGTTGACCCGCCATGTGATCGGCGAAGACCCCTGCCACCCCGAGCGCGTCTGGTACAAGCTGCACAAGGCGCGCTTTCTGGGCACATCCAAAGGCATGAGTGCGATCGAGCAGGCGTGCTGGGACATTCTGGGCAAAAGTCTGGGTGTGCCAGCCTGGCAATTATTTGGCGGCAAACATCGCGATCATCTGCGCGTTTACGCCAACGGCTGGTATCAAGGGCCGCGCGACCCGGTTTTCTTTGCCGAGAAAGCGGCGGAGATGGTGGCCAAAGGCTATACCGCGCTCAAGTTCGACCCCTTTGGCGGCGCTTATCAGCAGATCGATAAGGCGAGCGAACGATTGTCGATCCAAATTGTAGCCGCGGTGCGCGCTGCGGTCGGACCAGATGTGGACATTCTCGTCGAGGCGCACGACCGCTTTACGGTGACCAATGCAATTCGCCTGGGGCGCGCGCTGGAAGAATTTAAGCCGATGTGGCTGGAAACGCCGGTCCGCACGCATGATCTAGCCGGCCACCTGGAAGTAGCGCGTTCGATTCAGATCCCGGTCGTGCTGGGCGAGGGTTTTAACGAACTGCGCCAGTTCGCCGATCTCCTATCCGCCCGCGTCATCGACATTATCCAGCCAGAGCCACAGACATTGGGGCCGTCACGCGCCCGCAAAGCCTTTGCCATTGCCCAGGCCTACGACGCGTTGGTCGCTTGCCACCAAGCGCAGAGCCCTTTCTGCACGGCAATGAACGCGCATCTGCATGCGTCGATTCCCAACTTTCTGATTCACGAGAATTTTGACGACTCGCTCGAACCATGGACCTGGGATCTGTTAAGCGGCGCGCCACGCGTGGAGAACGGCTATCTAACCGTCTCCAACGCACCCGGTTGGGGTGTCGAATTAAACGAAGCGGAAGCGCTCAAACATCCGTATGGGGAGAAGAATTTCCTGCGTCTCTTTGAGGAAGGTTGGGAGACGCGCCGACCGACGAAGGAGTAGGACAGTGGCACAGTGAGTCAGTGGGTCGGTTTGTACTGACCCACTGTCCTACTGTACCACTGTCCTACTGTACCACTGTCCTACTGTCTATTTATACAAATCATTGCCGCTCGTCAACAGGAAATTGTCGGCAAATGGCAGGATATGGAAGAGAGACGCCGCCATGCAGGTCGAAGTGATTAAATTACCGTACTATACACCTTATGCAGATAGTGCAACTGAATTAACCATCCCCATCGCTATTCCAAATTTGGACCAGGTGCGCAGGTTTGCTTACATGCTACATGCGCAAGCTAAACTCTGGCGTGGGGAATATCAGGGCTGGCCGGCTTATTACACACCGGAAGATAGGAGTCGTAAACCTTCTAATTCCAAACAAGCCTTTTATCCAGCCGAGTTCTGGATTGGCACGGATCATATCTGGACGTTTACCCTGGCATGGGAAGAGGGCGCAGAACAAGAACCTCTAGAATTAGAAAGCAAATATTCTAAGCCATAGCTACGTTGATGGGCAACCGTCTTCATAAACACCAATCGCGATTACAAAGCCCTCGCTTTAGACTCCTATTTTCAAATTGCATAGGTGCAGGTTGCGACCAATCTTACAACCTGCACCTTTACCCCTTACTCATTCAAACCAAATCGGATTCGACCACGCCCGCCCGCCTTGGCTGTCGCGCACAGTGATGCGACAATAGGGGCTGGGGAAATTTTGCAGATTTAGCACATACTGATTGTTGATATAGCCACCCACCGCGACAGATTTGCTGCCGATACCGGTAGCAAAGACGCGCTCGGCGGGAGAACAACGCACGGTCACCTTTTCGCCGGGCGTTACCTGAATGTCGTAAATCTCTGGACCGGTGCTCGAGTAGTAATGGCCATTTTTTAAGGCCGTCAGCAGGGCGGTTGGCTCTAGTGATTCACTCTTGACCTGCACCCAGCCGCGCGCAAAGTCGTGCCGCTCTGCCTTGCCGTGGAAATCGTCCGTGGCGCAGACAAAGTAACGTTCGCCGCGCCCCAAAAGAATGTCGGCCAGATGCCAGCTATCGGCGCGATCATTATGATCGATGGCCGTGCCGTTGATGATCTCCACGGCGTCGACCTTGCCAATCGCGGCCACATCGCGCTCGGTAAGTGCATACCAGGCTGGATGGGCCAGCGCAACATAGGCCCCGGTTGCCAGGGCGCGCGCGGCCAAGTGCGCGGCCGATTCATCCGGTTGCGTTGGCGCAAAGTCGAGCGGCAGACCCACGGCCAAGATGTGCCAGGTATCCCCCAGTTCGATGCGCCCCGTATGCAATTCCGCCCCAATCAGCGTCGTAAAATCATCGCTGCGAAAGGCACGTGTATCGGTCAGCGGGAAATTGTATTTTTCCATAAAATGATCGGTCATCGCCATAAAGTCATAACCAGCCTCGCGATACCGTTGGCACACGGCTTCGGCGGAGTAGAGCCCATCCGATGCCGTACAGTGGGTGTGCAAATTGCCTTTCCAGAAGCGGCCGGGCTGGTTGAAGGGAAGATGGAGCATAGGAACCTTTCTAATGATTAATTGTGAATTGTGAAAAATTAATAATTAATTGTTAGTTATTCACAATTAATTATTCTTCCAGGCTTGATGGAAGAAACGCAGCCAATTGCCGTGCAGGATAGCGGCGATGTCGGCGGCGGCATAGCCGCGCGCGGCGAGCAGATCCTTGAGTTTTTGCAGATCGGCGATTGTGTCTAGGTCGCGCGGCGATTGTTCGCGACCGTAGCCACCATCCAAGTCCGTACCGATGGCGGCGTGGCGACTGTTGCCGGCCAATTGACAAATATGGTCGATATGATCGACCACGTTGGCAATCGTGACATTTTCATTCGTGCTCTGGCCGACCACCCAACCGGGTTGCAGCATCCAGGTGTCGAAGGCTGCGCCGATGACGCCGTCGCGCGCAAAAATCGCCTGCAACTGTTCATCGCTAAACTGCCGTTGATGGGGCACCAATGCGCGGCAATTGTTGTGGCTGGCCAGCACAAGCCCGTTATAATGATCCAACGCTTCCCAAAAGGCTTGATCAGAAAGGTGTGTGAGATCGAGG
>Ga0209591_10007457_pt1 | contig 12033 bp, 14 predicted proteins | sample MAT01_FD_187207 | JGI IMG/M metagenome (GOLD analysis project Ga0209591, IMG submission 187207) | Freshwater microbial communities from Lake Fryxell liftoff mats and glacier meltwater in Antarctica - MAT-01 (SPAdes) (version 2) | ecosystem: Environmental > Aquatic > Freshwater > Ice > Liftoff...
CGTTTTGAGTAATGATAAATATAAGGATGTCATTATTGAAAGTTTCAGATTTTTAGTCAGCGAAAATCGGGTAAGAATATTTGCTTTTGTTATTATGCCGAATCACTTTCATTCTGTTTGGAAGATAAATCAAGAATTAGAGAAACCGGATTTCCAAAGAGATACTTTGAAATATATATCGCAGACAATATAAAGAGATTTAAAATTGAATCATGCTGCACTTCATAGAGAATTCTATGTCGGAGCAAAAGACAGGAAGTATAAGTTATGGGAAAGGAATCCACTGTCAGTAAAGCTGTATACGCAAAAAGTGATTGAACAAAAAATAAACTATATTCATTTTAATCCTGTTCATCCGAAATGGAAACTGACAGAAGAACCTCAGCAGTATAAATATTCATCTGCTAAGTTTTATCATGAAGATAAAGATGAGTTTGGGTTTCTTGAAAATTACATGAACGTTTGAGATTGTTGGTGCCTGCCCGACTCAGTCGGGACCAAAAAGTTTGAACTATATTTATATTTTTATATTGAGAGCTACGGCAAACTTTTTGGAACACCAACAACGGCTGAAAAGGCTCACCTGCCTGCTTCGTGCCGGAAGAATACAATAGAGGTCTTGAAGGTTTTGAACCGGAGTGACACTGCAAGGACTTCAAAGTTCAGTATATTGAGACTTTATAAAAAAAAATAAATTATGAAAATATAAAAAGGCGAATTCAAATAAGTTCACCTTTGTTATCTTATATAAGAAAGTAAATAGATTTAATGATTTATTAATTTTATTTTAAAATAAATCAAAAATTCAAATCAAAAATCGAATCATAAATCAAATCCTGTACATCAAATGAAAAAAGTATTATTAAGCATCATAGTTTTATTTTCAATTGCACTTTTAAGCAGCTGCGGTAAGAAAGAAGAGAGTAAAACAGTGGAGTTAAAAGGCGGAATAAAAGGCGGGGGAGTTTACAGATCCAATGAACTTGAAAACATACGGAGCCTTGATCCTGTAGGGATAAATGATGTCGTGTCACACCACGTTGCGCATCAGATTTATGACCTTTTGATAGACCTTGATACTGCATTACATCTTACACCTGAGCTTGCTACTCGATGGGAAATTTCAGATGATGGATTGCTTTATACTTTTCATTTACGAAAAGGAGTTTTATTTCAGGATAATGCATGCTTCCCAAACGGCAAAGGTCGTGAAATGACAGCAACAGATGTTAAGTATTCTTTTGACAGAGTTTGTGATCCGCGAACAGGAACTTTAGGATTTGATTATTATAAAAATTATGTAGTTGGTGCAGATGAATTTTTTCAGGAAGTTTCAGCAGCTAAAAAAGAAAACAGGGAGCCGAAAATTTCGAATGTCACAGGTTATATTGCAAAAGATGATTCTACATTTCAGATACAATTAAAGAAACCATTCGGACCGTTTATTTATTATATGTGTCTTGGGTTTGCATATGTTGTGCCAAAAGAAGCAGTAGATAAATACGGAAAAGATTATTTCCAGAATCCTGTTGGAACGGGACCGTTTATATTTGTTGACTGGAAACCGGATCTTGAATTAAATTTAAAGAAAAATCCTAATTACTGGGCTAAAGATTCTTTTGGAAATCAGTTACCTTATGTAGACGGAGCAAAGTTTAAATTTATAAAGGAAGTTTCACAGCAATTACTCGAATTCAGAAACGGAAATATAGATGAATGTTACAGAATTCCTAATGAATCTTTCAAAGAAATAGTTACACCGCAAAAAACTTTAACACCCGAATATTCAAAATTCAAATTACAGAGAGTTGCTTCACTGGCATCACAATTTTACGGATTTCTGACCACCGGAAAAATATTTAACAATGAGAAAGTCAGACAGGCATTTAACTATGCAATTGACAGAGAAAAAATATTAAAGTTTGTGCTAAATGGTCAGGGATATATGGGTGCAATTTACGGAATAGTGCCGCCGTCAATGCCGGATTATGATGTAAAGAAAATCAAGGGTTATGAATTTAATTTAGAGAAAGCAAAGCAACTTATGACTGAAGCCGGCTATCCGAATGGCAAAGGATTTCCCGATGCAGTATTGCAAATCAATTCCGGCGGTGACAGAAATATACAGATTGCGGAATCCATACAAAATATGCTGAAAGAAATCGGTATTAATATGAAATTAAATATTATTCAGTTTGCGCAGCATTTGGATAATATTGATGCAGGAAGAGCGGATTTTTATCGTCTCGGTTGGATTGCAGATTATCCTGATCCTGAGAATTTCCTGAACCTGTTTTATGGAAAGAATGTTCCGAAAGATCCTAAACAGATCAGTCCTATTAACAGCACAAGATATCAGAATCCTGAATTTGATGCTATTTTCGAAAAAGCAATTGCCACAACAGATATGAAGGCAAGATATGATTTATATTATCAGGCAGAGCAAATCGCAGTTTCACAGGCACCAATGATGTTTATTTACTATGATGAGGATTACAGATTAGTTCAGTCTTATGTGCGTGGATATGCACTTGACCCGATGCATCGTGTTAATTTCAGACACTTATGGCTTGATAAATAAAATTAAAGTTCTTATTTTTATGATACTTAATTTATAACGGTTACAAAGTTCTTTAACAAAAACATATTTTATAATTAAAAAAAGGATTAGTTAATGGTCAATCTAAAACTATCCAGACTTCCTCTATTGCTGACAATATTTTTTGCGGCTGTAGTGTTAGTTGGATGTTCGAGTACCAAAGAAATTTCCCGGGAAGACAACGAGAATTATTCATCAAAAGATGTTAATGGAAGCAAAATTTCAGAAGAAATGGTTTCCACCAGTATCTTAAAAAGCAAGACCTCAATCGACAAAGATAATCTCGAAGCAATCTCAAGCAGTTTAGCAGGATTTATTTCAAGCTCTGAGTTCAAATCTAATGTAGATATGGATGAAGTTATGTTCAAAGTAATTGAATATATCAACACACCGTATTTATGGGGTGGAACTTCAAAAAGAGGAATTGATTGCTCTGCGTTTATTCAGACAATAATGTATCAGTCATTAGGAGTTACTTTACCAAGAACATCACTTGAACAATCAGGTGTTGGTGAGCCGGTGGAGAAAAGTGATCTTAAGTTTGGTGATTTGATTTTCTTTGATACAATGAGAAAAGGAAGAGTTTCACATGTCGGAATGTATCTGAGCAACGGCTATTTTACACATTCCGGTTCTAAAACCGGTGTAGCAATTGCGTCACTAGACGATGAGTTCTATACAAGAACATATCTGAAGGCAAAAAGAGTTACCGGAAATTAATTTAATGAATTCAATATTCAATATTTAAAAAAGATTAATAAAGTCCCGATCTCCGTTTAAGAGGTCGGGATTTTTTTTTAGAATAGTAATAACAAAATTATATGTTTACTTATATAATCCGAAATTTAATTTATTCATTTTTTATAATTCTCGGTGTGTTGTCTGTTACATTTTGTTTGCTTTATGTCGTACCGGGTGATCCGGCAAGAATGATGCTTGGGCAAAGAGCTGATGTGGCATCGGTCGAGGCAGTGAGAGAAGAACTCGGTTTAAACAAGCCTGTTTATATTCAATACATCAGATTTATGGGAAATGCTTTGAGAGGAGACCTCGGTCGTTCTTATTCAACAAACCGCGAAGTAGTAAAAACAATAATAGATAAATTTCCCGCAACAGCTTTGCTTTCTTTCAGTGCGCTTATCATTTCATCAATTCTCGGAGTTTTATTAGGAATAATTTCAGCAGTAAAAAAGTATACTTTGTTTGATAACTCGGCAATGGTATTTGCATTATTCGGAATATCATTTCCGCAATTTGCATTTGGATTGATAATGGCTTTGGTATTCGGACACTTGTTAAAATGGTTTCCGATATCGGGATATATAAATGAAGGAGTTCAATATTTAATACTTCCAATGCTGACACTTGCATTGAGACCTCTTGCTATCACTGCAAGAATTACACGTTCATCAATGCTTGATGTTATGAATCAGGATTACGTGCGGACAGCAAAGGCGAAAGGATTAAGTTCATCTTCAGTAATATTTAAACATACTTTGCGAAATGCTTTAAACCCTGTAGTCACAACTATCAGTGCGTCTTTAGCAGCAACTTTAGGAGGCGTATTTTTTATTGAATACATTTTTAACTGGCCAGGAATCGGACTACTCGCAATTGATGCAATTTTCAAACTTGATTTTCCGATGATACAGGGAACAGTATTATTTAGTGCAATTGTATTTGTTGTGATAAATTTCTTTGTTGATATAATTTATGCAATGCTGGATCCGAAAGTAAAGTTGGCATAATTATACGTGAAAAGTGAAACGTGAAACGTGAAAAGTGAAAAGTTAAAAGTTAAAAGTTAAAAGTTAAAAGTTGAAAGTTGAAAGTTGAAAGTAAATCAAATCATGGTAGCTTTAATTAATAGATTTAAAATTTAGATTTTAAAAAATTATAAATGGATCCGTTAACAGCTGAAATTGTTGGTCAGGTTTTACAGGATGAGAAGAGTCATAATCTTTGGTATTACTCATGGAAAAGATTAAAGAGAAATCGTCTTGCAATGGTCGGACTTTGGGTTTTAGTGTTTATGGTTTTAGTGGCTTTACTGGCTCCATTAATTGCTCCCTTTAATCCCAATCAGCAAATCCTCGAATATTCCGCAAAGCCAATTGGTTTCGAAGGTGAAGTCATTATAAAAAAAACTAATGAATCAAACGAACTTGAAAACAAATATATTCCCGTTAAAAATATTGTAAAAGAAGAAGATGGTAAATTATATTTTACAAATTTCAGTGACACAACGGAATCGATAGCAGTCAGTGAATTAGAAAAACAAGAATCAGGATATACTGATAAGTTAAAATACCGACTTGGCACAGACAGATTCGGAAGGGATGTTTTAAGCAGATTAATTTATGGCAGCCGGGTCAGTCTTATGGTTGGTCTGATTTCCGAAAGTATTGCGATTGTATTGGGAATTATTCTCGGAGCATTTGCAGGATTTTACAGAGGAAAAACCGATGTTGTAATCATGTGGCTTGTAAATGTTATTTTTGCTTTTCCTGCAATACTATTAATTATAGCTTTATCAGTTGTATTGGGAAAAGGACTCTGGCAGGCATTTGTCGCAATTGGTTTAACAGGTTGGGTTGATATTGCAAGAATAGTCAGAGGACAATTCTTTTCACTAAGAGAAACAGAATTTGTAGAAGCTACAAAAGCTATTGGATTTAAAAATACAAGAGTTATTTTAAGGCACATTTTACCGAATTGCATGGGACCTGTGATTGTAACCGGTACAGTTGGTTTTGCCGCGGCAATTATATTTGAAGCAAGTTTAAGTTTTCTCGGACTTGGTGTACAGCCGCCGACAGCGAGCTGGGGACAGATGATTTTTGATGGTTATAAATATATAGTAGTTGGTACTAACTGGGGACTGGCTGTATTCCCTTCACTTGCAATTATGTTTACAGTATTTGCTGTGAATCTTCTCGGTGACGGATTGAGAGATGCATTTGATCCTAAACTCAAAAGATAAATTACAATAAATTCTTTATACAATTCTTTTCAAAAAATATTCAATTTTTTTATTCTTACCGTTTACTATTGCTTCTACTACTGCTGTCAGTGATTCATCATTATTTTTTTCATAAGTAATTTTCTGAGGAAAATCATGTTCAGGATTTTCGAATACAACTTTGTTTTCATTTAAGAAAGTAAGCTTAAATGAAACAGGAGCCGGATTATGACTGACATCAGCAATATAATAAATCTCTGAATTCTCGTCTGTAATATCTTCAGTAATTTTAAGTAATTCATTATTTATAATTTCACCTTTCTTAATCATATAAGCTCTGCCTTTTAATTCATTTTCATTAATCTTTCCCCATTCTTCGTGATAAATTCCTGTGCCCTGTATACCTTCCCATTGGCCAACAAGCCAAAGAAGGTTTGAAAAGTTATTCATAAGTATTTATTTAAGTTAAGTAAAACCTAAATAAACTTAAAGTTTTGATAAATAAATTGAAACTGAAATAGTTGGTTGAATATTTTTTTTGAATTTACCGGTTAGTTTAAGGAAATTATTAAGTGTATAAAATTAGATGTTGCAACATTATATGTATATACATATATTTGTATAAATAATTTTTTGATGAAAATAGAAGACGAAATAAAACAGGAGAAATTTACAAGTGAGTATCAGAAGCTTGTAGTGAATTTACTTTACACTTCCGGCTGGATTACTTCTAAGAATTCTGAATTTCTTAAAGTGCATAAATTAACTTCGCAACAGTTTAATATTTTAAGAATATTGAGAGGACAATATCCAAATCCTGCAACTGTAAATCTATTGATAGAAAGAATGCTTGATAAAATGTCAAATGCTTCGAGAATTGTTGACAGATTAGTCGCAAAGAAGCTTGCAGAGAGAAAATCCTGTCCGGCTGACAGAAGAAGAGTAGATATAATAATTTCGGATAAAGGTATGAAGCTATTAGAAAAAATTGATTTGGATGAAAAGTTGTGGAATAAGAAATTTGAAAATCTGAGTTTAAAAGAAGCAAAAACATTAAATAATTATTTAGATAAATTAAGAGGGAATTAATTAAATTAAAAATAAAAAAATGAAAACAACTAAAGAAATGTTCAAAGTAATAGGAGTTTTGTTATTGACAATTGTATTGTTGAGCGGTTGCTCAGAAACAAAAAATGAAAAAGTAAGCACAGATACTAAAGGTCAGACCGCATCAACCAATAAAGGAAAGAAACTAAATATAGTTTCATCAGAAAGTAAATTAGAATGGATGGGTAAAAAAGTTACCGGTCAGCATAACGGAACTGTAGATTTAGGAAAAGGGGACTTGTATGTTGATGGAGGAAAGTTAACAGGAGGAAGTTTTGAAATAGATTTTTCTACAATAAAAGTATTAGATATAACTGACGAAAGTTTGAATGCTAAGTTAACCGGTCATTTAAAATCAGACGACTTTTTTTCAGTATCTACATTTTCTATTGGAAAATTTGAAATAACATCTGTTACTGCAATTCCAAACGCAACAACAAATAATTATACAATAGGTGGTAAACTAACAATTAAAGGAATTACAAAAGAAATATCATTTCCTGCAAAAGTAAATATAAGCGGTGATGCTGTAACGGCGATGGCTGATTTCAATATTGACAGAACATTATGGGATATAAAATATAACTCAGGTAAGTATTTTGAAAACTTAGGTGATAAATTGATCAGCGATGAGTTTAATATAAAGTTTAATATTATTGCAAAGCAAATTTAAATAAATAAAAATGAATAAGACAATTTATAAAGCGGATTCAAGAGGTTATGCAGATCACGGCTGGTTAAAGAGTTATCACACATTCAGTTTTGCAGATTATCATAATCCGGAATTAGTGAGGTTTGGATTGTTAAGAGTTCTGAATGATGATATAATCGCAGGAGGTATGGGTTTTGGAACTCATCCGCACGACAACATGGAAATTATTACAATTCCATTCAAAGGTGAGCTTGCACATAAAGACAGTACAGGAACTAAAGAAGTAATCAGAGCAAATGAAGTTCAGATAATGTCAGCAGGCAGCGGACTGACTCATTCGGAATTTAATAATTCGAAAACAGAATTAGTAAATCTGTTTCAGATATGGATTTTTCCTAAAGAAAAAAATATTACTCCAAGATATGAACAGAAATTATATGATCCAAAAGAAAGAGTAAATAAATTTCAAATAGTTGTTTCTCCAGAAAAAGATAGTGAAGCTTTATGGATAAATCAAAATGCTTATTTGTCACTTGGTAATTTTGATGAAGATAAGGAAGTGAATTATACATTAAATCATAAAGGAAACGGAATATTTATAATTGTAATTGAAGGAGAAATAAAAATTGACGAAGATATTTTATCACGGCGTGATGCGGTAGGCATTGAAGATACAGGCAGTGTAAATATTTCAATAAATAAAAAGAGTGAGTTACTGATTATTGAAGTTCCAATGAAATAATATTATATTTATAAACGAACAATTAATTTAAAAATGGAAAAAATAAAAGTATTAGGTTTTGCAGGAAGTCTAAGAACTAAATCGCATAATAGATTCTTATTGAATGAGGCTAAAAAGCTAAAACCGGATAACATGGAAATAGAATTATTCGATCTTATGGAAATTCCATTGTATAATGGGGATATAGAGAAAGAGGGAATTCCTGAATCTGTAAAATTATTCAATGAAAAATTATCAGAAGCAGATTCTTTATTGATTGCTTCACCGGAGTATAATAATTCTTTTACAGGAGTATTGAAGAATGCAATTGACTGGGCATCAAGAGGAGGAATGAAATCTCCATTAAATAAAAAACCTTATGCTCTGATGGGAGTATCGGGAGGATTGTCAGGTACATTAATGTCTCAGATGAATTTCAGACAGGTTGGAGTTTCTGTAAACATGCGGGGAATGAACAGTCCGGGAGTTTATATCCGTAGTGGATCAGAAAAATTTAATTCAGAGGGTGAAATTACAGATGAACACACAAAGGAAGTAGTAAGGAAATTTTTAACGGCATTTTACGAATGGACTAAAGAACATAAATAGTATATAAATTAAACAAAAATTAATTAAATAAAATGAAAGTATTATATATTTTTCCACATCCTGATGATGAATGTTTCGGACCTGCGCATGCAATATCAAAACAAGTAAGAGAAGGTCATGAAGTTTATTTATTGACATTGACAAAAGGCGGAGCAACCAGGCAGAGACATAAATATGATTATACAATTGAAGAAATGGGGGAAGTTCGGTATAAAGAAATGCTGGAAGTTGCGAAAATATTAAAACTTAAAGCAATGGAAGTTCTTGATTTACCTGACGGCGGACTTAAGGAAATTGATCCTCATGAAATTGAAATTATTATTAAAAATCATATTGAAAAAATTAAACCTGATGTAATAGTGACTTATGCAATTCATGGTGTAAGCGGATTTCATGACCATCTTGTTATTCATGCTGTTGTGAAAAGTGTATATTGTGAATTAAGAAAAACTTCTGATTATTTAAAAAGGCTTGCACTATTTACTATAACAGAAGAAAAAGCATTGCTTCAAAAACATTTTCATATTAACGGTTCAAAAGATGAAGAGATAGATTGTATTGAAACTGTTGATGATGAAGATTTTCAAAATTTTATCAGAGCAATCGACTGCTATGTGACTTTCAAAGAAACAATAGATGCAACAAATGTTAAAACGCAAATGAGCAACGAAGTTGTTTTTGAAATATTTCAGGAAGAACACAATCCAAAATTAAAAAGTATTTTCGAAAAATTATAATAAAAATAGAAATGGATAAAAAAGAAAAAGTAATATTAGTAAACGGAGCAACAGGTCAACAAGGCGGAGCAGTATCAAGACATCTGTTAAAAGACGGGTGGAAAGTCAGAGCATTTGTCAGAGATGAGAATAAACCTGCAGCACTTGAGTTACAGAAACTCGGAGCAGAATTATTCAAAGGTGATCTTGGTAATATTGAATCAATTGAAAATGCTATGGAAGGAGTATACGGAGTTTTCAGTGTTCAGAATTTTTATGAATACGGTTACGACGGTGAATTGAAGCAGGGTGTTTCACTTGCTGAGGCTGCATTAAAAACCGGTGTGAAGCATTTTCTACAGACATCTGTTGGTGGAGCAGAAAGAGAAACAAAGATTCCACATTTTGATGTGAAATTTGAAATTGAAGAATACATCAGGAAAATAAATATTCCTTATACAATAATTCGTCCTGTGTTTTTCATGGAAAACTTCAACACATGGTTTAAACCTGCGGAGATGGAAGGTAAATTAGTTATAAATATGGTAATGAAGAAAGAAACAAAACTTCAGATGATAGCTGTTGATGATATAGGAGGTATTGCAACTGTGATTTTTAATAATCCTGAAATTTATCTTGGTAAGGAAATTGAAATAGCAGGAGATGAATTGACAATTCCTGAAGTAGCTGAAATATATTCTAAGCATTTAAACAGAGAAACTGTATTTAATGAATTGCCCTATGAAGTGTTAAAAGCTAACAGTGAAGATCTTGCTCTGATGTTTCAATGGTTTATAGATAGGGGTTACACGTCAGATATTTCAAAATTAAAAAAAATGTATCCTGGCCTTACTTCATTTGAGCAATGGTTAAAAAAATAAAAATTAAATAAAAATTAATATGAACAATAATTTAGTTTATGAATTTATGGCAGAGATTGATTTACCTCTGCCTTTTAACTCTGAATTCATTTCACTTATACCGAAACAAAGGGCTTTAATAGATAAATTAATGAAAGAAAAAATAATTACAAGCTATGCAGTGTCAGTCGAAGAAGGAAAGCTTTGGACTACTATACTTGCTGAATCAGAAGAGTCAGTAAGTGATATTTTATCTGAATTTCCGATTATTGAAATGGTAGAATTCAGAATTTATAAATTAGCTTTTCACAATAATGCAGCTTCAGTTTATACGCAATTTTCTTTAAACTAAAATATGAAAATCCCGGATAATACAAAAATTCAAAGTATAGATTTGAAAATCAGTGATATGAAAACTTCACTGCATTTCTATTCCGAACTATTAGGGTTTAAAAAAATTCATTCTGATGATAACGAAGTTTTACTTTCGGCTACCGGAAAATTGCCATACCTGTTAAAATTAGTTGATGATAAAAATTCCAAAATCAGAAATAAAAATTCAACAGGAATGTATCATGTTGCTTTCAAATTTAAAAACAGGAAAGAACTTGCAAGAGTTTTTATGAGACTATTTAATAACAAAGTAAAGTTTCAGGGATTTACGGATCATCTCGTAAGTGAAACAATATATCTTGCAGACCCTGATGGAAACGGAGTTGAGCTTTATGCCGATAAACCAAAGGGGCAGTGGGAAAGAAAAATGGGGCAGGTAGTAATGGATTCTCTGCCTTTGGATTTAAGTATACTTACAAATGAATTGGATGATCCGGAGGTATGGAATGGAATTGATAAAGAAACTGATATCGGACATATACATTTAAATGTTTCGGATTTATTAAAAGCAGAGAAATTTTATAATCATATTCTTGAATTTAATATTTCAAATGCTTTTTATCCCGGTGCTATGTTTTTTTCTGCCGGAGATTATCATCATCATATCGGAACTAATATTTGGTTTTCAAAAAACAGTCAACCTAATTCAGAAAATATTTTGGGTTTAATAAATTATACAATAAAAATTCCGGATAAAGATTTTTTAAATTCAATTAAAGTTCGGGCAAAAGAAAATGATTTTTTCATCGAAGAGTTAAATGAAACTGATTTTTATATTGTGGATTTTGATAAAAATAAAATAAAGTTGGTGATGTAAAGACATGTATTAAATTGAATTATTTATTTAAGCCTTTGATTTCGTCACAGCCAACAAAGGATTTCATCTCTTCCAGTTTCTTAAAATAACTTTTCAAAACATTACTCTTCATAGATATTTTATCTTCAGGAAAAAAATTATTTATTTGAAAAAGCTTTGCACTCCTGTGAGCTTTAGCATCTAACCGTCCAATAAATTTATCTCCATAAATTACAGGAAGACAAAAATATCCATATTTCCTTTTAGATTGCGGAAGATAACACTCTATTTGAAAATCAAATTCAAACAATTCTTTAATTCTTTTTCTCTGAATTATAAAATTATCAAATGGAGAAAGTATGTGTATTAGATTTGTATTCTTTTCAGAATTTAATTGAGCAAGATTTAATATGCTTGAATAATAAATATCATTATCAAATCCAAAAATCTTAACTTCAACTATAAGCTTTTCATCAAGTAAATTTTTAATTACCTTCGCGAATATCTTTCTGTCATATTTTCTAAGATACATTATTTCAGATTGCTTAGAGATTCCGAAAGATGAAATTGAATTTAGAATAAGATATTTATAAAATTCTTTTTCGGGAGGAATATTTA
>Ga0209591_10007460_pt1 | contig 12028 bp, 12 predicted proteins | sample MAT01_FD_187207 | JGI IMG/M metagenome (GOLD analysis project Ga0209591, IMG submission 187207) | Freshwater microbial communities from Lake Fryxell liftoff mats and glacier meltwater in Antarctica - MAT-01 (SPAdes) (version 2) | ecosystem: Environmental > Aquatic > Freshwater > Ice > Liftoff...
TTTCGCAGTACAGATCCAGCCAAAGATGCGCCGCTATTTTCCCCGTCGGCGGGATGAAACATTCGCAGGACGATCCGAGGAGGTCGTTGCGTAGCCGTAGCTACGGGACGACCTCCTCGGAGAAGTAGTGAGGAAAAAGAGCAAGCAGAACCTGTCCCGCCTTGCGGGATCGGGTGGATCTGTACTGCGAATTGGTATAAGGCCACCGCAGTGCCACCAACCAACATGTGCCGCACATTGCATTGCTGAAGCAATTTGCAGACCGACAGCAGGTCTTTTTTCAGGTCTTCTTCCATGTCAGCGCTTCGGTCGGTCGCTTTGGCGCACGATCTTGGACCGTAGGAGCGCGAGTAGCTTCTCGAACGCATGATGCAGCTTAAGGATGACGCTATCGGTCTCCCTGCTGCTTTCATAAGCCTTCAAGTCCTCGAAAGAGCGGAAGCGTATTACGGTCTTCATGATCGACGATAATGCGAACGTCAGAAGAAAACTACGACATCAGTGAGGCTCAGTTGCCGTGTCCGCCATAGCCCTGCAAGAAGCAGCGGACCGTGTTAAGGAAGTCCTGGCCTGAACGAGACTTTAAAAGCCCTTGTGGTTACCGATCGCAAGGGCTTTCCCTATCGATCCACACAGCTCTCGCTAGAACTCGATCACCGTTTTTCGCTTGCCGCGAACCGGCTTTTTCGGGATGCTCTCTTCGTCCGTATCGCAATAATTGCGTACGATGAATTTGGCGTCCGCATCGCCAAGGCCGGCGCTCAGGCGCCAGCTTTCGCAGGCTTTCTCCTTGTTCTCAAGGGCATAATAGCAATCGGCCCGGTAGTAGTAAGCTTCCTTTAGCTCCGCGGTATTCGCTTCGATCACTTCCGTGAACTTGGCGATCGCCGCATCGTACTCTTTGGTTTCGAAAAGGAGCACGGCCAAGCTCATGGTCCCTCCGGCCAATGCGGGGTTCAACTTCATGGCAGCTTCAATATCAGCGATACCATCAGTTTCCTTGTATAATTCCCCCTTCACCACTCCACGCAAGAAAAGCGCATCCGGGTTGTCGGCACGCAAGGCCAGCGACCGCTCCAGATCGCGCAAGGCTCCGTCTGTGTTCTGCCCAAGGTAATTGGCGCAAGCGCGGTTGTACCAAGCGTCCGGATCCATGTCGTCCAGGTCCAATGCCCGGTCGATGTCCCGTATGGCCTCTTTGATCCGCCCTTCGGTAATATGGATCGCCGAGCGGCTCACATAAAGGCGGGGGTTATCGGGTTCGATCTTCTCGGACTTCACATAGTCCAACAACGCCCCATGCAGGTCGTGCTTCCGTTGTTTGATGTCGCCGCGCAGCTTCAAGCCACCGGGGATGGTCTCATCCATTCGCACGGCGGAATCAGCGTAGGCCAAGGCTACATCCAGATCATTGGCTTTGTACGCGGCTTGTGCCATTTTCAAGTGGTCGTCGGCATCGGGCTGGGCGAACAGGGCCAGTGGGAGGATCAAGGCAGCGAGTACGGTTGAGCGAAGCATGGCCCGAAGATCGGGCAAAGACCGGACCAATGGGTCGATCCATGTCGTGGTTGCTAAGAATTAGGATCGGACCAGCGCTTCAACGTTGTTACGGAAAAGCACGGCTATAACGCAATGCCCGCAATTTCCGCTTGGATGTTACGGTCTATTCTGCCACGTTCTCGCGATCCACGGTCCAGGCTTCCGCAGGTTCGGCGAATAATGTTTTGACCACCGGCCAAACCGAAGAGAAAACGTCGGATAGGCGATAAGCTTCCAGGTCCGCCGCATCGTCCCAATGGCTGTAGGTGAAGAAGATGCGCGGATCATCCATATCGTGCAAGAGTTCCAAATGACGGCAGCCCTGAGAGGAGCGGATCTTTGGTTCCCACCCAACGAATAGCTCTTGAAAGCGAGCCACGTGCGCCGGTTCGAAGGTCATTTTTACGATGCGAACGATCATGGGCCGACGTGCTACAGGAAGATCAAAGGTCGTTGATGGCAAGGCGCGTGTTCAGCCGTTCGGAGTGGTTCGCCTTCGGGAACCTAATTCCGGGACCGATCGCTGAAATCGATACGCACGGCATCCTCATGCTTAACACCGAAGAGCCTGGCCGCACCACCACCGGAGCCTTCCACGCCTTTGTTCACGGCGATCTCCAGCAATCCAGTGGCATTGAAGAAGGCGAGACGTTCTCCCAAAGGCACATCGCCGTAGGTAGCGTTGATCTTGGTGATATCATCCTCGGAAATACCGAAGCCGATGCGGAACTTTCGGCCTTTGCCGACCTCATCGAACAGGTGCTTTCGCACGTTGGTCACCAGATTGCCGTAGGAATCGATATACAGCACCTTACCACGAATGCTGGCGGGATCCACCGCTGGTTGGAAACCGATCAGCTCTCGGATACGGACCACTTTGCGCCCGATCACGTCCATGGTGCCTCCACGAGCTAGGTGGCACGCGGCTTTCACGAATACGCTTCGTGTAGGAAAGGCGACATGATCGTGATCCAGTTTCATGGTGATCTCGAAGGCTTCGTGCGGCATTCCATCGAACAGCAAGCTGAAAATGCCGTTGTCCGCGCCAATGAAGAAGTGCCCATCATGCCGCACCACCAAATGCTGCGTTTGCCCATCGGCTTCAGGATTTACACCGATGATGTGGATCGTGCCGCGCGGGAATTCCGGGTAGGCTTGGCGCAGCACGAATGCCGCTTGTCCGTTGTCGAACGCCTTGATCGAATGGCTGATATCCACGATCCGTGCCTCGGGGTACTGGGACCAAATGGCGCCCTTGACCGTGGCCACGTAGTGATCCTTCAAACCCATATCGGTGGTTAGGGTGATGATGGACATGGGTCTGGGATTAGTGCAGCCAAGGGCTAACTTCGGCGCTTCAAAACTATCGTGACCCAGAAGCGGTCCGGGCTGTAAGAAATCAACAACCGAATGTTACTTTGATCGAAAAGCTGATCACCATCACCGGCGTGGATCCTGTGGCGATCTTGGGGGCCAACGACGCCAACCTACGCCTGATACGCACCCATTTTCCAAAGCTTAGTCTGATCGCACGAGGCGATGCCTTGAAAGTGAGCGGCGCCGATGCCGACATCACTGCCTTCGAGGAACGTTTCAACCAACTGATCGAGCATGCTATGCGGTACAACGAGTTGCCACGCAAAGTGCTGGATGACATCATGGGTACAAGCAGTGTCGGTGAACGGGACAACCCGGACGAGGCCGATGTGCTGGTCTACGGCAATGCAGGGCTTCGCGTGAAAGCCCGTACGCGTAACCAAGAGCGATTGGTGGAAGCGGTGGAGGCCGACGATATGGTCTTCGCCATTGGCCCTGCCGGAACGGGTAAGACCTACACCGCTGTGGCGCTTGCGGTGAAGGCGTTGAAGGAACGGAAGGTCCGCCGTATCATCCTCACCCGACCGGCGGTGGAAGCAGGGGAGAACCTCGGCTTCCTGCCCGGTGACCTGCGCGAGAAACTGGATCCTTATTTGCAACCGCTCTACGACGCCTTGCGTGAAATGATCCCCGTCTCCAAGCTGGCCGACCATTTGGACGAGGGGGTGATCCAGATCGCACCGTTGGCGTTCATGCGTGGCCGCACATTGGACCATGCCTTTGTGATCCTCGACGAAGCCCAGAACGCCACCTTGCCGCAGTTGAAGATGTTCCTCACGCGTATGGGGCGCAGCGCCAAATTCGTGATCACTGGGGACATGACCCAGGTGGATCTACCAGACCGCCAACCAAGCGGGCTGCTGCCCACCGTGGCCATGCTGCGCGATGTGGAAGGTGTGAGTGTGGTGGAGCTGGATGAGAAGGATGTGATCCGCCATGCGCTCGTGATCAAAGTGCTAAAGGCATTCCGTGAGATGGAAGAGCGGAACAAAGGGGAACGCAAAGGCACTGCCCAATGACCGTGATGCTGGACGGAACGTTGATGCGATCCGACCTGCAATTGCCAGGCGTAGTGAAGATCTACCGGGGCAAAGTGCGTGATGTATACCATCTTGCCGATGGCCGTACCATCCTGGTCGCCAGTGACCGCATCAGTGCATTCGATGTGGTGCTGCCTCGCGGCATTCCACACAAAGGGCAGGTGTTGAGCCAGCTGAGCTGGTACATGCTACAAGCGACCAGGCATGTGGCCCCCAACTGGGCCATGGCCTCGCCAGACCCCAATGTGGTGATCGGCCATACGGCCACCACTGTGCGTGTGGAAATGGTAGTGCGGGGCTATCTGGCTGGTCATGCTTGGAGACAATACAAGGCGGGGCACCGGACCCTTTGCGGTGCCGACATGCCCGATGGTTTAAAGGAGAATGACCGTTTCCCTCGGCCCTTGATCACACCCAGCACCAAAGCAGAAGAGGGCCACGACGAGGATATCACGCCTGAGGAGATCCTACAACAAGGTCTTTGCACCATCACCGAGTGGGATACCATGTGCGGCTATACCCTCGCCCTTTTCGCTGAAGGAACACGCCTTGCTGCTGCACAGGGCCTAATACTGGTGGATACCAAATACGAGTTCGGCCGCACCGGGGATGGTCGCATCATCCTGATCGACGAGATCCATACCCCTGATAGCTCGCGCTATTTCTACGCAGACGGCTATCAGGACCGGCAAGACCAGAACGAGCCTCAAAAGCAATTGAGCAAGGAGTTCGTGCGTGAATGGTTGATCGCCCACGATTTCATGGGCAAAGAAGGGGAGCAGTTGCCAGCGATGGACGACGGTTTTGTGCGCAGCGTGACCGAACGATATACGGAGCTATACGAGCGCATCACGGGCGAACGATTCATGCCTGCACCAACTGAAGATATGAATGCCCGCGTGCAGTTCGCCTTGGAGAACTATTTGGGATGATCCCATTAGGGAAACATGACCGGCATCGCTGTGCTTGGCCGATCATACGTCGGCACCTATCCATATCCCATCCTTACGCAATTCGCATAGCTCGCCCATCGAAGGCCGTTCACGTGGTCGTATTGGATCTGCATTGATCTCGCAACCACAGACCCCGCCCACCTACTTTCGGCATGTGAGGATCGATCGACCAGCGTTCTTGCCATGGCTTTTGGCCATACCGCTTGCCCTGGCACTGATCTGGGTAAGCGCATCGGGTTACCAAGGGCTAAATGGCCAGGACGCGCACGACTACTGGCGCATTGCACGAGCGTGGACGGCATGGTGCTCTGGCGATGAATGGCCCACGATGGCCGAACATCCACATGGTTACCCCGTCCTGGGTGCGCTGATCGGGTGGCCTTTTGGCAGCGAATTGATCGGCCTACGGATCGTATCCGCTATGTCCTTGCTGGTGATCATCTTTTCGATCCGTGGTCTATTGAGGCGGCATTTCTCTCCCTCGCTCACGCGCGATCAGTATGTTCTATTGGCACTGGCGCTGTCTCCGTTCCTACTGCGCTATTCCTTGGTAGTGATGAGCGATGTGCCCGCTATGGCGCTGATCCTGCTCGCTTTCGCCGCTTTGTTGCGATGGCACCAGCAGCAAACCAGACCTTGGCTTCTGGTTCCAGTGGTGTTTGCGTTCGTGGCGATCGGCGTGCGGTTGGCCGTTGCTCCCTTGGTACTTGGTATGATAGCATCCATCATCCATGGTCGGGTCCACCAGCGTAAACAGCGGTGGTTGATCACTCTCATGATCGCAGCGGTAGTCGTGACGGTCGCTTATACGTTCATCCCTTCAGCCTTGCTCCACGACCTGCTTCAGCGTTCGCCGCTAGGGGAGTGGTCGCCGCAGAACGCATTCAGTCGAGAGCAACATTCCGATGACGGGGTATTGACCTACCGCCTGCCGAACATGATCTATGTGCTTGGGGTCTTCGTTCACCCCGGTTTTCTGCCGATCGGTGTGCTCTTGCTTCCATTCGTTCGCGTGGCCGATCTAAAGTCCATGGTTGCTCGCACTACGGTTTGGTTGCTGGGGTGCTACCTGCTTTTTATCGCAGGCATGCCTTTCCAGAACGATCGGGTGTTGCTCTTGGCTTTACCCTTTGTGGTGGTCTTGCTTTACCCTGCGTTCCAACGGGCGTGGGCATTCGCCATGGACAAGTGGCCGCGTCCAGTTCTGTGGGTGGGGATCTTGGCATTCATTCACTGCGGGTTGTTCGTTCGGGCCATGGCCCCCTTTATAAAACAGGCTGCTGTGGAGCGTGAACTTGCCGACCAGGTAGCTGGCTTACATCCGCAACACATTTATACGCACGGCATGGGGGGCGCACTATCCAACTACTGCGATCAAGTGCCCGTTACGGAGCTTTGGTATGGTGTGCTTGACAGCTTCCCACACGGCGCGCTATTGGTCGTACATCCAGAGAACCTGGCACTGCAATGGAAGGGGAAACCTCCACTGATCAATTGGCAGCGAGCGTTGCTACAAAACGCTCAGCAGGTGATCGTTCGGCCGGACGGATGGGTCATTGCCCGCATCCCGTGAACTTAGTCCTTTCCGAGTCGATACCGGAGCACTGCAACGAGATCCATGAGCATGGAGGCTTTGTAGGCGTCGCCTTCGTCAGCCGCGGCTTTCTCCACCTTGCCCAGCGCGCTGCGCACCGCTTGCTCCGGCCAGATCTCTTGATTCTCGATCACCGTCAAACACTCGAAGCATTCATCGGCGGTGCCTGTTAAAGCCAGCTGTACAAAGCGATCCAAGTGGTCACGAACATCCAGACCTGCATTCCAGAAAGCACCAAGGATGACCGGGCGAACGGAGGCAAGTTGCGGGTCTTCCAGTGCTGCGAAAAGTTCGGATGCAGCATCTGCGGCTTTGACCTGGTTCAGGAGCGCAACGATCCGCTGGTGTACACGCCCATCCTTGGTGCGGGCCAACGCACTCAAAAGCGGGTGAACGGCCTTGGCATCGCCGTCCTGCTCAATGCGCGTTAGTGCGGTGAGAATGGCTTCGTCGTCCGAACTAAGCAAGGCCGCGAAGGCGAGGTCCATGCGTTTGCTCTTGATCGTGTTTGTGCCCATGCGTATGGAAGGGAGGGGGGAGGCGTTCAAGCTGGCTCGCAGATCAGTACAGGCTCCGCAAGACTGTGTACCCGGCCTCAAAGGTAGGATCGCTGGATACCGTAGGGCGCTTCCTCTGGTAAAATAGGCAGCTACCCTCGGATCAAAAGGTCATATAGCTCTTCCGTCCAGGACGCTTCTTGAACTTGTAGGATACTTCCAAGCTCAAATAGCTGAACGAATCCAAAAGACCGGGGTTACCGCGTCGGCTTGTGAGGAAGTTCTGTTCGCCCGCATTCCCCCAACCAGTAGGGTCTCCGATGTAACGGGCCAATTCGCGGCTGGTGGCATCGCTGTATGCCGCATCGATCTCCGCGTAGGTGGCATAGCGATCGCTCACGTTGTCCAGCATATCGGTCATGAACATCAAATACGAATACTCGATCCCAATGCTTAATTTCTTCGTGACCATATACCGAAGGCCAGCACCCATGGGAATACCAACGTGCCACGAGGGGAAGGTGCCTCGGCTGGTGGATCCCTCGGACGTGCCGCTTTCCGTGATCCAACTGTACAGGTCCGTCTCGTAGGTCCCATCCCGTTGTACCACTTCGGCGTTCGGTGTACCTCGGGGCGCATCCCTCACCGTGCCATCTTCCCAGAAATAGTAGCGGTTCGCGGGAGACTCGTCACCCCGGAAAAGGTCGGCTTTTGGCCTTCCGTGATACATGCCAACACCGATATGGAAATACATGAAGAAGCGCTGTTGGAAGAGCGGCGTAAAGGGCTCGCGGTAGGCATTCAACACCAAATGGCCCGAAGCCCCCAGCAGATCGGTGCGAAAGCTGAGCCCTCGCCTGTAGTTCTTGAGCGCCGAGGTTTCCACACCCTTCATGGGGGCGGTTTCGTCGTACCCGATACGGAACCAGCTCAGGCGCACCTCGGTGGTAAGTGAACGCGTTACGTACCGTTTCTTGTTATTGATGAAGTCGCGAATGGTAATGGTGGTGCCCGGTCTGGCGCTATTCCACTGGATAGGACCATCGATATTCCCCAGATCGCCGTAATAGTGGGTCACTCCGGTGGAGACGCCGATCTCCACATGGCGCTGGCATAGAACGGCCGCCGGGGAGGCTAACAACAACCCAAACGCGAGTGTGCGGATCATGTACCAGGACTAAGGAGTTGGAAAAGTACGGAATGTAGACGACCAATGCCCCAATGGTTGCCCTGAACTGGCTACCCGCGCTCCCCGAAAATGGCTGAACCGATGCGCACCATGGTGCTACCAGCCGCTATGGCCGGCTCCACATCACCGCTCATGCCCATGCTCAGTTGGGTGAAAAGGGCAGGATCCGCACTCGGCGCCTGCTTCATCTGCTCGAATAGGGTGGCCAAGCCTTCGAATTCCGCCTGCACCTTGGCGCGATCGGCGGTATTGCTTGCCATACCCATGAGGCCGCGAATGCGCACATGCTCCATGCCGTTCAAAGGCGCCACAAGGATCTGCTCAAGCTCTTTGGGGCTAAGGCCGTGTTTGGTCTCTTCCACAGCGATGTGGACTTGCAGGAGCACATCCTGGATACGCTGCTCGGCCGCTGCGCGTTTATTCAGTTCATGCAGCAGTTTCACACTGTCAACGCCGTGTACCAGATGAACGAACGGAACGATGTACTTCACTTTGTTGGTCTGTAGATGACCGATGAAGTGCCATTCGATATCAGCGGGGAGCAGAGGGTATTTGTCGCGTAGTTCCTGTGGATAGTTCTCGCCAAAGGCGCGGTGGCCGAGGTCGTACAAGGCTTGTATCTGTTCTATTGGCCGGGTCTTGCTCACCGCGATCAAGGTCACGTGGGGAGGCAACGCATTGCGCACGGCGTAGTAGCGCTGTACCAGTTCGTCCTTGTCAAAGCCCTCGGCCATGATATTCAATTAGCTAGGATCCACGAAGCAGGCCCGAGCTCAAACATCTTCCAAGGAATAGACGGTGAGCCCACTGCGCAGTTTGGGTTCGATGTAGGTGCTTTTAGGCGGCATGCATCCACCGGTATCGGCAACAGCCTTTAGTTCCTCGAAGCTCACGGGCCGCAGGTTGAAGGCAGCCGCCACCTCCCCGCTCTTGACCATCCGTTCCAATTCTGCAGTTCCATGGGTGCCAGGAACGAATTTCACGTGGGGGTCGGTGCGCAAGTCGTGTATGCCCAGTACGGGATCCAGCACGGCGTCGCTCAACACAGAGGCATCGAGCCGATCGGCGGCACTCGCCATCGCATCAGGCTGAGGCAGACCCAGGTTGAACCAACCTTTGCGCGTACATACGTGAACGGTGCCATGTGGCGGCGGGTCCTGTGGAGCCTGTGTGAGGGCTTGCAGCTTGCCAACCCCGGCCAATGCATTCAGGAACTCATCGGTATCCATACCGCCCAGGCTGGTGACCGCGCGATCGAAGTTGTGGATGTGCAAATGTTCTTGAGGCACAACAAAGGCAAGGCACCACGCCTTGGGTGCTTCGGCAAAGGCTCCAGTACTCTCGGCCAGCCGGGCACTGCTGGCGAGCCTGTGGTGTCCGTCGGCGATATACAAGGCATCCAGCGATGCAAAACGTTCGGCAAGCGCCGAGATGACCAAAGGATCACTTACTGCCCAAACCCGGTGCCGCACCCGGTCCGTGGTGCTGAAGTCGTAGGTGGCGAGTGCGTTCCAACTTGCGTCCAAGGCCGCATCCAAGCCGCTACCTGCCGGGGCTGCCAATAACACGGGCTCGGCGTTGATACCTGTCGCGTTCAGGTACTCTTTGAAGAGTTCTTCGCGCTGTTGCAAGGTGTGCTCATGGACCTTGATCCGCCCACCCCGGTAATCACCCACGGATATAGCGCCAATGATGCCCCGCGAAAGCGTTCCTTTCGTGCTTTGTTCGTAGAGGTAAACACAAGGCTTCTCGTCGCGCAGGTACCAACCCTCGCCCACGAAGTCGTTCCATTTCCGGCGCACGTTGGCAAAGCGTTGTGCCCGGCTCAAGTGCTCGGTTCGGCCGTGGTCCGGATGAATGACGTGGAGGAAGGAAAAGGGATTGCCGAGCAACTTCTCCCGCATTTTTTCCTCCGAATAGCTCACATAGCTACGGCTGGCGACCAAGTGGGCTTTATCGGTAACAGGGCGCCAAGCGCGAAAGGGTCGGAACTGTACCATCAGCTCACATCCACCGTGGACCGCCAGGAGATGATCAGGTCGGCCAATTCGTCGCCTACGCGTCCTTGGGCTTCGGCCGTGGCGGCTCCAATGTGCGGAGTAAGGCTTAGTCCGGGCTCCTGTAGCAAGTCTGCGCGAGGCTCTGGTTCGCCCACGAATACATCCAAGGCAGCACCGCGTATACGGCCCTCTTTAAGGGCGACTAGCAAGGCATCTTCGTCAATGCTGCCGCCACGGGCGGTGTTCACCAGGATCACACTTGGTTTTACAAGAGCAAGTTCGGTGGCCCCGATCAACGGGCGGCCATCTTTTTGCGCGGGCACGTGAAGCGTGATGGCATCCGCCTGGGCAAGCAGTTCATTGAGCGTGACCATTTTTACCGGCACACGCACCGTACTACCTCCGACCTCCACTTCTATGGCTTCGGCGGTGGCGTGGCTATCCACATAGATCACGCGCATACCACAGCCCAATGCATATCGCGCGGTCCATTGGCCTATGCGGCCGAAGCCGATCACTCCCAAGGTCTTGCCACGCAATTCAAAACCCTTCTCGTATTCCTTTTTCAGGTCTTTGAAGTGGGTGCGGCCTTCCGCAGGCATGCGCCGGTTGGCTTTGTGCAAACTGCGCATCAACGTGAACAAGTGTGCCATGACCAACTCGGCAACGCTGATGCTGGAGGATCCCGGTGTATTGATCACGGGTATGCCTTTATCCTTGCAATGGGCCAGATCGATATTGTCCAAGCCCACACCGCCGCGGCCAACCAATTTGACAGAAGGGCAGGCATCGATCAACTCACGACGCACCTTGGTTGCGCTGCGCACCAAGAGCACGTCCACGTTCTCTTTCTTCAAGTAGGCGTTCAGCTCGGTTTGAGGGTGATGCTCGGTGGTCACGGTGAAGCCTTCTTCCTGGAGGCTCTTCTTGGCCTGAGCTGATATGCCGTCGTTGGCGTGTACACGCATTTTATCCGTTCTTTTTAGCGAGATCCTCCATCACGTCCACCAGCACCTGCACACTTTCAATAGGTAACGCGTTATACATACTGGCACGATAGCCTCCCACGCTCCGGTGGCCACGAATGCCGCTGATCCCAGCCGCCTTCCAAAGGGCATCGAACGCCGGTTCAAGGCCGGCGTCCTTCAAGATGAAAGTGGGGTTCATTACACTGCGGTCGTCGACGGCGGTGGTTCCTTGGAAGAGCGGCAGTCGATCAATGGTATCATAAAGTAGCTTGGCTTTGGCGGCGTTCCGTCCCTCGATCTCGGCCACACCACCCGAACGCTTCATCCACTCCATGGTGAGCATGCTCACATACACGGCGAAGACGGGTGGGGTGTTGTACATGCTCTCTTTCTCAGCATGGTTCTTCAGATCCAGCATGGGGCTCAGCTTCCGTCCGGTCTTGCCCAAGCGTTCCGGGTCCATGAGGTAAACGGTGGCACCAGCAGGTCCCATGTTCTTTTGTGCCCCACCATAGATCAATGCGAAGTCGGCCACGTTCACCGGGCGGCTAAAGATGTCGCTGCTCATATCGCAGACCACTGGCACCGGGCTTTTGGGGAACTGCTTGTATTGGGTGCCGAATATGGTGTTGTTGCTCGTGAAATGGAAATAGTCCGCATCGGCTGGGATGTCGAACCCTTTCGGGATGTAGTTGAAATTCTTATCCTCACTGCTTGCCACAACGAGGGTCTCGCCTATGAGCTTGCTTTCCTTGATGGCCCGGCTGGCCCATTCACCCGTGTTCGCATAAGCGGCCTTGCCACCGATCTTCATATAGTTCAGCGGGACCATGTGGAAACCCAAGCTGGCACCGCCGCCTAGGAAAACGAC
>Ga0209591_10007463_pt1 | contig 12026 bp, 10 predicted proteins | sample MAT01_FD_187207 | JGI IMG/M metagenome (GOLD analysis project Ga0209591, IMG submission 187207) | Freshwater microbial communities from Lake Fryxell liftoff mats and glacier meltwater in Antarctica - MAT-01 (SPAdes) (version 2) | ecosystem: Environmental > Aquatic > Freshwater > Ice > Liftoff...
GGGCCATGCCGCACGGTGCCGCTGACCCGGCCGGTGGCATACACCACCAGTTTCTCGCGCACCGTCAGCCGACCGTCGAACCGACCGTGGACCTCGGCGATATCAATCTCCACCGACCCCTTGAACGCGCCGCCCGGTGCAATCTGCAGGAGGCGCGAATCCATCGTCGCCTCGACCGTTCCCTCCACCACCAGCGTGTCGCAGTCGGTGATTTCCACCCCCTTGCGCTTGATATTCGGCCCAACCGCAAGCGTGCTGCCAACGGTCTGCGGCGTCGCCGCAGCGACGGTAACCATCGCCGCCACCGGCGCTCGCTGTGCCACGCCCTGAGCATTGGTCGATGCAGCCACACCGGCCGGGCGCAGTCCGGTTGTGACGGGCTCGCGCTTGCTGAAAAACGGTGACTGCATTGCCATGGGAAGAACCTCGTTCGATGGAGTGGAAAACCGATGCAACGCAGCTTTTGCTGGAAGGTCGCCAGCACAGATGCGAGAGGCGCAACCAAATGGCGTCAGGCCGGACTCGACACACTCCAGCGCTTGGCGACGCTGCCCGCGTTGTCGACACTCTCGAGCTGCACTGCGAAGCCCCACAAACGCGCCGTGTGCCGCAATACCTCCAGCGTGGAATCTGCCAGCGGCCGGCCCAGGTGCTGCAGGTGGCGCAGTGTCAGGGTACGGTCGCCCCGCAGATTGACATCCCAGACCTGGATATTGGGCTCGCGCATGCTCAGATCGTATTGCTGCGACAGGGCCTGGCGCAACACACGGTAACCGGCCGCATCATGGATCGCAGACACCTCCAGCTCACTTTTGCTGGCGTCGTCGTTGATCGCGAACAAACGCATGTCGCGCATCAGGCGCGGGCTGAGAAACTGGCCGATAAAACTCTCGTCCTTGAAGTTGCGCATCGCGTGGTCCAACGTCGGCAACCAGGGCGCACCGGCAATGTCCGGGAACCACTCGCGGTCTTCGGCACTCGGCGCCTCGCACATGCGCTTGATATCCGTGTACATCGCAAAGCCCAGCGCATACGGGTTGATGCCGCTGTAGGCCCGGTGGTCCGGCGCCGGCTGGAAAATCACATTGGTGTGCGAGGTCAACCACTCCAGCATGGCGCCATTGCTCAGGTGGCCATCGTCGTACAGGGTGTTGAGCAACTTGTGGTGCCAGAAGGTCGCCCACCCTTCGTTCATCACCTGCGTCTGGCGCTGCGGATAGAAGTACTGCGCAATCTTGCGCACGATCCGGACAATCTCGCGCTGCCAGGGTTCGAGCAGCGGCGCGCTCTTCTCGATGAAGTACAGCAAGTTCTCCTGCGGCTCGGTCGGAAACCGCGCGGCAGCCTGGGCAACCGCAGCCTGACCCTCGGCAACGGGTACGGTGCGCCACAGGTCATTCACCTGCTGCTGCGCATGGGCCTCGCGCGCCAGCCGCTCGGCGGCTTCTTGCGCCAGCGTGCGCCGACTCGGACGACGGTACCGGTCAACACCGAAATGGGCCAGCGCATGGCACGAATCCAGCAGCGTCTCCACCACCTCGATCCCGTAACGCTCCTCACACTCGGCGACATAGTTGCGCGCGTACACCAGGTAGTCAATGATCGACGAGGCATCGGTCCACATCCGGAACAGGTAGTTTCCCTTGAAGAAACTGTTGTGCCCATACGCCGCATGGGCGATCACCAGGGCCTGCATCACGGTGGTGTTTTCCTCCATCAGGTAACTGATGCACGGATTGGAGTTGATCACGATCTCGTAGGCCAGGCCCATATGGCCCCGACGGTAGTTCTTCTCGGTGCTGATGAACTCCTTGCCATAACTCCAGTGGCGGTAGTTCACCGGCATGCCCACCGACGCATACGCGTCCATCATCTGTTCGGCCGAGATGATCTCCAGCTGGTTGGGATAGGTGTCGAGCCCGAAGCGCTGTGCTGTGCAGCGAATCACGTCATGGTACCGATCGAGCAGGTCGAAGGTCCAGTCACTGGGCGCCGGCAGCGGCGTGGGCGCGCGCGCGGGCGCCGCCAGGGGTGCCTGCAATACACGGCGGCCACGCCGGTCGCCAGCCACCGGCACCCGGTATGCATTGACGACCAGGCGCCGCTCCAGCACCGGTCCCGGGCTGTCCGTCATTGCCAGACTCCGCGCAGGCGTGCGTTGGCGCTGAACCGGCCAGCCGACCCGGCCCGCCTCATGCGGCCACCGCCTGTTTGCGGAACAGGTTGCGAAATACCGGATAGATCTGGTCGGCCGTGCTGGCCTTGCGCATCGCAAAATTGGCATGCATGTCGACCAGCTTCTGGTACTCCGACCACAGGTTCTGTTCCTCATCGACCACCTGCACGTACGCGAAGTAACGCACCAGCGGCAGAATGCGCGTCGACAACAACTCGCGGCAGCGTCCGCTGTCATTGGAGTAGTTGTCACCATCACTGGCCTGGGCCACGTAGACGTTCCAGTCGGCGCCCGGGTAACGCGCCAGCGCAATCTGGTGCATCAGTTCGAGTGCACTGCTGACCACCGTGCCGCCGCTTTCAGTGGAGTGAAAAAAATTGTCCTCGTCGACCTCCTGCGCCTGCGTGTGGTGGCGGATGAAAACAATGTCGATCTTGTCGTAATGGCGCGTCAGGAACAGGTAGAGGAGGATGAAGAAGCGTTTCGCCAAGTCCTTGCGCTGCTGGTCCATCGAGCCCGACACATCCATCAGGCAAAACATCGCGGCCTTGCTGCTGGGCACGGGAACCCGCAGGCGGTTGCGAAACCGCAGATCAATCGGGTCCAGAAACGGAATGCGCCGCACGCGCCGCTCCAGCTCGGCGATTTCGACCTGCAGCAGCGCGATCTCTGGTTCCGCCACCGGCTGGCGCGACTCCAGCAAGGCCAGTTGTGCGCGCTTGTCGGCGAGCAGGCTGCGCGGCCCCCTACCCATCGCAATGCGCCGTCCCAGGGCGCCGCGCATGGAGCGCACAACCGACAGGTTGCCCGGAGTGCCGTCGCGCACGTACCCTGCACGATGCGACTTCCACTCCGGGTTGTCGCCGATCTGCGTACGCAACAGGTTCGGCAGGGCCAGATCTTCAAAGAAGATCTGCATGAACTCGTCCTTGCTCAGCGTAAACACGAAGTCGTCCTCGCCTTCGCCGGAGCCAGAACCGCCGCGCCCGCCGGCCCCGCCCTGCGGCCGAACAATCTTGTCGCCGCGAAGATGCTCCCGGTTACCGGGATGCACCGTTTCGCGCACGCCACCACTGGCGTGCTGGAACACCGGCTCGCGGATGTCGCGCTTGGGAATCGTGACCTCTTCAGAGCGCTCCACATTGCGGATGTCGCGCCCGGACACGGCGCGCCGCACCGCTTCGGTGATCTGCTCCTTGTAGCGGCGCAGAAAGCGCTCGCGGTTGCCAATGGATTTGTTCTTCCCCGCCAGGCGCCGATCAATGATTTGCAGCCCCATTTCGAACGACCGGTCAGGCGCTCTTGCGAACCCGCAGATACCACTCGCACAGCAGCCGCACCTGCTTGGCGGTGTAGCCCTTGCCCACCATGCGGGTGACGAAGTCCTCGTGTTTCTTCGCCTCATCGGCACTGGCCTTGGCGTTAAAGCTGATGACCGGCAACAACTCCTCGGTGTTGGAGAACATCTTCTTCTCGATCACCAGTCGCAGCTTCTCGTAACTCGTCCAGCCCGGATTCTTGCCCTGGTTGTTGGCCCGCGCACGCAACACAAAATTGACGATCTCGTTGCGGAAGTCCTTGGGATTGGCGATACCCGCTGGTTTTTCGATCTTCTCGAGCTCCGCGTTCAACGCAGAACGGTCGAACACCTCACCCGTGTCGGAGTCGCGGTACTCGTTGTCCTGGATCCAGTAGTCCGCATAGGTGACATACCGGTCAAAGATGTTTTGCCCGTATTCGCTGTAACTCTCCAGGTAGGCCGTCTGGATTTCCTTGCCGATGAATTCGGCATACCGCGGCGCCAGGTGTTCCTTGATGAAGGCGATGTAACGTGGTTCGAGGTCTGCCGGAAACTGCTCGCGGCCGATCTGCTGTTCCAGCACATACATCAGGTGCACCGGATTGGCGGCCACCTCGGCGCTGTCGAAATTGAAAACCTTGGACAAAATCTTGAAGGCAAAACGGGTTGACACACCCACCATGCCCTCGTCCACGCCCGCATAGTCGCGGTACTCCTGGTAACTCTTGGCGCGCGGGTCGGTGTCCTTCAGGCTCTCACCGTCGTAGACCTGCATCTTGCTGTACCGGCTGGAGTTTTCCGGCTCCTTCAGGCGCGACAGGACGGAGAACTGGGCCATCATCTTCAGGGTGCCCGGAGCACACTTGGCCGCGCCCAGCGAAGACTCCCGGATCAGCTTCTCGTAGATCCTGGTCTCTTCGCTGACACGCAGACAGTAGGGCACCTTCACAATGTAGATGCGGTCCAGGAAGGCTTCGTTGTTCTTGTTGTTGCGAAACGCCTTCCACTCGCTCTCGTTGCTGTGGGCGAGTACCACACCGTCGAACGGGATCGCCCCGAATCCTTCCGTGCCCTTGTAGTTGCCTTCCTGGGTTGCCGTCAACAGGGGATGCAGCACCTTGATCGGCGCCTTGAACATCTCGACGAACTCCAGCAGGCCCTGATTGGCCAGACACAGGCCACCGGAAAAACTGTAGGCGTCCGGGTCGTCCTGGGCAAAACTCTCGAGCTTGCGGATGTCCACCTTGCCCACCAGCGAACTGATGTCCTGGTTGTTTTCATCGCCCGGCTCGGTCTTGGCAACACCCACCTGCTTGAGGATGTTCGGGAACCGCTTGACCACTTTGAACTGGCGGACGTCACCGCCAAACTCGTCGAGCCGCTTCACCGCCCAGGGCGACAACACGCGCTGCAGGTAACGCGGCGCGATACCAAAGTTCTGTTGCAATACCGGCCCGTCTTCAGTCGGGTCGAACAAGCCCAATGGTGTCTCGTTTACTGGGGAGCCCTTGAGCGCGTAGAACGGCACCTGCTGCATCAGCTGCTTCAGGCGCTCGGCGATGGAACTCTTGCCGCCACCGACCGGCCCGAGCAGGTACAGGATCTGTTTGCGCTCCTCCAGGCCCTGCGCGGCGTGGCGGAAATAGCTGACCACTTGCTCGATCGCATCCTCCATGCCGTAGAACTCGGCAAACGCCGGATACCGCTTGATCAGCTTGTTGGCAAACAGGCGCGACAGACGCGGTTCGTTGCGGGTGTCGACCATCTCCGGCGCACCAATGGCCATGAGCATGCGCTCGGCAGCAGTCGCATAGGCCAGGGGATTGCGCTTGCACTCGGCAAGGTAGTCGTCAATCGACAACTCCTCCTCCCGATTGCGCGCGTATCGCGCCACGAAATTGCCGATTGCATCCATAGAACCTCCGATTGGCTGGAACGCAGCAGTGCTGCGAACAGGTTACACGAGTTGACAGCTCTTTGCCAGAACGCTACTGCCTGTGCTCCCGTTGACCCCAATGCGCATCGGGTCAACAATACCGCCGGGCAAGAACTCATCCATTTTTTAGTAGGGTTGTTGATTGCGCCGTGCGGGTTGAACGCTGCGGCACAGGTGGCGCTGAACCGTCTCGCGCCGCCGCCTGGCTTCGTGATCGTGCTATGGGCGCGCGTGGACAATGCACGCCAGTTGGCATGGGGCCGCGTCAACGCCAGCGGTAGCACGGTGTGTGTGGGCCCGATGTGCGGGCCGACAAGGTGGATGCAGTGGCTTTTGATGCGGGCTACAGGGCGCGGGAACCCTGTGCGATCAACAGCGGATGCAGCTTGCGGTCGGCGTTGCGTACCGGGACGGCAGCCGTTACGGGTCGGGTGTCAGCCGCATCCTGCGCTACCACGGCATCGACAAAGGCGCAACCGCGCGCGGCAACGGACAGTCTGTTTCGCGACGAACCCGGCAAAACCCTGGCCGGGTAGTTCGCGTGGCGGCCCACCCGGACTGGGGAAGACTGGTGGATGGATCGCACACCCTGCGCACTGGCGCTGCTTACCCGCCGCCGCGCTGGGTATACAGGTCAAAGCGCCGCATGAAGAGATAACGCTGCGCATCGTCGAGGCCGCTGAAACGGAAACTTACCAACAGGCGCGGGATACGCGCCAGCCCGATCGCCCGTGCTTCGGCAACACGCCACGACAAGGCCAGTTGACCGTCTTCGCCAATCCGCGCCGTCAGCGCCTGCGCAATCTGCTGGACCGGAATCGCTCCGAGAGCCTGCGGCAGGTAACCCAGCCACTCGCGTTCGGTGCAGCCCATCTCGCGGTCAAAGCTCTCGGCATAGAAGGCCTGCATGGTGGATCAGGTTGCGGCTTGCTCAGCCACCGGCTATCGGTGGCCAGATCGCCAGTACGTCGCCCTCGACCAGGGTCTGGCTGAGGCGCTTCTCGGGCTCGATGTAGCGGCCGTTGACCAGCACCAGATGCACCATTTTTTCGGGCAGGGACAGCGGCGCGATGATCTGCATGATGCTGGCATCGGGCGCGACGTCCATCTCCAGGATGTTGCTGTACTTGTTCGCTGGCGGCAGATAGTCGGTAAGCGAGGCGAACAACTTGAGGGTAATTTTCATCGGCGCCGATCGTCCTGTGCGCCATTCCATTTGCCCTGACCCTGGGCACTGGCAAGGTAGGCGTCCATCAGCCGCGTCGGATCAGCTTTCAACTTTTCTTTCCAGGCGCCAAGGCGGATCTGGCCCTCGACGAGGCCCCGCATCACGCCCACATGGTTGGTCCAGCCCACGCTGTTACAGCCCACCAGCACATCGTCCTTGAACTGGAGGCTCAGGTGCCGGCCAGCAGCGGCGTCGGTCAGTTCGACATGTTCGCCGCCCGGCACACCCTGCCAGTCACCGAAGCTGCTCGATACCATCCCCAGCGTGTCGAGCACGTTGATCTGCGTCACGCCCTTGAGCACTGCGGCGCGCCCAACCATGTTCAAGGCCGCCACCCGCGCCTGCTCTGCTGCGTTGGGCTGGATCGCACTCACGATGGTCTTGCCGCTGACCTTGTCGAATGCCTCGGCACAGTCGCCCGCCGCGTAGATGCCGGGTACGTTGGTCTGCAGGTGCTCGTCGGTCAACACGCCGAGCAGGCAGGTTACGCCGGACTTCTCCAGAAACCCGATCGCCGGCCGTACGCCGGTGGCGCTGATCACAAGGTCCACGTCCATCGACTGGCCGTTCGACAACCTGACCTTCAGCGCGGCCCCAGCATCACCTTTCTCGATCGCATCGACCCTGGTTCCGGTAAACACCTGTACTCCCTTGGCGCTGCACCAGTCCTTGATCATGCCGCCCGCGGTCGGGCCCATCATGCGGGGCACCATGCGGTCTCCCATCTCCACCACGCTCAACGTCACGCCACGCGCTGCCAGCGCCTCCATGATGATGCAGCCGATGAAACCCGCGCCCATTTGCAGCACCCTGGCCCCCTTGACCGCCAGCTTCATGATGGCGCGCGCGTCCTCCATCGTCCAGCAGGGATGGATGCCCGGCAGGTCCATACCCGGTATCGGCGGGCGCATCGGATGGGAACCGGTGGCAATCAGCAAACGGTCGAACGCCAACGTGTCGCCGTTACTCAATGTCACAGTCCTGGCCGCGCTGTCCACCGCCGTCGCGGCTGCATTGACCTGCCGGATCTTCAGGTCGCTGTAATGCGTGAGGCTTTTGCGCAGGTAGGTTCCGGTCTCACCTACATTGCCCATCAGCAGATAGGGAATCGCCATGCGGGAGTAAGGCGGCTCCTGCTCGTCACCGACCATGGTGATGGTGTCGGCCGGCGCGTGTTTGCGAATCGTCTCGGCGGCGATCACACCGGCAGGGCCGGCACCCAGAATGACATGGTGCATGTCAGGTTACTCCAGAAAAGTGCGACTAAGAAAAAAAGCGGCTCCCAGAGCCGCTTTCCGGTTTGCAGCAGCGTCCGCTTACAGGCCCAGCCGCGCCTTGGTGGCTGCGGTGGGACGGCCCTCGGAATCCCAGCCGCGTGCCGCATAGTACTTGGGCATCATCTCGGCCAGCATGTTGACCTTGCCTTTGGACGGCCCGGTCTTGACCGGCTCGGTCAACAGTCGTTTCGGCAGGCTGTCGTCCTTGGCGGTAAAGCCGGCGCGGTTGTTGAACTCGCGCTCCATGTTCCAGATGCGTTCACCAATCTTGGCCAGCTCTTCCGTGGTGTATTCGTCACCGCAGGCGCCCGCCATCTGGGATGCCAGATCCGGTAGACCCCAGGCGAAGGTTGTGAAAATGCACAGGCCCGACGAGTCGAAGGCGGCGGTGGCGTCCTGGAAGGCCTTCACCAGATCGGGTTTGCCTTCGTGCTCCAGCGGGTCGGTCTTGACCGGGATGCCAAGCACCTCCGACGCAATGGTGTAACCGCGCAGGTGGCAACCGCCCCGGTTGCTGGTGGCGTAAGCCAGCCCGATGCCCTGAATGGCGCGCCCGTCATAGGCCGGGAACTCCTGCCCCTTGGAACTCATGCTCAGGTCGGGATGGCCATATTTTGCGGTCAGCCGTTTTGAGCCCTGGCCGATCTCCTTGCCAAAGCCACGCCCATAGATGGTCTCTTCGGTCAGGAAGGCCAGCGCCTGGGCCGAGCCGAACTTGGCTTCGATGCCGATCTGCTCCTTGGTCAGCACACCCATCTCGTAGAGTTCCATCACCGCACCCACCGTGGTGCCAAAGCTGATCGGGTCGATGCCCTCCTCGTTGCACAACAGGTTGGCATATTGCAACGCCTCCAGGTCGTTGACGCCGTTTGCCGCACCAAGGGCCCAGGCGGCCTCGTACTCCAGCCCGCCGGACGCACCGCGGTACTGTGGCTTGTTGACGATGGTGAAATGGTTTTCGTCCATCTTGCTGATACGCCCGCACGCGATGGTGCAGGCGAAACAGGCCTGGTTGGTGACCAGGTGTTTCTTGCCGTCACTCTTGCGCGGAGTCGCCATGGCTTCGGCGGAAATGTCCTTGGCGCCTTCGAACTGGCTGTCCTGGTGGTTGCGTGTGGGCAAGGCGCCGACTTCATTGATCACGTTCATCAGCACCTGGGTGCCATACGCCGGCAGCCCTTGGCCGGTGACGCCGTTTTCGGCCAGCACCTTCTTGGCGGCGTTGACCGCTTTCATGAAAGCCTTCGGATTCTTGATGTTGCCCACGCCCTTGGTGCCACGTACAGCAATCGCCTTCAGGTTCTTGCTGCCCATCACGGTACCCACACCGGAGCGGCCGGCGGCGCGGTGCAGGTCGTTCACCACGCTGGCGAACAACACGCCGTTTTCGCCAGCCTTGCCGATGCTGGAGACGCGCGTGAGCGGGTCCTGCAGGCTCTTCTTGAGCGACTCCTCGGTCTCCCAGACACTCTTGCCCCACAGGTGTGCGGCGTCGCGCAGTTCGACCTGGTCGTCGTTCACGTACAGGTAAACCGGTTTGGGCGACTTGCCCTCGAAAATCAGCATGTCCCAGCCGGCCATCTTGAACTCGGCGCCCCAGTAACCGCCCGAATTCGAACAGGCCACGGCACCGGTGAGCGGGCTCTTGGTGATCACCGTGTACCGACCACCAGTGCTGGCCATGGTCCCGGTCAGCGGGCCGGTGGCCCAGATGATCTTGTTATCGGCCGACAGCGGTTCCACCGTCGCGTCCACTTCCTCGACCAGGTATTTGGTGCCCAGGCCGCGCGAACCGATGTAGGCACGCGCCCAATCCATATTGGTCGGCTCCGCCTTGATGGCCCCAGTGGTCAGATTGACGCGCAGGATTTTTCCAGTCCATGACATGGTCGTGACTCCTCAAGCCGCTGAGGGCTGGTTGCCAAGCTTGTCCGCCCACTGGGCCATCTTGCCCAGGCCGGTCCAGTTGGCGTCGATGAAGGTGATGGCGCCGGTCGGGCAGGCATCGGCACAGGCTGGTTCGCCGCCGCACAGGTCGCACTTTTGCACCTTGCCGGTTTCTTCCACATAGTTGATGGTGCCAAACGGGCAGGCAATGGTGCAGACCTTGCAGCCAACGCAGGTCGATTCGTTGACCTCCATCGCGCCGGTGGTCCTGTTCATGGTGATGGCCTCGACCGGGCAGGCGTGCAGGCACCAGGCCTCGTCGCACTGCGTGCAGGTGTAAGGCACCTTCTTGCCGGTGTGGTGGAAGTCGAACACCTTGATGCGGGACTTTGCCGTGGCAAAGGTACCGTAGTTCTCGAACGAACACGCCATTTCGCACTGCAAGCAGCCGGTACATTTGTCCGGGTTGATGTGCAACACCTTTTGCATGTATGAGTCTCCTGGAATGAATGGCCTGTTTTTCGGGCCGAGTCTATGAACTGGACAACACCGGCATTGTTGAATCAGTCGTCACGATCCGGCCTAGGGAATAACCCTAGTCGGGATTGGGGGGAGTGTCAGAAATTCTCAAATTGAGACAGCCCGGTCACCGGCCTGCAAACGTCTCGTTGGACAACAAAAGGTTCCGGTTTGCCGGTGTGCCAAGATCGCAGCATGCTGTCTTGCACCATCGTGCGCGAACTCCTGGTCGACCCGTCTCAACACCCGCGCGGCGCAGCCCATCTGAGCGCCGCCAGCAGTCTGGTGCGCCTACACGACCACTTTTACGTGGTGGCCGACGACGAGTTGCAGCTCGGCGTGTTTGCAGCCACCAATCGCATCAACCTCCCACTCGACCTGCTGCCGGTATTTGCAGGGGCCATGCCGCACGACAACGCCGCACGCAAACAGGCCAAGCCCGACCTGGAAGCGCTGGCGGTGTTGCCGGGCGCGCCCAACTGGCCCGCCGGTGCCTTGCTGGCGCTGGGTTCGGGCTCGCGGGCCACACGCGAACGCGGCGCCCTGATCACCGTCGGAGCCGATGGCAGGAGCACCGGTGCGGTTGAAGGCATCGACCTGTCGGCCTTGTATCTACCGTTGCACGCCCGATTCGCCGACCTGAACATTGAAGGCGCCTTTGTCGCATGTGGCAAGCTTCATCTGCTGCACCGCGGCAATAGCGGCGACGCGCGCAACGCCTGCGTCTGCTTTTCCTGGGACCACACTGCCGCGTGGCTGGCCGGCACACAGGTGAGCCCACCTGCGGTGTTGTCTGTGCAGTGCATCTCGCTGGGCATGGTTGGCGGCGTACCGCTCGGACTGACCGACGCTGCGGCCCTGCCCGGCGGCGCCTGGGTGTTTTGCGCCGTGGCCGAAGACACCGCCAGCAGCTACCACGACGGCTCCTGTAACGGTTCCGTGGTCGGTGTGGTTGCCCCCGACGGCACGGTGCGCACGCTGCAACAGCTGCAGGGTGCTCCCAAGGTGGAAGGGATCGCGGTGCAATGCGACGCAGCGTCATTGTTACTGAGCATGGTTACCGACGCCGATGATCCTGCCATTGCGTCGCAACTGCTGCAGGTGCGCTGGCAGCACGCAATTTGATCAGTGCCGCTATCCCGATGCGGCTGATCGGATGCCAGTTCGAGCAGCACCGGCTGCTGGTCGGATGCGCAGGTGTGCAGTTTGCACTCCATGCGTTGCAATCGCCCCCGCAGATCCTCACGCACAAACACAAAGTCGCAGCTGACTTTCATGAGTCGGAGTGACGCGTCCCGACTCATTGAATAATCCGGGAATCGCTGGTTTTACTGCAAGGCTCTTTGCCGTCTCGATCATGGGCTATTGCACGTTAACAGGCACCGGCCCATAGCGCTTGTGATGCAGGCGAAAGGTGGACGGATGCGGTGCCTCGCCGTGGGTGACTGGCCAGGCATCGACCAGCCCGGTGCAATTTGGCTCGGCCGCAGCCTGCAGTAGCGCGTGCTCCAGGTCGGTCGTCTCCAGGTTGAAGTCACCGCACAGGATTGCGGATTGTGTATGTGCCGTGTTCTGGAATGGCCCACCGGTCTCGTCGTCCATTGGCGGATGTGCCGCGTGCCGACAGCCTTGGGCGTGCAGTGCGACCAGGGCCTGCGCTTGCGCCATGCGCTAGACCCTGGCATAGAACCCGAGATGGGTTG
>Ga0209591_10007465_pt1 | contig 12023 bp, 5 predicted proteins | sample MAT01_FD_187207 | JGI IMG/M metagenome (GOLD analysis project Ga0209591, IMG submission 187207) | Freshwater microbial communities from Lake Fryxell liftoff mats and glacier meltwater in Antarctica - MAT-01 (SPAdes) (version 2) | ecosystem: Environmental > Aquatic > Freshwater > Ice > Liftoff...
ACACAACGACCGGCGCCCACGAGTGCGTCGCTGTCTGAAGTGCAGAGTTGTCCACGGCGGCGGACGGTCGGCGCTTGCGACGAACCGACCGACCGACGCGGTGGACAACTCGTCTCGGATGCTCAGGTTCGCCCCAAACCGCCCACAGATAGTCCGAAAGAACCGAAATTTCAGCCTTGCGCCATTGCAGCCTGGCCTTGGCAATGGCCGGGGCCTTTTGTAGCCCGGCAATGCAGCCTTGCAATAACTTGCCGTTATCGAACTGCACGCGGTACGTCGTCTGGTGCTTGATACGGTCCCACAGCGCCTTGAAATCGTCGGACAGATAGATGGCCTTGCCGTCTTTGTCCTTGCGCAACGGTGCGGCCTTGCGCTCGTCGGCGTTCTTGACCTCCAGTCGGCCCGACACCTTGCGCAGAACCTCAGCAATCTGGCCGCGTTGGGCTTCGAAGCCTGAGGGCAATGCAAGAGTGCCGTTCTTCAGAGCCAGCTTCAATGAGTCCTGCACCTTGCCCTTGGCATCGACGTGCCCAGCCGCTTTGAGGTGGTCCCACAAGGCCTTGGACTGATCCACGCCCAGCGGCGCTAGCGTGCCATCGGCAGCCATGATGGCGATACCCGCGAATTGGTGCTGCTCCAGCACGCCGAAGCGGATGCCCGTGTCAGCCTCGATCTCCTTTTGCAGGTTTTCGGCGAACTGCTCGTAAGACTCGGTGGCGATGACGGTCAGACGGTTGACCTCGAAGCCGCGCACGCGCTGGCCGCTCTGATCCACGCATAGCCGCAGGCCTCGGCCGATAGTCTGCCGGCGCTCGCGTTCGGTGCCCATTTCGCGCAGGGTGCAAATCTGGAAGACGTTGGGGTTGTCCCAACCCTCCTTCAACGCAGAGTGCGAGAAGATGAACTTCAGCGGCGTGTCGAAGGCCAGCAGCTTCTCCTTTTCTTTCATGATCAGGTTGTAAGCCCGCTCGGCGTTGTCGCGGCCACCGGCGTTGGTCTCAGCGGTGTCTGACCAGCCGCCCTTCTTGTCGATGGAGAAGTAGCCGTTGTGCACGTCTTCGGCGGCATGGGGCAGGTCCACTTCGGCGAACAGGCTCTGGAAAGTCGGCAGCTTGGCCGCACGCTTGTACTCTTCCTCGAAGATCCGGGCGTAGTCGCCCTTCACCGGGTTGCCCTCGGCGTCGTACTGGCGGTACCGCTCGACGGCGTCGATGAAGAACAGCGATAGCACCTTGATGCCCTTGGGCCGGAGCACCTTCTCCTTCTCCAAGTGTTCGCGGATGGTGCGGCGGATCATTTCGCGCTGCACCGCCAGGGCATCGACATCGCCGTAAGCCTGGCCCACGGCGAGCATGGCTTCGCCTCCGGGGTAGCGCAGTTCCAAGAATTCGCCTCCCTTGGCCGTGCTGATTTCGCCCACCCGGAAGTCGGCGTAGATGTCGCGCTTGGCGGTCTGTTGCAGGTCGTCGCCATCGCTGACCGTCACCTCCTGCCGTTTCACGCCCGTGGCCGTCTTGACATCCAGCTCGACCTTGGCGCTGATGGCACCGCGCTTATTGCTAACCGACACCAGCCGCACAAAGGCCTTGTTGTGCGCGCCTTCGATGGTGGCCGCCGCTACTTCGATCTGCTTGACCAGCTTGCGTTCGTAAGCGTCCAGCGCGTCGAGCCGAAACACCATGTGGTGCTTATTGGCGTGCGTGGCTGAATAACGCAACGTGCAAAGCGGGTTCATCGCCTGCAAAGCGGTAAAGCCCGCCCCTGTCAGGCCGCCGTCGACGCTCTGCGGCTCGTCCACGATGACGATAGGCCGCGTGGCTTTGATGAGGTCAATGGGCTTTTCGCCGCCCGTCTTTTCGCTGTCCTTGTAGAGGTTGTTTACGTCCTTCTTGTTAATGGCGCCCACCGTCACCACCATCACCTGGATGGTTGCGCTGGTGGCGAAGTTGCGCACCTGGCCCAGCTTGCCGGAGTCGTAGAGGAAGAAGTCCACCGGCACCCCGGCGTAGATGCCCTTGAAGTGGTCTTCGGTGATCTGCAGAGACTTGTAGACGCCTTCCTTGATGGCAACAGAGGGCACGACGATCACGAACTTGGTGAAGCCGTAGCGCTTGTTCAGCTCAAAGATGGTGCGCAGGTAAACATAGGTCTTACCGGTGCCGGTTTCCATCTCGACGGTGAAGTCGCCCGAAGCCAGCACGCTGGACGGCGCCAGGCCGCCTCGCAACTGCACGTCGCGCAGATTCTGCAAGAGCTGGTCATCCAGCAGCGTCAGCCGGTTGCCAACGCCAAGGTCAGTCTCGGCCACACCCAGCGTCATTTGCTGCGCGTTTTGGGCCTCAGGCAGCTTCATCGTTACCGTGAACTCGGTACGGCAGACCTCCTGGCCACGGAACAGGTCGCACACGCCTCAATGGCCTGCAGCTGGTAGTCAAGATTGGGCTCGAAGTGAAGTTTCATCTGCCGGCCCTCACAGACTGCGCACTGTCTGGATGCCGTTCTGCTCCAACATCGACGCCATGTTGGTCTTGACCACGTCGTCGGCAAAGGCGCTGTCGCGGAAAACGCAAGTCGTTTCGCCAGCCGGTGCCAACTCCTTGCGCCAGTTGACGATGCCAAGCGCGACAGCCTCCACGTCGGTGGCCACGATGGACGTCGCCAGGCAAGCCATCAGCACACCACCGCCAACGGCGTGCACCTGCTTGCCCAGCACAATGCGGTGCTCGATACCGACGCACAGGTCGATGCCCAGCTTGAGCAACAGCTCGTACAGGACATCCGAATCGGTGCGGCCTTCAAGTAGATGATCCTGATGCGCGAACAAGGATTGCTCCAGGTTGGCCGGCTCCGGGTTCCATGCGCGGATGTTCGATGTGTCGAGCCGAAACGCCCGAAAGCCAACGTCTCCGGCAAACATTGAATCGGCGCCTTTCAATCGTTGGCCTGCGCCCCGGATGCGGGCGCGCGTGATATCGGCAATCGTCGTCCACCCAGCCGCTTCGGCGCCGGGCAAGGGTTCCGGAAGCTGAACCAGGATGCAGCGCCGCTTGCCACCGTCCTCGACGTTCTGGGCAAACATGGCGTCCATCGTCGTGCCTGTGCCCGCAAAGAAATCGACGACCAAGTCTTCGCTGTCTGGGGTAGTGGCCAATTGAAGGATGCGACGCATCAAACGCGTCGGCTTGGGCGTATCGAAGACGACATCGGAGTTCGGGAACGCTACGGCCGCCATCAATTCCTTCTTGGCTTCCTGCGTGTGCCCAACTTCCTCATAGGTCCAAAGTGTCTGGGGAACACGACCCGACTTGACTTCGCTGAGAAAGCGCTTCATTCGCGGCATGTTTCCGCCGTCTGCTCCCCACCAGATGCGATTGTCGCGATCCATCTCATTGAACTTTGGCTTTGAGACCCGCCAGTAAGTCCCAGGAGGCGGCCCGTCGATCACTCGACCAGAGGGACAGGTAAGCGGATACGTTCCTTCACCGTAGAAGTTTCGCGCTGAAAGGTCACCCGATGTCCAAGGACCACGGGCATCGTGGTCCGGATTGGCGTAACGAGCCTCCATTTCTTCCGTTCGCGGCAGCAGGCGCGGTGTCCATGTCTCGGCGTTCCTTGCGTAGACGACCACATAGTCGTGATCCTCGGAGAAGTGCCGGGCTGAATTTTTGGGAGAAAAGACCTTTTGCCAAATAACCGCAGCAACAAAGTTCTCTTCTCCGAACACCTCGTTCATGGCTGCACGGAGGTCGTGAATTTCATGGTCAGCGATGCTGACGAAAATGACGCCATCGTCGCGAAGCAAGCTGTGCGCGAGCTTCAAGCGCGGATAGATCATGTTCAGCCAGTCGGTGTGGAACCGACCACTGGCATCAGTGTTGCTACCGATCTTTTGGCCGCCCTCAACTTGCCCGGTCAACTCAAGATAGTTCTTGATGTTGTCCTGAAAGCTGTCGGGATACACGAAGTCCTTGCCCGTGTTGTACGGCGGGTCGATGTAGATCAGCTTGACCTTGCCGGCATAGCTCTTCTGCAGCAGTTTGAGCACTTCAAGGTTGTCGCCCTCGATCATTAAGTTCCTGGTGGTGTCCCAATCGACGCTTTCATTCGGGCAAGGGCGCAACGTGCCGGTGCTCGGCGTCAGCGCCAGTTGACGCGCTCGACGCTTGCCATGCCAGTTCAGACCATATTTCTCTTCGGCATCGGTGGCAGTCTTGTCGCCTACCAGCGCCTTGAGCACGTCCACGTTCACGGCCACGCCGCTCGGGCCTTCGGTAATTAGCTCGGGGAACAATGCCTTGAGCTGTTCAATGTTGCCGGCCACCAAGTCGGCAGACTTTGCCTGAGGGCTGGTTGCTTCTAGTTTTTGCATCTGCTTCTCGGTCATGTGCGGGTTCTTCAAAGTTGCTCGCGGATCGATAGCAGTTCGGCGCCTATGCGCTTGAGCGCGAGGTTGAGGTCCACCTGCTTTGCCATCTGCTTTTCTTTGGCCGCCAAGGCGCGCAGGCGAGCGCTCTCCAGCTCCAGCCGCTGGCAGGTGCGCAGGGCTTCCCGGCGTATGGTGGCCTGACTGGCATCGCGCACCAGTCGAAAGCGGCCCGTGATGCGGGACGCCTCGGCTGCGGTCAGGCAATCCATCCAGCCCTGGTACAAGGCCCTCAGGTCTTGGTGCGGCTGGCGGTTTAGTGCCAGGGCTGCCAGCAACTGTTTAGCTGAGGTAGCTGCTGCGGTGCCTCCGTCGTCTGGTGCATTTAGCTCGATGCGGACCAGCTCGCCGTCCAGTACGACCTTGCCCGCCTCGTTCTGAGCGGCCCGCTTGTGCGTCAGGCTCAGCGCCAGGTACGCCGGCCCGCTGCCTGCCGGGGCCACCAGCGCCTGGATCAACAGCAACGGATAGGGCACGGCGCGGTGCACCAGCTCTGCCAGCCGCAGTAGCTGAGACGGCTTGCTGTGGGTGGCGCGAACGTGCACGCCCAGCACAGCCACCTCCAGATACTCGCGGCTATCGTCACGGTACTCTGGTATCGCCACGGTACCGGGCTTCAACGCGGCGATCCACTGCAGCTCTTCGATGCCGTCAGTCAGCAGTCGTCTGTCAGTGGCCGTGGGTGCCCCATGTTCGGCCAACATCTTCTTGGGCACGCGCTGGTCCACTCGGGCGCGATCGGGCAGGGCCAGGGCCCTGACCAGGTCGTCGAAGCTGATGGCGCTCTGGCCCGTCATGGCGAGAGCGCGGCCCCAAAGGCCTTGACGGTGTCCTCGCTGTCGCGGCCCGAAACGTTCTTGCCGGTGGCCTGCTCAATGAGGTCGAGCAGCGAAGCCGCCCGCAGGCGGATGAAGGCGTCGAAGTCATCGCCCCGCAGTGCGGGCACCGGGATGATGTGGGAAGTCAGGAACTCATCCAGGCTGCTCGTCGGCACCTGCTTGGCTTTCTGGATGCGCGCCAGGTAGACGCTGGGGGCGTCGCCGCTGATGAATCGGTTGGTGCCAGCAGCCAACGGCGCCTTGTTCACCACGCTGTTCCACTTGTCCTTGGGCAGCTTCTGCTTCTCGCACCAGGCCCGCGGAAAGATGTGATGGATGTCGATGGCGTTGTTGAAGTAGGTGTTGAGGTCGATAGGTGTGCCACTGACAAAGTCGCGGCCACCGTGCTTCATCAGCAGCGCAGCCAAGCCCTTGTAGGCAGCAGCGAGCCTGCTCTGCAGCGATAACAGCCGGGTCGGCGCGAAGTTGGCATCGCGCACGGTGCGCGGTTCCACACCGCCGTCCACCCAGATGACGACATCTTGGACATCCATGGCGAAGCGGGTTTCATTGGCGCCGCCGTACAGCTCACCCAGCACGCCACTCCAGTACCAGCGCAGCAGGCTTTTCTTGATGCTGTGCAGTGTGGTCCGCTCGCCCAGCTGGGCGCAGATGGCAGCCAGTGGAATGAGTTGCGTGGCATAAGGCAGGCTGCGTCCGTCGAAGATCTTCTCCTCGGCCAGCAGCTCTGCGGCGCGCTTGAAGCCCAGCTCCAGCGACGCCTCTAAAGCCTTGAAGTCGGCAAGGGTCAGCCTCAGTACGTCGGCCCGCTTGCAGCTCACCGCCGTCTTGAGGGTCAGGTGGCGCCGGTAGCTGGCCAGCAAAGTCACAGCGGTGAGGAATGTGGTGCCGTCCACGGCCTCTAGCACGTCGTGCTTGGCCGTCAGCCGCTCGCAGCGCGCGTCCCAGTCATCACGCAGATTGAACTCTTCAGAAGCAAAGGTCGCCGTCATCAGCTCGAACACGGTCAAGGTCACACCGCCAGTGTTGACCTTTTCGAACACCTGGCACACCGCTTCACGGGGCGTGTCCTGGGTCAGCTCAATGGCCGGCACCTTGTACTGCTGGAACCGCAGCCAAATTTCATTGCGAAACTTCTGCATGAACTGCATGGACTCTGCAGTGAACTGGTGATGGGCGCTGAAGCCGCTCTCCCAGGTCATGAAGCCTTGGATGTCGAACAGAAGCGCCACCGGGAAGAGGCGCTGGCTGTACTGCAGCGCGGACGTACTCAGATCTCGGTCCACCTTGCGGCCGAAGTCTGACGTGATCTGTAACGATTCAGGCACAGAGATGATGGCCTCCTCGCGGTCGGCCTCCGGATCCAAGCACTTGGTCATGTCCAGGAAGTAGAGCCGGCGGATGTCAGCGCCCTTCTCCGTGCGCGTGGGCACAGGCTGGCCGCTGCGCAAGGCAAGGTACATCGAGGTAAGCCGCTGCTGGCCGTCCAGCACCAAAATCTTGGGCTTCGGCGGTGGCTGCAGTTGAACACCGGCAAACAGGCGTGGCTTGAATGGCACGCCGCCCGCCTCCAAGAACATCACGGCGCCAATTGGATACGACAGCGACAGGCTGGCGATCAGCGAGCCGATGTGGTTGTCGTCCCAGACCCAACCACGCTGGAAGTCGGGCAGCTGGATCTGTCCGGCGGCGATGCCGTCTAGAACGTCTTTCAGTGCGGGCTCAGCGGTGCGGAAGCTCATATCGAATCGAAGTCCTGTTGTGTTGGTCAAACCCGGGCGCGGACGCGTTGCTCGACTCGAGCTCTGAGCACGGCCTGAACATGGGCATAGAGGCGAGACTCGGCATTCGACCTGTCGGCGATGCTGACGCACAAGGCGTAAGGCTCAGGGTCATCTCCAACGTTGGACCAGGCTGCGTCCTGTCGAGTGACCACCACAAACACCTGCCCTTGCGGGCGCCGTTGAAAGCGCCACCGCGAGACCTGGAGCGTGCCGGCCTGTCGTGCATCTCCGGAGAGCCACCTATTCGTCTGACGTTCCGGTATGCCCTGATCTCGATTTCGCTGAAACGCAGCGCCAACCGCATCGATGTCAGTGGCGACCACCAGACTGAACTTCAGCCTGGTCATCCGATAGTCGAGCCGGGTGGTTCGAACCGCCGGGCTGTACGCCAAGGCAACTGTTACCTCCCGAGTGCGGCGCCCACCTTCCCATAGCTCGTCCGGAACAGGGACCGCGTACAACTGGCAACGGTCGTTATTGATGGTCTCCTCGCAGATCAACGACACAACGTTGTCCAGCGACTGTTCCAGCGCATCGTCGTTGATGCAGCGATAACCGACGAGGCGAGAGAGGTCTCCGCGCCCTTGCGCGTTGTCGTTGGCATTTAGCAGCGCAATGGAAGGTGCGGGCCAGTAGGCGTGGGCGCCCAGCAAGGCTCTCAGCAGGTTATGGCTAGCCTCAGGCACGCTGCGAAGCAGCTTGGCTGCCCTGTGCGCCACGGCAGGCGCAGCGAAGCTGGTTCCCACCTCTTCTCTGAAGGGGTGTCCGCCAGCGAAGCCACCGTTCGCGGTGACCACGCCAAGGCCCCGATCGGCAGTCCTTCGCGTCAGGCGCACCACAGCCAAATTGCCGGCGTGCTCGACGAAGTCAGGCTTGATGGCGCCGCCGATAGACGGCCCTGAGCGCGTCAGCGGGAATGGGTGCCCTGCCCTGGCGATGGGTTGGTCCTCGATGGCGTGCGGATTTCGCTGTGCACCTCTTGTGGCTTCGTGGCGGGCAATACCTCCCACTGTCACTGCGTTCAACGCTGTGGCGGGATCCACAAGCCGCGCGTTAGCGTCTAGCAAGTAGCCAGGGAAGTCGCCGACAGGGTGGCCAGGCAGTTCCTCCACGGCAAGGTTGCCCGTGGACACGACGAAAAGCACGCCCAGTTCTCGGCTCAGGCGATCCAGCGTGTAGGCGAGCCCGCGAACGTGCCCGCTCGTGTAGACCTTGTTGAGATCACCGTAGCTGAGGTTGAAGACTCGGCAGCCGAAGCCTGCATGCAAGTCTCGCACCGCTCGTTCGACCGCGTTCTCGACAAACTCGGTTTGGTCGGCGCCATCGTGGTTGAACACGCGACCGGACAAGAGGTAAAGACACGGGTTGAACTCGCCCGCCGCAATGGCGGCTTCCATGTCGCCGTAGAGGGCAAGTCCCGCGACTGCCGTGCCGTGCCAAGGGTCCGAATCATCCGGGCTTTGGTGTGGAAGGACGTATCCCTGCGCATGCCCCACTGCGGGCGCGATCAGCGGCTGTCCCGTCACCAGGCCTGCATCCAACACAGCCACCCTGGGGGCATCGGCTGCGGGCGGTTCCGGTGGCGGAAAACGGTTCACGTCTGTTGCCACGGTTCCGACTGCCAAGCCCCAACGCGGAGGCAGGTCCACCGTCCTTGCATCCCTGTATCGGAGGACAAGTTCGGCTGCGTCCCGGTTGCAGCGCAGCCTGACCATCAACAACGACGGGCTGATGACTCGGTCAAGGACCTCGGCTTGTTGCGCGGTAGCAAACGCCGCGAACGCGTCCATAGTGGCTTGCCGCCGTGCAGGCATCTCTTGCGGCCATAACTCGACATCCAGCGTGCATGGTCCCGCCGCGGGCAGGCCTTGTTCGGCCAATGCCGCGCCTGTGCGGTCCTCAGGCGTCCAATGCTCGAAGGCGTCGATAACGAACAGCAGCTCCTTGCGGGTGACTCTGCCGTCGCGCGCCAGCGTTGAGAGGCGCTCTTCGACGAGGTTCAATCCGCCGGCCGAGGCGAACGCCAGCACAATCTCAGCACCTTCCTGGCTGACAACCTCCAGGCCCTCAATCAGGTTGAAGTCAGGAAGCTGCCGCTCGCCGTCTCTCAGGCGGATCTTCAGTAGCTTTCGGTCATCGAAACCGCCAAGGTCGGCGTTAGCCACAACTTCTCGGACCGCACGAAAGCTGCGCAGCAGTGCAGTGCCGTGCCCATGCGGATCAGCCGGGGCTGGGGAGCCAAATCCGGGACGGCGGTAACGATCTACTACCGAAGACTCTTTTTCTAACCGTAGGTGCTCATATGGCATCCAGTTGCCTCCCCAGGCGTCTCAGTGTGGTTGTTGGTATTCCTTCGCCAGCGCAGCCTCGAGGTGGGCCTTGGCGAGGAACTCTCGATTGGAAAGAATCATGTCTTTGACGGCTCGGCGCAGCACACGCTCGATGTCGGCGTGCGCAAGGCCCTTGAACAGGGCGGCGATCTTCGAGTCGTCTGTCTCGAAGTTCCGACGAACGCCAGACAGCTTCAACGCGAGAAGGCGTTTGGCCTGTTCAAGATTGGGCGGCTCAAAGCGGATGACTTCGTCGAACCTTCGCCAAACCGCTTTGTCCAGCAGCGTTTCGTAGTTCGTCGTGGCAATCAAGATGCTGGATCCGCGGTAACCGTCCAGCATCTGCAACACGGCATTGACCGACCGCTTCAGCTCGCCATGGTCGTCGCTGGCGCCCCTATCCTTACTCAGGGCATCGAACTCATCAAAGAGCGCGACTACCGGGTGGGTAGACACATAGTCGAAGACCTTGCGAAGGTTGGCCGATGTTTCGCCGAGCAAAGAAGAAATGACCGAGTCGAGCCGGACGACCACCAGTGGAAGATCCAAGGCGCTCGCGATTACCTCGGCTGCGAGCGTCTTGCCGCAACCTGGAGGACCGCAGAAGAGCAAGCGTTGGGCGGGCTGAAGGCCGTGGGCCAGCAGCACATCACCACGGCGATGTTCCATCAGAACTTCGTCCAGTGCCGACTGCGCCGCATCGCCGAGCACGATGTCAGTCTCGTCCCTCACGGTCGGTCGCTCTTCGAGCAAGGCTAGGCCACTGTCCTTGTTGAAGGGCAGCTCTTTCGCGGGTAGCAGGCGCAGATGGCTGCGGCCGGTGATCGAACGCTCGCCGTAGAGCAAATGCTCCAGGTCATTGGCTAGCAAGTGATGCTTCTTCTCGCGTTCTTCACGGATTACGGCTTCCGACGCCACCCTGAAGGTGTCGGAATCGCCTTCGATGCCAGCCTTGATCAACTGCCTGAGCAACTTTGCGTTGGACATAATTCACCTGTCCTAGTCGGAATATTCGTTCTTTGGGTCTTTGCCAGCGCCGGCTGAAAGAACCACCATGAAGGCCAAGACTTCAAAGTCGCCTGCGCCTGCAAACTCGCCCTTCATGGCATGCGTGCCACCGGGCAAAAACAGGCTGGCTACAGCACGCTCTTCATTCTTGCCCACAACGGACGCCACGGCAGCAGCCAGCAGCTTTTGCGCTTGGCGCATGTCCTCGCCCTGCCGGGTCTGCTTGTCGAACTTGGCGCAAGCGCCATCGTCGGGCAGCTCACGCCCGAGGGCCAGGCGCTTGAGCCGGTCCAGGATGCGCTTGGCTTGGGGGTAAGGCAGCAGTACGGCGCCATCGTCGCCAACATGTGCCAAGTAAATCGGCGCGAGGGGGTAGTCAGACTGCTGGCCCTTCGCGGCCACGGCACCTTCGGCCCGCAGGCAGAAGATGACGCCGGGGGCGATGTCGACGTCGATGCTGGTGGTCACCGCGTAGGTGCCGAGCGGCAATGTATTGAGCTGGCCAGGGTGCTCTTTGAGGTATTGCGCCAGGTCGATGCGGAAGTCGGTCAGCGTCAGGTCGGTGATGGACACGCCGTTGCTCAGGTCTTCCATGTCGATGACCGTGTCTTGCAGCTTGAGCAACTGCTTGCGCCGGTACTCCAGGTCGTTCATGGGGTTGCCCGACTGCTGCTCGATGAGGTTTTCCTCGCCTGTGGCCGAGACATCCAGCAGCACCATGCGCCCGCTGACGCGTTGCTCCAGACCGATGTATTCCTCCAGCTCCATGTTGGGCCAGAAGTTCACCAATTGAATGCTCTGGTTGGGTGAGCCGATGCGGTCGATGCGGCCGAAGCGCTGAATGATCCGCACTGGGTTCCAGTGGATGTCGTAGTTCACCAGCCAATCGCAGTCCTGCAAGTTCTGACCTTCAGAGATGCAGTCGGTCGCGATGAGCAAGTCGATTTCGCCCTCGCTTGCCATGTCGGCGGGGCGCTCCTTGGCGAGCGGGGCGAAGGCAGAAAGCACGCTGCCCATGTTCTTGCGCAGGCCGGGCAAGGTGGTCTGGATACCGGCGCCACCGGTGATGAGCCCGGCATCAATACCAAGGGCACATTTCGCCCACGACGCGAGGTTGGCGTAGAGGTACTGCGCAGTGTCTGAGAACGCTGTGAAGACGATGATCTTGCGATTGCCGGCGTTGATAGGCTGGCTGCACTTGTGCTCGATCATCTCGCGCAGTTTGGCCAACTTGGCGTCGCGAGTGGCGTCTACCTGCTGTGCAGCGGCCAGCAATGTGGCCAGGCGGTTGCGGTCTTCAATGAGGTCTTGCTTCCACCGGATCAGGTCCACATCGGTGAGCAGCACCTTCACCTTGCGCCCGACCAACAAGGATTCAAAGGCCGGATCGTCGATGTCCACGTCGGCGATGTCGATTTCTTCGATGCTTTCGTCATGTGCCTCGATGTGGGCGAGCACGGCTTCAACGTCTTTAAGCTGCCGTTGAACGGTCAGCGAGAACGAAGATACGGCGTAAGCGTCTAGTCGTGGCATCTTGCATAGCGGTGCGAAGCGGCTAACGATCGTGTCCATCAAGGAAATAGGTGGACACGATGGCAGAAGAGAGAGTCGTCTCGCGCAGGCGGCACAGCGCGCAGTT
>Ga0209591_10007468_pt1 | contig 12020 bp, 10 predicted proteins | sample MAT01_FD_187207 | JGI IMG/M metagenome (GOLD analysis project Ga0209591, IMG submission 187207) | Freshwater microbial communities from Lake Fryxell liftoff mats and glacier meltwater in Antarctica - MAT-01 (SPAdes) (version 2) | ecosystem: Environmental > Aquatic > Freshwater > Ice > Liftoff...
GATCCCCCGCGTGGTCGCGACGATGGCCGCGAGGACCTCGGCGCGGCGCAGCACCGGGATCCCGGCGGCCTCCGCGGCGCGGACCTCGACGTTGGCGCGCGGCACTGCAGTCGAGATCACCACCGCGTCGGTGTCGGTCGGGACGTTCTCGGGTGCGTGACCCACGGAGACGGCGACTCCGACCAGCCGGAGCCGGTCGAGACCGGGCGACTCCTTGAGGTCGGAGCCGCTCACCTGATGGCCCATGCCGGCGAGGACGAGCGCGATGGCGCTCATCCCCGCACCGCCGACACCCACGATGTGGATCCGGGTCGGTTCGGTGAGGGCGAAGGGATCAGTCGACACGGGCCACCGCTTCGACGAGATCGGCGAGCCGTTCGGCGGCATCGGGCCGCCCCAGCGCACGCGCGGCCTCCCCCATCGCCGCGCGGTGCTCCGGATCGGCGAGCAACGAGGTGAGCTCACGGTCGAGGCGGGTCGCGTTGCACTCGGCGTCGGTCACGAGGATCGCCGCGCCCGCGTCGACCAAGGTACGTGCGTTGTGCGTCTGGTGGTCGCCGGGAGATCCCGGGAGTGGCACGAGCACCGACGGGACACCTGCGACCGTGAGCTCGGCGACGGTGCTCGCGCCGGCCCGCCCCACCACGATCGCAACCCGCCCGAGGAGTCCGGCGACGTCGTCCTCATAGGCGATCAGCTCGTAGTCGAGCGAGTCGTCGGCGCGCCGCAGCTCCTGCAGGCGCCGGGTCGATTCCTCGACGTGGGTGGGACCGCACACATGGTGCACCGCGACATCGGTGCGGTCGCGCCAACGGTCGTAGAGGCCCAGCGCAGCGCGGTTCACCGTCCGGGCACCCTGGCTCCCGCCCATGAACGCAACCAGCGGTGGGTTCTGCGGATGACGCTCGACGGTGCGGAGCTCGGCCCGGACCGGGTTCCCGACAAGGGTCGCGCCCCGCAGCGCGGTCGTCGGCAGGGAGGTCGCGGCGCGTGCACCGAGCGCCACCCCGATCCGGTTCCCGAGGCCGGGTGCGGCATCGCGGTCGTGCACGACCGTGGGCCGGCGGAGCAGACGCGCCGCGACCACAGTGGGGAGCGCGGCGTAGCTGCCGAACCCGACGACGACGGCGGGGCGGAGGCGGCGGACCAGACCGATGGCACGGAACGTCGCGACGAGCGCCTCCCACAGCGTGACGAGATTGGCGAGGGTGAGCTTGCGCTGCAGACCGCGTCCGGGGAGGAGGTCGACGACGTAGCCGGCTTCGGGGACGACCGTCGCCTCCAGGTGGCCGCGCGCACCGACGAAGCGGATCGCCCTGCGGTCGTGGCCGCGCTCGACCAGGGCGTCGGCGAGCGCGATCGCCGGGTAGAGGTGACCGCCCGTTCCGCCTGCGGCCACCAGTGCGAAGACCTCGGGATCCTCCGTTGTGGTCATCGGCTCCCCGACCCGGACCGGGAGGCGGCCTTCCGGGTGCCGGTCGGCTTCGACGACCTGGCGGTGGATCCGGGCCGGATCGACCGCGCGCCGGCCGGCGCCTCGTGCCGCGCCACGTTGGCGAGGATCCCCGCCGCCGCCATCGTGAACACGAGCGCCGACCCCCCGAACGACACGAACGGCAGCGGGATGCCCGACACCGGGAGGAGCCCCACGACGGCGCCGATGTTGATGACGGCCTGGCCCACCACCCATGCGGTGATGCCCGCGGCGACGAGCATGCCGAACCGGTCGGGCGCCCGGAGCGCGGCCCGGGTTCCCAGCACCGCGAACGCGCCGAAGAGCGCGACCACGAGCAAGCAGCCGAGGAGGCCGAGCTCCTCGCCGATCACCGCGAAGATGAAGTCGGTGTGCGCATTGGGGAGGAACATCCACTTGGAGCGACCCGCCCCGAGTCCCACTCCGGTGAGCCCACCGCTGCCGATCGCGATCAACGACTGCGTGATCTGGTAGCCGGTGTTCGTCTTGTCCTTCCACGGATCGAGGTACGCGAACATGCGCGCCCGTCGGTAGGGCGCGGCCATTGCGAGCCCGGCCGAGAGGACGACCACCGCCGAGGCGAGCGCGATCAGGTGCCGGGCGCGGATCCCACCGGCGATCAGCACGGTCGCCACGATGATCGTGAGCACCATCGTGGAGTCCATGTCGGGTTCGAGGAGCACGAGTACCGCGATCACCGAGAACATCAGCAGCACCGGGACGAGCACCCGGCGCCAGTTGGCGAGCTCGTGGTGGCGCCGGGTCAGGAGGTCGGCGCTGAACAGGAGGATCGCGAGCTTCGCGATCTCCGACGGCTGGAAGCGCCAGGCCCCGAATCCGAGCCAGCGTCGTGAGCCCGAGACCTTGATCCCGATGCCGGGGAGCAGCACGACGAGCAGCAGGACGCCCGAGATCATGAGCAACGGGACGGCGAGCGTCCGCCACCGTCGGTAGTCGATGCGGCTGCCGACGACGAACGCGACGACACCGAGCACCGTCCACAGCAGCTGCCGTTCGAAGAAGTACCAGGCGGATCCGTAGTTGCTCAGCGAGCTCACCGACGATGCCGAGAGCACCATGACCACGCCGACCAGGTTCAACACCGCGACGGTCGTGAGGAGGAGGACGTAGCCGCCGGGCCGGCGACGGCCGGCCTGGGACCAGCCGGCCCGGAGCGCGGCGAGACGCTTGTTCCCGAGTCGGGGAAGCGTGATCGCGCTCACCGCGCGCACCGATGTCGATGTGCGGGGCTGATCGTCGCGGGGCTGATCGTCACTGGGGGTGGGTCGGGGCCGTGCACTGCACCAGCCTGACCGACCCGACCGCCGAATTGGTGGAACCCGTCAATTGAGGACCCCGGGGATGCGGAGGAAGTCGGCGTAGAAGATCCCGAGTCCGAGCGCGACACAGATGCCCGCGAAGAGCCAGAACCGCACGATCACCGTGAACTCGGGCCAGCCTCCCACCTCGAAGTGATGGTGGATCGGCGCCATCCGCAGCACCCGCCGGTTGAATCCCCGGAACGCGACGACCTGCGCCATCACGCTGAGTGTCTCGAGCACGTAGAGGCCGCCGAGCACGGGCAGGAGCAGGTGGACGTTGCTCACCAATGCGATCCCGGCGAGCGCCCCGCCGATCGCCAGTGAGCCGGTGTCGCCCATGAAGACCTTCGCCGGGGCGGCGTTCCACCACAGGAACCCGGCGCACGCGCCCATGAAGGCTCCCGACACGATCGCGACGTCGAGGGCGCCCGCGGGCAGCACGTTGTAGATCTCGGGATTGCGGAACTGCCAGAACCCGATGATCACGAACGCCGAGAACACCAGCGTCGCCGAGCCGGCCACGAGGCCGTCGAGGCCGTCGGCGAGGTTCACCCCGTTCGTTGCCGCCATGATGATGAAGATCGCCCAGATCGTCCATCCGAACACGCCGAGGTCGAAGTCGATCACCCGGGTGAATGACAGGTTCGTCGAAACGTCGACGTACTGGAGCGCGAGGAGCGCGAACCCGCCCGCGACGACGAGCTGGCCACCGGTCTTGCCCCGTTTGCGGAGCCCGAGGTTGCGACCGCGGCGCACGCCCAGGTAGTCGTCGACGAATCCGACGATCGCCATCCCGACGATCAGGAACATCAGGGTCACCCCGGTGCGGGCGAACTTCACCTGTTCGGTGCGGACGTGGGCGACGAGGTAGCCGACGACCGCGCTCACGACGATCGCGATGCCACCCATCGTCGGCGTCCCCGCTTTCGCGACGTGCGGGTGCGCGATCGGACCGTCGTCGCGGATCTGCTGGCCGATGCCGCGCTTGCGGAGCGCCTTGATGAGGAAGGGCGTGCCGAACACGCAGAGGAAGAAGCTCGTGGCCGCGGCCATGAGGAGCGCGATCACGAGACGCCCACCTCGCCCGAGACCAGCGCGTGGGCGACGACTTCGAGACCGACGGCGCGGCTCGCCTTCACCAGGACCGCGTCGCCCGGACGCAGCAACCCACGCAACGCTTCGAGTGCAGCAGGCGCGTCGGGCACCTCGACGGTGATGATGCCGCGACCTCGCACGACATCGGCCGTGGGACGCGTCCCGGGTCCGACAGCCACGATGACGTCGACACCCGTCGCCGCGGCGAGCGCGCCGACGCGGGCGTGCTCCTCTTCGCTGTGTTCGCCGAGCTCCAACATCTCGCCGAACACGAAGATCCGGCGACCGTCACGTTCGAGGTGGGCGAATGACTCCAGCGCGGCGGCGACCGACGATGGACTCGCGTTGTACGCGTCGTTCACGACGGTCATGCCGGTGGGAGATCGATGGAGCTGCATTCGCCCGTTCGCAGTCGTGGCCCGAGCGAGACCGGCGGCGACGTCGGCGATCGGGACCCGCAACGAGAGGGCGGCTGCGGCTGCCATCGCAGCGTTCTGGACCTGGTGGGTCCCGCGCACCCGGAGTTGCACCTCGGTGCTGCCCCATGGAGTGTCGAGCGCGAATCGGGGCCGGAGCTCCGCGTCGAGCTCGACACCATGGGTCCGGACCTCGGCGTCGGTCGTTGCGCTCCCCACCCGGAGGACCCGGGCGCGGGTCCGCGAGATCAACTCCGGTGTCGCGGCGTCGTCGGCGTTGAGGACCGCGACTCCCGCGGCCGGGAGCGCCTCGAGGAGCTCGCCCTTCACCCGGGTGATGCCGGCCGGTCCGCCGAGGTGCTCGGCGTGGGCCAGGCCGACGTGCGTCACGATGCCGACATCGGGTCTCGCGATCGCGCAGAGATCAGCGATGTTCCCCGCGAAGCGTGCTCCCATCTCGGCCACGACGACCTCGGTACCCGACGGCGCGCCGAGCAGGGTGAGCGGGAGCCCGAACTCGTTGTTGAACGAGCCCTCACTCGCGTGGACCGCGAGCGACGGCGCGAGAGCGGCCGCGGTCAGGTCCTTCGTGGCCGTCTTGCCCGCCGACCCGGTGATCCCGACGACCGTGGCCCCGGCGAGCCGGGTGCGGGCCCAGCGCCCGAGGTCACCGAGCGCAGCGAGCGGATCCGCAACCACGATCCACGCCGGGTCCGCGGCGCCGGTCCCGCCGGTCGGCACCCGGTCGACGAGGGCGACCACCGCACCCCGTCCGAACGCCTCGGTGACGAACTCGTGCCCGTCGCGCGTCCCGCGCAGCGCGACGAAGCAGGCGCCCGGAACGAGCGTGCGGGTGTCGAACGAGAACGAGGTCGCGACGCGATCTGCCGGACCCCCATGGAGCGCGCCGCCGGTCACCGCCTCGATCTCCGAGAGCGTCACCTCCATGCCAACGACTCCAGCTCTTCGCGAGCAACCACACTGTCGTCGAACGGAACCGTTGCCGCGCCGGTCGTCTGGCCCGCCTCGTGGCCCTTCCCTGCGATCAAGACGACGTCGCCGGGTCCCGCCTCCCGGATCGCGAGTCGGATCGCGTCCCGTCGATCGAGTTCGAGGACAGGGCGGGACGAGGTCGTCTGCACTCCTTCGGCGACTGCAGCGGCGATCGACGCGGGATCCTCGGAGCGGGGATTGTCGGACGTGACGACGACGAGATCGCCGAGGCTCCCCGCGACCCGACCCATCTCGGACCGCTTCCCGGGGTCACGGTCGCCACCGCAACCGAACACCACGAGGACGCGACCCGAAGTACCCGCGAGCTCCCGGCCTGCAGTGACCAACCCCTCCAGGGCATCGGGGGTGTGGGCGTAGTCGACCAACACCGTGAACGGTTGCCCCCGGTCGATCCGCTCCATCCGGCCCTTGACCGGAGTCGCCTCGGCCAGGCCGGCGACGACCGACGCGAAGGGCAACCCACCGCTGAGCGCGGTGGCGGCGGCGGCAGCCGCGTTCTCGAGATTGAAGCGGCCGAGCATCGGGAGCCGAATCGACTCCGCGCCCTCGGCGGCGACGAGCGTTCCCGTGCCACCGCTCGCATCGGTGTGGATCCCGTCGATGCGCACATCGGCTTCGGCATCGAGTGCGAACGTGCGCACCGTCATCCCCGCGTCGCGGGCCCGGGCGGCCAGTTCCGGTCCGTGGGCGTCGTCGACGTTCACTGCGGCCGCCCCGGTGAACTCCGGAGTGAACAAGCGGGCCTTCGCGTCGAAGTACTCCTCGAGGGAACCGTGGAAGTCGAGATGATCGCGGCTGAGGTTCGTGAAGCCCACCGATGCGAAGCGGGTGCCGTCGACCCGATGCTGCGAGAGCGCGTGTGACGACACCTCCATCGCGACCGTCTCGACCCCGCGCGCCCGCATCCCGGCGAGCGTGCGCTGGAGCTCGGGAGCTTCGGGGGTGGTCCGTTCCGCGGTCAAGGTCCCGATCACGTCGGCCGCCTGTCCGGCGGCGCGGGCGATCGCGGCGATGAGATGGGTGGTCGTCGTCTTGCCGTTGGTGCCGGTGATCCCGATCACCCGCATCGCGGCCGACGGATCACCGACCGCGTGGGCCGCGACCCGACCGATCGCCCGTCGGACGTTCTCGACCCGGACCTGGGGAACCGGCAGACCGAGGACACGTTCGACGAGCAACGCCGAGGCACCGGCATCGATCGCTTCCGGCGCGAAGCGGTGCCCGTCGGCGGTCGCGCCGCGGATGCAACAGAAGAGATCGCCGGGGCGGGTCTGCCTGCTGTCGTGGGTGACGGAGACGATCTCGACATCCGTGTCCCCAACGCGCTCCAGCACGTCGACACCGCCGAGGAGGTCGTGCAGCAGCACGGGAGTCCTATCCGCTCGGGGAGGCGTGCATCGTACCGGTCGCCACCGGAGTCATGCCCCTTGCGCGCCGGAGATGGCCTCACTGGGCGGCACCTGCTCCAGCCGAAGGGCGTACTGCATGATCCTCGAGAACACCGGTGCCGCGATGTCGCCACCGTAGATCTCTCCGGCCGGCGCATCGACCACCACGATCGCGGCGAACTGCGGCGCTTCCACGGGTGCGAATCCGACGAACGACGCGACGTACTGACCCTCGTCGTACGGCGCCTTCTTGGCGGTACCGGTCTTTCCGGCAACGGTGTAGCCCGCGATCGCCGCCTTCGTGCCGGTTCCGTCGGACACGACACCGGCCAGCATCGAACGGAGCTTCGCGGCGGTGTCGCTCGACACGACCCGCTGCCCGGCCTGTGGTGGGTGCTCTTCGCGGTTGCCTTCGGAATCGATGGTCGCGGCGATGAGCCGCGGCGAACGCGACACCCCGTCGTTGGCGAGGGTCGTGTACACGTCGAGCATCTGCAGGGCCGTCACCGCGATGCCCTGGCCCATCGGAACCGTGCCCATCACGGTCGACGAGTTGCGGTATGTGTCCTGGTTCGGGAGCAGGCCCGACGACTCACCGGGGAAGTCGACCGCGGTCTTCGATCCGAATCCGAAACCGCGCATTGCGGCGTCGAGACGAGTCGCTCCGACCTGCTGACCGATCATGATCGTTCCGACGTTCGACGACTCGCGCAGGATGTCGGCGACGCTCATCATCTGCGCCGGGTGCTCGTGGGAATCGCGGAAGTCCTTGTCGCCGATCCGGATCGTGTCGGGGACCTCGAACACGGTCTCCGGCGTGACCTCGCCCGCTTCGAGCGCGGCCGCCAGCGTGATCACCTTGTTGGTCGAGCCGGGTTCGAACACATCGGTGACGGCACGGTTCTGCTTTTCGTTCGTCGCCGGATGCGCGGGGATGTCGACGCCTGCCTCGTCGACGCTCGGACCGTCGACCGTCGCCATGGAGAGCACGTCGCCGGTCTTCACGTCGACGATCACAGCTGTCCCTCCCTTCGCGTCGGCCCGTTCGACCTCGGCCACGAGCGCCTGCTCGGTCTCGTACTGGAGCGACTGGTCGAGCGTCAGCACGAGATCGCTCCCGCGTCGCGCGGCGTCGCCCCGCCGCTTTCCGTTCGGGATGTCGCGACCCTGTGGGTCGCGCTCCAACGCAATGAAGCCGGCTTTGCCACCCAGCGCCTGTTCGTGGCCGGATTCCAGGCCGCCCAGGCCGTCGCCGTCGACTCCGACGAAGCCCACCACCGGCGCCGCGAGTGAGCTCGAGGGGTAGAAGCGCTTCGACTCGGGGATGGCGGTGATCCCGGCGAACCCGAGTGCCTCGACCTTCGACGCGACACGGTCGCTGACCTGACGGGCCACGTACGCGAACGCAGCGTCGTGGTCGGCGAGTCGGCGGCGGAGGGCGCGCTCGTCGACGCCGAGCAGCGGCGCGAGCTCCTCCGCGTAGCCGGCCGGGTCCGGCACCACGCTGGGATCCGCGACGATCGTCTTGACCGGCACACTGACGGCGAGCTCGTCACCCTTGCGGTCGAAGATCGCGCCCCGCTCGGCCGGGAGCGTCATGGAGCGGACCCGTTGTTCGAGTCCGAGCTCGGTGTAGTGGTCGGAGCTGATCGCCTGAAGGTCGATGAGCCGCATCCCGATCGCCGCGAACCCGACGGCCATCACACCGAGGAGCGCGAGCAGACGCACCCGCGGCCGCGCCGCGCGGACGGTCTTCGGGCGGGGAACTGCACGCAGGCGCGGGCTCGATGTCTCGGTGCGGGGCGCGCGTTTCGACGTCGCGGCCTTCCGTGCGGTCGCGCGCTTGGCTGCGGTCTTCGGACCGCCGGCCTTCCGCGCGGTCGACTTGCGCGCGGTCGACTTGCGCGCGGTCGACTTGCGCGCCGGCGCCTTCTTGGCCGGGGCGCGCTTCGCGTCCGACTTCCGGGCCGGCGCCCGGGTCGCCGCGCTCGAACCTCGCCGCGACGTGGAGGTGCGGGCGTCGTTGACCGCACCTCCACGTCGCCCTCCACGAGTCGCGGTGGACCCTGACGTCGACGACGCAGGGCGGCGAGAGGCTTGTGCTGCGGGCGGTTGCGTCCGCTTCTTGGGCGGGGTCTGCTTCGGGACCTGCAGTCCGGTGCGCGCCCTCAACGACGTGGCCGGGCGCGGGCGACGCGCCACGGACGGGGTGGCTCGGGCGGACGAGCTTCCGGATGCGTTCCCGGCCCGGGACGTTTGCGGCGGAAGTGGGGTCGGTCGACGTTCACGGCTGCGCGCCAAGGTGTCGCTTCACCTTCTCCCATTCGCCACCGGGCTCGCCGGTAGAGCCTTCGATCGGCCTCGAGGATCCGCCCTCGCCAGGGCCCACGTCGCCAGGGGCAACGTCGATGGGGGCGGTCAGGTACCGGATGTCGTCGGCGGGCTGCATGCCGAGCCGCTCCGCACGGGCGACGATCCGCGCCGGCGAACCCAGCTGCGCGACGCTGAGTCGGGCGTGCTCGTAGCGGCGTTGCGCCACGGCGGTCTGACGCGAGAGATGATCGAGCTGGAACTCGCTCTGGGCGAGCACGACGTGGAACGCCACCGCGATGAAGACGCTGAGCGCGGTCACGACGCCGAATCCCCACACCGCGATCCGGACGCGGCGCGCGCGGCGACGCGCGTTCGCGTCGACGACGGTGAGGTGGCGGGGTGCGGGACGGCTTCCCGGTGCGCGTCGGGGCGCAGGGACAGCACCGTCGCCCGGTCGACGACCAGGTCCGGGCGGCTGGATCGGTGCGGCGGAGGATCCTCGGCTCACGGGACCTTCTGGACCGCTCGGAGGCGCGCGCTCTCGGCGCGCGGGTTCGCGGCGACTTCGGCATCACTCGGTCGTAGCGGCTTGCGGGTGAGCAGGCGCACGACGGGTGCGGCCGGCTCCGGCTGCGGCAGATGCGACGGGACGTAGGGCTCCACCGCGCCCGAGCCCGACCAAGCCGCGAACCGTTGCTTCACGATGCGGTCCTCGCCCGAGTGGTACGCGAGCACGAGCGCACGTCCCCCGGGCGCGAGCAGGTGGACGGATTCGTCGAGGCCCTGCTCGAGGTGCTCGAGCTCGCGGTTCACCTCGAGCCGGATGGCCTGGAACGTCCGCCGGGCCGGGTGCCCGCCCTTGCGGCGGGCCGGCGCGGGGATCGCGGTCTTGATCGCGTCGACGAGATCGCCGGTGGTGCGCAACGGCCGGGCCGCGACGATGGTCCTCGCGATGCGTCGACCCCATCGCCACTCGCCACTCGCCACGATCAGGTCACCGAGGACGTTCTCGTCGTAGGTGTTGACGACGGTGTCGGCGGTCAGCTCCTGGGAGTTGTCCATGCGCATGTCGAGGGGGGCTTCGGACCAGTAGGAGAAGCCGCGCTCGGTCACGTCGAGTTGGGGGCTACTCACACCCAGGTCGAACAGCATTCCCACGATGTCTCCTTCACTCAGTCCGTTTGCCCGCACGATCTCGTTCAGGTGCTCGAACCCTCCGTGCACCACCCGCACCCGCTCGCCGAACCCGGCGAGCTCCTCGCTTGCTGCTTGCACCGCCACCGCATCCCGGTCGATCCCGAGGATCCGGGCCCCCGGATGCGCCTCGAGGATCAGTCGGCTGTGTCCACCACCGCCGACCGTTGCGTCGATCACCCAACCCGGCGGGACCGGGACCAGCAGCTCGACCACCTCTCTGCTCATCACCGGCCGGTGTTCGAACGGCACCGTGACCTCTTCCCTTGTCGTGCTCCTCCGTCGCTGCTCCCCCGCCGCGTTCGGGTGGGGCGTCGGCACCGGGCTTGCCACCAGCCCCCCGGTCGGTCGATGCCGTCCGGATTTCTCCCCGGAACGGCTCGGTCAAAAGCGGGCGGAGTAGGGGCCTTCAACCGCGCCGGCCAGGGGGCTGGTGGCAGGCCCGAGGCCTGCTGGGTTCCTGCTGCTACATGAAGTCGTCGAGTCCTTCTCCGGCGCGGATGGCGGCCGCACCCCGTTCTTCCTGCTCCCGCCAACGGGCGGCATCCCAGATCTCGAGGTGCGAGAACGCACCGACGATGAAGACGTCGCGCCCGAGCTCCGCGTACTCCCGCAATGCCTGCGGGATCGCGACCCGCCCCTGCTTGTCGGGGACGACCTCCTTGGCGCCGCCGAAGAGGGCACGGGCGGCAACCCGCTCCCGCTCCCCTCGCTTCGCCTTCTCGTGCAGCTCCGCCGCCATCTGTTCGAACTCCTCTCGGGGGTACACCCAGAGGCACCCGTCGAGACCCTTCGAGACGACCGCACCGCGCGCGAGCTGATCCCGGTAGTCGGCGGGGAGGATCACCCGCCCCTTCACGTCCAGGGAGTGCTGTGCCTCTCCCAGGAACATGCCGAAAACCCCTCGTGTCGGCGCCGCGCCCTCCCCCGAGAGCCCTCAGCGCACCCCTTCACTCCACTACGCGCCACCATACGCCACCACTCCCCACCCGTCAACACCCGCACCCCCCACTTCTCACCACCGGCTCGACATCACCCCCTCTGACATTCCGCTCGCTCCTGGGCGCGCCGAAGTCAGCCTGAGTTCGTGCACTTCGCGGACCATGCGTCCGCGAAGTGCACGAACTCAGCGGTTCCTAGGCGCTGACGGCCTCTTGGGCGGCGGTGGGGTCAGTGGGGAGCCACCGTTGCCAACTGGGGTCGACGGCGCCGACGGTGGCCGCGATCCACAGGTGGGCGTGCGGCGCCTCCGGAGGCCGGCGCAGCACGAGCTGGGTCTCGGAGAGGAGCCGGTCCTCCTTGCGGGCGTTGCAACCACGGCAGGAAGCGACCACGTTGTCCCACGTGTGGAGGCCGCCGCGGGACCGGGGCACGACGTGATCGACGTTCTCGGCGGGACGGTGGCAGTACTGGCAGCGGTGGCCGTCGCGAGCGAAGATCGCCCGCCGGGAGACCGGCACCCGGGTCCGGAACGGGACCCGCACGTAGTGCACGAGCCGGATCACGGTGGGAACGGGAAAGGTGGCCCGCTCGGAGTGGAGCTCGTCGGCGTTGCGCGAGACGATCTCGGCCTTCTCCTTCAGCACGAGGACCACGGCCCGCCGGACGGGCACCACGCAGAGCGGCTCGAAGCTGGCGTTGAGGAGGAGTGCTCTTCCCAAGCCGTCGAGACCTCCGTCGGATGCCGTCGCCTGATCCGGTGGTACGTGGTCCGGCGCAGCTTACCGGCGCCCCCGACGTCTCATCGCCTCGCCCGGGAGAGGGAACGGCACCACCGGAGGTACTCGACGACGTCGTGGGCATC
>Ga0209591_10007471_pt1 | contig 12018 bp, 14 predicted proteins | sample MAT01_FD_187207 | JGI IMG/M metagenome (GOLD analysis project Ga0209591, IMG submission 187207) | Freshwater microbial communities from Lake Fryxell liftoff mats and glacier meltwater in Antarctica - MAT-01 (SPAdes) (version 2) | ecosystem: Environmental > Aquatic > Freshwater > Ice > Liftoff...
GATATGTAGTAATCCATGATTTCGTCGGCAGTCGCTTTGGGGACAACAAGGTTGCTACTATCTAATGATGCGCTACTGCTATTCAAGAGAATCATCGTTGATTCTCCAAACGACACGAAACCTAGAATGCGCGGGATAAGGTTGGCAAGCACGAAAGTGCATTTAAATTCGGTGGCCTGTTTGCCAGTAGCCGATATTATGATCTTTGCGTCCCATAAGTTTTGATTTTCCGGTGTCGTCGGAATCAGGGTAACGACACGATCCAGTAATTCTTGCAGTCCATTGATTGCATCGTCAAAAATAACATCGCTGTCATCTGGCATTGCCGGAATACACTGCCGCCATTCACGGCCTGCTGCTAAGTCGTAGACTTCCGCCCGCGCACGAGCAATCAGTGAACGGTATGCGGCGATTTCGCCAGCGGTAAATTCGAGTGTCATTCCAACCCTCCCACGCCGAGTTTGTGGAAAGTAGCAATTATTTCCATGATTTCCTCAATGGTTTGGTAATGGGCGGATTTGCTTCCATCTTTGAATATGTGATAGCGATCCTTGTCCATAAACACGCCAACTTGAGCCGTTGTTGCTAACGCTGTAAATCCATCAAAGGGCGGCGAATCGACCCCATGCCTGTAGATTTCTGTTGAGATATCACGATTGCTGCTGTAAGTACCGGGTCCGCAATCGACCCCGACATTCCACCCGTTCCACAGCTTAACCGTATACCCGGTTAGTACATGCGGCTGCATGTAATAGGATGTGTCGATTACGGCATCCTCGCCATAAGCTAATCGGACGATAGCAGGCAATTGGTTGATCGTTTGCTGACTCATCATTAGCCGTTTTCGGCAGCCTCCATCGCTTGCTGCACAGCAAACAGGTCAACGGCTTGCAAAATCTGCAAAATAACCTCGTCATTTGTTAATGCGCGGCCTGTTTTTGCATACTGCTTAGCAGCATATATATCTAATGCCGCCTTTGTTACTTTGTTGATTTTTATTGTCACTGTTGTAGCCACCTTGTATTCGTCCTTTTCTGTTTTTAATTGTAACCCAATTACTCACTTGACACAAGTACGTAACATGAGTAAAATGGATCATATAAAGTTCTTACATAATTTTATTGTCACTGTTGTAGCCACCTTGTATTCGTCCTTTTCTGTTTTTAATTGTAACCCAATTACCTACTTGACACAAGTGCGTAACATGAGTAAAATAGTTCATATAAAGTTCTTACATAATTTTACAACAAAAAAGATTTAGGGCTATAGGCCAATACGGGGGTAGACCGACAGCGGTTTACCGGAAGCGCGGCGAGGGCGGGGCAAGCGCTTACAGGTTAACGGGTTAGCACAGGAGGCCGTTTATCAGAAGTCGTCAACAGCCGGGACGTTTGTCCCACGCGAGTCACAACATTTGTTCTATAATAGAAATTCTAACGGAGTAATTTATCATGCAAGACGAAACCGCCAGCCTCATCAGCGAACTGCAAGACGAAACCGCCAACCTCATCAGCGAACTGCAAGCCGTTGCCAGCGAACTGGCAGACGCGCTCGCGGAAAGCCAGTCTGCCGAAGCCGCCGTCTCCGCCGCCGAGTTTGCCTTCCGTCAAGAAAACGCGGGAATCATTCACCGCCTTGCCACCGCAAAAGCCGCCGTCAAGGTAGCCGATAACAAAGCGCGGGGTTTGGTAACAAAGCCAGAAATGCTCATTGCCACAGGAGGCAAAGGGGTTGGCGGTATTGGCATTCAGATGCGCTGGCATCTCGAATACGACACCGAAACCCTGTTTGCTGCTGCGCTCAAATATGCGCCGGAAATATTGATGCTCGCTAAGGAAAGCGTCGTTAAGGCTTTCGTGGAAGCCAACATCATAGAAGGTGTTGACCCTGAGACAGGCGAAAAATGCAAACGTCTGCCGCCCTACATGGCAGAGCGATTTGAAGTCAAGTGGGTACAGAAACCCGCTGCCGTCATCTCCGAGAAGGCGCTCTTGACCCTGCGCGACGAACAAACCTACAACGCTACTCAATTTGACAACGGCATCGAAACCCTTGAAATCCCCGCTGTTGAGATGAAAAGCGAAAGCCGCAAACCCACGCACAACGTCATTGAGACTGTCGTTATCGAAGCTGACCCGCTGGAAAACGAGTTTGTGGAAATCACTTGGGTTACACAGTCGCATACCAGCGGCGGCCTCAACATCTGGTATACCGAAGTCGATGCCAGCGATCTTGATCCGATGGCAAAGCGCATTCCTGTGTCTATCTTTCCAGAGGACTTCCGCGAAATCACAGAACACTACGACACGTCATGCTGGTACGGCGCACGGGAACTGACGCTGCCAAAGCCGCTCCACGTCACGCTGAAAACCAATGCGAATAAACCGGGTTATCGCATCGCTTTGGTCTCGCCGTTCTGATGAGAGGAAATCGTATGACCGCCAACACCAAATCGCGTAGCAGGCAGAAGGCCACCAAACAGTCATCGGTTATCCCGTTTACTAAAAACGGCGGCACGATGCAGGTATGGTTAACCGAGTGCGGTGTACCCGTTAACGAGGTTGTCAGGGCGCGCAAGACGGGCTATCACCATGCGTCATTTTGGATCGCCGAGATGCAGACCAACACGTTCCCTGCGGCGGTATGGGCGCAGCGCATCAAGGCGGCTCTTACAGGCAACATCGTAACCGTGATCGGGACGCTGGAATCTTACGCTGACTGGCGACCCGGTAATGACGTGTTGGAGGCCACAGTGATTTTTGAAGTAAAGCCGCAGACTGCTATCGTGCCAGTAGGAGAACGGCGCACATTAATTGACGCGCCTTTTTACGGGGTAAAACGAAAAACCGCCACAGTGGGCGGGTAACGATTTTCAGGAGGCTGTTGTTTACAAGGCCACAGCTTCCCTATAATTAAAGAGGATACCACAGATGACCGACAACATGCAAGACCAATCAAGTAACACCATTTGGATTAAAGCATTCACGCCAGCCGGATTCCAAGTTGGAGTGACACTGCACTTCGCTTCGCTAGACGCGCTGCCGTCCGCTGGCGATATTGATCGCAAGATGCAAGCCGCCGGGTACTCAGTGAACGTGCTAGGTTTAGAGCCGGGCGCGGAAAAAGAGCAGATCAAGACTGTCATCCGACGTACACAGATCAACAAGCGCGATAATAGCCAAACCCCCATCATTGATCTGTACGGGGATAAAATGCAGTTTCGTTTCACATCCATTTACCTTAACACCCCTGATGAAGTGAGGGAATTTGAAGCGCAATCCGGGCTGGATGTGAATGACTTGCCAGAATACGACTCTACCGCGCCACTTGACCTTGAAAACCCCCGCGCTCAAAAATACGCACTTCTGGTTAAAACGCCTTTCGTGGTCGTCAAAATGCCAAACGGCGAAAAGGAAATTAACGGCGTGATGCAAATGACGTATAAGTTTTCGGGCTATGGCTCACCTAAGGCCACGCCAGCGCCCAGCCAACCCGCTACCAGTGGGCAGCGGAACGGGCAGTCACAGCAGGTGATTACATGGCCTACTCAGGAATCGGTAGATACCATGTTGGAGCGCTGTTACAGCGGCTTGCAGATTTCCAGCACGGATGTTATCCGGTTCACTGGAATCCCGCGCTTAAGCGACCTGTCGATGAAAACGGGGTGGGGTAAATATCCTGACCGCGCTACCGCTGCCAATGCGATCAAGACCGCGCTGACTGCCGAACTCGCGGAAGCTGACGCAAACGCTTTTTAGCTACCCGGTAACGAGGGCGGCGAGCAGGTTGCAGTCGCCCCAAAAATGAGGTTATAATTATGCAAACGTTAAGCAAAGAGAAAACAGATGCGAAGAGCAACAGCGTTTTAAACGCAAAAACGCTCTGTCAGAGCGTCCTTGCAAAAAGGTCTAAATATCGACATTGCCGTGATGGTTCGTTTGTCGCGCTCCATCGTCACCAATGGACAACACCCAGCGAGAAAACGGGGAGGTCTTTGGCTTCTATGCCACAGTATACCGCCGCCCTGTTTTCCTGTCAACTTTTTCCGGTCAAATTTGGGAGAACGTTTGAGCTGCCGGGTCGTGTCCTCAAGGTCTACGTTTACGTTTACACGAGAGGACTTTCAAGATGAGCGACGAAGGAAAGGTACATGGCCTCGTATTTGGCAAAGCACCGGAGGCATTAATACACAGCCCTATCCTGACTGATGGAGCGGTTCGCACCTATACCCACATGCACTGGCGCTATGGACAAAATAAATCCAACTTTGAAGGCCAGAAAAGTATGGGTAAGTTTCTTGGTGTGAGTGAAGCTGCGATTAGTAACAGAGTTAACGAACTCGAATCCGATAACTGGGTTGTAACTATCCTGCGTATTCGTAAGGGTAGTACGGGGAACTTCACAGCGCCGTATTATCACGTCTTCGAATCTCAGGATGAGTGTATAGATTTCAGAAATACCTATCAGCCGCACAACGGTGATCTGTTACGCCCTAAGCCGTTAAAGACACGGCAGCGCAAATCCAGAAAAGGCGTTGGCGGTAATCCAAAGTGGTCATCTCCGAAAGATCACCGTCCTAACTCAAGTTTGGACGGCGGGGCTAACTCAAGTTTGGACGGCGGGGCTAACTCAAGTTTGGACTATCTAGAATCATCTTATCTAGAATCAGTTTATCTAGAATCAGTTACTTTGGGCGACGCTAAAGCGTCATCCCCACGCGAACCGATTTCGCTGTTTTCCGTGTACATGCTTAACGACCCATCGCGAGCGGTAGCAGGTAGCAAATTGCCCATCGCAATCCAAGAAAAAGAAATACAACGGCAAACACCCCCTATCCCCCCAAGTTCCGCCGCCGCCCCCCTTTCCCCCTCCAACGGAACACCTGTTCCGACTGCCAACATTGAATCTAAGTCCGCTGCTGACTTAGGCGCGAAGTCCGCCGACAAAGTGAGTCGGAAACCGAAAGCCGATAAGCCGCCCAAAGAGAAAAAAGAGCGCAAGCCGTTTGAGCCGTCCGTGCTGGAACGCGCTGCCATTATCCACCTCTGGCGCTTAAATGACCCTACCATGCTTGAAGACAAGTCCATTAGCGGGGTACGGGCGACGGTCAATGTGTTCAAGAGCGCGTTCCAGAAGCGCTTTACTCAACTGCACGTCGCCGCCATCGTAAGGGCGATTGCAGGTTTTGGACGGGACAAATACAACCCAAATACAAGCTACATGCCGCGACAGGCGGGGCAGGTTGCTGATTTACTTCCCGCGTGGCTAGAAGAGCGCGAGGCCGCTATCCGTAAATGGATGGCTGAGAACCTAGACACCGATACCCCCACCATCCCGGTACGGGTAGACGCGCCGCCATCAACGGGCAAGTCCTACGGCAAACCGTTATCTGCTGCCAGTGCGCCGTCACCGGATTTCCGTCCGCAGTCGCAACCCGTCGGCATCAAGCCGTCCATAATCGCCGAATGGCAACGCCAGCGCAATTCACAGGAGAAAGTCAAATGAATAATCTTAAGCGCTACATGCCCCGCGTGGAAATTGAACCCGGTCTGCTGCAAACAGAAGTTCCGCCCACTTGCCCCGATTGTCAGGGGATGGGTTTTGTCCTCACACACGGTCAGCGCGTCGGCGGTGTCTACAAACCGGGCAAGCCAATGTTGTGTCCTAACCCTGAATGCCCGGTGGTCGGTCAGCAGCGTACTGAGCGCTTAGGACGGCTCACACAGTCGGCGCGGTTGCCAGAAGAATACCGGGAACGGGTGTTCGCAGACTGGCAAAATTTACTTGATGACCACCCCGATACGATCAAAGGTAAACGGGATGCTTACGGGGCGGCGCTGGCGTTTACTGCCGCCCGTGATGCTAAGTTTTATTTCACCATGAATCAGGCTGCCGAATGTGTGAACTTATCCCCGCTACCAGAGGGTGATCAGGATAAGAACTGGGTGGTGTTTTCTGGGGATAACGGCGTGGGTAAGACTTCGCTCATGGCTTCCATCCTGAACGTGCTAACCGATAACGGGGTAGGGGTGCTGTATATCAGGGCGCGAGAAATCATTCAGGCTATCCAAGAGCGCTACGGAGAGCAGCCCGTCTACAAGCATAACTTTGGAAACACCAAAGAGGCTACAATGGCCGTTTTCGAGCAAATTCCAGTACTCGCTATCGATGAGATGACACTGGAAAACTATAGCCGAGACCGCATCGAAATCTTGGAAACCGTTATCCGTACCCGGCACGGCGCATACAAGCCAACACTCATCACAACCAACCTAGATTACGATGCGTTTACGGATGACCGCGCTTTCGGGCGGCGGATTGGTGACGTAGTGCAGCAGCGCGCGCACTGGATTAAGATGACCGGGTTAGAACTCCGCTATCGCAGCGGTGAAGTGGAGAGCCGTTAATGCTTAACCTACTCGCGCCCTACAGCCAAGAGGCAGAGGAGGCCGTCATTGGTGCTGTCCTCATCAACCCGTCAGCTTTTGTCACCGTTTGCAGTTTTCTGAAAGCGGATGACTTTTTCTTTGTTCGTCACCAATATATCTGGCAAGCGATGAATGTGTTAAACGAGCGCCGTGAGCCTGTGGACTACCTTACACTGGTAGACACGCTAAGGATTGCTGGCCGTCTGGCGGAAATCGGCGGCGCAGCATTCCTTACGACCCTCATCAACGCCACCCCAACTAGCGTTCACGCCGAAGTTTACGGACGACTGGTAGAACGCGCCAGCACCCGCCGCCGCCTAATGATTGCTGCTGATGAAATCAAACAGCTTGCCCTTAACGAGGCAATGACAATTGAAACCGTAACCGCTGAGGCCGAAAGCCGTTTGTTCAAGGTCACGGATCGGTCAGCAGATGACCGGATGCACAATTTTGGTGACCTCATAAGCACGGTGTCGGATGGGGTTGAAGCGCGGATAAGTGGCAACCTGACCGACATGGGTGTGCCTTCCGGCCTCCGTGAACTAGACGGATTAATTGGCGGCTGGCAGAAGGGCGACCTTGTAATATTTGCAGGTCGTCCGGGTATGGGTAAGTCGTCAGCCCTCGCTACGTTCTCTTTGAACGCCGCCCGTCTGGGCGCGCGAGTCGCTTTGTTCTCGCTGGAAATGGGCGGGGAAATGGTCACGCAAAGGCTACTGGCAATGGAAACGGGTATCAACACCCAGACCATGCGCTTAGGTAAACTCTCACCTCAAGAGTGGTCGCGCTTTGTGGAAGCTGCTGGTCGCCTAAGTAATTTCCCTATCTTCATCGATGACACACCCGGCCTCTCCGTGCAGCAGCTTCGCGCCAAATGCCGTCACCTTGTCCATCAGCACGGCCTTGATCTGATCATCGTAGACTATGTACAGTTGATGACAGGGTTACCCGAACACCGAAATAACCGTGTACTGGAAATCGGCTACATCACGCAAGCGCTCAAAGAGTTAGCCCGCGAGTTGAATGTGCCTGTGATCGCTGCCGCCCAATTGAACCGGGCGGTTGAACAGCGCCAAGACAAACGCCCGGTCTTGAGCGATCTACGTGAATCGGGTAATCTGGAAAACGACGCGGATATTGTCATATTCCTGTACCGCGATGTGGTCTATAACCCAAATACAGAGTTTCCAAATGCCGCCGATATGATCGTCGCTAAACACCGCAACGGCGCAACCGATACCGTGTCACTGTATTACGAGAAGTCCATCACTAAGTTTATGGACGGCGCAATCCGGCGCATCGACTTAGGTAACTTGGAACCAGAAGACGAACACGAAAACGAACTCGAAACCGCGCATCCCTGGTAGTAGGTAACAAAAAAGGCTACCCGCACAGGTAGCCCTCTTTGTCCGCTACCCAGTAAACGAGAAAACGGGGGAACGGGGGAAATGACTAGGGGTTAGTCTAGCATCCCCCATTCCCATTGTCAAGTATTGACAATATACATATTGCCCTATATACTTATTAGATAAGTTTATACATATACCAAAATGGGGGTATACTATGGTTTTTAAAGCACCACCTGCGGGGAAAGCGGCAAACATGGGACAACAAATGAACATCAACTTCTCGCCCGGTATGGAGGAAAACTTTCTCTTCGTACGGGAAACGATGTACGAAAAGGGCAGCCTAAGCGCCAACGGGTCAAGCACCTATCAGAGTCGCGTCGTCAAACACGCGATTGAAGACTGGAAACACGCGATTGAAGACGGGAAGCGGCTACCTGCTGACGAGATGGCAGCGATCTTTGAGGCCTACCAGTTGGATGCGCGCAACAGTGAACCCGCGACCAAAAACCCCAAGAATTTGTATCTGAACCAGACGTGGGAGTTGATTCAGTCCGTTATCGGGCCCCATCTCCTCACTTACCCCGCCATGAACCTGACCTACATCCATGCGCGGGGCGGGGCGTTCAACCGGACGCTCGTTATCGGAATGGCGCTAGAACGCCTTGTCCGTCAACTGAAAGCGGAGGGCAGCGTGGTTAACCCGTTGGCGCTCACGACGACGGAAAAGGGGCGGGTAAACAAGCTGACGGATACCGACGTGCGCCAGATCAAGCTGCGGTTACAAGCCATTAGTGAAAACCGGAATTTGCGGGTTGAACCTAGCGATAGCGTCAACAAGATTGCAGTAGACTTCGCCGTCAACCCGGCGACAATTCTAGCAATCCGTACCGGGCGAACCTGGTCGCAAGTGACGATTGATGATGAGTAATCTATTTAAGGTCATCTACGCTGACCCGCCTTGGGCGTTTGAGGTGTGGGGCAAGTCGAATGGGCGGAACGCCAGCGATAAGTATCCCGTCCTTAGTCGTGATGCCCTTTGCGGTTTGCCCGTCGGCGAACTGGCAGCCGAAAACAGTGTGCTGCTGCTGTGGGCGACGTGGCCTAACTTACCGGATGCAATGGCCTTAGGGCAAGCGTGGGGGTTTACGTATAAGACCTGTGCATTTGACTGGCTTAAGCGTTCCAGTACGGGACGCTCTTGGTTTTGGGGGATGGGGTATTACAGCCGTGCGAACAGCGAGCCTTGCCTCCTGTTTACCAAAGGTAACCCGAAACGAAAGAACAAGGGCGTAGCGCAGTTGATCGTTGACGACGATGCACAGCTTGCTTTGTTCCCGCCCATCGTAGACCGGGTGAGCGCTCACTCTGCTAAACCCGTTGAAGCCTATAATCGCATTGAACGCCTACTAGACGGCGCGTACTGCGAACTGTTTGCCCGTTCCCGCCGACCCGGTTGGACGCAGTTAGGGAACGCGATGTCAGGATTAGACATCCGCGATGAGATGCCAGCGGTTATCCGTCAACAGCAGTCACAGGAGGCCGTTTGATGAACAGAATTATTTGCGCGTTGGTGGATGCGCTGGAGATAAAGATTAATAGTGGAGAAGGGCTTGATATTGATGATGCAAGGTTTTGCCTGATAGGGCTGAAGATGGTTCTGGAGAACCCCAGCCCACCAATGATGACAGATAAATTAGCGACTGAGAAGCGCCCGGTATGGGTGTGGGTGGTGATACCGTCGCTGGTGGTTAAGCGGGAAGAGGATGCGGTGGGCGTGGGGTATTACGACTCGGCGGCGGCGTATGCGGCGGCTGAAGAGATGGATGAATCGACAGTGTTGCGGGTGACGCTGCCGATGATGGAGATGATGAGTTGAAAGCAGGTTTGGGATGATGTTGGAGCTACCAGAATATGCCGTTAGGGATAACACGATTCATCATTTAGATTTGATAACACTGTGTAATGCGCTGCCGTCGCAATCGGTGGATTTGATCCTGTGTGATCTGCCGTATGGAATAACGGCTTGCGCGTGGGATAGCGTCATACCGCTTGTGCCGATGTGGACGGAATTTAAGCGCGTGATAAAACCACGCGGGGCAATCGTGCTAACAGCGACTCAGCCGTTTACGAGTGCGCTGGTAATGAGCAATCCAAAATGGTTTAAGTATGCTTGCGTATGGATAAAATCATCCCCTACTGATTTTATCCGAGCAAAGCTAAAGCCCATGAATAGGCATGAGGATGTACTTATTTTTAGCCCTGCCGCCGTTGCGAATGGCGCAAGTAATCCCATGAATTATTATCCACAAGGGTTAAGTATTCTTGGGAAACGCAAATACAGACCGGGCGGTACAATCCATACAAAGATTATAGGGTCTAGGCCATCACACATAAACGACTATATTCAGGAATTCGCGGGTTACCCTGATAGTATTTTAATGTTCGCAAACGGCAACCATTTTAACGTACACCCGACGCAGAAGCCTGTGGCGTTATTTGAGTACCTCATCCGGACGTACACGCAACCCGGCGAATTGGTTTTTGACCCGTGTGTGGGCAGCGGGACGACAGCGATAGCAGCGAGACAGACGGGTCGCCGATTTATTTGTGGCGATAGCTCGCGGGAGTATGTCGAAATTGCGCGGAAGCGATTGGCGATGCCGTATACGCTGCCGATGATGGAGATGATGAGTTGAAAGCAGGTTGGGGATGATGTTGGAGCTACCAGAATATGCCGTTAGGGATAACACGATTCATCATTTAGATTTGATAACACTGTGTAATGCGCTGCCGTCGCAATCGGTGGATTTGATCCTGTGTGATCTGCCGTATGGAATAACGGCTTGCGCGTGGGATACGGTCATCCCGCTTGTGCCGATGTGGACGGAGTTTAAGCGCGTGATAAAACCACGCGGGGCAATCGTGCTAACAGCGACTCAGCCGTTTACGAGTGCGTTGGTGATGAGCAATCCAAAATGGTTTAGATACGAATGGATATGGCATAAGACGCAAGGTACTGGCTATTTAAATGCTAATCGTCAGCCGATGAAAAACCACGAAAGCACATTGATCTTCTCTAAAGAGTCCCCCTGTTACAACCCGCAAATGAGAACGGGCAAACCCTACAGTTCTACGAGCGGATCTGTAGGCGGGTATGTGCGAGATAAAACAGTAGGCGGGTATGTGACCGTTAACGATGGGGATCGATTCCCCCTATCCGTGTTAAGTTTTAATTCCGAAACGGGGTTACACCCGACGCAGAAGCCTGTGGCATTATTTGAGTACCTCATCCGGACGTATACGCAACCCGGCGAATTGGTTTTTGACCCGTGTGTAGGAAGTGGCACGACAGCGATAGCAGCGAGGCAGACGGGTCGCCGATTTATTTGTGGCGATAGCTCGCGGGAGTATGTCGAAATTGCGCGGAAGCGATTGGCGATGCCGTATACGCTGCCAATGATGGAGATGATGAGTTGAAAGCAGGTTGGGGATGATGTTGGAGCTACCAGAATATGCCGTTAGGGATGACACGATTCATCATTTAGATTTGATGACACTGTGTAATGCGCTGCCGTCGCAATCGGTGGATTTGATCCTGTGTGATCTGCCGTATGGAATAACGGCTTGCGCGTGGGATAGCGTCATACCGCTTGTGCCGATGTGGACGGAGTTTAAGCGCGTGATTAAGGACGGCGGCGTTATCGCCTTAACCGCCTCGATGCGCTTTGCTGCACAGCTTATCAGCACGAATTTAGACGGCTATAAATATGATTGGGTATGGCATAAATCCGTAGCAACCAACTTCTTGGATGTGCAGCGCAAGCCGCTTAAGGATCATGAGCATATTTTGATTTTCCATGAAGGCAAGCCCACCTATAACGCGCAAATGACACCAACAAAACAGCGTGTTTTTGTCAAGCGGAAAGCCTATGCCAGGAGTGAAGTTTACGGCAACTACGCGAAAGCTTACGAAGCCGATAATCGGGGACAAGCCTACCCGCGCAGCGTGGTTTATATCCCATTTGATACCCATCGTCACGATAGCAGCAGGAGTACAACGGTACACCCGACGCAGAAGCCTGTGGCATTATTTGAGTACCTCATCCGGACGTATACGCAACCCGGCGAATTGGTTTTTGACCCGTGTGTGGGCAGCGGGACGACAGCGATAGCAGCGAGACAGACGGGTCGCCGATTTATTTGTGGCGATAGCTCGCGGGAGTATGTCGAAATTGCGCGGA
>Ga0209591_10007472_pt1 | contig 12016 bp, 11 predicted proteins | sample MAT01_FD_187207 | JGI IMG/M metagenome (GOLD analysis project Ga0209591, IMG submission 187207) | Freshwater microbial communities from Lake Fryxell liftoff mats and glacier meltwater in Antarctica - MAT-01 (SPAdes) (version 2) | ecosystem: Environmental > Aquatic > Freshwater > Ice > Liftoff...
GGAGCTCTATTGCACGGCGTTTGAGAGCTTAAAGGGCGACGGCTACTTCAACCGCGAGCGCGCTGAGGCTCAACTCGAAGCGCTGATGGAATTCTTCTGGGTCTCGGTTCCGATGGGCGACGAGCAAGGGGCGTACGCCAAAGCACGAAGGCAAGCCGAGACGCTGCTCAGTGCACGCAAGAACACGAAGAGTTGGGCAGCAGTGACATGGGGCGGCGCCGTCGCAAAATCGTCGCTGGATGGTCGACGCGAGTCCATCATTTCCGACGAGGCCTACAAGAAACTGCCGCCTTCTGAGCTTCGCAAGAGGTACGGCGTGAAGGGCAAGGAGCGGCTCTGCGGCGTGGGCCTCTTCAAGCGCCTTGGTGTGGCGCAACATTCGCCCTTTCCCAGCACCACACACGTGGCGAGTGCACCCCTGCGCGCACGCCTGTATGCCATGCGAAGCGGATGCGGTAAAAGCATCGAGAAGTATCTCGAGAAGCTGGAGGCGAGCGGTGTCCCGCTTGAACGGTTCAACGCGCCCCAAGCGCCGTCCGCGCACGCAACGTTTCACTGGACTGACAAAGCGACCGAAGCCCACGTACCGGCCGGTGTAGAGGGCGGAAGTCAAGAGCTCGATGGGTATCTATTCTACCCGTCCCGTATTCCGGATGTTCTTGCGTCGTACGCGACCGAGGGAGCCACGAAACTCGCTCGCGGCCTCGAAGAGCTCCTGACGACGGCACTCCGCGCCGCCGACATTGGCGAGCCTCCGCACTATTACGCGGTGTTGGTCGCGGACGGCGACTCGATGGGCAAGGCGCTCGATGTTGTCGCAAGCGATGGTGTGAACGCGCACCAACGGTTCGGGTCGGCCATCGATAAGTTCGCCCAGGCGTGCGGAGGAATCGTCGGCAAACACGCCGGAAGCCTCATCTATGCAGGAGGAGACGATGTGCTCGCGCTGCTCCCACTGCACACGCTGCTGGCTTGCGCGCGAGAGCTTCACGATGCGTTCGGAGACGCCGCCGACAAGGCGCTTGATGGCTTCACGCGACCCGCAGATTTTGTCGCGCCCACGCTCTCGATGGGCATCGCCATCGCGCACCACTTGGAGCCTATCGCCGAGAGCCGCGCACTCGCTCGGGCCGCCGAGAAGCGGGCAAAACAAGCGCCCGGAAAAGACGCTCTATGCATCACCGTGGCGAAGCGAAGCGGCGGCGATGTCTCGCTCATCGACCGTTGGAGCAACAAGCCCGACGAACGACTCGAGCTTTGGATAAGAGCGTTTGGCCTGGGCATGATCCCGAGCAAGGCCATCTTCGACTTGGAGCGCGCGATGCAGCCTCTGCTCTCGATGCCGAAATCGAACGAGATGGCAGCGAGCCTTGCCAAGCGCGTGCTGGTTCAGAAGCGCTTCAAGAACGCGGTCGCCGACCAGATGCGTGAAAGGCTGGCGAAACGCTTCGAGGAGGCAAGCGATGTGAGCGATGCCGTGACGAAGCTGAGCGAAGAGCTTCAGATCGCGAAGACGCTCACCACTGCGTATCGGATGGCCTTCCCCGTGCCCGTCGATGCGTCATTTGAAATTGGAGCTGAGCCATGAGTCTCTTCGTTATCGAGCCGCGCGACACGCTCATTCTCCGAGATGGGCGGCCTTTCGACGACTCACCAGGTCGCACGATCGCGATGCCCTGGCCGAGCTCCGTGGCGGGGCTCCTTCGCGCACGTGTTGGCTCCAATCGTGATGGCAAATTCGTCCATCCCTCCCCGAGCGAGCTTCTCTCTTCAGTGAGCATGTTGGGGCCCTGGCTCGCCCAACTAAACGATCAAGGCGAAGCTACAAAGCTCTTCTTCCCGACACCGCTCGATGCGATGTGGGAGCGCGACGAGAGCGTGAGCGTCGACTCGAAACGAGTGCGTGTGCGCCTGGAGTGCATTGCAACGCCGGAGGGATGCGAGACGGATTTGGCATCGCTGCCCGAACTCGTGGGCATCCCAGCAACCCGCCCGCGTGAAGCGAGCAAGTCCGCCGCGGCACCAGCATTCTATTCGTCGGATGCGATGGCGACGTGGCTCACGCAGCCGATGGAAGTGGGTGTTGTTGGCGGAGATGAGTTTCTCGAACCTCTTGAAAAGGAGAGGCGAATGCATTCTGTGCCTGGTGAATTGGGAACCGTGACGGACGGCAATCTCTTCGGATCGGAAGGCCTTCGATTCACCCGGACAGAAACGCTGAAGCTCAGTAGCGCCTCGCGTTTCGGCCTCGCCACGTTCAGCACGGCTGAGCAGCTCGCCAGTCGGGGTGGTCTGTGTGTGCTCGGAGGCGAGCGCCGCATCTCGTTCTTCCGGCCTACTGCGTTGAAGCTGCCCACGCGCCCTTCGATCGAACTCGATGCGCGGCGTCGCCTGCGCATCGTACTCACCACCCCTGTGGTCTTCGCAGAAGGTGCCGTTCCGAAAGCGATCCGTGGCGCAAAGGTAGTCGCCGCATGTGTCGGGCGCCCTGAAGTGGTCTCGGGCTGGGACATGGTGAGAAACGCTCCCAAACCCACGCGCTGGATGGCGCCAGCGGGCAGCGTGTACTGGGTGCAAGTGCCTGAGAGCATCGACTGGAATGCCTACATCGACTCGGTTTGGATGAAGAGCATTTCGGAGAACGAACAAGACGCACGCGACGGCTTCGGCGTCGCGCTGGTGGGGGTGCCATGACGAATCTAGAGAAGGCAAAGCGACCAGAGAAACCGGGGAGCTTGGAGCGACGGAGTGATGCGCCAACCACGCTCACGCTTGAACTGAAGGTGGTGACCTTCATTCAAGGCGGAGGTATCTCCTGGAGCGAGGACGACCTAACGAAGCACGTCAAGCACATCGACCCGGTCACGCCGATCCGCGGAAGCGCCATACGAGGCCATCTTCGCTTCTGGTGGCGTGCCACCCACGGCTGCAAGGCCGAGAGCATCAAGGCTATGCGAGAGAGAGAGAGCAAGCTTTGGGGCTCGTCTTCGCAGGCTGGTCTGGTTTCGCTCAAGGTGCAGGGCAAGCCTGGTGTGTCGGAGGTTGCTCTCTACAAAAACGTTGCAGCGAAAACCTCGGGCAAATTCAACCCCAAGCCGGCAGCGGGCCACGAAACCATCGCCTACGCGGGCATCGGTGTTCAGCCCAAAGGAGGGCAGACGCAACAGCCTTCCGATGGGGTCGTGACGAAGGTCGATGGTGCGGTGTCACTGACGCTCTCGTTCGACGCTTTGACAACGAAGGAGGAACGAACCCAGGTGCTTGATGCGCTCCAGGCGTGGCGCCTTTTCGGCGGGCTTGGTGGCCGCACCCGTAGAGGCTACGGAACGATCGCGATCGGCGAAACGACGGATTTCAGGCATAAGGCTCCAACCGAGTTTCTCGAAGGATTCACCAGCAAAAATACGCTGCGTTTGGTTCCCAGCCTGCACAACGCATCGTGCAGGTTGAACCCGAAAGCGACGACCGCTGAGCGCGCCTGGAAGGCTGCAATTGGCGCGCTTCAGAGCTTTCGCCAGGGGCCGGGCGTAGGGCGAAATCCAGGTCAATCTCGACCTGGGCGGAGCCGTTGGCCGGAACCCGACGAGGTTCGACGGCTCACCGGGACCAATGACCAGCAGCACAAGCCTGAGCACGTCGTGCGCAAGTTCCCACGCGCTCGCTTCGGCATGCCAATCATCTTTCACTTCCAGAGCAGAGACGATCCAAAGGACACAACGCTCAAGCCCGCGAACTACGAGCGGATGGCGTCGCCGCTGATCGTCAAAGCGGTCGCAACAAGCGACGGCTACTGCCCGCTCGCACTCGTGCTCACGGTACCGGGCGCGGACGATGTGGCGCTTGTGCTCAACGCCAATCCTCGTGATCACAAGGTGAACGCGAGCCTGACCGACGCCGAAGCCGAGAAGTTCTCTCCTATGGGTGGCCGCGGCGCCGACCCGCTCCAAGCCTTTTTGAACTTTTTCTCTGAGTCCCAAGGAACACGATGAACACGAACCTACTCTTCGTTCACGCTCTCTCCCCCCTCCACGCGGGGACAGGGCAATCCATCGGGGCGATCGATCTCGCCATCGCCCGCGAGAAAGCGACCGGAATGCCCTATCTGCCAGGCACGTCGCTCAAGGGTGCGTTGCGGGCGCGCGCTAGCAGTGCGGCCAACGTCAAAGAGGTGTTTGGCCCCGACACGAGTCACGCGAGCGACCACGCGAGCTCAGTGCTGCTTGGCGATGCGAACCTCCTCTGCCTCCCGGTGCGCTCCATCGCAGGCACCTTCGCGTGGGTGACCTCGCCCTTCTTGCTCCAACGTTTTGTGCGTGATGCGAAGGAAGCTGGGTTGACGGTTCCATCGTCGAGCGTCGCGGTCGATCTGGACCAGTGCCTTGTGGCTTCGGAGTCGCTCGCGGTGAAAGACGGCGCCGGAAAAGAGAAGGTCTTCTTTGAAGATCTCGACCTTCAGAAGAAGGATTCGCCGGAAGCGAAGGAGTGGGCGAAGACGCTCAGCGGATGGCTTTTCGATGATGATGATGCCGATGGTGCGGCAAGCTTTCGGAAACGATTCTGCATCGTACACGACGACGTCATGTCGTTCTTGGCCCAGCACGGTACAGACGTGGTCACACGCGTTGCGCTTGAGGCCGAAACGAAGACCGTGAAGAGCGGCGCGCTCTGGCAGGAAGAGAACCTTCCGACTGAGACGATGCTCTACGCGCTCGTGGGCTTTCAACAGGTGAAGGCGACGCCAGCAGATGCGAGGGCGCTGCTGAACGGTCTCATCAAGTCGCCCATCCAGCTCGGCGGCAAAGCCACTGTGGGTCGCGGTCGTTGCCAGCTTCGGCTGACGAAGGACGGGCAGCGATGACACGAGAACAGAAATGGGCGAGCGCGGCCTACGAGGTTGTTTGCAAGGAGAAAGACAACAAGACGTTTGGTTCGCTTTGCAAGAACGGCCCCTCGCTGCTCCAGCGCGCCGGTGCCGCCCAAGCCATTGGGTTTTGGAATCGGAACGATAAAGACCGGGCCTATCTGCAGGCGCTCGCGCACGTGTGGGATGGCGGCACGAAGGAGAACCTCCTCAAGCGCGCACTCGACTACGATTTGAAGATGTACATGGCCCTCACGCGCGATTTGATGAGCGCAGCCATCTGGCTGAGGCGATTCGCCCAAGCGGAGATTGCGGACGAGGAAACCTCCAATGCCGAATGACCAGCATGTGCTCCGACGGACGGCGCTTCGTGACGTGAAGGTCGGAAAGACGAACGCGGGGCTCTGGCTCAACAAGTACTTTGATGGCACCGAGAAGCCCGGCCAAAGCGCCGCCCAAAGCAAGTCGAAACACTTCGAAGCCCTGACGAAGCTGGTCATTCCGGATGGGTATCCCCATCGCTTTGCGGCGCATCAACGTTGGCTGGAAGAGAGTCGCGATGCGGGCGACGTCTCGCTGGGTACGGCCACAACCGAGGGGCGCATGATCATTGGCTTGGGCGCGAAAGCTGCGGCTGAGGCGGGCATACAACTCGACCATACGTGGGGCATGCCTCTGCTGCCGGGTAGCGCGCTCAAGGGCCTCGCTGCTGCGACGGCGCACCGACTCTACGGCGGCACGTGGGCCAAAGGGGAAAAAGACAAGACGCGGCCCCCTACGGATTTTGATTGGCTTTTTGGTACCACCGCAGCATCGGGCGCGGTCATCTTTCACGACGCCTGGTGGAAGCCCGAGGGCGAGACGCTTCCGTTCGATTTGGATGTGATGACCGTGCACCACACCAAGTACTACGGGGGAGCGACAGAAGACGACGGCGTCGTGGCGCCCTCGGATTTTGACTCGCCCACGCCTATCCCGTTTCTCACCGCGCGCGGCACGTATCTCGTCGCCGTAGAGGGGCCCGAGGCCTGGCGTGAAACCGCGTTTGAGCTTCTTGAGAAAGGTCTCGCTGAACTGGGAATTGGGGCGAAGACTTCAAGCGGTTATGGGCGCTTCAAGCTGGAGCGATTGGAGTCGGAGGCGAACAGGGTCGCGCATGCTGAGGCAGAGAAGCGTGCGCAAGCGAAGGCGGGGGCTCCGGCGAAGCTGCAAGCGATTGGCACCGCTGCGAAAGATCAGAAGCAGAAGTTTGAAGAAGTCATGCGACTGCTCTTCCAAGTCGCGGATGATCTCGGCCAGGACCAACCCAGCATCGACCGACTGCGTGAAATCGCGACCTCGTACCGCGCGGCTTGGAAGGACTGGTCAAAGAAAGAAAACCGCACGGAGCGCCAGAAGGAGTTTTTGAAGGCCGCGCTCGGCTAGCGCTCGTCGAACGACTCCGTGACTTTCATGAGCACGGTGGAAAGTTCAGCGAGTTGATCGCGAAGGGCCTTTGCCAAGAGCGGTTGATCGCGAATGCCCAGATGTTCGATATCGTTTCGCAGATTCGAGATGGCTGCGACGAGCTTGTCGATATCAAGCTCACCGGTCTTCTCCTCCCGGGCCGCGACCTTGTTGGCCTGCTTGTCAACGGCACTCCGCAGACCGCTGCAACCTGCTGTGTTCGGTTCGATGCTGGACATGCCCGCACGCTGGCCAACGAGGGTGTAGGCCGCCTCGCGAATCGTCGCGGCTTGCTCCGTGAAGCGCTGGAGGCGGCCGTAGTGTTCCGCGAGCTTCGCCATGGTGCGCGTACCCTTCCGATCGAGCACGTTCGTCGAGGTTAGGCCCTCAGTGAGTCGCTTGAGATCATCGACAGGCTGCCTGAGGAGAGGAAGCTCAAGGGTCCATTGCGCGATGGCGTCACTTCCGAGCTGAGCGTTGAGACTGCCCGCGCTCCGCGTGAAGAGGTGGTGAAGCCGACCGAGCGCCAGGTCGTCCGCGAAGCAACTGGCGGCCTCGCCCAGCTTTCCCAGCGCGGTCGAAGTGGAAAGCTGCGCACCCTTCAAGCCCGCAGCTTGGTCGCTTCGCCGACGGGCTTCCGAACGGACCTTCGTGAGTTCCCGGAGGTCGTCCGCTCTTCCGTAACGCATCAGCGCGTCAAAGGCGGCGTTCCAGCGGTGCATGGTCAAGAGTTCGGTGAGATCCCAGATAGGCGCAACGCCGTCGGTCTTTGCGTCGAACGCGCCGTAGACGATTCGAATATCGGGCGTCTTCGATCCGGATTCACGACCCCACTCGCTCTGCACAAAGGCGACGGCCGACACGCCGATGAGTGGCTGGATGCGGAAGCCGTGCGTGACGTCGACGTAGATCGTGTCAGCATCGCGATGCTCGTTGAGCGTCTCAACCAACTGCCCGAGTAGCTCTTGCTGTTGCTTGGAGTTCAAGGCGTTGGGGATCAGTTTGAAGACGAAAGGCGAGCCGTTGAGCCGCTCCGCGAGAAGCCCCGTGTCGAGCCAACGGGCCTGCACTTCCGTGGTGCCGAAGAAGATGACGTGGGTAGGATTCGTCATCTCGATCAAGGCACGACTCACCAGCCGTGTTGGGTTGGCTCGATTCCCTTCAAACTCGTACTGAGCTTCCTCGTAGTGCGGTGGGTCTGCCTTGCCCAAGCCCAAGAACGAGATGAGCGTGGTGGTCATTCGCGGCCTGCGATCAGCATTGCGGTTCCTTCGTGAATGGCGTCTGCATCACTCGGCGTTTCTCTCACGCGGAGCTTCGCCTCGCGTTCGTAGGCATCGTGGTCGAGCCAGAGATGGAAGATGCGCAGGGTATCGGTGGCTTGCTCGTAGCGGTACGTGGCGCGGAAGACGCCCGCGTTGCCCGAACTGCCTTTGTAAAGCGGAAGTGTACCGTTCGGGAAGGCCGTCTGGTGATGCAGCGATGCGGTGAAACGAGCGGGATCACGAAGACGCGACGAGAGCATGCGCAGCTCCTTTGCGGCATACGCCCGGTCCCCGCACTCCAGGGTGCGTAAGGCGTCTTCTGTCAGCAACACACGCATCGCGAGTGCCGTTGGATCGGTGCGATCGAGCCAGAACACACCAAACGCGGAGAGCCCCGCATAACCGCCCGTTTGTTCGAATAGAAAGGCGTGATCGCGAAGGACTTTCTGCTCTTCGTGCGTGAGTGCGGCGACCTCGCAGCCATGGCGTACACGTTTCAGAAACACGCCGTGTCGTTCGATGATGCTCGCATCGAGCTGCATTGGAATGGGTGGCACGAAGTGAAGCATTTCGGTCCGCTCATGCGTGTAGGCCATGGGGTACCCGGCGACAGAGCCCGCGACGTAGCCCAAGGCGGTCATCACTTTGTATCCACCAAGCGGTGCAAAACACGTTGTGTCGGGTTCCCCCTTCTCCAGCTCTGCGTGCACTTTCGACATGAAGAGCCCCAGGCTCTCGACGAAGGCTTTGCGGTCGTCCACATCGAGGTCGGCTGATCGACAGAGCGTCACCGTTGCGTCCAGCGTCTGCTCAAGGACGCGCTTGACGAGGAGCGCCGCGAGCTCGCCGCCAAAGGTGTCCGAATGAATGATGCTGACCAAGGGTCGAACAGCCAGACGCTTCTCTCGGTAGAGCGCGTGCAGCACGGCGCACTCGGCAGAGACTTGCTTGAGCTGGGCGGCCTCGACGGTCGGGAGCGTGTTGGCGAGCGCGCTCTTAAAGCTTGAGACGGCCGCGTCGACATCGTCTGTGGGGCAGCAGACGCGGGGCCCTTCCACCTTGATTAGGCCTGTCGCGGAGGCCCATTCGACGAGGAGGTTTCGCGCGGTGAGGGCAGAGGTTCCGCTGGTGAGAACGACACGGTTGATGAGCCCGTAGGACATCCGATTCACCAACGAACGCTGCCGGAGCCGGGCGGCGCAGTCAACGTTTACGTCGATCCGCGTGGCCGCGCGACGTTTCGCTGAGCAGAACGCGCCCCGCGCGCTCATCGGCGACCGAGCAAGCTGCGGTAGCCGAGATGACGCCGACGGTTGAGCTTCAATGGAGTCCGTGTCTCGCAACACGGGAAAGGCGCCCTCGGATGGGCGCAGGCAAAGGGGCACCTGCTTCAATGGAGCCCGTGTCTCGCAACACGGGAAAGCCGGAAACCACATGCGCCAGGACGCGGAGCTCGCTGGCTTCAATGGAGCCCGTGTCTCGCAACACGGGAAAGCGCCGATCGACGTCTGACACGGTTTTGAGAGATCGCGCTTCAATGGAGCCCGTGTCTCGCAACACGGGAAAGGGTCCCAGGCGCCGGTGTCACCGTGACGGCGGTCGTGGGGCTTCAATGGAGCCCGTGTCTTGTCCTTTTCTTTGTGTGGGCCACGCCATTGACAGAAGGCAGGCTGGAGTCGCAAGTGCCATTTTTCAGGACCGTGCCGCGGCCTTCGCGCCGAGGCGACACTATACCAAGGGGATAAGGCTGGGAAGGGCTGTGCAACTCGAAGCAACTTCCGGCCTAATTGGACGCAGGATTCGAGCCGCGAAGACTCGTCTGCTTCTGGCCGCTGGCCACGGCCACGCTGTCTGCCAGTTCGGCCACCCCTGACCTAAGCCCATTTGCCGGGTATCGCGCTGCGCCGCCGCCGGCACGCATCTAGCCATGGCCCGTTGCTGTGGCTCACCCCGCGCACGCCCATGGAGCTCTAAACCCCACCGTTCGCCGGGACAGCTACGCGCGCAGAAAGCCCGAAGAGGGCATGCTCTACCAGGCCGTGCGAGCCCATTGGCCTGAGGTGCTGGAAGACCTCGCCGAGCATGGCGGTCTCCCGAAGTTCGTGGTGCGTGAGTTCGAGGAGTATTTGCGCTGCGGGCTCTTATTCGCAGGCTGCTTGCACCGTGTGTGTCGCAGCTGCGGCCACTCGCAACTCGTAGCTCTCTCCTGCAAACGCCGCGGATTTTGCCTCTCCTGCCTGGGGCGACGCATGGCCGACACCGCTGTCCACATGGAGCAGCACGTGTTGCCCCGCGTACCCGTGCGTCACTGGATTTGCTCCTTGCCCTGGGGCTTGCGTGCGCTGCTCGGCTATGACCGCGCCCTCGCGGCGCAAGAGGAAGGCCAGCTCGGTCAGGGCGATACGATGTTCTCCAAGGTGTGGCTGGAGGTGGGGTTTCCGGGGAGGTGATTCCCGCTCTAACCCAATTGCCCCAGCGTACCTGCCCCAAGCGTCGAAGCGAAGGGCACGCTCAGCTGTCTCGCCTTGGTCGCTCACGTGCCGCAGCGACCGCTTTCAGCTTAGAAACATCAGCCAAGTCCTTCTCCCGACCTGACGCCAGTTTGTTGTCAATCAGGGATTGCCAGCCTAAGAAACATACCGGCAACCCGTCGAGTTCGGATGTCACTCGAGACCTCCACGCCTGTTCAAATTCAACTCCGGATATCGACGTTAAGAGGTCGATGCGATTGGGAGGTCGCCCCAGCTGGACGATGTTCCCGGGCCCCATGAAGTCTTCCACGCGGAGTCCGAGCGATGCGAACCCGAAGTCGGCTAAGGCGGCGTGAAGGCGCGCAGCATTTTCAGACGTTGGACGGACGAGAAAATCGATGTCTCCCGTGTATCTCGGATGGCCATGGTACGCCACCGCGTGGCCCCCAACCACGAGATACTCAATTTGCCGCGAGTTGAGTAACTCGATAAACTCTCTCAAGTCTTTCTGCAGTTTCACCGACAGACTCCCGATACGCCGCAACGAGATCAAGCAGGATCTCCAAACACTCTTGCTCACTCAGCGACGCGTAGTAGTCGCTGTCCGCACGCTCAGCCTCTTCGAAGCTTCTGAATATCCTGAGCTCGTTGGCGCGCATTAAGGGACAGTAGCATGCACATCTTCTCGGTGCCAACGCCACGTCGATTGAACCACAGACTTTGCTATTTTGTTCGATCAGCGCGCGCATCACACCCGGCACATGGCTGACGCACTTGACGCTACCAGCGCTGATGCACGCGCGGCTTCACACCGCAGGGCGCCGCCCTAGGAGGCAATGCCAGGGAGGATCTGTCCCATGGCGCCCGGGTCGTAGTCGACTGGGTACAGGTTACCATCGCGGCCACTGGTGCTGGTCGAGCCGTAGCCAGGCTGTCCGCCGCGCTCGTAATCGGCGGGAGAAAGACCCATGGCCTGAAGGGCGGTAACCAAGAAGCGATTGTGGGGGATGCCCTTGATCACATTGCCGTCTTCTTGCGAAAAATAGGATTTGCCGTCCCAATCGATGTAGTCCAAGTAGCGCCCGGGCTTGATGAATCCGCCAGCGCTGCCGGCGAGCAAGCAGGGCACACTGTAACCGATGTGGTTGAAGCCCAGTTCGTTTCCCCAATAGACGAGCGAGTTGTCGAGCAGGGTTTTGCCGCCCGCTTCAGGCACGTCGAGCCTTTCCACCAGTTTGGCGAAGAGCTCCTCGGCGATCCACCTGTTGATGCCGGCCAACATGCGCCGTGAATTCGTGTTGCCAAAATCATGCGCCAGCCCGTGCCAAGTGCCGCCGCTCGCATCTTCGGAGTGATAGTGCCCCGACAGGCTGGTGGCGTTGGGATCCGGACCCGGCCCCAACGCCTTGTGCACGCCGAGGGTGATGATGCGGGTGCGGTCGCAGGTGATGGCTGCCGTCACTAGGTCCAAGTAAAGGTCCCACTTTTTCAGGATGTCGGTGGGATCGGTAGCGGGGTTGTTATCGAGCGAGCCCGGCTCGGCGGGCTTGATGCACGCCATTTTCGTGGTGCTGCTGAGCTTGGCCTCCACCTCAGCCAAAAGATTGATGTGCTGATCGAGCTTCAGCTTATCTTCGGCGGATAAGCGGGGGCTGCCTTTGAGTGCCTGATATTGCGCGATGACTTGGTCGACCAAGAGCCGGTCCGGATCTGCTATGGCCGGCCCGTTCGCGTCGGGGACGGTCACGCCGGCAAACAGATCGTTGAAAACGTCGCGCGGATTCGTGCGTGCCTTGAGCTGCTGAACGGCGCCGCCTGGCTGCCCGCCATCGGAGTACGCCATGGAATCGACGACACCCTGCGAGATATGCAGGGATCGCTGACTGGGAGTTCCCTGATAGAACTTCGGCGAATACGCTAGCACCTGATCGATGGTCGGCACGTCCATCAGTGAGTCGCCATCACACGGGGTG
>Ga0209591_10007473_pt1 | contig 12016 bp, 12 predicted proteins | sample MAT01_FD_187207 | JGI IMG/M metagenome (GOLD analysis project Ga0209591, IMG submission 187207) | Freshwater microbial communities from Lake Fryxell liftoff mats and glacier meltwater in Antarctica - MAT-01 (SPAdes) (version 2) | ecosystem: Environmental > Aquatic > Freshwater > Ice > Liftoff...
TGCCATGCTACTTTTACCTGCTTCATTTTACGCAACTGGGGCGGAGGGTGCGTTCGATGCGGCGGTGGGGGATGACCCAGAGTAGGGCGACGGCGAAGTAGAGGGCGTCGGATATCCAGGGGTGGACGAAGGCTAGGGGAATTGCAGCTATGTAGGCGAGGGGGGAGAGTTTGCCTTTCCAGTCGTCGCCTATTGCGGCTTTGAGAAGAGAATTGGGGCCTTGAGTGGAGATGATTGCACTTTGGAGGGTGTAGTAGGCGATGGCGGCTAGCAGCAGTACGGCACCGTAGAGGGCTGTTGGGAGTGGTGCCAATTGGTTCTGTCCGGCCCAGGCGGATGCACCGGGATGAGGGAAAGCCAGAAGAGCAGGTTGAGGTTTGCCCAGAGCACTGCGGCGCTGGCGTGGGTGACGGTGTGGAGGAGGTGGTGGTGATTGTTCCAGTAGATGCCGACGTAGAGGAAGCTGAGAAACACCGGGAAGATTGTCGAAAGCGTTGCCCAGTCGGCACCTTTGGGCACTTTGAGTTCAAGCACCATCATCGTGATGATGATGGCGAGGACTCCGTCGGAGAAGGCTTCGAGGCGGTTCTTTTGCATTAGTCAGGGCTTTTTTAGCAGGCGCTTGGGTGGTGCGTGATGAGCCCGTTGGCGCGACGGATGTCGTCGAGTTGGGTTTGCGGGAAGCCTCGTGCCGCCAGGATGCTTAGGATGAATTCGGTTTTACCTGCGATTTAGCTGTCGATGTCGTTGGGGAATTGCATGGCAAGCTGTTGTTTGATTGACTCATAGCCGTCGCGATCTTGCGGGTTGGCTCGGAGACGATCACGCAGGGTGTCGGGATGACGATGTCGAGATCAACGACGGGCTTTGCGGCAAGGCCGGGGACGGAGGTGCTGCCGACGTGCTCGATGCTGGTGGCCAAATCCTGAATTGCGGGCCAGAGCAGTTTGTGGAGTGTCTTAAACTGGGCGGGCCAGAGGGGATCGTAGTTTAGGACTCACACCTTCACTCTTTCATCATCTGGATGTGGAATGAATGAAGATAGTGAGTATGCGTAGCTTAGTCCTGCTGATCCTGGCCGCTTCTCTTTACGGGCAGCGGCGTCCGCTGGTTGTGATCTCGGTGGATGGCCTCGATCATCGATATTTGCGGGATGCAGACAAGCTTGGGCTGAAGATTCCGACTCTTCGCAAGATGATGAAGGAGGGCGAATTTGTGGGCGGGCTGATTGGGGCTGTACCTACGGTGACCTGGCCTTCTCATACGACTTTGATTACCGGTGTTGCGCCGCGGGAGCATGGGATTTTGGGGAATCGCAGGGCGGCGAGCAATACCGGAGACTATTACTGGATGGCCGACATGCTGAAGGTGAAAACGCTTTGGCATGCGACGCGAAAAGCTGGGTTGAAGTCGGCGGCGATTACCTGGCCGGTGACAGTAAATGCCGATATCGACTTTAATCTGCCTGAGTATTTCCGCTGGCGCGATGGCGGGAGTATGGATTACATTTCGGTCTTTGAGAAGGCGACGCCTGGGTTGGTCGAGAAAATTGAGAAGTTTGACCCAAGCTTTAAACAACAGTGGGTGGATGACCGGACTCGCAAGGTGGCTTGTGTTTATCTTTTGAAGAACGAGAAGCCGGATCTGATTCTGTTGCACTTTGTGGACCTCGATGCGGTGGCTCATGAGGCGGGGCCGTTTGAGAAAGAAGCGAATCATACGCTTGAGGTGACCGATCGCTATATCGCCGAGATTGTGGCGGCTGCGCCCAAAGATGCTGTGATTGCTGTGGTTGGGGACCATGGCTTTGAGCGTGTGGACCGGGATCTGAATGTGGCGGAATTCGCCAAGGGAATGCAGGTGGGAATGCTGGGTGGGTTGTTGACTACAAAGGATGCCAGCGTGGCGGCGAAGTTGCGGGAAAGTGGGAAGTTGGGTCGCGAGGTACCGCTCGATGAGGTGAGGCGGTTTGCGCCTGGCGCAGATGTTGTCGCGGCTTTTGAGCCGAAGCGGAATGAGGGCTTTGCGGTGAAGCCTGGCAAGGAATTGTATGTACCGCCGTATGAGAAAGGCAACCACGGCTGGTGGCCGGGGCTTGCGGATTACCGGGCGGCGATGGTGATGTCTGGTAAGGGTGTGAAGCGTGGGCAGACGCCGGCAGTGCCGATGGAATCTGTAGCCGCGCGGTGGGCGGAGATTCTTGGAGTGAAGCTCGAACGCTAAACTAGAGGGGATGCGAACCCCCTTGATGGCCGCGAACTGGAAGATGTTCAAAACACCGGCCGAGACGACTGCTTTTTTCAATGACTTCCTGCCGCTGGTGAAGGACGCGACCGACGTCGAGATTGTGATCTGTGCGCCGTTTGTCGACCTGCCAACGGCGATTGCTGCCACGGCCGGATCGAACGTTACGGTTGGCGGCCAGAATCTTTACTGGGCCAAGGAAGGGGCCTTTACGGGCGAAATCTCAGGGCCAATGCTGAAGGCGATTGGTTGCACCTGGGTGATCGTGGGTCACTCGGAGCGTCGCCAGTATTTCGGTGAGACCGATGAGACGGTGCTGCGGCGCACGAAGGCTGCCATTGAGGCAGGCCTCAAGGTGATTGTTTGTGTGGGTGAAGTTTTGGCTGAGCGTGAAGCGGGCCAGACTGAAGCTGTGCTTGCGAAGCAGTTTGAGGGCGGAATCGCGGGGCTGACGGCGGAAGAGTTTTCACAAATCGTGATTGCTTATGAGCCGGTGTGGGCGATTGGAACGGGCAAGACGGCGACGCCTGAGATGGCGGCTGAAGCGCACAAGGCGATTCGGGCACTGGCTGCTACGAAGTTTGACGCAGCTAGCGTGCGGATTCTTTATGGTGGTTCGGTGAAGCCGGATAACGTTGCTTCGCTGATGGCGCAAGAAGATATCGATGGCGCGCTGGTGGGCGGGGCGAGTCTCGACCCGGTGAGCTTCTCGAAGGTAGTGAAGTTTTAATTAGTTAGCCAAAACGACCGGCGATGTAGTCGGCGGTTCGGGAGTCTGAAGGGTTCACGAAGAGTGATTCGGTGGGCCCTTGCTCGACTAGTTCTCCGTTCAGCATGAAAGCGCAGGTCTGGCTGACGCGGCGGGCTTGGGCCATGTTGTGGGTGACGATAAGGGTTGTGTAGGTGCCGGCCCAAGTCTTGATCAATTGCTCGATGCCCTCGGTGCCTGCGATGTCGAGAGCGGCGCAGGGTTCATCCATGAGAATGATTTCCGGTTGCAAGGGCAGGAGGCGCGCGATGCAGAGCTTTTGCTGCTGTTCCAGTTGCAGGGATAGAGCGGGGTCGTGCAAGCGATCTTTAATGTCGTCCCAGAGTCTCACTTCGGTAAGCGCTTTTTCGACAGCCAAGTCGAGTGCCGGTCTTCGAAGCTGGCCGGTGGGCGTATGGAGACGCAGCCCGAAAATTACGTTTTCGTAGATCGAAATCGGCAGTGGGTTAGGACGCTGGAAGACCATGCCGACTACCTTGCGCAATTCGAGGAGCGAGATATTGGGGTCGTAAATATTGGAATCGAGAACACGAATTGAACCCTCGGTGCGCACACCGGCAATCCGCTCGTTGATTCGATTGCAGCAGCGCAACAGTGTGGACTTGCCGCAGCCGGAGGGGCCAATCAGGGCCGTAACTTCGCCTTGCTTGACCTCGAGGTTTACATCGCGCAGTGCCTGGAATTTTCCATACCAGAGATTGAGCGAATAGGTTTCGATTGCGTTCATCCGAAATTTCCGTTGATGTAGTCGGCCGTGCGGGGGTCTTGCACCACACCTGAGAAGATTTTGTCTGTAGGGCCGAGTTCTACGATTTCACCGTTGAGCAGGAACATGGTGCGATCGCCGAGGCGGCGGGCCTGCTGGGTGAGGTTGGTGACGAGGATGATTGAAAGCTCGGGACGGAGTTCGCGGAGGACTTCTTCGATACGCATGGTGGTGACGGGATCGATGGCGATGGAGAATTCATCGAGACAGAGGATCTCCGGATTGTGGGAGAGGGCGCGGGCCAGGGTGAGCCGCTGCTGTTGGCCGCCGGAGAGCTGAGTGCCAGGCAGAGAGAGCCGATCCTTGACTTCATCCCAAAGGACGGCACGACGGAGACAACGCTCGACGGTTTCAGCAATTTCGGTGCGACTGGAAACACCTGCGCAACGGGGAGCGAAAGCTACGTTCTCAAAGATGGATAGAGGGAGACCGACGGGGAGAGGGCTCACCATACCAATGCGGCGGCGAAGGACGTCGAGATCTGTCTTGCCGCTTACGACAGTGCCATCCAACAGCACACGGCCGGACATGGAAGCTTGCGGGATGAAGTCGATCGTGCGGTTCAGACAGCGCAGGAGAGAGGATTTGCCCGACTGGGCAGGGCCGATGATCGCGAGGATCTCGTTTGCGCGGACATCGAAACTCAGGTCATTGAGGACGCGATGGCCTGAGTAAGACAGCGAGAGATTGTGAACCTCAAGCCGATTGCTCATCTTACCCTCGAGCGAAGCAGCATGCGAATGGCGATCGCGACGGAATTGACTGAGAAAACCAGCAAGAGAAGCAGCACCGCCGTGGCATTGGGAATGGATTCGTCGACACCGGGAGTTTGGGTAGAAAGGGTGTAGAGATGCATAGAGAGCGCCATGCATTGTTCGTCGAGGGCGTAGGGGAAGAGAGTGCCGGGTTTAATTGCCTTGTAGAAGACGGCACCGGTGAACATGATGGGAGCAGTTTCTCCAGCGGCGCGACTGACCTGGAGGATGATTCCGGTGAGGATGCCGCTGATGGAATTGGGAAGAACAATGCGGCGAATGGTTTGCCAGCGGCTGGCCCCGAGATTCCAACTGGCTTCCCGATAGGAATGGGGAACGCTGAGCAAGGCCTGACGGGTGCTGGCGATGATGACAGGCATGGTCATGATGGCGAGGGTGAGCGAGGCGGATAGTACGGAGAAGCCAATCCTGGCCCCGTAGACGAAGGCACCGAGGCCAAAGAGGGCGTGAACGATACTGGGGACCCCGGCTAGATTGAGCACAGCCAAGTTGATGGCTTTGTTGAACCAGTTCTCACGCGCGTATTCGGTGAGATAAACGGCGGCAAGGATGCCAAGTGGCGCGGCAACGGCTAGCGAGATCGTGACCAGATACAGGGTTCCGACGAATGCGGGCCAAACTCCGCCTTCCCGCATTCCGAGAGTAGGCGAGGAGAGGAGAAAGTCGAGACTGAGGGCTGGGGCTGCGCGCCAGAAGAGATAGGCCACGATGGCCAGAAGCGGGATGAGTATGGAGACCAGTATCAGAGCCAGGACGCTGTGTGCGATTCTCTCCTGCCGGATCTTGGCAGCGACCTGAGGAGTTACCAGGAAGCGGCTCACTGGTGGCGCTCCTTGCGGATGAAGTATCCGGCAGCGAGGTTGATGGAGAAGGTAATCAGAAACAAGAGGACCCCAATCAGAAAGAGGACTTGATAGTGGGTGGATTGCGCGGGGGCCTCACCGAGTTCTGCGGCAATATTGGCAGTGAGCGTGCGGACGGGATCGAGAATGGAATGAGGGATGTTGATGGCGTGGCCGGTAGCCATCAGGACGGCCATGGTCTCGCCGATGGAGCGTCCAAAGCCGAGCAGGACAGCGCCGATCAAGCCGTTGCGGGCTGCGGGCAAGAGAACAGCCCAAACGGTTTGCCAGCGGGTGGCACCCATGGCCAGAGCGGCTTCACGGTAAGAGTCTGGAACGGCCTTAAACGCGTCCTCAGATAGCGAGACGATGACGGGAATGCTCATCAGGGCGAGGAGGATGGCGCCATTGAGGAGGTTCACTCCGACGTCGGCATTGGTGTAGCGAACGATCAAGCGGCTGATGATGGTAAGGCCGGCGAAACCCCAAACCACGCTGGGGATGGCGGCGAGTAATTCGACCAGGACTTTGAGGATTTCGCGGAGGCGTGGGGAGCAGAATTCCGAGATGTAGATGGCGGCACCAACGCCTAGAGGCACCGCGATGAGCATGGACAGGAGAGTGATGCCGAGCGTACCGGCGATCATCGCGAGCACGCCATAGCGCTTTTGATGAAGAGAAGTAGGCTGCCACTCGATGCTGAAGAGGAATTCCGTCCAATGGAAAGAGGGTTCCGACCAGAGCGGAGCGGCTTCGCGGCAGACAAAGAAAAAAATCCCGAGGACGAAAATTACTGCGCTAAAGCCGCAGACGCGGATCACCGACTCGATCAGTGCTTCACTTAGTTTGTGCCAGCGCCGTTGCATAGAGACTTTGCAATTTTCCCTTCACAGCCTAAGGGCACATAGCCGGTTGCGGCAACGATTTCCTGTCCATCGGGAGAGCGGATCCAATCCAGGTAGTTGCGAACAGCTGCGTTTGGTTCGCCCAAAGTATAAATCAGGAGGCTACGCGAAATTGGGTAGCTTCGCGAAATTACGTTAGCCACAGAGGGGGCAATGGCGGGCTTGCCCTTTGCCATGCTGATCTGGAGCATCTTCACCTGAGAAGTGGCGAAGCCCATGCCGCTGTAACCGATGGCACCGGGAGTGGAGGCAATCAACTCGACAACTTCTTTGGAGCCGTTCATGTCGAGGGAGCCGAGTTGAAAATCCTGCGTTTGGAGGACGTGCTCGCGAAAAAATTCGTAAGTGCCAGAGCTGGATTGGCGGTTGACGCGGATGATTTTGTCGCGGCCGGTGGGGATGCGGATCCCAAGTTGAGACCACGTTGTGGTGCCGCCTCCGGCGCGGAAAATCTCGGAAAGTTCGCTGACGGTGATCGAGTCTATGGGGTTGCCGGGGTGGACAAAAACGGCAAGAGCGTCGTGGCCGACAACAAATTCCTGCGGAGGCTTGCCTGAGTTGTGCAAGGCACTGGCGGATTCCTCAGGATGGATGTTGCGGCTGCTGTTGGCGATGTCGATGGCACCGTTGACTAGGGCCGCGATGCCTTGGCCGGAGCCGCCGCCGGAGACCTCGACATTGATAGTGGGGTGTGCGCTCGCGTAAGCCTCAGCCCAGGCCTGAGCGAGGATGAGCATTGTGTCAGAACCGCGAACCCGCACCGTTTCGGTCTTATTCTTGCGATTGCGGAAGCAGCCGGGAAGAAGAGCCAACAAAAGCACGCAAACCACAAATGGTGAGCGTTTCGGGTTCATACCAAGAGTCTAAGACCCGGTTAATGACAATTTAATGAATACGGGGCGGGAGCCCGCTGGCATTAAGGCTTTTTGGGTGCAGGCATTTCACGGCCACCCTGCTTGAGGATGAGGCCGGAGACTTTGCCGTTTTCACGGGTGAAGACAATGGTGGCTGGCATGACTTTGGGGAAGAAGGTGTCTTTGGCTTCTGCGAAGATAGGCATCTTGCCTTGGCCGGTAGCCTGGGTGATGAGCTGGTTGCCTTGCCGAGTGATGACTAATGCGAAGTCTGGGGAGAGTTGGTAGGTGCCGGGATAATCCTCAATGGTGGCGCTATCCAGTTGAATTTCCGTACGCTCCTTGGGGACTTCTATTGGGCGACCGTAGGCGATGTCGGTGAGGCCACGGCGGACGTCGCCAGTCTTGCCGTCTTCGAAGTTGGAAAGGACAACGATCAAAACTCCGTCTTCCGGGACGCGCAGGATAAAGGTAGAGAAGCCATCAATGCCGCCGCCGTGGCTTTGTTCGGTCTTGCCGTTCTGCTTGGCGATGCCCCAGCCGTAGGCGTAGTTGTCTTTCTCTGGGGTCCACATTTTGGTGCGGCTGGATTCGGTTAGGATCTTGCCTGAGGCGAGGGCGCGGTCCCATTTATAGAGGTCGCCAGTGGTTGAGATGAGGGCTCCTGCGACGCTGGGGATGCGCATGTCGATGTAGCTTGCGTTTGTGGGCGCACCGCCGTTTGCGCGGTAGCCGCTGGCGCGCTTGGGGAGAAGCACCAAGTTGTTGTCGGCGCGAGTATTGGTCATGCCGGCGGGGACGAAGATCTGCTCATCGAGGAAGACTTCCCAGGGCTTGCCGGAAGCTTTCTCGATGATCTGGCCGAGCAGGATGTAGCCGGTGTTGGAGTACTGGAATTTTGTGCCAGGGTCGAAGTCCATTTTGAGATCGCGCACGGCTTTGTATTGCTCGTCGTATTTTGACGGCAGCAGCTTGAGTTGCCCGTAGTCTTTAAGGGCGGTGAAGTTGGGGATGCCGGAGGTGTGAGTGAGAAGGTGATGGATGATGATGGGCTTCCAATTTTCGGGACAGTCAGGCAAGTAGTCGCAGGCCTTGTCGGTGGTTTTAAGTTTGCCCATCTCTTCCAGCTTGAGGATGGCTGCCGCGCCAAATTGTTTGGTGACGCTGCCAAGACGGAATTTGGTGTCTGTTGTGTTTGGGATGGACCATTCGTAGTTGGCCATGCCGTAGGCCTTGTCGAAAACGACTTTGCCTTCTTTGGCAATCAGGACCGTGCCTGAAAACTTGTTCTGTTTGACGAAGGCAGAGACGAATTCATCGGCCTTGGCGGTAATGTCTTGCGCGAAGGTGACAGCAGCGAGGCCGAAGATCAGAAACGTCTTATGAATACCCATATGCTCCAAACTATTCCAAGGGCTGAGAATGCCCAAAAGATGATACGAGACCAAGGCTCTGGTATGTTCCGCGAAAAACGCGTGGCGAAAAGACTCACAGCGAGGGCGGCGATCAGGTTGCCTGCTCCAAAGGCGACCGCTCCAGGGCCGGTGGGCCGCGCAAGAATGGCGAGAGCAGCTCCTTCAATGGCACCGATTGCAGCGGCGACGATCCACTTGCCGCCGGCCTTGGGAAAGAAAAGATGCTCGAGGGCGATGTAGGAGAGCGAAATGGCAGTTGCGAGTTCAAAGAAACCAGGGGTGGCATAGAACTTGTCTGGGAGCACGATGAGGAAGGCTGCGGTTGCTCCGGCGATAAAGGGAAGTGGGAGGAAGAGAATGAGGAGGAGGGCGATGAGGATGGGCTGATAGAGGAGTTGCGTGAAGCCCATGCGGGCGGCTCGCCACCAGACTTCGGCGCGGGCGAGTTCGTGGAAGTCGATCTGCTCCTGTTCGAAGGTACGGTCGAAGACGGCCTGACGGGTGACTGCGCCACGGGTGAGCTTCATGATGTGCACGTGGTTGGGGACGGTGATGCGGGCGAGGGTGACCTGGGCTTCGAGTTTTTCCGAGGGGGTTTGCGGAAAGGTATAGGTGAGTTCGCAGAAGAGTTCGTTCTCGACCGGCTTGCAACTAGAGGCCTTGAGTTCGGAGCCCGTGAAGCGGAATGCAGCAGCGAGGCCTGTCTGAGGGAGGTGCTCTACTTCATAGCGTGGTAAACGAATGTTGAGGGTGAGGATGGTTGCTTCTAGTTTTCCTTCGCTGGTGCTGACGCTGATGGAGTGAGCTTGAGCTAGAGAGGCGAGGAAGATGAGGCTGAGTGCCATGCCGCGTTTGGAAAGGTGACGGTAGACAATTCTGAGAGCGGCCATGAGGGGGATCGAGAGGAACATGCCGCGGATGCCGCCGAGCATTTCTCCTGCGATTACTCCTGTGAGGATGAGAAAGGCTGGGAGTTCAATGCCCTTCTGCATGACGTAGGGAGTGATGACATAGTCCTGAAAAATGCGAAAGATCAGATAGAAGACGAGCATCCAGAGCAGATGTGGGTAGCCGACAAAGCCGGCGACGATGAGGCTGAGCAGTGCGGCGCTGATCCAGCCAAGGACGGGAATGATTTCAAGGACAGCAGCAAGAGTGGCGAGCAGTATGGCGTAAGGAACATAGGCCATTTGATAGAAGATCGCGTAGCCCAAAAAGACGGAAAAGCTTTGGAGGAAGAGGGCGCGAATGTAGTTGCTAAGGAGGTTGCGGAGGTCGTCGAGGAGGCCGGTGAGCCAGATATGTTCACCCGAGCGAGACGCGATTTCGACGAGCAAGTGACGGAAGGAAGGGCCTTCCAGCAGAAAGAAGAGGGCGAAGATTGGGGCAAGGAGGAGGAAGCCTGCACTGCCGAGACTGCCAAGGAAGCCACTGGCGACGGAGCGGGCGAAGTCGAGGCTGTAATGCGTCAGTTCGTCACGAAATGGTTCGAGTTGTGAAGGGAGCGGAAAGGAAGTGGCGTGTGAGGGGTCCTGATCGAGGCTGGGGAGTTGTTGAATCAGGTCCCCTGCCTGCGTGGTGACCATTTGCCCGAGGACGAAGCTGGCGAAGAGGGTGGCGAGCAGGACGAAGAGGAAGGTTACGAAGATCGACGTGCGACGCGAGATGTTGCTTGGGGTGTGACGGTAGATCAGGCTGATGAGTGGCTCGACGGTGTAGGCGAAGAAGATAGCGAGGACAAGGAGAAAGAATAGATCGCGGAGGCCATAGAGCAGCCAGAGGGCTGCGGCAAAGGCAAGGATCGTCGCGAGGACTTGTGCCGTTTTGCGGTCGAAAATTGCCATGGGTCTTCTCATCTTATAGTTAGATCAGCTTTATGCCGAATCGAACACGTCAATTGCTTGAGGAATTACGCGAACTGGAAGGCAGACTCCTGATGGGTGGGGGTGAGGAGAAGATCGCGAGGCAGCACAAACAGGGGAAGCTGACGGCCAGAGAGCGAGTTGGGTTGCTGCTCGATGTGGGGGCTCCGAGGTTTGAGACAGGGCTGCTGGTTGGATATGACCGCTATGACGGGGCAGCGCCGGGGGCCGGTGTGGTTTGCGTGGTGGGACGGATTGAAGGGCGTTGCGCGGTGGTGGTGGCCAATGATGCCACGGTGAAGGCGGGTGCGTGGTGGCCGGAGACGATCGCGAAGATCTTGCGGGCGCAAGAGATTGCGATGCGGGAGAAGATCCCGATTGTGTACCTGGTGGATAGCGCGGGTGTGAATCTGCCACTGCAGGATTCGATCTTTCCGGGGCAGTATGGGGCGGCGCGGATCTTTCACTACTGTTCGCAGATGCGGCGCAATTTGAAGATTCCGCAGTTTGCGGCAGTGATGGGGATGTGTATCGCGGGTGGGGCTTATCTGCCTGCTTTAAGCGACCTGATTGTGATGGTTGAGGGGACGAGCTTTATGGGCCTGGGCGGGCCGAATCTGGTTAAGGGTGCGACGGGAGAGACTTCCGGGGCGGAAGCGTTGGGCGGGGCCGCGATGCATACGAGCATTAGTGGCGTGGCGCATTTGAAGGCCGCCGACGACCGCGAGTGCATCGAGATTTTGAGGGGACGGTTTCGAGAGTTGCCCGTTGGGGTGGAATCGCGAGTGGTTGCCTCGCAGGGTGACCTCTATGATGTATTGCCGGATGATCACCGGCAACCTTACGACACTTCTGAGATCTTGAAGGGGATTCTGGATGAGGGGTCGATCGAGGAACACCAACCGGACTATGGGCCAGAGTTGATTTGTGCCCGCGCCCGGTTGGGGGGCAGGCCGATTGCAGTGATCGCGAATCGCCGTGGATTTTTGAAGACCGCACTGGGGCCTCGGATTGGCGGGATCATCTATACGGAGTCGGCCCGGAAGGCTGCTTATTTTGTGGATGTAGCAGAGAGGCATCGCTTGCCGCTGCTCTATCTGCAGGATGTGTCGGGCTTCATGGTCGGCAAACAAGCGGAGGAGAGCGGCATTATTCGGGCGGGTGCAGAGATGGTGGAGACGATGTCCTGCGCCACTGTACCGAAGATCGTGCTGACGCTGAATCACAGCTCCGGGGCTGGCTACTATGCGATGGCGGGGCAGGGTTTTGATCCTGATTTTGCTCTGGCCTGGCCTACGGCGCGGATTGGGGTGATGGAAGGGGATTCGGCTGTGGTGGCGATCCATGGAGCGAATCCCGGGCCGGAGTTGGCCGAGAAGATTTCGCAGACTCGGGCGGACTATGACCGGTGGCTGGATGCGCGTTATGCGGCGGCACGCGGGCATGTAGATGCGATTGTGGATCCGGCGAAGACTCGCGAGACGCTGTCGTTTCTGTTTGAGGTGTGTACGCGATGATTCGAATTGGTTGTGGGCAAGGATTTTGGGGTGATTCGTCTGAGGCCCCGGTGCGGCTGGTGGAGG
>Ga0209591_10007480_pt1 | contig 12011 bp, 14 predicted proteins | sample MAT01_FD_187207 | JGI IMG/M metagenome (GOLD analysis project Ga0209591, IMG submission 187207) | Freshwater microbial communities from Lake Fryxell liftoff mats and glacier meltwater in Antarctica - MAT-01 (SPAdes) (version 2) | ecosystem: Environmental > Aquatic > Freshwater > Ice > Liftoff...
AATATTATGCTGGGCAGCGAAAGTGTAAAAGGTGGCTTGTTAGATACGCAAGCGGTGGCGCAGCGGATCAGTGAACTCTCTCATCGTTATAGCCTAGACGTAGATCCTTACGCAATCATTGAGGATCTGCCCGTGGGCGTACGCCAGCGCGTCGAAATTGTCAAAGCGCTTTACCGCAACGCCGATATTTTGATCCTTGACGAACCAACCGCGGTGTTGACCCCGCAAGAGATTGAAGGGCTATTTGAGGTAATGGGCTTACTGAAAAACCAGGGCAAGTCGATTATCTTTATTACACATAAGCTCAAAGAGGTGCTGCGTGTGGCCGATCGCATCACCGTCTTGCGCCAGGGCAAAGTGGCCGGCGAAGCCGACCCCAAAACGGCCACGCAAGGTATGCTAGCGGCGATGATGGTGGGGCGCGAAGTTATTTTAACCGTACAGAAAGAAGTAGCGCACCCGGACGGCGTGGTCTTGGCCTTACAAAACGTGGCGGCCAGAAATGATTTGGGCCAACCAGCGCTGCGCGGCATTACTTTCGATGTGTGTGGCGGTGAAATTGCCGGCGTGGCTGGGGTGCAAGGCAATGGCCAAACCGAACTGGTGGAGGTGATCACAGGTTTGCGGCATGTGGATAGCGGGCGCATTGTGATCAACGAGCACGACCTGACCAACGCGCCCCCGCGCCGAATCACCGAGGAAGGCGAGATCTGTCATATCCCAGAAGATCGCCATACCTATGGCATGGTCGATGCGTACAGCGTAGCGGATAATATTGTTTTGAACACCTATTACCAGGCCCCTTTTGCCAAGGGGCTGACGATCAACGAAGCCGCGATCCATGCCCACGCCGAAGCGCTGGTCGAAAAATTTGATGTACGCACGCCGGACGTGGAGACCCACGGTGGCAGTCTATCCGGCGGCAACCAACAAAAGATGGTCGTGGCGCGCGAATTTAGCCGCCCGATCAAATTGCTGATTGCGGCCCAGCCCACGCGTGGCATTGATGTCGGCTCGATTGAGTTTATTCATAACCAAATTGTTGCCAAGCGCGATGCGGGTGTCGCCGTGTTGCTGGTCAGCTCCGAGCTCGACGAGATCATGGCGCTGGCCGACCGCATTGTCGTGATGTACAAAGGCGAAATTATCGATATTGTGCCACGCGCCCAGGCCACCCGCGAGGGCCTCGGTTTGCTGATGGCGGGTGTACGGGAAAGAGTAGGGGAGTAAGGGAGTAGGGGTGTGAGGGAGAGCAAGTTTGCTTCTTCTCCCCTACCCCCTTACCCCCCTACTCCCTTACCCCTTACTCCCCACCCCTTTTGTTGGCTAGAGAAATAGACTATGAACCCCTTCGATCCCATTCTTGATCAACCCCAGAGTATCGACTATACCGAATTAGACCCAACGGCCACATATGAATTGGCCAATCAAGATGTGCGGTTTAACGTCGATAAGAACACAGATCTGCTCAATCTCGAGTGGCCGTGGACCGACGAGTGTTATGCACGCAGCATCCGTTTGCGCATCACCGACCCGCGTGACGAAACGTTAGTGCCCATGGTGACCCGCTATTACCCTGGCTACCAGGAAGTCATCCTGGGCAGCGAGGGCATGATCGTGAGCAAACGGCTCACGGTGCCGTTCAAAAGCCACTTTGACCGCGCCGTGATCTGGCTGTTGGAATGCCAGGTAGAGGGCGACCGCCTGTTGCGACTGGAGATTGACATCGATTGGGGCGAGCCGTTGACACAACGGATTGTCGATGGCCTCTTGGTCGCGCAACGCAATCCGGGTGAAGCGCGTGGCATCTATGCGCAAAGCAACGCCGAGCGCACCTGCATCTTTGGCAATCCTTACGGGCGCCCGGATGTGATTGAGATTGAAGCTGGCGACCGCGCCCGCCTGGTCTACCATGTGCTGGTCAATGGCATGGTGGAGGTGCCGCTGCTGTTGACGATCAGCGATGTAGGCGAACAAGTGGCCTGGAACGGTTTTCTGGCCTTGCGCGACACGGAGCGCGCCTACCAGTTGACGGTCAAGGCGTGGGAAGCATTGGTCAGAAGTGGCCGGCTCTGGACGCCGGATGCGCAACTCAATCGCGCCGTCCAGGCCGGCAAATTAGCAACTATTTACAACGTCCAGCGTTTGCGTGGCGGCATCGCCCCCAGCGATCGCAGGCTCGAACACCTACCCGTGCTAGTCGAAAGTCTGGATGTAGCGGATCGAACCGAAAGTCGCAATCTGTTGGCGCATGCCCGCCGCCTGGCAGAACTGAGTGGCGGCCGCTTACCCGTCTTGTTTCCGCTGCGCCCCAAAGAGCCGTTAATCGATCCAGAAGTGGCCTTGCTCCAGACGAATAGCGCCTATATCCAGAGTCTGTATCAGCATCTTCAGCATCACTTTGATGGGGAACTGCTCGCTGCCCATTATCCTGCCCTACAAGCCTGCACCGAAGCATTGATCCGGCAACGCATTTTCATGGAAGAGAATGGGGTCGAGTTGACGCAGATCGGTGCTACATTGCGCCGCGCCCTGGCCTTGGCCGTTCAGCAAGCCAACGATGCCGATGTTGTGCGCTGGGAAAGTGAAGCCGCAGAAGCCGAGCGGGTAGCGGTAGAGAGTAAGTCGGCATTAACCAGCACAGACGCCTGGACATTGACCGATTGGCGGCCCGTTAGCACCTGGCAAACGCCCGCCACCCAACCTTGGCATTTTACGGATCCATGGGCTGGCATCGCGCTGGCGGGACAAGCCGTCTGGCGGGGCTGTGGACTGCGCCAACAAGGCGGCGAACTGCATGTGGTGCCAACGTGGCCGGATGAATGGAGATGGTGGGCGCTGCTGGATTTATCGATCGAGGATAAACCGCTCAGTTTGCTGTGGGATGGCGTCACCTTGCATGCCACACGCCCAGTGCATAGTCAGCTTCCAATTCAAGTCCACCAACGCATCCGTGCGATCAAGGCCGATGAACACGACTTCGATCTGGAATTTGAGCTACGGTCGGAAGTAGAAGGTGTGGTAGAACGACAAATTTTCAAACCCCAGTTTACTAGCCCTGCTGTAGACCCCTTGCGGGAAGGATAAATTCGTAGCCATAGTTGTCCGAATTATCCTTCCCGCAAGGGGAGCGAACGCAATTGGTGTGAGGTATATAGAGCTTTATGAACAGAACGGCATTTGTCTACGACCCTTTTAATTTACGGCATACTTTGGAGGGCCACCCAGAAAATTACCGGCGGCTGGAACAAACCTGGGCGCTGCTAGCCAAGGATGGCATCCTCAACCACCTGATCGAAGTGCCCAGCAGTCCTGCGCCATTGGAAGCGATTTTGCGCGTCCATACGGCGCGCTACGTCGAACGCTTGCAGGCATTGTCAATACGGGGTGGCGGCCATGTAGATGGCGACACCTATGTCAACCCAGATAGCTACCACGCCGCGCTGTTGGCCGCCGGTGGCCTGCTCAACGTAACGGATATGGTGCTCGAGGGCCAGGCCGACAACGGCTTTGCCCTCATCCGTCCGCCCGGCCACCATGCGCTTGCCTCGACCGGGATGGGCTTTTGCCTCTTTGCCAATGTAGCGATTGCCGCGCGTTGGGCGCAAAAACAACATGGCGTTCGCCGGATCCTAATTGTCGATTTCGATGTCCACCACGGCAACGGCACCCAGGATATTTTTTACGACGATCCAAATATCCTCTTTTTTAGCACGCACCAATATCCCTACTATCCCGGCACTGGCGCAGCGGATGAAGTTGGGATGGAATTGGGGCATGGCGATACGATCAATGTGCCCTTTCCCGCCTTTGTCGGTGACACCGGTTATCTGGATGCGTTCCATCGCATTTTAGCGCCGGTGGCGCGCGCCTTCCGCCCCGAAGTCATTTTCCTCTCCGCTGGCTACGATGCGCATTGGATGGACCCATTGGCAAGCATGAACTTGAGCGTGACCGGTTACGCGGCGCTGGTAACCGAGTTGATGGCGCTGGCCGCTGAACTGTGCAGCGGCCAGCTGATCTGTGCCCTGGAAGGCGGTTATCATCTGGAAGTGTTGGCGCATAGCGTGTTGAGCACATTACGCGTGCTGACCGGCAGCGACAAAGGCGTCAGCGATCCGTTTGGCCTGGCGCCGACCGGCGAGCGCAACATCAGCACCCTGATCGACCGGCTGCAAAAATTGCATGGGATCAAAGATGCGCCCTTTTATTCTATCTGATTTAGAACGTAAGTCGGCTGAGCTTGTCGAAGCCGGCTTCGACAAGCTCAGCCGACTTACGCGACCCTTGCTTACGCACGGTATTGGCTACCTAGTCCTATTTGGTCTACCCCTTCTGCCTGATCTTATCACAGTTCTTATCATAGAAGGCTGATGATTGATTAACACATTTTCGGCTGATGAGCGCATTTATTTGACATTTTACCCGAGATTAACGATACTTTGCGCTTGTGCCATTGTTCACAAGCGTAAATAGAGCTGATCCACCGATGGTCAAATGCCGCCATTAATTCAATGAGCAATCCGATGAACGCCCCCTTGAGCGACGCTACGCTTGATCATATCATACTCGGCGATGCCCTGATCGATACGGTGCTAGCGGATTGGAATGCAGCAATGGAGCGTGCATTGCAAGAAGAAAATCCGCTGCGCGTCGTGGCGCTGGCCCAGCTTGTTTTGCGCAAATTGCCAAAGCACTTGGCTACCTATCAACGTTTGCTGCGCGCGACATGGATGCTCAAACATTGGGCCGAAGGCGAAGATTGGGCGCAGCGTCTGCTGCGCGCCGACCCTGGCAATGCGCTGGCGTGGCGGGCATTAGCCATGGCAGCCGAACAGCGCGATCAGCGTGCCCAGGCCCATGCCATTTGGCAACGCGCCTTCGAGGCCGATCCATATGACCCTGAGATTCGCGCCGGGTTGAGTCGCACGAGTCTAGGGCCAGGCGACAACAGCCAAGCCGTATTGGCGCTCAATCCTGCTTGCCTGGCAACGCTTTATTTGCGCGGCTTTCGCTGGGAACATGCTACCAGGCTCTATCGCACGCTGATCCAAGCGGATCCACGGCGGATCGATTTCCAGGTTGGGCTCTTGGCTGCCTTATGGCAGCAACGGGCCACAGAGGAGGCGTACCGCATCGCCCGCCATCTTGTCCACGCCCATCCGCATGTGCTGATTGCGTGGGTGGCGCTGGATGCCACAGGCGACGCCGATGACAAGGCGTTGGCCCGCAGCCCAATCGCCACTATGGACCCGGATGGCGATTTCGTCAGTGAATGGTTTGGTCTGCACTACGCTGCCCAACCAACCGTGCTGGCGATGAGTGGCAGGGAAGTAGAGTTATTACAGGGAGCAGGAATCCGGGAAACGGGATTGGGGAAACGGAATTAAGTCCGATCCTACCGAATCCCGTTTCCCCAATCCTGTTTCTCTATCCAATAAATATTCAAAACAGGAGAAAAAAATTCATGGAACGTACATTTATCATTTTAAAACCAGACGCCGTACAACGTGGGCTGGTGGGCGAGATCATTGCGCGCTTTGAGCGCCGTGGCCTGAAGTTGGTGGCGATGAAAATGCTGCAAGTGAGTGAAGAACTGGCGCGTCAACATTATGCCGTCCACGAGCAACGGCCCTTTTTCAAGAGTTTGATTGGCTACATTACCAGCGCACCTGTCGTGGCTCTGGTGTTGGAAGGCACGAATGCGATTGTCGCCGTGCGCAACACCGTCGGCGCCACCAAACCCGCCGAGGCCGCGCCCGGCACGATCCGCGCCGACTTTGGCCTGGAAATTGGACGCAATCTCGTCCACGCCAGTGATGGTCCCGAAACCGCCGTCAGCGAAATTGCGCTCTGGTTTGGCGCCGACCTGGTCGACTGGCAACGGGCCAACGACCCCTGGATTTTTGAATAAGGCGACTGCAAAATGTAATTTATCCACGAAGTTACACGAATAAAAAACTAACTTTGTGTTTCTTCGTGGATAAATATTTTTTGCAGTCCTTACAGACGGTACAAAAGCGATATTTTTGTGTTTGGATTGGCAATCGTGTAATCCGCTGTGGGTTTGTGGTGGTCGTTGGGGAAACGGTAGCGATCCATAATTAGTCGTTATGCCTCTGAGGTAGTGATTACGAGGAACTATTGTTCAAGCTCCTGACTGCATTGTTGGATGGATTTTGAAGTATCAAAATAATGATCTCTATGAGGTGATAAAGAAGATTAGTGAACGAAGGCCAATATACTCAAGATTATATGCTAAGTCGGTCACCTGGGATGTGATAGCTGCTCTTATCTTCACACACTTGAAAACAGGCGATGACAAAAAAGATTCGCGTATCCGCAATTCGTTCGCTCGCTTGTGGGCGCGCTTTGCGAGAGACTATCTTAATGTGAATCATGGATTTGAATATAACAGCATAAAACATGGCCTGAGAGTTAAAATGGGCGGTTCTTATTTGGCGCTAGGGGTGCAAGATACCCCTGGTGTACCCGCACCACCTGAGAGAATGCGAATAGTAGGACAAAGTGAGTTTGGCTCTTCCTTCTTTATTCCTAACAAATTGCATGATAGTCGTAATTTTTCAATCAGTCATCATGCCTTGAATTGGAATCCGCAAAACTTCATCTATGGCTTGCACCTCATTTCTTTTTCTATTACCAATGTGCTTGGCTTTCTCAAAATCTTTTATGGCGTACCAGCAAATGAAGTTCAATTCTCTTGGCCTAGCGATGATTCAATTTATCAGGAGCCTTGGAAACGTAACACGGGTATGACTTTTAATTGGAATTCACCTATAACAGAAGAAGATATTACCCCGCTTTCAAAAGAAGATATTCTCTCTGTGTATAAAGAGGATGCGGAAGAAGACAAGAATAATAGCTAGAATAACTATACTGCCCCCCAATGTCAAGACCAGCAAGAGACAAAAACAAGGTGGATAAAAAGAAAGACTATGATAGACTGAATGACACTTGGATGGAGGATAAAGCGCTGCTGGAGAGCAACTTGAGCGCCATGCAAGTGCCTGGTGGGAGAGTCAGAGGAGCTAAACTTCTCTGACTTTTTTTGTCTTTCTCCCGTCCTGTTCGGATTGCCTCTCCTCCCATTGGGCTAAAAAGCGTTAAACTCAAAACTATCGAATGCCCCTCGAATAAACGACAGCCGGGGTTTGGTCGTCCAGGCTCTGATGTGGACGCTCGTGGTTATAGAGATGAAAATAACGAGCGAGTCCTTGGTGAAGAGCCGGAACCGTGTCATAGCGGTAAAGGTAAATGTCTTCATACTTGAGAGAACGCCAGAATCGCTCGATAAAGATATTATCCAAAGCCCGACCTCGACCATCCATACTGATTTGAACGCCTGCCTGCTCCAATACGGAAGTGAAGGAAAGGGCAGTAAATTGTACCCCCTGATCACTGTTGAAAATCTCTGGCTTGCCCAGCGTCAAGCAGTGCGATAGCGTCTCCACACAAAAAAGTGAGTCCAACGTGTTGGAAAGTTGCCAGCTTAGCACGTAACGACTAAACCAATCGATGACGGCCACCAAATACATAAAGCCATGCGGCATCGGGATATAGGTGATGTCTGTGCTCCAAACCTGATTCGGACAGCTAATGTTTACCCCGCGCAGCAGGTAAGGATAGATTTTATGCGCTGGATTGACAATCGTTGTGCGTGGTTTGGGGTAAAGTGCTTCAATTCCCATCACACCCATCAAGCGGGCGATCCGTTTCGGGTTCACCGGATACCCCGCATTCCGCAGACAAACCGTCATCCGCCGATAGCCGTAAAACGGTGTCCGCATGTATTGTTCATCCAGCAGACGCATCAATTGTAAATTCTCCGCCGTTTCGCTGGCGGCTTCATAATAATAGCTAGCCCGATTGAGCCCCACCAGTTCACATTGGCGGCGAATACTCAAAACTTCATGCGCCCCCTCAATGAGTTGCCGTTTCTCCTCAACTGCTTCGGGTAACTTTTTTTTTCGGGTACCCCCTGGGTGACTCCAGTTCCATCTTGGGCCCAGAGGGCACCCCGCCCAATTTGTTCATATAATTCCGCTCCCTCTGCCTCTTTCGATGCCTTCTCCCCTTTTCCATTGCGCTTGAACAAACTCGCTCCTTCTTCCACCAACTGCCGCTTCCATTGGCTGATTTGATTCGCACCCAGTGGGTACCCGACTGCTTGTTCACTCGCTAGCTGACTCAGCGTTTTATTCTCTTTCGCTGCTTCCAACGCTATCTTGAATTTGTATTCCGCACTGTGTTGCTTGCGCTTCTTTTCTGTCATTTGACCTCCAGTTTGATTGTGGTTCCCTACTCTACTTCCACCTTCTCTTTTGGTCTTGACATTGGGGACCACTATACTTGACAACTTCTTGTCAATGTACAGAGAGCCTTCTATCATTTCGCAATTCAATATTGGCTTTATAAAATCCATTCCGCCTTATAGTATTTGGATACTTGATGCAAATACTCCTCAGGCTGAGATATGGGTAGGTTTATGTCCGTTTCGTGATGATCCTGAACCAACAATGCAACTGTTGCCGCATAAGGATGATGAGTATTACACCTTCTTCCAAAGACAATTTGAACTTATGTGGGAGGTAAGTACACTTTGGGAGCCACACACCTCTAAAGACAATGTGAATTCGCTGTAAAAACATTTGGGTGTATACTATTGGTTATGACACTACCTGACTTCTCTGCAACTGGTGATTTGCCGCCCGGTGTCCACCGCGTGACAATGGCTGAGGTGATTCAACGTTTTGGGGCGAACAGTGGCAAACGAGCGCTGGTGACGCAGCGTTTGTTGCACATCTATGATTTGGCCAAGCGAACGGGATATCTGGGACAGTTTATTATCTTTGGCAGTTATGTTTCGACGAAAGCTGAGCCAAACGATGTTGACATAATCCTAGTGATGAAAGACACTTTCGTCCCACGCGAATGTCCGCGTGAATGTGCCGGCCTGTTTGATCACGCGATTGCACAAGCGCGCTATGGCGCCAGTATTTTCTGGGCGCGTCCCAGCGCTATGTTGTTAGAGCCACTAGAAGAGTTTATCGCGGCTTGGCAAGTCAAGCGTGATGGTTCGCTGCGCGGCATTCTTGAGGTGATTGAGGAAGAAGAGGAAAATCATGATCCAGAATGAGGAAGAATTGGGTGTAACGAAGGCGCGGATTGAACGCTTTCAAAAATGGCTATTAGACATGCGCCAACGTGTTGAACCCGAAGAGTTTTTGTTGATGTCAAGCGGTTATCGGTTGGAGATCGAACGGATGCAAGCCGAAGTACTAGAGTATTTGTTGTATCCGGCTATTGTAGCATCAATGCAAACAACAGCAAGCGCTAGACCTTTGACTGGGCAACAGGCTGCTGTTGGATAAATACAATCACTTTTAATCCGCCCTCTGTGCTACCGAAGCTACTGCCGAACATCACATCGAGCGGAGGCGGGGAACAGTAGGGCTTTTTTGTTTATTCTGCTTTCGTCGGCGCTGGCTGTGATTGCCCCGCCCCGCTCATGTCTGTGTTCGGGTGCGACATGAAGTCGTGTTGATAGCTGTTACACAGGAGAAATCCTGATGTAACCTTGTATTCTGCTACGAGTACCCCTTCGGCTACGCTCAGGGTACCGCCTACCCTGGCCCAGAGGGCACCCCCGTCGCTGGTAACGGCGAGGTGCGAAGCAGAGGGGACAATGTATCCTCGTCTTACAAGGACGGTCACGGAAGTGCGAGCAGACGTGGCGATGCCCAACAGCAGGGTGTCGGGGCCTAGGGTTGCACAGGCGAAAGCTAAGTTGCTCCTTGCTAGTATCGTGAAGATGACGATTAACTCGTCAGCGCGTTCTTTCACAAGGGCGTTTGCGCCCAGGGGGCACCCGGGTGAAAGCCGCCGGGTGCCCCTTGGGCGCGGTTCGGAGGGGAGGGGATGGCAGTAATGCCATCTCCTTACCCGACCAACCCGTTGCAAAAATAAAAGAGTCTTTGAATTACAAGTTTGGTTTCTCGTTTGGCTCAAAAAGAAAATTCGTTTTTGTGGATTAGTCATTTTTGACAAGAATACCCATTAATAAAAAAGGACCCGCAGGATTTTAAGCCTGAGAGTCCTTTTTCAATTATCCTATGAATGATTCGTTGACTAAATTAATGTTATTACTTTGTCCAACTCCAAAACGGTTTTTTGAGTCACAATTTCGCCACCTTCAATATACTTCTTATGACCCGCCACGATGCCATCTAAAAGTTGGGAGTTCATTCTTTTCATCATCGCGGTGTTCATCACGTCAAATAATGGATTCTTCATGGAATACTCCATCGTTGATGTCAACACAGCATGATCGCCTTTTTGACGAACCGCGAAATCGACCGTCATGGTCTTTATGCCAGGCAAATTCTTTAATTCATAGGCTTCAATTTTCAAATACTCGCCTTCCTTCCATTCAATGGCTCTTTCTTCAGAGGTCGCACCCATCATAGTGAAATTGCAATGTCTGGTTGTTCCAAGTCCTGTTTCCTGCTCGGAGGTTAAATTCGATGTAAGGACGGCAGGATGGGCATGGCAAATGTCGCCAAATTTTGAAAGCACCTGCCAGACCTTTTCCTTTGAAGCGTTAATTTCAATCTCTCTTTTAAAAACCGTGTTCATGTCAATCTCCTTATTTGTAATTTAGATTTGGACTAAGCAGTCCAAAATGAAACTAAAAAAATATGCTAGTCGATTGCTTTGAGAAGCATAGTCACAGTGTCTTTTACAGAGTTTTTATCTGCGCCTGCTTTGATCATTGTTCTCAAACCACTCACAGCGACATGCAGATAGTTTGCTATGGCACGTGGATCGGTATCTGGCGAGATATCGCCTTCAGTTTGAGCCCTTTTCACCGCCTTTATGAACAATTTGGTGAAGATACTTACGCTTTCTTCCAGTGAAAGCGCGATGGCGGGGTCTTTTTGACCGAACTCATTGATAGAATTTACCATGAGACAACCTTTGGCTCCTTCGGGCTGTTGTGCGGTATTGGCAATGGTTGTAAATAGAGTTTCAATGAAGTTCCGCCCTGATTTGGCTTCATCTAATTGCTTTGTCATATTGGACGATAACCAATTCACATAGCGGGTGAGACAACGTTCAAATAATTCCTGCTTGCTCCCGAATGTTTGATAAAGACTGCTTTTCGATAATTCCATCGCTTGCAAAAGATCAGTCATCGACGTGGCTTCGTAGCCCTTACACCAAAAAACCTCCATTGCCGCGTCAGTGGCGTTATCAGGATCGAACTCAAGAGGTCTACCTAGATTGTTCATTTTCTCTATTAAAGGACTAATCGTTCCAAAAGTCAAGGTAGCCGTTAACTTGATCGCAACCTGCAAGGCGGATACAATAAGCCACAGCCCCAGACTGCTGATTCCAGTTTGGGGGTCAGCCACCTTGAAAGTGTTTACAGCACTTAGAGGTGGCGTTTTTTGTTAACCGGCAGTATACACACGTTGCCCTCGCCTGTGCAAATTGCAAAAAATGATGCTTGAATTTTGCCAGGCGGTGTGCTATGCTGCTTCTTGTACATATCATTCAAGCATAAAACTAGAGGAGAATAATATGCTCCAAGGACTCTTTGGCAATGCAACCGAAATCGATACGAAAGCGCTGCAGAAAGACCTTACGGCTTTACTAGCAGAAGGTGAGCAAATCCTGCGCGCCTTTCGGATCATTCGCGATTTATTCGTTTTTACCGATAAACGCCTTATTCTGATCGACAAACAAGGCGTAACCGGGAAAAAAGCAGAGTATCATTCAATTCCTTACAAATCAATCAGCCATTTTTCGGTGGAAACAGCCGGCACGTTTGATGGTGATGCTGAACTAAAAATCTATGTTTCGAGCAATCCCAACCCCATTCAACGTGAGTTTAAACGGGGCACTGACATTATTGGCGTTCAAAAGACACTTGCCCAGTGCGTATTGAAGTAATAACACGCTCGCATACCCTCGGTTCGCCCACCGAT
>Ga0209591_10007483_pt1 | contig 12004 bp, 6 predicted proteins | sample MAT01_FD_187207 | JGI IMG/M metagenome (GOLD analysis project Ga0209591, IMG submission 187207) | Freshwater microbial communities from Lake Fryxell liftoff mats and glacier meltwater in Antarctica - MAT-01 (SPAdes) (version 2) | ecosystem: Environmental > Aquatic > Freshwater > Ice > Liftoff...
ACGTCGTGCCGGGGTCGCCCGCCTACGGCGCACTCCCGGCCGTGCTCGACGCGTTGTTCGCCGCGGGCGGCACCGTGATCGACAGCTCGCCGATGTACGCGCGGGCGGAAGAGACGACGGGAGAACTGCTGGCCGCTCGCGCGCCGCGGGTGCCGGCGTTCCTCGCCACCAAGGTGTGGACGACGGGCCGTGATGCCGGCCGCGCGCAGATGGAGGCGTCCTTCCGCCTGCTGCGCACGGAGGTGGAAGCGGCACTTCGGGCCGAGCGATTCGACTTCCTGTAGATCAACTACGCGCTCGACGATCGCACGGTGGAAGCGCGCTTCCTGCCGCTTGCGCAGGAACTCGGCGCGGCCGTGCTCGTGAACATGCCGTTTGGCGGCGGCGGCCTGCTGCGCCGGTTGCGCGATCGCCCGCTGCCCGCCTGGACCTGCGCAGCGGGCTTCACGACCTGGGCGCAACTCGCGCTGGCGTTCGTGCTCGCGCACCCGGCCGTCACGTGCGTGATCCCGGGCACGGGCACGCCGCGCTACATGACCGAGAACGCCGCGGCGGGCAGCCGCCCGCCCCTCACCGCCGCGCAGCGCGCTTCACTCATCGCCGACCTGGGCTAGCCGCTAGAAGCGCAGCCGCAGCGCCAACTGCCACGCGCGCGGGTCGCCCACTGCGGTGACCTGGTTGTAGGTGGCCGACGGCGTGGTCGGATAGGCGCCGGCGCCGAAGTTGGCGTTGCGCGCGATCTCGTTCACCGCGTTCGTGAGATTGAAGACCTCGGCTACCGCTTCGACCGTGACCGTATCAGCGAGGCGGAAAACGCGGCTCGTCCGCAGGCCCGCCGAGAAGAACTCGTCGCCCATGCCCGAGTTGCGCGCGATGAACTCGCCGTTCACGACCGGCCGGCCGGCCGTGCCCTGCACGGTGGTCAGGCCCGACGTGATGTTGAACGGCGCGGCCGAATAGGCCTGCAGCAGCGTGCTGATCTGGAAGCCGTGCGTGAGGTGCTGCCACAGTGTCGCGGCCGGCGTCATCGGCGAGTTGATCCCCGCCGACACGACGAAGGTGTGCCGGCGATCGTTGTCGGCGCGGCTCCAGTCCTGGTCGAGATTGAACGGGTCGATGGGCCCGCTGAAGAAGAACTCGCCGACGTTGTTCTCGGCCTTCGACAAGGTGTAGCTGGCCCGGTAATAGCCCCAGCTGCCCGGGCGTCGCGCTAACGACACCAGCAGTGCGTGATAGGTGGACTCGCCAGCCGAGCGGTACTGGCTGTTGTTGGCGTAGTCGCCAATCGGCCGGCAGCCGTTGTTGATGCCTGCGGCCACGCACGAGGGCACGTTCTGGTTGATCGACATCAGCAGATTCCGGCCCCGCAGGTACGAGTAGCCGGCGCTCGCCGTGCCGAACGCGCCGAACTGCCGCTCGACCTCGAGGCTCGCCTGACGCGAGTAGGCATTCTGCAGGTCGCGCTGCATCGTGGTGAGGCTGAAGAGCGTCACCGATGGCACCGGCGCCGGCAGAATGCCCGGGAACACCGGCGCGCGCGCCTGCCCGGGCGTGAGCGCGATGTTGCGCTGGCGCAGCTTCGTCAGGTCGGTCGTGTTGTCGGCCGAGAGTAGCGCGTTGGCCAGCGCGCGCAAGGGCACGCGATCGAAGTAAAGGCCTGCGCTGCCGCGCACGACCAAATCGCGCGAGTCGAACGGCGTCCAGGCAAAGCCCGCCCGCGGCGACACGTTGTTGGTGTCGGTCGCGATCGTCTCGAGGTACTGCAGGTCGTAGCGCAGGCCGAGGTTGAGGGTCAGGCGCGGCGTGGCGCTCCACTCGTCCTGGGCGTAGAGGCCGAGGCTGGTACTACCCTGCTTCACGACGGTGTCGCCAAAGGTCTGCGTGAAGCCGGCGTTGTTGTAGGTGCCGGCGAGAAAGTTCGCGAGCGACGAGAATGCGTAGGAGCCGCGCACGGCCCGGGGGAACGTGATGGTGCCGTCGTTGTAGACCAGATCGACGCCGGCGCGCAGCGCATGCGCGCCGCGCTGCTGGGCCACCGTGTTCACCACCTGGAGCATCGTGTTCAGGCGGCCCTGGGGACTCGACGGAAACGTGCCGAACGAGGCCGCGCCAGCGATGTTGACAGCCGGCCCGAGCGGGTCGGTAGGCAGCGCCTCGAGGTCGCTATAGGTGAACTGCGCCCGCGTCTCGTTGACCGTGCGCGCGCCGAGCGTGAGCGTGTTGCTCACCGACAAAGCCTGGTCGCGGTTGTCGATCCCTGCCGACGCTGACGGCGCACTCAGCCCGCCGGCGCCGCGCGAGTTCTCGGAGGCGACGTCGTAGAGGCTGTAGCGCACGCTGAGCTGATCGCGGCCGGTGAAGGCGTGGTCGATCTTGCCGAGCAGGTGGAGGCTGTCAATCGGCGTGTCGTAGATGCCGGTGGCGATCGTCTGCCCCGGGTAGCCGAGGGCCGCCAGCCGCGTATTCACTGTGGCCACGGTGGCGGCGCTGATGGTGGCGAAGCCCGACTGGGCGAGCCGCCGTTGCTCGGCGTTCGCGAAGTAGAAGGTGCGGCCGCGGCGAATCGGCCCGCCGACGCTGGCGCCGTACTGCTGCTGCGACATCGGCAGCGTCGTCCCCGACAGCGCATTCGGCGCATTCAGCGCGTCGTCGCGGAAGAACCCATAGGCGGTGCCGCGCACCTGGTTGGTGCCGCTCCGCGTCACGACGTTCACGTAGCCGCCGAGCGCGCGGCCCAGCTCCGCCTGGCCCCCGGAGGTGACGACCTGAAACTGCTCGATCGCATCGACGCCGTAGGGCAGTCCGCTCAGACCTGCCGCGTCGTCATTGGCCGACAGCCCATCCACGATGAAGCTGTTCGAGAGGTTGCGTTGACTGCCCACCGACAGGCCCACCCCCTGCACAGCGGAAGTCTCGGCAAAAAGTTGGGTGCTGTTGATGTTGGGCGGCGCCACGCCGGGCGCGAGCAGCGCGATGTCGAGGAAGTTGCGGCCGTTGAGCGGCAGGTTCTGCACCTCGGTGACGGCCACGGTCGTGGCGATCTGGCTGCGGGCCGATTCGAGCACCGGCGCATCCGCGGTGACCGTCACCGTGTCGACGACACCTTCGGGCGTTAGCACGAACGGGAGTTCGAAGGCCGACCCCACCGACAGGCTGAGCCGGCGGGTCGCCGAGGCGAAGCCAGTGAGCGCCACCGTGACCTCGTACGAACCGACGCGCAAGTAGGGAAACCGGAAGCGTCCCCCGCCGTCGGTCACTGCCGACGCTGTGACGCTGGTTTCGACCTGCACGGCCGTCACCGTCGCGCCAGGCACCACGGCGCCTTGGGCGTCGATGACCCGTCCGCTCACGCTGGCGTGGTTGATGGATTCCTGACCAGACGCCACGACGGCCGTGGCGAGCACCAGCCAGACGGCCCACGCCGCGCTTCGATTGCTCTGCACCAACATGAGGTCCTCACAGTTCGCCCCGCCAATTCGGGGCGACGCGCGGCGCCCCCATCGCGAGCATGTCCGAGCGTACGGGCTCGCTCGCTGGCAGCACGCGACACGTTGTCGCAGCACGAGCAGTGCGACGAGTTGACGCAGGCGCCACGTTGGACCTGGCGGCGCCGACGCCAGCGGGCGGGCGGTTCCGCCCGGCCCGGGGCGATGGTCGATCGGAGTTATATCCACACATATAGATATGTTGCTTTGTGATGTAGGCTTCCGATAATCCCTCCGCCATGGCCCCCACACCCGCACCCGTCGCCGCCGACCTCGTGCCCCGCCGCCTCGAGGTGCGCCGGCCCTCGCTCACAATCGAAGGCCACGCGCTGAGCGATGTCTCGCTGGCTGGCTGGGCCTATGGCCCCGAGCTGGGCACGGCGCCGGTGGTGGTGGTGGTGGGCGGCATCACGGCGTCGCCGTTTCCACTCGGCGATGGCACGGGCGACACCGAGGGCGGCATGGAGCCGTGGTGGCCGGCGCTCTTCGCCCGCGATCTCGTCGACCCGACGCGGGTCACGGTGCTGTGTCCGTGCTGGCCGGGCAACGGATCGACCTGGCGCGGCTTCGACGACGCCGGGCCGCCGCCCGCGATCTCGGTGCTGGGGCTCGCCGATCTCGTGGCCGCGTGGCTCGATGGCTGCGACTGCACGGTCCCGGTGACGTTCGTGGGCGCGAGCCTGGGCGGCATGGTCGGCGTGGCATTCGCGGTGCGCCATCCTGAGCGGTGCGGCACGCTCGTCACCATCTCAGCCGGGCTCCGGCCCGACGGGTGGGGCACGGCCACGCGTCATCTGCAACGGGAGCTGGTCCGCGACGGGATCCGCAACGGCGACGTCCCCACGGGCATGAGCCGGGCGCGCCAGCTCGGCATGCTCACCTATCGCGGCCGCGTCGAGCTCGATACCCGATTCGGCAAGTTCGAGCCAGGCCTGGACCGGCCGCCGGTGGCCGATTACCTCGAGCATCACGGTCGCCGCTTCGCCGAGCGTTTTCCGGTGAAGACGTTCCTGTTCCTCAGCGAGGCGATCGACCGCGGCTCGATCGGCGCCGACGCCCGCTCGCTGCGCGCGGCGCTCGAGCGCGTCACGGCCAACACGATCGTCGTGGGCGTGCCCGGCGACATGCTCTTCCCGTGGGCGCTGCAGGTCGAGCTGCACCGCGAGCTGCAGGCGGCCGGGGCGCAGTCGTCGCTGTGGACGCTCGACTCGGTCTACGGACACGACGCCTTCCTCGCCGATCAGGACCGTCTGGCCGAGCTGCTGCGCGGGGCGAGCGCCTTTGGCGGCGCGCCGAAGGTGGGCGCGCGGCCCCGGTTCGAAGGCGTGGGCGTCGAACCCGTGCGCGAGCTGCGCATCGGCATGGTCGGCTGCGGCACGGTCGGCGGCGGCCTGCTTGAGATGATCGCGCGTCAGCAAGGCGCCGTGGCCGATCGCTACGGTGTGCGGTTCCGCGTCTCGCGGATCGCGGTGCGCGATCTCACGAAGGCGCGGCCCCCGCTCGCGGCTGGCATTCCGCTCACCGACAAACCGCTCGAACTGGTCAGCGACCCCGAAGTGGACGTCGTGGTGGAAGTGGCCGGCGGCACCGCGATGGAGCCGATCCTCACGGCGGCGCTGGCCGCGGGCAAGCCGGTCGTCACGGCCAACAAGGCGCTGCTCGCCTCGAAGCTGGCGGAGCTGGGCGTGCTGGCCCAGCGCACGGCCACGCCGCTCTACTGCGAAGCCGCCGCCGCGGGGGCGCTGCCGATCATCCGCCATCTGAGTCATCGTGCCGACGAGATCGACAGCCTCGCCGGCATCCTGAACGGCACCTGCAACTTCGTCATGACCCGCATGGAGCAGGCCGAGATGTCGCTGGCCGAAGCGGTGCGCGACGCCCAGGCGCTCGGCTTCGCCGAGGCCGACCCGAGCGCAGATCTCGATGGGCTCGATGCCGCGGCCAAGTTGTCGATTCTCGCCTACCGCGCGTTCGGCGCCTGGGTGCGTCCGGATGGCTTCCCGGTGCGCGGCATACGCGAGCTGGGCCCTGCCGACAGCGACCTGGCAGAAACAATGGGCTGTCGCATCCGCCTCATCGCGCGGGCCGCCCGGATCAACGGCGCGCTCGACATGGCGGTCGAACCGCTGCTGCTGCCCTCATGGCATCTGCTGGCCTCGGTCGAGGAGGAATACAACGCCGTGTATCTGCGCTGCGCGTCGTCGGGCGACCTGAGCCTGTTCGGCAAGGGCGCTGGCGCGCTGCCCACGGCCACGGCGGTGCTGGGAGATCTCATCGACCTGGCGCAGGACAACTCGGTGCGCTGGCCGGTGCCGCAGGCAATCGCCGTGGCGAGCCGTGACGGCGCGGTGCCGCCGGCCAGCCGCCGCCACTACCTGCGCGTGACCGGCGAGCCCCATCCTGGCCTGGAACGGCACATCGAGAGCCTGGTGCGCCGGGCGGGTCTCAGCGTGCAGAACCGCGCGTCGCGCCGCGAAGACGAACAGGTGCACCTGGGCTTCATGCTGTCGCCGAGCCAGGACGGGCCCGTCGACCAGGTGCGCGACGCCGTGGCGCGGCTGGCCCGCGTCGACCGGTGTCTGTGGCTGGGGGTGCTCGAATGAGCGGCGTGTCTCCCTGGCTCGATCCGCGCGGGTGTCCGGCCGAACGGCCCCCGGTGGCTTCGATGGCGGAACCGACGCGGCAATTGCACGAAGCGCTCGACGCGCACGCCAGACGGTCCGGCCTTCCCTACCTCCATCCCGACGAGCCCACCGTGCAGCTCGACCTGCTGGGCTCGGAACAGACCATCGCCTGGCAGGAAGGCAAGGCGGCATTCCTGTTCGCCAGCGAGGGGTGCTGGTCGGAACTGCCCCCTCTCTACGCGCGCTATGGCACGACCGCCACGGCGCGGCTCATCGCCGCCGTGAAGGTGCTCGAGCAGGCCAGCGCAGTGCTGACGTGCGATTCGGGCATGCAGGCCACGGCCCTGGTCTTCGACGTGCTGATGACGCCAGGCAGCCACGCCGTGCTGATGCGGCAGGTCTACAACAAGACCAAGAGCTACCTGCAGTGGCTGGCCGACCGTGTGGACGGCGCCGTGACCATCGTCGATGACGGCGACGAGGCCGCGCTCGCCAGCGCCATCCGCCCGGAGACGCGCTTCGTCTTCGCCGAGACGTTCACCAATCCGCTGGTGCGCGCGCAGGACGTGCCACGCCTGGTCGCGGCCGTGCGCGCCGGGCGCGCCAGCGCGCCGGATCTTCGCCTGATCATCGATTCCACGATTGCCACGCCGTGGGCGTTCCGCACGCCGCTGCTGTCACAGGGTGTGGACCTGGTGCTGGCCAGCGGCACCAAGGCCCTGAGCGGCAGCGACCGCGACCTGTGGGGCTACGTGGCCACCAATGACACGCCCGCGGCCAACAGCGTGATGGACCTGCTGGCCATGCGGGGCGGCATCCTGGACTGGCGGCGGGCGGATGCGATTCTCGAGGGCCTCGATGCGGCCAGCCCGGCGCATGCACGCCGTTCGGAGACGGCCACGCGGGTGGCCGCCTTTCTCGCCGCCCACCCGAACGTATCGGAGGTCTTCCACCCATCGCGGCCGAATCACCCGGACGCCACCGTCATTGCGCGCGACTACCTCCGGTACGGCTCGCTGCTGTCGTTCCGGGTCGCCGGCGCCGACGAGGCGCGCACGCGGCACGTGGCCGACGTCATCGCGATGACGACCGTCATCCGCTACGCCCTCTCATTCGACGGCCTCGCCACCAAGGTCAATCACCACCAGACCGTGTCGGAGTACTTCACGCCGCCCGACCAGCTCGAGCGGAACGGCTTCGACCGGCTGATCCGGGTCGGCGTCGGCCTCGAGGACGCCGACGACCTCATCGCGGCCCTGAACTGGGGGCTGCACCATGCGGAGGCCGTCACTCCGGGCGACGTCACGGCGTGGCAACGGTCGCGGCGCGCCGCCCTCGGCCGCGCGCCTCGCTGACGCGCGTCAATCGGACCCGCGGTCAGCGCGGTCCGAGGGCCACGACGCTTTCGAGGTAGCCGAACCACAGGTGCCGGCCGTCGAAGGTGCCGGTCACGACCGGCCCACCGCGCAGGTGGCCCACAAAGGCGTTCACCGACACCCGCGGGGTGATCGCGTAGTCGGCCGAGGCCTCCACCGACGTCCCGATCCGCGTGCTGCCGTTCGAGCGTCGGCCGGCGTAGCCGAAGACGGGCCCCCTTGCCAGGGTGGCGCCGCTCCCGGCATACCAGAGATCGGCCGCCGAGGCGAGGTCGACCCGGCGCAGGTCCAGACGCAGACCGAGCGCGGGACGCGGCCAAGCCTGCGTCTGCACGAAGACATCGCGCAGGTTCATGGTGCTGTAGGCCGCCGTCTGCGAGAAGCGCCGGACGGTCGGCAGCATCGGGAAGAAGGTGCCGTGCGAGTCATCGGCGGGATCGTCATCGCCGCTGGCGTGGAAGAGGCCAGCGCGCAGCCACGGACGCCACGGCGCCCCCGTCCACTGATAGCCGGTCTCGAGCGCGAGGGCGAAGGCGCGATGGTTGTCGCCGTACCAGTTGCCGGTCTGCGACACGCCCCAGGCCAGCAGGTCGGCCTCGCCAGGCCCGGCCGGGTAGGCGCCGAGCACCACCGCCCCGGCCGTCGTGACATCGATGTCGACGCCTGACGGCGCCGTGCGTCCGCTGTTGTCGGGCCGCTGCGTGACGCTGCGACGATCGCGATACTGCCAGCCGAATCCCTGCACCTGCGTCCGCCGGCCCGGGCCGGTCGCGGGCCGTGAACTCACCGTCGCGCCGGCAACCACGACGTCGCGCATGGTGGTGTTCGATTGACGGGCGAATCCGCCCTGGGTCGGCATGAAGGCCACGCCGGTGGCGCGCCACCTGGGCCGCGTCACGTCCACGCGCACGCCGTCGAAGACGCGCTGGTAGATCGACCATTCGAACTCGCCGACGATCCGGGCATCGAGGCGCTGGCGCTTCACGGTCTCGATCTTCGGCACGCCGCTCGGCGCTTCCGCGCCGGACGTGTAGCCCATCCGGCCCAGCGTCAGGTCGACGCCACTGACGACATTCGGGAGTCGGAGGTTGGCGAAGCGCAGGTAGATCTGGCTGGAGTTGACACGACCGCCGCCCTGGTCGAAATAGAGCGGGCCGAGGCCGAGCGGGCCAGGCCCGATCGCGCTCTCCGGCAGCCCGACCATGCCGATGTGCTGGATGGCGAGAGTCAGATCCGCTTTCGCCCAGTGGCCGCGTAGATCGACCCGCAGCCGGTCACTGAGGTAGTCGTAATCGGGATCGCCGCCGCCGGGGCGCGGCTCGAAGTAGAGCCATGACTCGGCGCGCAGCGTGTTGATGGTCGACAGGCGCCACGTGGGCACCGGCTTCGGCGTCTCGACTTTCACGGCCTGCACCGCCGGCTTTACGGCTGGCGCGAGCTGGGGCGCGGCGCTTCCGGAGTCGGCCGCTGAGGGCTGCACCGGTCCGGACGTCGCCACGGCAGACGGAGCCGGCGGCGACGCGACGCCGTCGGTCGCCGGCGCAGTCGCGGTCGCGTTTTTCGGGCTGGCGGCCGTTGCGGGCACGACGTCCCAGCGAATCATCGGGGCCGGCGCGCCAACGGTGTTGGCGGGCAACAGCTGATCGGGCGCCGCGAGCGGCACGCGAGACGCGGTTGCGCGCGGCGCGGTCGCGCGCGGCGCGGTCGCCGCAACGGCCCACGTCGCCGGCTGGCTCTTCACGCCCGGCTGAACCTTTGCCGTCTGCGGAGCCTTCGACGCCGGCGTGCTCTCCTGCGCCGGGTGTGCAGGTGTCTCGACGCGGCCCCAGCCGGCCGGCGCGGTCGCGCGCGGCACGGTCGCCGCAACGGCCCACGTCGCCGGCTGGCTCTTCACGCCCGGCTGAACCTTTGCCGTCTGCGGAGCCTTCGACGCCGGCGTGCTCTCCTGCGCCGGGCGTGCAGGTGTCTCGACGCGGCCCCAGCCGGCCGGCGCGCTCGCGCCCCAGCCACTCGATGCCGCTTGTCCCTGTGCGCTTGCCCGCGTCACCACCGCGAGCAGCAGCCCCGACACCACACACACTTTCGATACGCGTGCTCGCATGACAGCCTCCACGGCCGCAACTCAGGCGCCCTGCATGCGTAATCGGGGCTTCAATCACAAACTTGAACTGTTCTAAACAGCCGGACGCCCGTGGCGGTCAGGCGCCGACACGCAGCGGCCTGCGAGGAACATCCTCCGCCCAAACCCGTCGACATCTGCCACTCACGATGTCGGTGACCAGCACGTCGATGGGCGTTGACGCCATGTCGGCGCCGCGCACTTGATGGACAGCAGCCCGACACGTTGGCGTCCTCCTCCGTCACTACAGGAACGGCCAGCACCGCCGATTCCCTTGGAGACGTTGAACCGTCCTTGAGGCATACGGCTTGCGTAGGGAAGCGCGCACCGGCAAGGGCGGCACGAACTGCCGATCACACGCGTGCGACCGCGGCCAGTTATTCACTGCGATGTAAGGGACAAAGCTATGGCGACATGGACGATCGGTAAGAAGCTGTTCACGGCAATCGGCGCAATCGTCGTCCTCACGATGGCGTCGGGCGGCGTCTCGCTATGGAGCGCCAGCTCTATCCAGGAGCGGCTCACGAACACGGGTGAGAAAACGGCCAAGCGCATCCAGCTGGCCGAGCGCGTTCAGACGGAGAATCTCCGGCTCTTCGCCGCCGAGAAGATCATGATCCTGGCCGGCTTCGACAACGACCGCAAGCTTCACGACAGATGGAAGGAGCTGCTGGACACGACCTACACCGACCTCAAGAGGAGCGTGGACGAATTGCGGTCGCTGATGATGCTCGAGTCGGGCAAACAGGCGGCGGCCACGTTGGGACAGGGGCTCGATGAGTTCATGAAGGTCCATCAAGAGGTGGAGGCGCTCGTCGAGGCGGGCAAGTTCCACGACGCGCAGCAGTTATCGTTGACCAAAGTCAAGCCGATCACGGACGCCAACGAGGCGTCGGCGAGTCTCATAGCGGGCAATCAGACCAAGCTGCTCGCCGCCGACATGGCTGAGGCCGCGGCGGCCTACACGCTGGCGCGCTCGTCGATCATCGGCATCGGGGCGCTGTCGCTGGCGTTAGCGGGGCTGGTGATGTGGGTCGTGAGGGCTATCAACAACTCGCTGCGGGCCACGGCGAACGAGCTGCGGGAGAACGCGGAGCAAGTGGTGTCGGCGGCAGGGCAGGTGTCGACGTCGGCGCAGTCGCTCTCGCAGGGCGCGACCGAGCAGGCGGCGTCGCTCGAGGAGACGTCGGCGTCGATGGAAGAGATGGCGTCGATGACGCGCAAGAACGCGGAGAACGCCCAGCAGGCGTCGGCGCTCGTCACGGGCGTGGCGCAGCAGGTGGACGAGTCGAACGCGGCGCTGACGCAGATGGTCGCGTCGATGACGGCGATCAAGGAATCGAGCAACAAGGTGGCGAAGATCATCAAGACGATTGACGAGATTGCCTTCCAGACCAACATCCTGGCGCTGAACGCGGCGGTGGAAGCGGCGCGGGCGGGCGAGGCGGGAATGGGGTTCGCGGTGGTGGCCGACGAAGTGCGCAACCTGGCGCAGCGGTCGGCGCAGGCCGCGAAAGACACGGCGGGGCTGATCGAGGAATCGATTATTCGGTCGAACGAAGGCGCCAGCAAAGTGGAGCAGGTGGCGGCGGCCATCGGGACGATCACGGGGAGCGTCGCGCAAGTGAAGGGCATCGTGCAGGAAGTGCGCGAAGCGAGCCAGCAGCAGACGCAGGGGATCGACCAGGTGTCGCAGGCGATCCAGCAGATGGAGAAGGTGACGCAGACGACGGCGGCGACGGCGGAAGAGAGCGCAGCGGCGAGCGAAGAGCTCAACGCGCAAGCCGAATCGTCGATGGGCGTCGTGCGCGGCCTCGAAGCCATGGTGGGCGGGTCGGCGACGCCGACCGCCTCGGCGCGCATGCATGCACCGGTGCGGACGAAGGAGGCGGGGCGCGTACTGGCGATGCGGCAGCAGCAGCCGGCGAAAGCCGCCGGCACGCGCTACTCCGCGGAAGACGAAATCCCGATGGCCGACACCGGCACGTTCGGGAAGTTCTAGCTAGGTAAGGGCCACGGGACAGAGATGCGATCATGACCGAACCGAGGGCGTGGAATTCGCGTGTGGACGACCTGCTCACCAGGCTGTCCTGCGACAGCCTGGTCGAGCCCGTGGGTCTCGAACACGTGCGGACGCAGCTGTTGGCCGTGGCGACCGCGATTGGCGAGTCTGCCAGTCCAGAGGCCCAGAGCTGTGCCGATCGCATCCGGCTGTTGTCGCTCGACCTCACCGCCGCGCAGATCGGGCGAACGGTCGAGGAGACACTGGCGGGATGGGAGGCGATCAAAGGGGGCGACGTGCCCCGCGACGTGACGCGGGCGGGTATCCCGCCGGCGCCCGCGCCTGCTCCTGCCGCCGTGGTTCCTGATGACGAACTCGCGACGCTTGCGAGCGATCCG
>Ga0209591_10007485_pt1 | contig 12000 bp, 5 predicted proteins | sample MAT01_FD_187207 | JGI IMG/M metagenome (GOLD analysis project Ga0209591, IMG submission 187207) | Freshwater microbial communities from Lake Fryxell liftoff mats and glacier meltwater in Antarctica - MAT-01 (SPAdes) (version 2) | ecosystem: Environmental > Aquatic > Freshwater > Ice > Liftoff...
TAAACACTGAGCCACAAAAAGATTCATTTATAGGCATAACACGTCCCACATCCTCGACACAATTACTGAATTTAATGGACACACTTTCATTATTAAGTTTGGACACAATATGTCCATAATCTGCCTTGAGTTCTTCTATACCTTTGTTCAATATGTAATGGAAGGTAGCATCTGAATTTTCTGCAGTTTTTTGGATCTCGCGATCCATTTTCTGAATCAGATTGAATCGTCTATCATTTCGGATGAGTGTTTCTTCCAGTTCGGAAAGAAGCACTTTCCATTGCTGGGGTGAAGAGACATTCTGATTTTTGGTAACTTTTGACATGACAATCCTAAAAAAATGCAAAAAATCAAGTTATGGTCAAAGGTAATACATTCCTCTTTGTTTTCGGCGGATTCAAGTTTAAAATGCAGCATATTTAGTTGTCAGGTTCATTAACATGTCTTTTGTCATTGCTTCAAGACCATATTGAGGTTCCCACCCCCAATCTCGCCGAGCATAGCTGTCATCGATTGAGGCAGGCCAAGAATTAGCAATGGCTTGCCGAAAATCTGGTTGATAAGATACCGAAAATTCTGTTATGATTTTTCGTATGCTTGCTGATATCTCAGCAGGGGTGAATGTCATGCCTGCTAAGTTGTAGCTTGTTCTCACAGTTATCCTTCCTTTTGGTGCTTCCATCAATTCAAGTGTTGCCCTGATTGCATCGGGCATATAAAGCATAGGCAATGGTGTATCTTCATGTAAAAAACATTCATATGGCTTACCCTGTACGGCGTAATGGAAAATATCCACCGCATAGTCCGTAGTGCCTCCACCGGGCATACTTTGGTAACCGATGATGCCGGGGTAACGCAGCGAGCGCACATCCAAACCATAGCGGCTGTAGTAGTAATTCGCCCAGTTTTCGCCCGCCACCTTGCTGATCCCATACACCGTCTCTGGGATCAAAACCGTGTATTGAGGGGTCAAAGCCGGGGCAGCTTCAAGCCCAAAAACTGCAATGGAGGAAGGGAAATAGACCTTGGCCAAGCCTTGCTCACGACTGACTTCCAGCACATTGAAAAGCGTACGCATATTCATGTCCCAGGCCCACATCGGGTTCTTTTCTCCGGTGGCCGAGAGGATGGCTGCAAGGTGATAGATCTGGGTGACATGATATTTTTTGACCAATTCTGTCAGCGCATGGCCCTCGACTGCATTCAAAATTTCGGAAGGGCCACTTTGGTTTTCTAAAGGACGGAGGTCGGTGGCAATGACATTGTCGGAGCCGTGGGCTTGGCGTAGGGCCTCTGTTAGTACAGCACCAATTTGGCCGCCTGCGCCGATTATTAGGATTTTATCGTGCATACTTTCTTTAATTGGTGGCGAATGTATGACAGGCTTGGGGAAAACTCAAAACGAGGTTTTTTGTGGCGTCCAAATATGGGTCATCTGGGTCTTTAGCATGGAAACAAATTTTACAGAAAAGCAGCTATTCTGTCCATTCCAGTATCTTTGGCGCATATTTATCCTTTTATACCAACCTTCTTTTTATGAAAAATTTTTCCTGCCAATTCGCTACGCTAAAAACGGCCAACTGCCTGTCGCTGCTTATTTGTCTGCCGTTTGTGCTCTCCGCGCAACTAAGCGTCACCATCTCCCCTACCAACATTACCTGCTTCGGAGCAGCCAATGGCAAAGCCCAGGCAAACCCGGTTGGTGGAACCCCTCCATACACCTACGTTTGGAGTAACACTGCTACCACGAAGACGATTCAAAACCTTGCCCCCGGCAATTATTTCGTAACGGTGAGTGATGCCAATCAAAATACCAAAGCGGCTGCTAATAATATTACACAACCCCAACTATTGGGCTTGACCGCTTTTGGACAAAGCCAACTTTGCGATGTAGCACCTGATGGCATGGCAGCAGTTGTCCCCTTTGGTGGAACGCCAGCCTATACTTATTTATGGAGCAATGGAGGGACAACTGCGCAAATTAATAACCTGATCGGGGGGATTTACAACGTAACCTTGACAGATGCGAATAGCTGTACGGTTTCAAGTTTCTATCAAGTGGGTTATTGGGCAGAGGGATTGTGGCTGATGACTAACAGCACACCTACTTCGTGCGCGTTTGAAATTGGTTCCGCTCAAGTCTCTCCCGGGTCTGGTATCGCACCTTACCAATATGAGTGGAGTAATGGTGCGACTACTGCTGAGATCGAAAATCTTGGTGCCGGAACGTATACGGTGACGGTGAGCGATGCAAATGCTTGTTCTAACAGTGCAGAAGCGATTATCATTTCAAACAATGCCTTTATTTCATTATCTATTCAAACTTCAACACCTTATTGCCTGAATGCCATCGCAAATTTTCAACGGGAGCCGCCACCAGCACTTTACCCCCAAATATTATGGACGCTAAATAATCCGGCAGATACCATCATTTCTGGCCAGGGCACGGATAGCATTCAAATAAAATGGGGGACTGTGGGGGCAAAAACGGTCAAGTATCAGTTCGGTGCAAATGGTGTCTACTGTAGTTCAACTACTTACTTTTTAAAAGTAGCTGTCTGTGCAGACGCAAATGAACCTAAATTAGCCGCAGCAATCGTCTCGCCCAATCCGTTTTCAGACCTTTTATTGATCGATTTTCCCGATGGAAAACCTGCTGATACTGAGGCGATTTTGACGGATGTCTTCGGGAAAGTGTTGGTAGAAAAAATCTTGAGCACTACTACTGAAGTTTTGCCGACCGCTGATTTACCTGCCGGGCTGTATTTATTGAAAATCAAATCGGAATATGGGGAGAGGGTTTGGAAATTGGTGAAAAACTAGAGGAGTTAAACAAGCACTTTACCCACCCAAATTACCAATTCCTTTAACTTTTCCACCTATTTAACTTACTCCTAACAGCCCAAGCACATATTTTTTGCGTCTGTGATTGTTAAACCTACGTATGTATTCCACTGGCCATAATTTGGCAGCAAAAAACATCGCATTCAAACACTTGCATACCATGAAATACACGATTGCTTTAGCACTTTTTTTTGTAGCGTTATTTGCCAGCCCCTTGCAGGCACAGTACTTCGGGCGAAACAAGCCCCGATACAATCAGCAGCCTTTCAAAGTGACAGAGACCGAGCATTTTGTCATTTATGATTATCTCGAAAACCCTGAAAAACTAAAGGAAATCGCCGAGGCTGCCGAGCTGTGGTACTCGATGCACTCGAAGGTATTGGAAGATACTTTTACCGTCAAAAACCCGCTCATTATCTACAATGACCACGCGGGATTTCAACAAACCAACGCCATTCAAGGCGACATCAGTGTAGGCACTGGCGGCGTAACAGAGGGGCTGCGCAATCGCGTCATTTTCCCGGTGGCGCCGACCAATCAGCAGACCAATCACGTGCTGGGTCACGAATTGGTACATGCTTTCCAGTATCACATGATTATCAACGGCGATTCCACCAATATGCGCAACCTCGCCAATATTCCGCTTTGGATGATAGAGGGTTTGGCCGAATACCTCAGCATTGGACGCATTGATGCGAACACCGCCCTCTGGATGCGCGATGCCGTGCTGAACGATCAGGTACCGCGTATCAAGGATTTAGACAATGGAAAATACTTCCCTTATCGCTGGGGGCAAGCCTTTTGGGCTTATGTAACAGGCGTTTACTCCGATGAGGCCATCCGTCCATTGTTTGAAAATACGGCCAAATATGGTTTAAAAGCTGCCGTACCCATGACCTTGGGTATCACGGTTGATTCGTTGTCCAACAGTTGGGGCCGTACCTTGAGGGATCACTATGGACGCTGGGCCATCAAAGGCAAAAAGGAGGATTTACCCGGAAACACACTGCTTAATGAACAGAATGCCGGGCAAATGAATATCTCGCCCGTGCTGAGCCCAAACGGCAAGTATGTCATTTTCCTTTCAGAGAAAAACCTGTTCACTACCGACCTTTTTCTGGCTGACGCAAAAACAGGCAAGATCCAACGTAAAGTGGCCAGCACTGCTTCAGATGGCAATGTGGATCACTTCAACTTCCTGGAAAGCGCCGGCACCTGGAGTCCAGATTCCAAACGTTTCGCGTTCGATGTATATGAAAAAGGGCGCAGTGTGCTGATTATCAAAGATATTTTTAAAGGAAAGAAAACAAAAAAAGTACAAATTCCTGGCGTTCCGGCATTCAGCAACCCAGCCTGGAGTCCTGATGGAAAAACCATCGTAGTTAGCGGACTAGTGAAGGGGCAGACTGATTTGTATGCGTACAATCTTAAAACCAGAAAAGTAAAGCGTCTTACCAACGACCGCTATTCCGAAATCCTACCGTCCTGGAGTGCCGATGGACAATTGCTCGCCTATTCCACAGATGAACTCAGTATCGAACGTGGCCGCACCAACGGCGCCTGGGTCATGAATCTTGCGGTTATGGACATGGTATCAGAACGTGTTGAAAATATTGATGTTTTTCCGGGAGCAGACAACATGAATCCGCAGTTTGACAAAAACGGCAACCTGTATTTTCTCAGCAACCGCGATGGGCGGCGCAATCTCTATCGTTATGATATAAGGACGAAAAAGGCGTTTCAACTTACGGATTTGATGACGGGCATTTCTGGCATTACCCCTTATTCTCCTGCAATCACCATCGCCGACGACCACGACCGAATTCTCTACACGCACTACAACAAAGGGCAATACACTATTCACCAGGCGAAAGAAGCAGACTTCACGCCAGTAGAAATTGATTTGATGGCGGTAGATCAGGTACCTGCCTCCTTGCCCCCTTTCAGCCCCAAACAACGGGATATGGTGAATACCGGGCTTAGGCTTATGGATAACGCGACGGAAAGCACTTACATGATAGCCAAAAAATATCGCCCAAAATTTCAGCTCGATTACTTCGGCGGAAGTACAGGCGTTGGCGTGAACACAGGCAACAGTAGCTTTGGAACCCAAACAGGTCTAGCTGGTGGCGTTGATGCACTTTTTAGTGATATTTTGGGCAATAACCAGATTTATGCCGGCGCTGTGTTCAACGGAGATGTCCAGGATGCTGGCGGTCAGATATCTTATATCAATCAAAAAAACCGCATTGGCTGGGGTCTGAATGCCTCCCATATTCCCTTCCAAACGGGCGGGTATCAATATCTGCAAGAAGTGCCTATAGAGGTACAACCAGGCGTAATCACGACCTTATTGAAAAGTGTCTATGGCTTGGAACGCGTATTTCAGCAACGCATTGGCGGTTCTGTTTTCTATCCTTTCTCGATCACCAAACGGGTAGAGGTTGGTGCTGCAACAGAATTTTACAGCAGCCGAGTCACAGAATATGCGGACTACTATTTCCCGGATGGCGGCTACTACGGTTCTGATCGCCAAAAGCTACCAAAGGGCGCGACGCTCAACCTGAACAATGTGAATGCAGCGTTCGTAGGCGATAATTCCTATTTTGGCATGACGGCACCCCTGCAAGGCTGGCGCTACAGACTCGGGGTGGAGCAGTATTTTGGTGATTTTCAGTTTACGACCTTACTCGCTGATGCCCGCAAGTACTTCTATCTTAAGCCATTCACATTTGCGGTGCGTGGCATGGCTTACGCGCGCACAGGCGGAAACTCCACGGAATTTAGCCTTCAATACCCGCTATTTGCAGGCAACTCTTTCTTCGTGAGAGGCTATGATCGCAATGTATTTTCGGCAACGGAAGACCCGGATTTTATTTTCCGAACCGTGGGCAGCAAGATGGTGATAGGCAACTTTGAGGTACGCCTGCCATTTACGGGTCCGCGTCGGCTTTCGCTCATTAAATCCAACTTCGTCGTCACGGATTTGAACTTGTTTTTTGATGCAGGCCTGGCGTTTTACGAAAATGCAGATTTGAAAAACGATGCCTTTTTGCAACACAAACCGATCTTCTCCACCGGTGTTTCACTTCGGGTAAATTTGTTTGGTTATCTGGTATTGGAGCCTTATTTCGCGCTGCCGATTTCGGCACCAGAGAGCGAGAAGACCTGGAGATTTGGGTTGAATTTTATTCCGGGCTGGTAGTGGTAACGCGGTCTTCAGTCCGTCGAGTAAATGGGCAGGAATTGAAAATGGAAAAAGGTGAAGCAGTTTATCGCCACCGCTACACAACACCAGGTGTAAAAAAATACACCGCCGAAATCATCGTGACCAATCCATTAACTAAGACATCAGAAGTTTTCAAAAAGGAATTTTCTGTGACGGTAGTGGATAGTTGCCGATAAGAAGGGTTGATTCGAAAACCGATTGGGGTGTCGCTCCACGACAATCTGTTCAACTACTTGGTGCTGAAGCCCTATTTTGCCCTACCGATCTCTTAGCCAAAGCGCGAACGGAGTTGGAGATTTAAAACCAATTGACCGGGTGACTTGAAGTCACCCGGTCAATTGGTTTTAAGTTTTTGGACAGGATTTACCGAATTAACGCAAATCGGGCCGTGTGTTTTTCTCCTCCTGGCGTCAGTAGCTCAAAGAAGTAGAGCCCACTGGACAAGGCTTCTGGTAATTCAATCCTTTGAGGACCTGCAATAGCCAAAGTGCTTTCTTGCAATACAAGCTGTCCTTGGCTACCTATGATGCGAAATTGCAGGAATTGATTTTCCCATGCCGATAAATCAGCGTACAAAATGCCACTGCTTGGATTGGGAAACAGCACGATTTCAGGGGTGAGGCTCAGCGGCAATTCACGTTCCTCGCTAGAGCGTCCGCCTGGAGGTGTGGTTCCAATCTGACAATAGAAGGTATTGAGGTGTGCCTCGAAATATACTTGAGGCGCTAAGCGGGACAAGATGTGAATGAACGTTGGATCTGCCTGTGCAGGAATTTTGTACCGGAATATCTCAGATTGTCCGCCAGAAATACTATCATTGATAGACTTGAACCGCACAGAATAAAAGGGCGAAAAATTCGGATTCCGCACGAGGTATTCATTCCCGGATCCAGGAGCGGTATAAGTTGAGTTTTCAGCTGGGTTTATGGCCGTCATACCATCAGGAATCTGGATGGCCGTATAGATCATTTTATTGGCGCAGTTGTTCGTAACCCTGATGCGATAAGTCCGGTTTTTTCCGGCATCGGCAGTGATATTCAGCAGTTCGTATTTCATGCACCCGATAACTTTAATGTCGCAAGGATCATCTTCTTGGACAGCAATATTAAAGCAACAACTTGCCGCTTGGCCACAGCTATCCGTTGCCTGCCAGCACACCTGAGTATTTCCGGTAGGGAAAAAACTACCCGATGCGAGTCCGGCCGTTAAGCTAAGATCCAGGCCTGGACAGGGGCAATCACTAGCCGCAATTGGGTTGGAATAGTTTACGGCCACCGATCCCGTGCCTGCCAAGGTATTTACTGCAACATTGGCAGGACAGACAATACTTACATTGGACGGTGCTGGGGTAAGAAAACTCAAGTTGTAGGTAGCAACGGTGTCGCAGCCCGTGTTTGCAGGCAATTGAAGTACCACAGTGCCCGGTTGTGTATAAGCTGTATTGCCCAGGGTAATGGTTTCGCCGGGGCAGAATTCGATGTTTTGATTTAAGGTAGGTTGACTCAAAAGCACCAGGTTGTAAGTCGCCAAAGTATCGCAGGCCTCCCCTACCCCAGCCAGCACAAGATTCACGGTGGCTGGTGCAGTGTAGTTTTGTCCGCCGAGCGAAACGGTTTCTCCGGGGCAAAGGGAAATATTCTGGTTGAGTGAAATCTGCGGTTTAAGGATCAGGTTGTACGTCGCCAAAGTATCACAGGCCTCCCCTACCCCAGCCAGCACAAGATTCACGGTGGCTGGTGCAGTATAATTTTGTCCGCCGAGCGAAACGGTTTCTCCGGGGCAAAGGGAAATATTCTGGTTGATTGTACTCTGCGGTTTAAGAATCAGGTTGTAAGTCGCTAAAGTATCGCAGGCCTCCCCTACCCCAGCCAGCACAAGATTCACGGTGGCGGGTGCAGTATAGTTTTGTCCGCCGAGTGCAACAGTTTCTCCCGGACAAAGGGAGATATTCTGGTTGAGTGAAACCTGCGGTTTAAGGATCAGGTTGTACGTCGCCAAAGTATCGCAGGCCTCCCCTACCCTAGCCAACACAAGATTCACGGTGGCCGGTGCAGTGTAGTTTTGTCCGCCGAGCGAAACGGTTTCTCCCGGACAAAGGGAAATATTCTGGTTGATTATACTCTGCGGTTTAAGAATCAGGTTGTAAGTCGCCAAAGTATCGCAGGTCTCCCCTACCCCAGCCAACACAAGATTCACGGTGGCGGGTGCAGTGTAGTTTTGCCCGCCGAGCGAAACGGTTTCTCCGGGGCAAAGGGAGATATTTTGGCTGATTGTACTCTGCGGTTTAAGGATCAGGTTGTAAGTCGCCAAAGTATCGCAGGCCTCCCCTACCCCAGTGAGCACAAGATTCACGGTGGCGGGTGCAGTGTAGTTTTGTCCGCCGAGCGAAACGGTTTCTCCCGGACAAAGGGAAACATTCTGATTGACTATCACTTGGTTTTTCAACACCAATTCGTACACCAATACCGTATCGCATTCGCCGTTCACACCCGGATGGTTAAAGCTTACGCTGGCTGGAGCCGTATAATTTTGTCCTTCAATCAGTATAGTATCATTCGGACACAGGGCAAAACTGTTTTCTAAAATAACTTTGTTCCCAAAATCAGAAAAGAACCCGAAACGACAACCTGTTGAAACGCCACCGTTCAAAAAACCCGTCTGGAAAAGCCCCTGATTGTTTGAAACCACCGAAGAAAGACCCGTGGGCACACTTGAGTCTGGAAATTCAATGACCGCCGAAACAAATTCGCCGCCAGAACCAGGCACTACCTGAAAGGCACCGGGAAAAATCAGATTAGGATTTCCGTTGAGTGAAAACCCATCTTCAAATCCTGCCCGGGTGGTTAAAAACAACTGGAAAGACTCCGAGGTTGAGCGAACAAAACGCACGGCATTTGAACCGCTGCAATCGATTGCCGGAATAATTTCGCCAGCTACTTCGCAGTTCATACCTGTCATTTGAAGTACATATATCGGAGCTGAAGACTCGATAAAATGAGCGCCTGCCGTGATGCTCAGGTTCAACATTTGACCCGTATTGATATTTCCGGCAACAAAGCCATCGAGCTTGACTTGTGTGCCATTTTGTGTTGCGACAACAAATGCAAACTCATTTCCATTCAAAAATCCTTTGTGAACTACATATCTAGTGCCCAGTTTTTCAACCGGAACCAATTGATCCGCCATCACATCGCGGCAAAAGCCTCCGAAAAGCGAGCCCCCTTCCAGCAGATCGTCTTTTAAAGTAACAGCAATGGGTTTATTTGATACAATTTTTGAACCTGTCGGATGCTGTGCGGCCAATTGGCTGCCCGCTTCTCCGGAGTAGGTTTGTCCGCGATTCAAGGTGATATTGAAGGGAATATTGGCTGCATGACCAACAATTGCCCGGGTGGGTGTAATAGTTACTGTGGTATTATTCTCCGTAGCTACAATATCAAAAGCCGCGTGTGGCAGCGGGGTGTATGCCGCAGAGTTATCCGTTACATTCTGAAAAGGCGTGTAAAAAAGGGTTCCCAAGGCATTTTTACCTTTTAGCGAAAACAGCTCAGGGTTATTTGGAACACCACCAATCAACTCATAATATGCTGTAATTGGGGTGGTAGACTGGATCAAAAAACCCTTGTTCAAAACCGTATTTGCCGGGACATTCTCCACCATGTCAAAAAATGGAGGAAACATTAAGATACCGCTGGTATTTGCAGCAATGGTGATGGTTTGAACGGGAAATGCAGGATTAGCCGGTTGTGACACATTAACGACTGCGGGTGCTCCATAGGTTGAAAATCGGAAAGCTACTGGCCGATCGAAATTACTCGCACTATTTCGAGCAATTTCCGGTGCAACAAACCAAAATTCGGTGTCTTTTTGAGCGTTAGCCTGAAAAGTGCATAAGCTAAGCAACAAGGACAGCGTGGTGCTTTTTAAAAGCGTAGTTTGTGTCATTTTATGATGAGGTTGAATCTTTAGCAACGGGGTTGGAATAAAGGTGCAATTTTGGAGGCCTTATTTCTCTCACAAAGTTTAGTGCAATTTTTCAGGTTAATCTAGTTTTGCAAGCAATTGACGGCAAGCAGACAGATCAATTTTTTTGCGAAGGCAACGCGTCGTTTATCACAGGATTCACGTTATCCTTGTTTCGCTTCATTTGAATTTCAGACATTTGTCGCGCTTTTATTAATCTTGCACAACCCATTCGTTGAAGCATCGTTAGAGCACCTTCTCTTTTGATAACAAAATCCACACATCCACAAATCACCATATCTACAAATCCACAGCAATCATGACCAAAATTCTCTGGGCAGACGACGAAATTGACCTTCTCAAGCCACACCTGATGTTTCTCCAAAACAAAGGCTACGATGTAGTGACGGCCACCAACGGCCACGATGCCGTAGAAATTTACTACGAACAAGCCTCGGATATTGATGTGGTGTTTCTGGATGAGAGTATGCCGGGCCTCACAGGCCTTGAGGTTTTGATGAAGATCAAAGCCCGCAACCGAAACGTGCCTGTGGTGATGATTACCAAAAATGAAGCGGAGCATGTGATGGAGGATGCAATCGGTGGCCAGATCTCTGATTACCTCATCAAGCCGGTCAACCCCAACCAAATACTGCTTACGCTCAAGAAAATACTGGACAACAAACGGCTGGTGAGCGAAAAGACTGCGCAAAACTACCAGCAGGAATTTCGTGAAATCTTCATGGAAATCACTGGTGGCCTTAACCAAACGGAATGGGTAGATGCTTACAAAAAAATCGTGAACTGGGAGATGCGTGTGGATGCAAACGAGGCCACTGGGGTGAGCGAAATCCTGTCTCAACAGAAAGAACAAGCCAATACGGAGTTTTCGAAATTTGTGGTAAAAAACTACTTTGATTGGGTAGACAAGACCAAAGAGATCGGCCCGATCATGTCGCACTCCATGATGCGCAAGCACATTTTGCCGCATGTTGGGAATGGAACACCAACCATTATGCTGTTGCTCGACAACCTGCGATACGACCAGTGGAAAACCATCGAACCCATTCTAAATGAACTGTTTAGAACAGAGGATGAGGGTTATTTTTTCAGCATTTTACCTACCGCAACGCAGTATAGCCGCAACGCTATTTTTGCAGGTATGATGCCCGCCGAAATTGAGCGAAACTTCCCGGATAAGTGGAAAAACGACACCGAAGAAGGCGGAAAAAACCTGTGCGAAGATTTCTTTTTGGGCAAACAAATTGAACGTGCTTTCCGAAAACCCATCAAGTGGGAATACACCAAAGTTACCAATGTTAGCCATGGCAAGGATCTGAATGACAATATCCTGAATTGCCTGAACAATGATCTGTCGGTGATCGTCTACAATTTCATCGACATGCTCTCGCATGCCCGTACCGAGATGGAAGTGCTCAAAGAACTGGTGGGCGACGAACGTGCTTATCGCTCACTCACGCGCTCCTGGTTCCTGCACTCGCCCCTTTGGATGGCCCTAAAAAAACTGGAAGGCCGCGATGTGCAACTGTTCGTCACCACCGATCATGGAACCATTCGGGTGCAAACCCCTTCCAAAGTTGTCGGCGATCGCGAAACCACCACCAATCTCCGATACAAAGTAGGCCGTAACCTTCAATATGAAGCCCGCGATGTGCTCGCGATCAAAGACCCACAGAAGGCTGGATTGCCAAGGCCTAATATCAGCAGCACTTTTATTTTCGCGAAAGAGGATTGTTTTTTCCTGTATCCAAACAACTACAACCACTACAACAACTATTACAAAAACACCTTTCAACACGGCGGAATTAGTCTGGAGGAGATGATTTGTCCGGTGGTGCGGATGAGGAGCAAGTAGGTCGAAATTCATTTCGACAAGCTCATCACTGTAGGTCGAAATTCATTTCGACAAGCTCATTACTGTAGGTCGAAATTCATTTCGACAA
>Ga0209591_10007489_pt1 | contig 11996 bp, 9 predicted proteins | sample MAT01_FD_187207 | JGI IMG/M metagenome (GOLD analysis project Ga0209591, IMG submission 187207) | Freshwater microbial communities from Lake Fryxell liftoff mats and glacier meltwater in Antarctica - MAT-01 (SPAdes) (version 2) | ecosystem: Environmental > Aquatic > Freshwater > Ice > Liftoff...
GGACGTCTTCTGAACGTAGCGGGCGTTGGTACACCCCGCGCCGGCGGCGGCGACCACCGCCGCGGCCAGCAATAGCAACCGCTTCATCTCGCTCTCCCCCGGGTAGTCCGGACCGTTTCCCCAACGGCCCGGTTTCGGGGGAGGCAATAGCCAAGACCGCTAGACCTGTCGAGAGCAGTTCAGAGCTTACCAGCTATCGCCGGGGAACGTCTCGCCGCCTGATCGCGTGATCATGGATGCGACGATGAGCGGGGTGACCGAAGATCGCAAGAAGCCCACGGAACCATCCCCTCGTGCGACGTTCACGCCACCCGAGTGAAACGAGTACATCGACTCTCGATTCGATGAGTTCACCACATCGCAGCCGGCAACTGTCGAAGACGTACTGTAGCCTCGGAGTTGATAGGCCGCGTTGTAATCCGCCCAGGCAGCGTTCAGGATCCAACCCGTTGCGTTGGGAGTATTCGGCATGACCGCCTGGCCCTTGTAATAGACTTGGTGCCGCCCCGTGGTCTCCGCAAGCATCAGGGTGTTACTCGTTCCGTCGGAGATGGTCACCAGGGTGAGTTGTTGGCTCTTCGCCCCAAACATGCCGGTATCCCCCGTCGCGATCGACGGCGCACAAGCGCTCTGGAACGTCGAGTTCAACCCTCGAATCGCGTTGTAGTCCGTGGCCCCAAGGACCAACGTCGTAACCGGTAAGCCGAGTGAAGCGAAATACGGGCCGTAATCGACAACCCGTTCGGGATTTGAAGGACAGAGGTAGACCGAGACCTTCGTTCCACCCGCAGGCGTCGATCCCAACGGGGGCGGGAGATTGACGGGATCGTTGACCGAGCGCGTGAGGTTCGTGAGGTTCGCGAGGTTGCCTTGCTCGATGTAGGGAGCAATAACCGAAAGGAGACTATGGCCTTGAACCTGAGCACCGTACGGATTCCCCGAAGGGGCCGGGCTGAAATCGAACCCCCAGGCCGGCAGCTTGCCGACCGAGTCGTGGAAGTTGTGCACGGCCAGCGCGTTCTGCTTGAGGTTGTTGCTGCACTTGGCCCGGGCCGCGGCTTCGCGGACTTTTTGGATCGCTGGGAGCAGCAAACCGATGAGGATCGCGATGATCGCAATCACCACTAAAAGCTCAATGAGCGTGAATGCGAACCGAGAGCGAGGAGAAATCGCCATCGCAGCACCGTAATAAGGAGGAAGAGTCGAACGATTTCGGATGTGAACGCCGACTGTTTCCCTTCTACACCAACTCGCGCTGCGACGCAAAGCAAAATCGCGAATCTTCGACTTCGCCGCCGCGTGTTGCATTGCCAGAACCGCCCGCCGCCCTTCTTGCCCGCGTTCCCCGCCAGATGTACTCTCTGTCGTACTGGCCAATTTTCGGCTTCACCCATTCGCACCCGGAGACTCTCCCCATGGGCTTCCATCAAACTTCGTCGCACAAGTCCGGCAAGGGCAGCTACCACCAGATCGGACTCGTCCGCGGGCAGTTCGGCAACGTGCCCGAGGCGAAGTGGATCAAGTTCATTCAAGAGACCGGCTTCGACGGTTGGGAAGAAGCGAGTTGGGAACTCGACCTACGCAAGTGCGACACGGACGCCGGGGCCGCGGCTTATGCCGCCGAGCGGTCGAAGATTGCGAAGGACCACGGGCTGGAAATCTTCACCGTCGCCACGCACCTTCAAGGGCAAATCCTCGGCGATGAGCCGAGCGCGAAGACTTTGAACTTCTGCAACTCGAAGGGCGACGCTCGCCTGGCTTACGCCGCATGGCGCAAAGCCGGGAATACCCCGCCGCGGACCGACCCGTACTTCGTGCCCGCGGACGTGGGTCAGTTCGTGCAAGCTGAAGCCAAGAAAGACCTGGAAGCGTGCGTTCGCTACGCGGGGCACCTCTCGAAGATCCAGGGTCGCAAGGTCGCGTTGCCCGGATTCGTCGGCTCGCCCGCGGGGTGCTGGAGCCACTGGTTCCTGTTCCCGCCATTGCCGGATTCGATGGACGGCTATCCGATCGAAGACGTGCGCAAAGTCAGCCTCGATTTGCTCGTCGAACGCTTCGGACCGATCTGGGACTTGTGCAAGCAGTACGGCGTGACGTTCGACCTCGAATGCCATCCGAGCGAACGCGCGATGGGCGACCTGGAGAGCGCCGGCGACTACCTCGCGCACATGCACAAGGCGGGCTATTCGAGCATCGTCGGCTTCAACCTCGACGGCTCGCACATGGAATGGCAGAACGTCTCGGTCATCCAGTTCATCCGCGAGTTCGGCGAGCACATCCACTGCGCCCACGTCAAGGGCGTGCAAGTGGAGCGCGAGCACTGCCGCGGCGGCCGCCTCGGCGGGCACCGCGGCATGGGCCACTGGACCAACGGTTGGAAGTTCGTCACGGCGGGCACGATGCGGGATGCCAACTCCCTCGAAGAAATCTTTATCGAACTGAACCGCGTCGGCTTCGACGGCGCCGTCAGCATCGAATGGGAAGACAACGACGCCGACCAAATCGCGGGCGCTCGAGCCGCACTGGCAAACTGTCGGAAGGCCGATTTGCCACCGAGCGGAATGAAGCACGACGAGATGCTGAAGGGGTAGTCCATGCTGCGAAAACCCGAAGCGCGAAGGCGACTTCCGCTTCGGATTCGTGCGGTTCGAGCGAGAGGAACTCCGCTTCACTTCGTCAACTGCCCCTCCGCGACCTCGACGGCCCGCAGTAAGCTCATCGCCTTGTTGACGGTCTCCTGGTATTCGCTGGCGGGGTCGCTGTCGGCGACGATGCCGGCACCGGCTTGCACGTCGGCCGTCGTGCCGCGAAGGACCAGGGTTCGGAGGGCGATGCAGGTGTCCGTGTTGCCGCTGAAGTCGATGTAGCCCACGGCTCCGCCGTAGGGGCCGCGGCGGTGGGGTTCGAGTTCGTCGATAATTTCCATGGCGCGGATCTTCGGCGCGCCGCTGAGCGTGCCCGCGGGCAGAGCGGCCCGCATGGCGTCGAACGCGGTCTTGCCCGCGGCCAGTGTGCCCGTCACGGTGCTGGACAGGTGCATGACGTGGCTGTAGCGCTCGACGGCGAGCAAGTCGCTGATCGCGACCGTGCCGATCTCCGCGACCCGGCCCACGTCGTTGCGGCCGAGGTCCACGAGCATGATGTGCTCGGCCCGCTCCTTCGGGTCCGCGAGCAGTTCGATCGCTAGTGCCTTGTCCTCCTCGGGCGTCGCCCCGCGGCGACGAGTGCCCGCCAAGGGTCGCACGGTCATCTGCCGATTCTCCACCCGGCACATGATCTCCGGGCTCGCCCCCACGAGCGTGACCGGCCCGGCCTCCACGAAGAACATGAACGGGCTCGGATTGATGACCCGCAGCGCGCGGTAAATGTCGAACGCCTTCGCCGTCGTTTCGGTGCGGAACCGCTGGCTGAGCACGACCTGGAAGGCGTCCCCGGCGAGGATGAACTCTTTCGCTTTCCGCACCGCGTTTTCGTAGCCACCGGGGGGGAAATTGCACTCGTAGCGGGCGTTTTGTACGGAAGTCGAATCGAGCGAGGCCGGGTCGATGTCCGTCGGCGCGAGGTCCGAGGTCGGCGTCCCGAGCTTGATCACCAGTTCATCGACCCGCCGACACGCATCGTCGTAAGCCGTTCGAAAAGATTCATCGCTCCGCGCTTTCGGAACGTGCGAGTGCGCCACCGCAAACACGGTCTTGGTAATGTGGTCGAAGATCGCCATGCGGTCGTAGAACGCGAAGCTCAAATCCGGAATGCCGCGGTCGTCGGGCGGGGCATTCGGCAAAAGTTCCACGTACCGGGCCGCGTCGTACCCCGCGAAGCCGACGGCCCCGCCGCAGAACCGCGGCAACTCGGGCAAGTGCGGAGCCCGGAAGTCCGCGATCGATTCTTCGAGGGCCTTCAACGGGTCCATCTGCGTCGTCTCGACCCACTTCCTCGAACCTTCCTTCGTTCGGACTTGCTCGCGGGACGCCTCGAACCAGCGGAACGGCTCGCTGCCGACGAAGCTGTACCGCCCCACTCGCTCGCCGCCGACGACGCTCTCGAACAGGAACGCCCACCCTCCCGTCCGCATCGCGGCGAACGCGGAGACCGGCGTGAGGGCATCCGCCACGAGCCGGCGGTAAACGGGCACCACGGTGTGAGTCGCGGCCAGTGCGGCGAACTCCTCGAAACTCGGGCGATAGCGCATGGCCGGCTCGAAGGGGTCGGAAATCACTCCGTTGAAGTCTTAGCCGCATTGGCTCGAATTGGGAAGAATTGAAGGCGATTCCCAAAGCCTTTCATCGGATAGTGGAATCGCGGGCCACGGGGAAGTACCATGATTGCACCAAGCTGCTCCGCAAAGTGATGGACACCATGATTCCCGACGAATCCGCATTTTTGATCAGCCTCGCCGGCCTCGCGATCGCGGCCCTCGGCTACCTCTGGCTCGTGGTCAAAGCGTTCGGCAAAAGCACGCTCTGGGCATCCTTTCGTTCCTCTTCGTCCCCGCGGGATTGCTCTTCGCACTGCTCAATTTGAAACGAGTCATCGCCCCCGTCGCGGTGATGTTCGTGGGCGTCCTAATTTCCGTGGCCCCTTTGGCGATCAACCTCATCGTTCCCGCGAAGCCGCAGGACACCGCGGCGGTGGAAAAGAAAGAAATCGAGGTCGGAGGTCAGAAGGTGTTTGAAGAACGCATCACCCTCACGGGCGCGAAACGCGAAGAGTACGCGAAGCTCGAGGGAAAGAACTTCGCGGTCGTCCAGTGGTCGAATGCGGATGTGACGGACGACGACGTGGCCGGGCTGAAAGGCATGACGACCCTCCGCGAACTCGATTTGAACAACACGCAGATCACGGACAAGACCTTGGAGTTACTCGCAGAGATCAAGACGCTGAAAGTGCTGCGAATCGCCAACACCAAGGCGACCGCGGAGGGCGTAAAAAAGTCCTTGCTCCCGTTGAGCAACCTCACCGAGCTCGACGTACGCGGTTTGAAGTTGACCCGCAAGGAACTCAACGACTGGAAAGCGATCAACGCCGCAGAACGAAAATTCGCCAACTAAACTGGAGTCTTCACCGTGCCGTACACTCTCACCGAAAATGCCCTGGGCGATCCGAAGAACGCGGCGGCCCTCGCGGCAGCGTCGCAGTTCGCGTACTTCCCCGAAGACCGCGGGGCCGAGTCGTTCAAGAACGAACTCGGCATGGACGCCAAGCTCATCTCCGTGGACAACACCCAGGCCTACGTCGCCTCGAACGACGAGCACTTGATCGTCGCCTTCCGCGGGTCGGAAGGCCCCACATCCATGGATGGCATCAAAGACTGGTTGATGACGAATGCGGCCAACCTCCTCATTCAACCCGAAGGTAAGCTCTCGACCGAGTTCCTCGCGGCGGGCGTCGGGGCACGCTGGCACCAGGGGTTCGTCGGCGCGATTTCGGAAGTGTGGGATCCGCTCTTCGCCGAGGTCGAGACCCGACAGAAAGCCAAAGACCGACTCTTCTGGATCACCGGCCACAGCCTCGGCGGGGCGCTCGCGCTCGTGGCGTCGTGGATGTTCCTGCGGCGAATGATGGTGCCGCACCAGGTCTACACCTTCGGAGCGCCGATGGTCGGGAACCAAGTCGTGGCGGAGGCCCTCAACCGCGAGTTGGCCGGCAAGATCTTCCGCTTCGTCAACTCGCCGGACCCCGTGCCCCTGCTTCCGATGATGAGCTTGCTCGCGAACGAGTTCGTCCACTGCGACAAGTTCTGCGGCCTCGGCCCGGACGAAGCGAGCGTGAACCTGATCGCCTACCTTAAAGACTCCGCCGGCGGCGTGGCCGAGGGCGTGCTTAGCGGAGATATCAAAGAGAAAGTCTGGGAGGCGATAAAAGGGAAAATGATGGCCCACCTCCTCAACGACTACCGTGCGTTGATCGGCGGGTGAGGGCGAAGTTATGATGTTGTGCGATCTGCGTTGCGCTGGGGGTACGCGTACAAATCTCGTCCTCGCGAATGCCTAAGAAGGCGAGTGCTGCGAAAATTGGAGTTTTGAAGCAGCAAATGAAAAAGGGGCTGTGCAAAGTGAGACTCGGCGGCCCTTCCGCGAGCGTTCCGGCTCGACTCGTGTTTTCTCAGTTAAGAGGCTCAAAATCAAACTTCTCGCGAATTAAAAAGCCGAACGCTCTGAGCAGGTTACCGAGGTTCAAGTGCCATTTGGACCTGTCCAAGACATCGATTTGAGAATCCCTCCTAGTTTTATCGGCAACAACCGCTTAAGCTGTCGAAGGGGCCGAGGCCGCAAAAGGGTTTATCGCGGTTACAGGCTCTGCATCTCCTCGACGAACAATTCCTGATTCGTCAAAACAGCTGCTCTGTGTGCCTTCCATTGAGCTGAAGCTAACGCAAGCATATCAGCGATACTTCAAAAATGAATGGACTCGGATGCAACGATTAATCGGCATCGATAATACTGTTCGCCAGGGGGCGGAGGAGGCGTTGCTCAAAGCGGGTGCCTTGCAAAACGCAATTTTCAACAGCGCCAACTTCTCCAGTATCGCCACGGACGAGAAGGGCGTCATTCAAATTTTCAACGTCGGTGCCGAGCGGATGCTGGGCTATACGGCCGCCGAAGTGATGAACACGATCACGCCGGCGGACATTTCCGATCCGCAGGAAGTGATCGCGCGTGCGGCCGCGCTGAGCTTGGAATTCGCCACTCCGATCACCCCGGGCTTCGAGGCGTTGGTGTTCAAGGCCGCGCGCGGGATCGAGGATATCTACGAACTGACGTACATCCGCAAGGACGGCAGCCGCTTTCCAGCCATCGTATCGGTCACGGCACTGCGCGACGATCAGAACGCCATCATTGGTTACCTGTTGATCGGCACCGACAACACCGCGCGCAAGCTGGCGGAAGATGCGTTGCTCAAAGCGGGTGCCTTGCAAAACGCAATTTTCAACAGTGCCAACTTCTCCAGCATCGCCACCGACGCGAAGGGCGTTATTCAGATCTTCAACGTCGGTGCCGAGCGGATGCTGGGCTACACCGCCGCCGAAGTCATGAACAAGAACACGCCAGCGGACATTTCCGATCCGCAGGAAGTGATCGCGCGGGCCAAGGAACTGACCAGCGAACTTGGAACCCCGATTGCGCCGGGGTTCGAGGCACTGGTGTTCAAGGCGTCGCGCGGGATCGAGGATATTTACGAACTGACGTACATTCGCAAGGACGGCAGCCGCTTTCCAGCCATCGTATCGGTCACGGCACTGCGCGACGATCAGAACGCCATCATTGGTTACCTGTTGATCGGCACCGATAACACCGCGCGCAAGCGGGCGGAAGAGGCCTTACTTAGAGCGGGGGCTTTGCAGAGCGCGATTTTCAACAGCGCCAACTTCTCGAGCATCGCCACCGACGCAAAAGGCGTCATCCAGATCTTCAACGTCGGCGCCGAGCGGATGCTGGGCTACGCGGCCGCCGAAGTGATGAACAAGATCACCCCTGCCGAGATCTCCGACCCGCAGGAAGTAATCGCCCGCGCCAAATCGCTCAGCGTCGAACTCGGAACACCGATTACGCCGGGGTTCGAGGCCTTGGTCTTCAAGGCCTCGCGCGGGATCGAAGACATCTACGAGCTGACCTATATCCGCAAGGACGGCAGCCGCTTCCCGGCGGTGGTGTCCGTCACGGCCCTGCGCGACGCCAAGGACGCCATCATCGGCTACCTACTCATCGGCACCGACAATACGGCGCGCAAGCAGGTCGAAGCCGAGCGAATGCTGCTCGATCAGGCCGTGCGCGATCAACAGTTCTATACGCGTTCGCTGATCGAATCGAACATTGACGCGCTGATGACCACCGACCCGCGTGGCATCATCACCGATGTGAACAAGCAGATGGAGGCGCTCACTGGGTGCACGCGCGACGAGCTGATCGGCGCGCCGTTCAAGGACTACTTCACAGACCCGGAGCGCGCCGAAGCGGGCATCAAGCTGATGCTGGGCGAAGGCAAAGTCACCGACTACGAGCTCACGGCCCGCGCCAGAGACGGCAAGGAAACCGTGGTTTCCTACAACGCGACTACACTCCACGACCGCCACCGGAAGCTGCGGGGGGTCTTCGCCGCCGCGCGCGATGTCACCGAACGCAAGCGGTACGAGCAATCGCTGCAGGAAGCCGACCGCCGCAAGAACGAATTCCTGGCGATGCTGGCCCACGAACTCCGCAACCCCCTCGCCCCAATGCGCAACGCACTGCAAATCATGCGGCTTAAGGCAAGCCGGGAGGTTCAGCGACCGGAGGACGAAGCCATTCGATCGGCGTCCGCGATGATGGAGCGGCAGGTCGGCCAGATGGTGCGGCTGGTGGACGACTTGCTCGACGTGAGCCGCATCAGCCGCGGAAAGATCGAGCTTCGCAGAGAGCGGATCGAACTAGCATCCGCGATCCACCACGCCGTTGAAGCTGCCCGGCCGCATTACAAGAGCATGGGTCATACGCTGACCGTTACGTTGCCGTCGAAACCGAAGTATCTGCATGCCGACCCAACCCGGCTCGCTCAAGTGTTGGGCAATCTCCTCAACAACGCCTGTAAGTACACCGAGAAGGGCGGCCAGATGTCCCTCACCGTTGAGCGCGAGGGCAACCAAGCGGTGATCCGATTGCGGGACAATGGCGTCGGCATCGCCGCCGACCAGCTTCCCCGCATCTTCGAGATGTTCGTGCAGATCGATACTTCGCTGGAGCGTTCGGTCAGCGGGTTGGGGATCGGCCTAACGCTCGTGAAAAACTTGGTGGAGATGCACGACGGCACGGTGGAAGCCCACAGTGCCGGGGTCGGCCAGGGGAGCGAGTTTGTGGTGCGTCTTCCGATCGCGGTTGAATCGGCCGAACCGCCGCCAGCGCCGACCATCGTCGAGCCGACGACCACAACCCCCCGTCGCATCCTCGTGGTCGATGACAACCGGGACTCGGCCACGTCGCTGGCGGCGTTGTTGGAACTGACCGGCCACGAGACGCACATCGCCTACGATGGCCTCGAAGCGGTCGAGGCGGCAGTGACGTTCGGGCCCGACGTGGTGCTGCTTGACATCGGTCTGCCAAAGTTGAACGGCTATGATGCTTGCCGCAAAATACGAGAACAGCCATCGGGAAAAGGCATCGTGTTGATTGCCCTGACCGGATGGGGACAGGATGAGGACCGCGAAAAGTCCAAAGCGGCCGGGTTCGACGCCCACCTGGTCAAACCGGTGGACTACGACGCCCTCATGAAGTTTCTGTCCGAGTTACGACCGATCTTGGCCTGAGCTTGGCGACTGCCCCAAGATCATCGTTACACTCGATTTCGCCAGCGGCTGCATCGCCCTCCGCCCACCCCGCCGCTGGTGGCCGTTCGCTCCTGGAGCCGGAATCCGGTTGCCGTTCGGCCGCTCTCGGCTACCATCTACGCCATCCGGTTTTCCGGGTTCACCCCACCCTCCCGCGGAGTCTGAAGCATGTCCATGTTCATCGGCGAAGGCCTGGTCGGCGACGGCAACGAGATCGCCCACATCGACCTGCTCATCGGCTCCAAGACCGGCCCAGTCGGCACAGCGTTCGCCAACGCCCTCGCCACGCAGTCCGCGGGGCACTCGAGCTTGATGGCCGTCATCACGCCAAACCTCCTCGCCAAGCCGGCCACGGTGATGATCACGAAGGTGACCATCAAGGGCATGAAGCAAGCCGTGCAAATGTTCGGCCCGGCCCAAGCCGCGGTCGCCCGCGCCGTCGTCGATTCAGTCGCGGAAGGCGTCATTCCCAAGGACAAGGCCGAAGAGTACGTCATCGTTTGCGGCGTGTTCATTCACCCCGCCGCAGCCGACGATACCAAGATCTACCAGTACAACTACGAAGCCACCAAGCTCGCCATCAAGTGCGCCATGACCGGCAAGCCGACCATGGACGAAATCATCGCCCAGAAGGAATCCAAGCACCCGTTCAGCCCCAAGTAAGCACTCTCAATGCCCAGGGACGGCTGTCCCTGGGCTTTCGACACCAATCATGTTCGACAAACCCACCATCCTCGTCCAACTCGACACCGACGTGAACCCCAGCACGTTCGATCGGGTCGTCGCCGTGGATGCGGGGGCAGATCACGTCTTTTCCTACGGTTGGATCAAGCCGGAATCGGTAATCACACTCGTCCACGGGTGTATCTTCACCCGCGGACCGAAAGACTTGCACCGCACCGCGATTTTCGTCGGCGGGTCGGACGTGACCGCGGGCGAGGCCGTGCTCGCGGCCGTGCGAAAAGCTTTGCTCCCCGAGTACGGGTTGAGCGTCTCGGTCATGCTCGATTCCAACGGTGCGAACACGACCGCCGCGGCCGCGGTGCGGGCCGCATCGAAGCACCTGGACCTCGGCCAAGCGAATTCGCTCGTGCTCGGCGGCACCGGCCCGGTCGGGCAGCGGGTCGCCCGGCTGCTCGCCAAGCACGGCGGCCACGTCCGCATCGGCAGCCGGCAACTGGACCGAGCGGAAGCCGTCGCCGCAGCGATCCGCACCCAGGTGCCCGGCGCGAGCGTCTCCGCCGTCAGCGTCGCGAGTTCGGCCGACGCCCCGAAGGCCCTCGACGGCCGCGATCTCGTCTTCGCCGCGGGTGCCCCTGGGGCCGTGCTGCTGCCCCGCAAGTACCGCGAGTCGGCCAAGGCGTTGAAAGTCGCTATCGACCTTAACGGCGTGCCCCCCACGGGTATCGAAGGGGTCGAACTCATGGACAAAGGCACCGACCGCGACGGCGTGATCTGCTACGGTGCCCTCGGTGTGGGCGGAACCAAGATGAAGGTCCACAAGGCCGCCATCGCCGAACTTTTCGCCCGCAACAACGCGGTTTTCGACATCGAAGAGATCTACGAAATTGCCACGCGGATCGCGTAACGACCACTTCAGCACCTTCCCCCCTTGCCTCAATCCTTAGAATGCCGGTAAAGGTACTCCCTGTCACGGGTATTCGGCATGAGCGCTCTCCTCACTGAACGCCCGCGCATGAGCGACGACGAGATCGCGGCCGCGAACCTCGGCTTGAGCACGGCCACGCCCCAAGACATCCTCCGCTGGGCCGTCGCGAACTTCCACCCCCGCCTGCTCATGGCCACGGCCTTCGGCGCGGAGGGTTGCTGCCTGATTCACATGCTCGCCGAAATCGAACCGGCGACGACGATGATCAACCTGGAGACCGGCTACCAGTTCCCCGAAACGCTCGAACTCCGCGAACGGATCAAAGCGAAGTACGGGATCGAAGTCGAGTACATCCTCCCGGAGACGACCGTGGCGGAGTACGAAGCCGAGCACGGCGGCCCGCTCCACGGCCTCCGCCCGGACCAGTGCTGCCTGGACCGCAAGATCCTGCCCTTGAGGAAGGCCTTACAGCGGCACCGCCCCCGAGCTTGGCTCAGCGCGATCCGCAAGGACCAAACGACGGACCGCGCCGTGGCCGGGGTCGTTCAGTGGGACGCGAAGTTCAACTTGGTGAAGATCAACCCGCTGTTGAACTGGACCAAGAAAGAGGTCTGGAAGTTCATCGTCGAGAACGACGTACCTTACAACCCATTGCACGACCAGAACTACCCGAGCATCGGCTGCTGGCCCTGCACGCGGGCCGTTCAAGCGGGCGAAGACGACCGCGCTGGCCGCTGGGCCGGGAAGGTCAAGAAAGAGTGCGGCCTGCACGTAATCGAAGTGAAAGACGGGGCCGGAATCTAGCAGAAATCAGGAGTCAGGAGTCAGGGGTCAGTTCAAGACTGACTCCTGAACCCTGATTCCTGACTTCTGATCCCTGACTATTGACCACTGGAACCTATGCTCTTCTCCGCCAAAGCCGAATACGCCTGCCTGGCCATGCTGGAGCTCGCCGTGCGCCACGGCGACCCACGGCCGGTCCGGCTCGCGGACGTGGCGGACAAACACGCCATCCCGCAGCGGTTCCTCGTGCAGATCCTCTTGCAGTTGAAGGGCGCCGGCCTCGTGGCAAGTACCCGCGGGGCCTCC
>Ga0209591_10007490_pt1 | contig 11995 bp, 10 predicted proteins | sample MAT01_FD_187207 | JGI IMG/M metagenome (GOLD analysis project Ga0209591, IMG submission 187207) | Freshwater microbial communities from Lake Fryxell liftoff mats and glacier meltwater in Antarctica - MAT-01 (SPAdes) (version 2) | ecosystem: Environmental > Aquatic > Freshwater > Ice > Liftoff...
ACCTGGGGATTGAGACCCAGCGCCAATGGAGCGATAAAGCCATCCAACGCACAACGCCTGCGCTTTTGGGTCTCTTTAGTCTCGTCGTCTTGATGGCCCACGCCCTTTACCCAGATGGGCTTGTCCCGGTCCCACAGACCGCTTGGTATCCCAAAGCCCATGTCAGCTTCCATGACCTGCTGGCACTGGTCCGCAGGCGCCTTTGGCTCCATTGCCTTTTTCAGACAACCCCGGTTTCGCCTGATCTCCGTTTAATCACCTCTGATCAGGTCGAACATCTGCTTTCTGCTCTGTGTTATTAACTTTTAATGTGCAAAGTCGAGGACAGGGAAACAGGGACATTTGACCTGTCTACCTGTTTACCTATCTACTCTACCGTCGGGTAAACCTGGGGAAAGGCCTTGCCCTTTAAAATCTCGCCGTCTTGCACTTCGACAAAGGGCTTCATCGGGTGGTTGCCGCTGGCGACGTAGTGGGTTTCGCCCGTCATATAATGTAAGGCGATGGCCCGCCGCGGACGACCGCTCGTGTTTGCGTGTGATCCGTGCCAGGTGAGCGCATGGTGGAAATGGGCTTCGCCCTTTTTTACTGGACAACGCACCACCTGAATATCATGGCCATCAAATTCATTGGGCATATCTTCGTAGTTCTTCAACGTATGCAGAAAGTTGATATTGTCGCCCCAGGCGTGTGAACCTGGCACCATGCTCATACAACCATTCGTTTCGTCAGCGTCGTCGAGTGCCACCCAGGCTGTCACTTCTGTCATTGGCGCAATGATCGGCCAGTAGGGTGCGTCTTGATGCCACATGTTGACGCCGCCAATCTGTGGTGGCTTGTACTGAATCTGATCATGCCAAATCCGCAATTCGTCGGCCTGGGTCAACTGAGCAATGCCGGCTGTAATTTTAGGATGGGACATTAACTTGTGATATGGCTCGCTTGCCTGCCAAATGTTGACAATTTGCCAGACAGGGGCAGATTCGTCGCGCGAAAGCGTGCGCACCAACACAGGTTGGGGAATATCGGTGCGCGCGCGCTCTTCGATCACGCGCATCACTTCCGCACGCAGAATTTCTACTTCATCATCTGTCAAAACAATGCCACCATTCAAAAAACCATTGGCTTTGAATTGCGCAATTTGTGCTTGCGATAACATAATTTTCTCCACTTTTGATTGAGATTTAACGGGTATTGGATTTAATGGGTTTACTGCGCAGGATGATCAACCGTGAACAGGTAATGTTGGCCTATTGGCTGATTCACGAAAAGGATATTCGGTAAAAGAAGCAGTCTATGCGGACCCATTTTACTTTTCACGCGTCTTCAAGCGCGTCTTTGGCATTCCACCGTCGCACATTGGGTGATGTACCCCGATTTTTCAAATCGGATATAACGATTTGAAAAATCGTTATACAGTAGATTTCTTCTTCTGCAAAATAGCCAGCAGCTCTGGACCATAGGTGCGCGCCTTCCAGGGGCCAATCTCTGGCAGTTGCAATAGTTCGGCTTCCGTGCGCGGCGCCCGCTGGGCCAGATCGAGCAATGTGTTATTGTTAAAGATAATGTCAAGCGTCACCCCGCGCTCATCGGCCACTTTGCTGCGCCAGCGCCGTAAGGCTTCGTAACGGGCAAAGGCCGCGTTATCCAAAAGCTGTTCTGGACGTGGCCGGGCTTCTGGCAAGGCCGGCAAAGGACGTTGCAAACCAGCGTTGATCGCATCGCGTAGCGCAATGCCATACCGAGCCATCTGTTGGGCGTTCAAGCCACTGATGCGCTGAATGTCATTCAACTCTTTGGGTTGATGGGTGGCCAAGGCGGCCAGGGCTTGGTCGTTCATAATTTTAAAGGGCGGCCAGTTTTGACGCTGCGCCATCTGTTCCCGCCACTGCCAAAGCGCTTCGAGCACACCGGTGGCCACGCGTGGCACCTCGCGCGCGATCTTCATGCTCCACACCGAACGACCATTGCCTGTGCGCGCATGCTGGCTGATTCTGCTTAGCATGGCGAATGCTTCCTGTGCTTCTTCCCAGCGGCCTGTGGCTTGCAGTTGCTGAATCAGCAGCGTGCGTAAGGTAGGCAGAAAGTGCGTATCCATCTGCGCGTAAGTAATTTGTTGCGGTGTTAACGGTCGTTTGCCCCAGTCGGTGCGCTGCATCCGTTTATCACTGATCACGCCAAATTTTTCTTCCAAGATGGCCGCCAGACCGACGCGCTGCCAACCGAGGATGCGGGCCGCCAGTTGGGTATCGAACACATATTGAAATAGAAAGCCAAAGTCACGACTTAGCTCTAGAATATCATTTTCGGCTGCATGCATCACCACTTCGATGGCAGGATCCGCCAGGAGCATACCCAACGGGCTAATATCTTCCAGCCGCAATGGATCGACCAGATAGTCTACAACCTCGCTCTCATCCGCCTGCTCAGGATCAACATCTGGGCTGGCAAGCGTTGAGATCTGAATTAAGCAAACGCGCGGCTGATAGCGATAAAGGCTATCGCTTTCCGTGTCTAGCGCAATCAGCGATTGTTTACTCAGCTGGTTTAACATTTGGCCGAATGCTTTGGCCTGATAAACCAACGTAGGTTCTTTCAATTGGGGGGCGATCATTAGATTTTCCTAATTCTCTAAACCGATCTTCGTTTTTTGCCAAAGTTTAACCACTATATGCTAAATAGGCAAAAGGAAAACAGGCAAAGGGTGCGATTGGCCAATACGGCTGATGTGCTAGGGCAAAATATGCCAGCTTTTGATATTTTGCCCGCGGACAAAGTATCAAAAGCCGGCGCAAGTATGCTACACTTGCAAAGTATAAGATTTGTACACAGCGTTGTTTGAAAATGACGGTTTCTACACTGGGAAACTGCTGTTTTTATCCAGAGAAGTTTTAACTTTTATCACCATCACCGGATTTTGTCGACTGACCCATGTTACGTACACTCTATCGCCACCGCAGTGGCACCGTACTCTTAAATCTGTCTGAAGAACAGTTGATCGCCGCGGCCAAGGAGAGCCAGGCCCGGCTCTGGATTGACATAGTGGCGCCCACGCTCGAAGAGAGCAAACTCGTGTTGGAAAACATCTTTCATTTTCATCCTTTGGCTGTGGAGGATGCGATCAAAGATGTGCATGTGCCGAAGTTGGATGATTATGGCAGCTATCTCTATCTGGTTTTTCATACTGTTTTCCCTGGCGAAGAGCGCATGGATATCCATACTGATGAACTGGATGTCTTCCTGGGCGCTAATTATCTGATCACGATGCACGACAATGCCACCAAGGTGATGGATAAGCTTTGGAATGAAGAGTATCATCAGAAAAAAGGGCTGGCGCGTGGTCCGGCTTTCTTGCTCTACGAATTGCTCGACCAGCAGATCGACACCTATACCCCATTGCTGGATCAATTTGAGGAACGGATGGAAGTCCTGGGCGACCAGATCTTTCATACAACATCGCGCAACAACGATCGCTTACTCAACGATTTGTTGACGGCCAAAAGCAGTGCGCTGCGCCTCTATCGGATTCTTGCGCCCCAGCGCGATCTGCTACAACGTTTGACGCGCCATGACTACTCTGCCATTCCCAGTGATGCGCGCATTTATTTTACCGATCTGTTTGACCATCTAACGCGCATGACCGATCTGGCGTCTAGCATGCGCGATCTGGCCACCAGCACGATCGATACCTATCAGGCCTTGCTCAACAATCGCATGAACGAAGTGATGAAAATGTTGACGATGATCTCAACAATTTTTATGCCACTGAGCTTTCTGGCTGGCGTTTATGGGATGAATATCAATTTGTTGGGGCAGGAAAGGCCCTGGTTCTTTTATTTTATCTGGTTCATTTTTATTGGTCTGGCCGGCGCGATGGCTTGGTTTTTTCGCCGTCGCCACTGGATCTAAACCGATTTACGATTTTTGATTTACGATTTACGAAATTGTCGGGCCGAAGTGATAAATCGTAAATCCAATGGAATATTCTATGTCCTATTTCTTTATTCAAGATAAAACAGTTGTCCAGACATCGTTACCGCCGGCTGGCATGGCGCCATTTGCCCAACGTACAGAGCAGTTGCTGCCGCCGCTGATCACAACGTTACATCGCAACTTTCAGGCCTGGGGTGCACTTGGACTTTCGCCCGGCCCCGTCACCGCCGATCGCATTTGGCTCGGAGCAGATGGGCAGTTAGCTTTCCGCTTCAATCGCTCTGCCGCACCTGCCCCCTTGCTCCAAATCGGCCAGGCGCCCGAACTGGCTGCTTGGCTGGTGCTGTTAGACAAGTGGATGGAAACTTTTGTCGTCATCGCGCGTGCTCGCTCGATCTGGACCGTGGGCGAGCTGGGCGCCGCCTTGACTTTTATGACGCCGGCTTTTCTGCCTGCCCGCTTGGTGGCGCAAGCGCCGGACAACTGGGCGCGTGTGGCGCTTGCGCTGGCCACTGCTGTAGCTGATGGGCCGCTGGCTGGCCGGTCAGCAGATCGTCATTGGCAGTCGATAGGAGAAAGATGACAGGAGATGCCCAATACGGTCGGACGATGATAACTGAAAAGATGATAAATAACAAGGTGACAGGATAACCTGGCATTTACACAACATGCCGTATGTATTACACAATACACGCAATACGAGACTCGTCTGTGAACACGCATCGCCACTTTTTGCCCGAAATCAGCACTAATACGAAAAAAAACTGGCAGCAAACCCGCAAAGATCACTCGGCAGGAGGGGTTGCCTATCAGCGCGTGTCCGGGTCTAACGAGATTGAGGTGGCATTAATTGCCACGCATGGCGGTGAACGTTGGCAATTGCCGAAGGGAACTTTCGAGTCCGGCGAGACATCGATCCAGACGGCAATCCGCGAGGTGGAAGAGGAAGTCGGGTTGCGGACTGCTAACCAGGCATTTTTGCAGACGATCGAATATTGGTACTGGGACACCTATCGCAAAGTGGTGCCAGAGTTGGTGCATAAACAGGTAGATTTTTACCTCTTACGTGTGGTGGGGGGAGAACTCTGTGGCGATAGTTATGAGGTAGATGCTGTAGGCTGGTTTACCCTCGATCAAGCTGCCCAGTTGCTCACCTTTGAAGGCGAAAAACGCGTTCTACACCTGGCGCGTGAATGGTTGGAGCGCAAGACGAATGACGAATGACGAACGCCAGTCGTCGTTCGTCATTCGTCTTCCCTTCTAGCGCTGATACTCATTAGGATTATCCCCATATCCAGTTAGCTCGACATATCCCCGCCCGCCTACCGGCATGCCATCCATTGTGCCTTGGACGATTGTCGCCCCCTCATAATAAATGAAGGCTACTTCCATCTCCTGATCGTCAATCAACGGTTCAATTGTAAGCTCAATATTGTAGGCTGGAAAGCGAATTCGCCAGCCGGATGGATAGGTAATGTTCGTGCGCGGGCTGGTCCATTGGGCTAGCGGTTCGAGTGCAAAGTCGCCCTGCGCCAGTTTCACCTGGCGATTGTCTGGATAAAGGAGGGTGCCTTCGTAAACACGGCGTTCACCGCCCTGGCCATTGTGGAACTCGCCAAACATAAAAACTGCCCCGTTGTCTAACTGCACGGCAAACCAGTCCCAGCCTTTGGTATCACCGCTCAGCGCACTGGTGCCAAATTCGTGATCCATCCAACTGAGGCCCGTAACGCTGCTCTGTTGACCGGCAAAGGTAACTTGGCCGGTTGTTTCCAAATTAACCAAGCTATAATAATAGTTGGCGTTGCCTGGTTCTGGCCCTTTTTGGCTCAAACCGGTATCGCCGTGCAAGACGGGCAGACGCGTTTCACGCAGCGTTAGGTCGAGCGCAACAGGTCCATCCTTGCTCTCGGCCCTGGCAGAGAGCTGAATTTCACCAGAATCAAGCGTCTTGGCCGCCCAGTCTTCCAGCCAAACCCCGTAGGATGGATCACTCTGTGCCCCAGCTAAACCGCCGGCGCCCCGACTAAAACGTTCGAAGCTCAAGTGATCTTCAGCGACGCCGCTGGTAACGGCGAAGTGGGCCATATAAAACTGATTGGTGGCCAGATCCGAAGTTCGTTCCGGCATCTCTGCCGCCAAGGCACTGCGAAAGAAGGTTAATTGGTACCCGAATTGGTTGCCCGTTTCATCGGCCAAATTGCCGGTGTAATACCACCATTCGGTGCGAAATTCTGGGTGCGGACCATGATCCTGGGGGAAATTGAACGCCATCGGTGCTGTGGCCCGTGCAAAGGTTGTGTCGTCTAGGCTGCCTAATGCCTGGACAACGCTGGCGCTGGCAAAACGTTGCGGGGGTTGACCCGTACATCCCGTTAGCAAAACGAGGATCAGCAACGAGGATAGGATATTTTGTTTAGAGAATCTTTGCATCTTTTTGAATCATCTTTTGCGGTGCGCGCCCCGCTGTGCCCCAGAGACGCGGTGGGATTTTAATTTTGTTTCGACGCCTCAATGATACGCCAGCGCGCGGATCCTGTCAGTAGGCTTCGTCCCAAGCCCCACAGCCGGCGTCCCGCACGCCGGGGCGCGCATCATTGTCCTATCGACATGCTCTGGCTTAAGGGCGTTGCGTAGACAGGGAGACATCACCTGTCTCCCTGTCTACTTTATACGCCTCATCAGGTTGTCCGTTTGACCACAAACCGCGCCAGTGGTAGCATCTTCGATTATTCAAAATCTACCCAGAGGAGACAAGGATGTCACAAATAACCATTCCGACCCGCAGCGAAGTACCTATTGAGCACACCTGGGATACCGCCTCGATTTTCCCCACCCCGGCCGCTTGGCAAGCCGCTTGCGAACAGATCGCCGCCCAATTGTCCATCGTCCAGACTTTTCAAGGCCATCTGGGGGATAGCCCCGATCGCCTGGCCGATTGGCTGGAACTTTATCAAGCGATCACGCGGGATATCCAGCGTGTGATCATGTATGCCTCGCTCGAGTACAGCGTGGATACGAACAACCAGGAATCTGTGGCTCGCACGGGCCGTGCCAGCACGCTTTCTAGCCAAGTGCAGGGTGCGCTGGCTTTCGCCGATCCAGAGTTGATGGCAATCGGCTTCGACTGCTTGTTTGAATGGGCGGCGCGCGAACCGCGCCTAGGGCTCTATCAGCACTATTTCGAACGCTTGCAACACTTGCAGCCGCATGTGCGCTCGGCTGAAGTCGAGGAATTGCTAGGTCAAGTCAACGATGCCTTTCAGACCGCCAGCAGTATCCACGGTGTATTGGCGAACGCCGATCTGCGGGTTGCGCCGGCGCAGGGCAGCGCTAGTGACCAACCAGTCGAGATTATCCAGGGCAATATTGGCGCGCTGGTGACTGATCCAGACCGCACGTTGCGGCGCACTGCCTGGGAAAATTATGCCGACGCGCATTTGGCCTATAAAAACACGATGGCAACCTGTATCAGCGCCGGCGTTAAGCAAGATGTCTTTCGGGCGCGCGCGCGGCGCTACACTTCATCGCTGGAAGCCTCGCTCTACCCAAACAATATCCCGACCGAAGTTTTCCATAGCCTGATTAGCACCTTTCGTAAACATCTGCCGACCTGGCATCGTTACTGGCAGGTGCGGCGGCGCGCCCTGGGGTTGGATGCGCTGCACGAATATGATATCAAGGCGCCGTTGACCGCGGCCAAGATCGAGGTGCTGTATCCGCAAGCGGTCGAGTGGATTGCCGAAGGAATGCGCCCATTGGGCGATGACTATGTCAATGTGTTGCGGCGTGGCACCTTGCAAGAGCGCTGGGTGGATATCTACCCGAACAAGGGCAAGCGGGCCGGCGCTTTCTCGTATGGTGGTCCAGGTACGCACCCTTTCATCTTTATGAGCTACAACGACGATCTCTTCGGCTTGAGCACGTTGGCCCATGAACTCGGCCATTCGCTGCATTCGCACTACACCTGGCAGACACAGCCGCAAATCTATTCGCGCTATTCACTCTTTGTCGCCGAAGTGGCGTCGAATTTCAACCAAGCGATGGTGCGCGCCCATCTGCTTGCTACGCAATCGGATCGCGACTTCCAGATCACAATCATTGAAGAGGCAATGGCCAATTTTCATCGCTACTTCTTTATTATGCCCACGCTGGCCCGCTTCGAGTTGGAAATTCATGAGCGTGTCGAACGTGGCCAGTCGCTGACCGCCGATGGCCTGATCGGGTTGATGGCCGATCTTTTTGCCGAAGGCTATGGCGATGATGTCGTGCTCGATCGCGCCCGTACCGGCATCACCTGGGCTGAATTTTCTACCCATCTTTACAGCAATTTCTACGTCTTCCAATATGCCACTGGCATTGCCGGAGCCCATGCCCTAGCCCAGAAGATTCTAGATGGCGAAACTGGCGCGGTCGAGCGCTATCACACTTTTCTTAAGGCGGGCGGCTCACTCTATCCGCTCGATGCTCTGCGCCAGGCCGGCGTTGATCTCACCACCCCGGAACCCGTCGAGCAAACCTTTGGTGTGCTGGCTGGGCTGGTGGAGCGGTTGGAGAAATTAGTGGGAGAGAGTGGTAAGTCGTAAATAGTAATTAGTAAGTCGTTGTATGGGCAGGACTGATGCTATTTACCAATTACTAATTACCCCTTACCAATTACTAATTACCCCTTACCAATTACTAATTACCCCTTACCAATTACTACTTATCATTCAAAAGGAGCCTTTGCCCTATGATCCCCCAATTCGACCCGCGTTCACCCGAATTCCGGCGCAATCCTTATCCCTATTACGATATGTTGCGCAGCGCCGCCCCGGTCTTTCATTGGGAAACCTGGAATGTGATCTTTCTGACCCGCCACGACGATTGCAGCGAACTGTTGCGCGACAATCGGTTGGGCCACGGCTCGATGGGTGAACCATCGCCGACGCAGCAGGCGCTTTTCGCGATGCAAAGTCAGTGGATGCTTTTCAAGGATCCGCCCGATCATACCCGGCTGCGCGGATTGGTGCACAAAGCTTTTACCCCGCGCATGGTCGAGCAATTGCGTGGCGTCACCCAATCGATTGCCGACCGGCTGCTCGATCAAGTGCAAGCGGCGGGCAGCATGGATCTGATTGCTGATCTGGCCTATCCGCTGCCAGTGACGGTAATTGCGGCAATGTTGGGCATTCCCGAAGCAGATCGGGATGCTTTCCACGAATGGTCCGACGCCCTGGCCCGCAGCCTGGATCTGACCGAGGATCCGGCTGTCTATGCGCGGGCAACGGTTGCGGCGGCCACTTTTACCGAATATTTGCGCGAACTAGCCGATCGACGGCGCGTCGAGCCACGCGACGATCTGTTGAGCGCGTTAGTGGCTGTGGAAGAAGCAGGCGAACATCTAACTGAATCTGAACTCTATGCCACTTGTGCGCTCTTATTAGTGGCCGGCCACGAAACCACGATCAACTTGATCGGCAACGGCACGCTGGCCTTGTTGCAACACCCAGAGCAACTGCAACTATTGCGTCAGGAACCCACGTTGCTGCGGACGGCGGTTGAAGAATTGTTACGTTACGACAGCCCTGTCCAGATGACTAGCCGCATTGTATTGGCGCCTTTGACCATACGTGGTAAGACATTAGCCAAGGGCCAGCAGGTTAGCTTTATGCTGGGGGCGGCCAATCGCGACCCCGAAGTTTTTGCCAACGCAGATCGTCTGGATATCCACCGAAAAAATAACCCACATCTCGCCTTTGGCAGCGGCATCCATTACTGTCTGGGTGCACCCTTGGCCCGTTTGGAAGGGCAGATTGCGTTCGAAACATTGCTGCGGCGGATGCCAAACTTGGCCTTAGCAACGACTACGCCCGTCTACCGCGATAATTATGTACTGCGTGGGCTGGAAACACTGCCGGTTGCGTTTTAAGTAAACAGGGAAACAGGTAGACAAGAAGTGTACCTGTTTCCCTGTTCCCCGTGATTATTCGATTGCCAAGAACCTTCTCCGCACCAGAAACGGGAACTAATCCGCGCGCTGAAGCATTGATCTGACAATACCGCTGCTGGCTGAAGCATCGCCAAATTAGAGCCTGACCGGAAAGTCCGGTATACTGGGTGCGGTAATAAGGAGCGTAAAGATTGAGTTTTTTAAGTAACAATACAAAATCCGCCGAAGATTCGCTGCGGTTTATCGACCATCGCAACATAGAATGGCCACGTGTTCGCCGCACGCGCTGTCTGATTCATCAACGTATTCACTACACCTATCCTCGCCCCGCGCGCGAGTTGCGCCATCGGCTGGTTGTTGTGCCGGCGGATCAGCATGGCGGGCAACGGCTACAAGAGTATCAACTCCAAGTATCGACCCCAATCCTATCCCAACGCAACGAGGTCGATGCTTTTGGCAATCGCATCTTTCAGATCCATATTGCCGAAGTGGCGGCGGATCTCGATTTTGAAGTCTGGACCCATGTCGAGCAGAGCATTCAGGAAGGTGCTCCACCCTTGACACCGTCGGCACAGGCCGACCATTACCAGATGCCGACTCGGCTGACAATGGCGGATACTAAGCTGGCTGCTGTTGCAGATGAACTCCGCCAACAATATCAGGATCCGGTAGAACTGGCAGAAAATATAAATTCCTGGACTTACCAGGCGATGCGCTACGCGCGCGGGGTGACCTCTGTCAGCACGACGGCGGCAGCGGCGCTGGCGCTCGGCGCTGGGCTCTGCCAAGACTATAGCCACATCATGTTGGCAATTTGTCGCGCCGCCGGTTTGCCAGCCCGTTATGTGTCGGGTCATCTCCTTGGTGAGGGCGCGTCGCATGCCTGGGTAGAAGTGTTGGTGCCAGGTGCGCAACGTGGTCAAATGGAAGCGTTGGCCCTCGATCCTACCAATCATTGCTACGCACGTCACAAATATATTACGATCGCTGTTGGGCGTGACTATGGCGACGTTTCACCAACCACCGGTAGTTTTATCGCATCTTCCCCTGGATGCTTGACCGTGAACAAGCGGGCAGGGCTCACGGCCGTGGAATATACGGATGGGCAGATCTTGCATGCCGGCGAATAAACGGAACGAAAAGTGAAGGGAACATCCTCAAATGCGGCTCTTCCCAATAGAGCCGCATTTGAGGATGTTCCCTTCGCGTCAAACTGACTGATTCAGCTTTAAACTGTCCTATACTATCTCTTCCCCATAGCAAACCCCTGGTCGATTTTCTAGAATATAAAGGCTATCCGGTTGTCGAGGCGCAGGACGGCCAAGCCGTGATCGATATGGCAGAACTATATAACCCTACCTTGCTCTTGGTCGATGTCCAGATGCCCGTCTTAGATGGGCTCAGTGCCATTCGCCAATTGCGCGCCCGGGGGAATGATAAACCAATCATTGCTCTCACTGGCCTTGCTATGCAAGGCGATGAGCAGCGCTGCCTCAATGCTGGCGCGACGGCCTACCTGACAAAGCCGATTAGCTTGCATGAGTTAGTTGTTCAGATTGAGCGGCAATTACAAGCCGCTCAAACCTATTCGATGCCGAAGCCGACGCATCCAGCACAAGTTAGTGTAAAAGAATTGGGGTGAGCTTGCGTGTGATCAAAGCACAAGCTCGGCCAACGTGCGCATCGTTGCCCTATCCTGGGTGTTTAAATTCAGCGTGGTAACGGGGCTCTGCTTCCATAATTCCAGGCGTTCAGCAATCCGTGCCTTGGGGCCGCAAAGTGCGATGTCATCGACTAGCTTGTCGGGCACGGCCATTGCTGCCTCCAACTTCTTACCTTGCAGATAGAGGGCCTGGATCTGTGCCGCGGCGGCTTCGTAGCCATAGCGACAGACTAGATCGTAATAGAAATTTTTATTCTTTGCCCCCATCCCACCCACATAAAGCGCCAAGAACGGCTTGATCGTATTACGGCACTGGTTTACATCATCACCCATCGCCACCGGCACCGAGGGCGCAATGTCAAACCCTGCCATACTTTTCCCGGGGCTGGCTTTGGCAAACCCTGCCGCCACGTTGGCTTTAAAAACCGTGTCATAATGGCGCGGGGAGAAGAAGATCGGCAACCAGC
>Ga0209591_10007498_pt1 | contig 11988 bp, 11 predicted proteins | sample MAT01_FD_187207 | JGI IMG/M metagenome (GOLD analysis project Ga0209591, IMG submission 187207) | Freshwater microbial communities from Lake Fryxell liftoff mats and glacier meltwater in Antarctica - MAT-01 (SPAdes) (version 2) | ecosystem: Environmental > Aquatic > Freshwater > Ice > Liftoff...
CAGCCATCATTTCATCATTTAATCATTTCATCATAGTTCAAATCCGGGTTATATCAGCCCCGAGATTTCTCAGCTTCTCATCTATATCTTCATATCCTCTGTCAATGTATATTGCTCCGTTAACCAGCGATTCACCTTTTGCAATTACTCCGGCTACCAGATATGAAAATCCTGCTCTCAGATCCGGAACATTTATTTCAGCTGAATGCAACGGAGTCGGTCCTTTCACGACTGCACTGTGGAAATAATGTGTATTCGCAAATCTGCATTCAAGTCCGCCGAGACATGTGTCATATAATTCTATCTCTGCACCCATTTTCTGAAGTTCGGATACATAACCGAATCGCTCTTCATAAACTGTTTCATGAACTATCGAGATTCCTTTTGCCTGTGACAAAAGAATTAAAAACGGCTGCTGCCAGTCTGTCATAAATCCCGGATGTACATTCGTCTCTATTGCAATTGATTTAAACTCCCTGTCATAAAAAAATCGTATCCCGTTTTCCTTTACTTCGTAATTTCCGCCAACTCTTCTTACAGTATTTAAAAAAGTTATGAGGTCATCCTGAATCGCATTTTCTATGAATATATCGCCTTTAGATGCAAGTCCCGCACAGGCAAATGAAGCTGCCTGATTTCTGTCCGGAATAACCGAATGTTCAGCTCCGGTTAAATTATCAACTCCCTCTATTGTAATTTTTCTGTCCGTATTTATTTCAATTATCGCACCCATCTTTTGAAGAAATTTTATTAAATCTAAAATCTCCGGCTCGACAGCCGCATTTGAAATGATAGTTCTGCCTTTGGCAAGTGTACTTGCAATAATAATATTCTCAGTAGCACCTACACTCGGATAATCTAATCTTATATTGTTTCCCTTTAATCTGTCCGCTTCGAGAATAAAATAATCGTCTTTTATTGAAACGTTACATCCTAATTTTTCCAAAGAATCAATATGAAAATTTACAGGTCTCGAACCAATTTTGCATCCGCCCGGAATCGGTATCTCAGCTTTACCTGTTCTAAGTAACAAAGGTCCCGCAAGCAGTATTGCTATTCTGTTTTTGTTTCCGAGAATTTCTGATATTTTCGAATTGGAAATTTTTTCTGTCCTTGTTACTAAAGTATCTTCTTTGAAAATTATTTTACTGCCAATAGATTCGCAGATTTCTTTCGTAACTGTAAGGTCGCTGATTTTATTAGGTGAATTATGAAGTATACATTCTTTATCACTCAGCAAAGAAGCAACAAGTAATTTTGTAGCAGAATTCTTTGCTCCGCTGACTTTTACTTTTCCGTGTAATGGCTTACCACCGTTAATTAAAAACTTTGAATTTATTTCGGACAATTAATTTTGTAGTTGAATGAAAAAATTTTATTAAAGCTTAATACTTGTTAAAAGAAGGAAAGTAATTATTACGGTATAATTGAATTGTAAATCCTAAATCAAAAATACAAAATCTAAAATCGTAAAATTCCAAATCCGAAATCACAAATTCCAAATTCGACAAATCAGTCTTTCCAGAATCCCATCTCGCCAAATTTCTTAATTCTGTTATCAAGAAATTTATCTTTTTTTATTTTACTCACAACTTCCAATTCCTCAAGTATTGCTTTCTTTAAAATATCTGCAGCTTCCTGATGATTTCTATGTGCACCACCAATAGGTTCTTCAATTATTCTGTCAATGATTTTAAATTTCAACATATCTTTAGATGTCAATTTTAATGCATCTGCTGCCTGCTCTTTGAAATCCCAGCTTCTCCATAATATTGAAGAACATGATTCAGGTGAAATTACTGAATACCAGCAGTATTGTAACATCAATACTCTGTCTCCAACCCCAATTCCCAATGCTCCGCCTGATGCCCCTTCGCCTATCACAACTACAATTACCGGAACCTGCAGTTTGGACATCTCTAATAAATTTCTTGCAATTGCTTCTGCCTGTCCACGCTCCTCAGCTTCAATTCCCGGAAACGCACCAGGTGTATCAACGAAAGTTATGACCGGTTTATTAAATTTTTCTGCAAGCTTCATAAGCCGCAATGCTTTTCTGTATCCTTCAGGATTTGGCATCCCAAAGTTTCTGTAAATATTTGATTTTGTATCTCTGCCTTTTTGCTGTCCGATTATCATTACAGACTTGTCATCTATATTCGCAAATCCTCCAACTATTGCTTTATCATCACCGTAATATCTGTCACCGTGAAGTTCAATAAAATTATTTGTCATCAGGTAAATATAATCTAAACTGTATGGTCTTTCGGGATGACGAGCAAGCTGAACAATCTGCCATGGTGTAAGGTTTTCAAAAATTTCTTTTCTTAATGTATTCACCTTCGTTTCTAATTTATTAATTTCATTTGAAATGTCTAATTTGTCTGACATTTTACGCATCTCTAATATTTTTTGCTCGAGATCAATAATAGGTTTTTCAAAATCCAGATAATTCTGTAAAGCCATTTTATTTTTTAAATTTTATTTGTAAAATTTTAAATCTTAAATAAAGAAAAGAATGTTTTTAATAAAATTTCAGTATCAAGAACCAAAGATTGATTCTTTGCATAAAACAAATTAAAATTTTCCATTTCTTCCTCAGTCATACCGTTATAAGCATTCAATTGTATCAATCCTGTCAAACCTTTTTTACCGATAAAACTTTTATTTCCTGAATCAAGCCACACAGGGTAGCCTACAAAACTATATTCACCTTTAAAAACTTTTGGCAATAGAAAAAGCTTTGAAACTTTTTTTGAAACAATTATTTTAAAAACACTTCTCAATATTAAAATTACAGGATAAACAAAAATAAGCATTAAAAATGACAGCACTATATCAAAAAATCTTTTTAAAAATATATTTAATTTATTATTAATATTATATTCAATTTCGATTAAATTGATCTCATCAAGACTGCTTGAGTTTAATTTTGATAAAATTAACTCTTTGCCGGAAGGAAAAATCTTGAACTTCACATTCCTGTCTCTGAATTCCCACATTAAATTTAAAATATCCTGATTTGAAAAATAATTTCCCGTGAAAACTACTTCGTTAATTTTCTTTATCTGAATTATTTCTTCCAGAGATGCTATACTTTTCTTCACAGTTATTTCATCAAAATGGAAAATGTTATACTTTGAATTTAATTTATCTTCAATATTCTGACTGATTTTTTCCATACCAACTATCAATAAATTTACTTTATTCAGTAAAATATTTTTTGATACAAAAAAATAATATGACCGTATTGATGCTCTCCATGAAATCAGAAATATTACTGCAAATACAGTAGATGATAATATTACTCCTCTTGAAAATGCGTATTCTTTGAAAAAATATGTAATTGAAGAATTTATAAAAAATCCTACCAATACTGCATTGAAAGTTTTTTTGATTGACAGAAAAAATTTCTTTGTGTAAAGTCCGAGTATTGTCAGTAAAATCAGCCATACAAGTACATAAACTGAAATGATGAACAAGTATTCTTTATTCGGAAAAATATCAAATCTTAATTTAACCGAAAGTATCATTGACAGGTAAAGAAAAATTATATCTATGAATGGAAACAGCAGATATCTGAAAAATCTTTTGCTGTAAGAAAATAATAATCTTCCGTAAATACCTATTTGAAGCAATGAAGATAAGATTCTGGATGAACCTGTGAAATTCTTTTTTACAAATATTTTCATCGCCCCATAGAAATTATTCACGTAAGACAAATTCGTTTTTCTTGTACTCTCTCCTTTGAAATGAATCGTAGTAACTTCCGGAAAATAATAAATTTTATATCCGGCTTTCTTTATCCGGAAACATAAATCCAGATCTTCTCCGTACATAAAATAATCTTCATCAAACAATCCCACTTTATCCAAAACCTTTTTGGGGATAAACATAAACGCTCCGCATATTGCATCCACTTCATAAGTCTTATTTTCGTCAAGATATGAAAGATTATATTTTCCGAATATTTTACTTTTGGGAAATAATTTTGATAATCCGAAAATCCTTGGTATTGCAACTGACGGCGTCGGAAAACTCCTCCTGCATGCAGAGTCAAGCTGACCGTTCGCGAGAATTAATTTTGATGTCACAGCTCCCGTATTAATATCTTTTTCTGCAAAAGTAATTAATCTTTCGAAAGTACCTTCCTCTAATATTGTATCAGGATTTAGAATTAATAAATACTTTCCCTGTGCTCTCTTTAAAGCTATGTTGTTGGCTTTTGAAAAACCAATATTCTTATCATTGCTGATTATTATTACTTCGGGATACTTGTTCGAGATGTGCTCTGAGCTGCCGTCAATAGAGTTATTGTCGACAAAGAAAATTTCTAATTTATATTTATTATCGTTTGCTTTATAAATGGAAGCTATACAGTTGTCAGCAAGATCTTTGACATTATAATTAACTATTACAACAGATACATCAGCCATTTATACATTTATAATTTCCCGAAAATAGATTTCAATTTTAATTTCCAGACCATAAAGTATGCTTCATAAACTACTTTCCTTGACATCTTTGACTCGCCTTCTCTTCTGTCAATGAATAAAATCGGAACTTCGAATATCTTAAATCCTTTTTTGTAAAATTTAAATTTCATTTCTATCTGAAATGAATATCCGTTTGATCTCACTTCATCAAAATTTATTTGTTTCAATGCTGATATACGATAACACATAAATCCTGCTGTCGTATCCATAACCTTTAAACCCGTAACCATCCTTGTGTAAACACTTGCCATATAACTCATTATCAGTCTTCTGAGCGGCCAGTTCAAAACTGAAATTCCGTTTATGTATCTCGAACCGATTACAAGATCATATCCTTCAATTAATTTTTCTATAAATATATTCAGATATTTTGGATCATGTGAAAAATCTGCATCCATTTCAAATACAAAATCATATTTATTTTCTATTGCATATTTAAACCCTGCGAGATAAGCTGTTCCCAAACCGGATTTTTTTTCTCTCTTTAAAATATTTACTTTACTGTCCTTCATATTATCTACGAGTTCGGCAGTTCCGTCAGGAGAATTATCATCGACTACTAATACATTATAATCATTTTCCGAAGTTATATTTTTTAAAACTTCAGGAATAATCTTAAGAATATTATCAGCTTCATTATAAGTCGGAATAATTACAAGAATTCTATTCAATCTTAATGACCTTTCATTAAAAATATTACGATTATTGTATTTACCATTATTTTAAAATCTAATTTAAGACTCATATTTTCAATATAATAAAAGTCATACTGAAGTTTTGTTTTTACATCTTCAAGTGATGAATCATACTTATGCTTTATTTGTGCCCAGCCGGTAATTCCCGGCTTTACAGTCAGTCTTTTATAATAATAAGGAATTTCAATTTTTAATTGTTCGACAAAAAATGGTCTCTCTGGTCTCGGACCTATCAGACTCATTTCGTTTCTTAAAACATTCAGCATTTGCGGAATTTCATCTAAATATGTCATCCTGACTATTTTACCCATTCTTGTTATTCTTACATCATTTTCTCCTGACCATTCCGGTCCGTATTCTTCTGATTGTGTAATCATTGATCTGAATTTATACATTGTAAATTCTTTACCTCTTCTGCCTACTCTTATCTGTTTGTAAAATACTGATCCCTTTGAATCCAATTTAATTAATGCAGAAACTAAAATTAATAAAGGCGATAAAATTATTAATGTAAATAATGATATTGTTACATCTAATATTCTTTTTGTGAGTTTTCCCGAAGTACTCATTATATCCGGCATTACTTCTATTAACGGCACTCCGTAAATCTGATTTGTTCTTGCCATCCCGCTTACTATCTCATACATATCCGGAAGAATTTTCAAACTGACTTTTTCCACTGTACAATATCTTAGTATGTCGATTAATTTTTCCTTTTCATTAATTTCTAAAGCGATAAGAATTTCCGTTACATCATTTTTTTTAATAACTTCGGCTATGTTTTTTAAGCTGCCAAATTCATTCTCATTTTTATCATATATAGAAACAAATCCGAGTATTTTATATCCAAGCTGCGGATATTTATTAATCATAGATTTCAGTTCTTTCGCTTTTTCTCCGATGCCAATTATCAAAGTATTTCTTAAACCGATTCCTTTTTGTAATAAATTCCTCTGAATGCTTCTGATTATAATTCTCCCGCTGCTTACACTGACTATTAACAGCAGCCAGTAAATTACAATAAGAAATCTTGAAATAATCGGAGCATTATTCATAAAGTCATCTATGAAAATGAGAAAGAACAATATAAAACAACCGAATGTAACTGCTTTAAAAACTGATGCAAATTCATCAAATCTCGACCTGGCAAACCAATGCTGATACAATCCGGCAAATGAAAATATTATTATCCAGTAAAAATATATAACTATTAAAGGAAGTAAAAAAGCAGGCGGATTTGCATAAACTATCCAGCCGGAATCAACCCGTAAATAATAATAAATTACCCATGCAAAATTTATGAATAAAAGATCCGATAAAATTAAAAAAAGTTTTTCCTTTTTTTTTGACAAATTACAATGAATTGATAATTAAAATCTGATAACTATCATAAAATTTTACTTATATCTAAAAACTATATCCCGCTGATGCTGCATCATTATAAAACATCTTTACTGTATCCAATGACAATTCATCAAGATCTTTATTTATCATAATCAGTTTTTTTATAATGTCATTTGTTACTGTCACGATATCACATCCGCATTCATCTGCCTGAATAATATTCAGAAGCTCTCTCGAGCTTGCCCAAAGTAACTCTGCATTAGAATTCTTTTTTACAATCTCTAATGACCTTTTCATATAAGGAATTGGATCGCGTCCCGTGTCGGCTATCCTTCCTGCAAAAACTGATATGATAGTTTTAGTATTTTCTGATATTGAATCCATCACTTTCTCCACCTGCTCTGTCGTCATTATCGCTGTGATATTTAACTTCAAACCGTCTGATGTTAATTTTTTTATAAGCTCATAAGATGTTTCTCCTTTTGTATTCGTTACAGGGATTTTTATATAAACATTCTCTCCCCAGCTGCCAATCAATCTTGCCTGCTTCTCCATCGAATCAAAATCATCTGAAAAAACTTCGAATGATATCGGCATATCTTTTATTACCGTCAGAACATCTTTTGCAAATGTAACATAATCCGTTACTCCGTCTTTCTTCATCAAAGTGGGATTTGTTGTGAATCCTTTTACAATTCCCTCTCCGTAAACTCTTTTCATTTCGATAACATTTGCCCCGTCAGCAAAAATTTTTATCTTCAGATCTTTGTAAGATTTTATCATTATTTTGTTTTTGTTCTGATTAAACTTTTTGATTCTTATTTTAAATTTCTTTTCCTGTGATTAATTTAACCGCTTCTTTTAAATTATTACTTCTGAAATCATGTTCGGTATTTTTTCTGTAAACTTTTGAATCTGAATTTTCTATAAGTATTGTTTTTACTCCAGCTGCCCGACCGCACTGAATATCAGTATCTCTGTCACCTATAAACCAGGAATTTTTTATATCAAGATTAAATTCTTTAATTGCCTGCAAAACAAAATATGCCTTTGGCTTTCGGCATTCACAATCAACTGCAAAGTCTTTAACAATCCCATTTGGATGATGGTAACAATAATTATATTTTGAAAACTTAATTTTATTTTCTGAAAATATTTTATGAATTTCGTCATGAACCTTCATCAGGTTTTCCAGTGAAGTTTTGCCCTTCGCATAATCAGGTTGATTTGAAACTAATATTAACCTGTAATTAAATTGTTGCAATAATTTTAATGACTCAATAACTCCGGAAATTATTTTTAAATCTTTCACAAAAAACGGAGGTTCAAATTCTTTTCTCTCTTCGCTGTAAATTAATTCGTTTATAACTCCGTCTCTGTCTAAGAAAATTGCTTTGTCCAATTTATTTCACTGACTCCCATTTCATTTCAAATGATTTAACAGCAGGATGCGTAACTATTAAATGCCAGATTGTTCCCTGAAATGCTTCCGAATGCGGAGTTATTGTTTCTGAATTTATTGTTGGAATTATCACGCAAGCATCTGCAACCTGCGCAGTGTAACCACCGTCTTTACCGACAATTCCGATTATTGATGAATTGATTTCTTTAGCATACTTCAAAGCATTAACTATATTTACACTTATATTCTTTTTTAAATTCCCGCCGCCAACAGAAAAAATAAATACACAATCATTTGAATTTAATCTGCTTCCTCTAAGCCAGTTTACAAAAGATGTTTCCCATCCATCATCATTTACACGAGCCGTTAATTCAGAAACATTATCTGTCGGTGCATAACTCTCAATTCCTGCAATTTTTCTGAAATCATTCACTGCATGTGAAGCATTTCCTGCACTGCCGCCAACCCCAAGCATAAATAATCTTCCGTTATTTTTTTTTACTTTGAGTATAACTTCAATCATTCGTTCAATCTGATCTTTATCGATTGAATTAACAATCTCTTTGACTTCATTAAGATATGTTTCTATATAATTTTTTATTTCCATTTTAATTTTTTTCTGATAAATATTTTTCTGTATCTTCCAATCCGGGAAATGAACCGATTTCATAAAATCTTTCTTTTACTTCATATCCGGATAAATCATTTTTGTTTAACAAATTTCTATAAACTTCCTCAAGATCAAATACTTCTTTATTTTCAAAATTTTCAAATGCTTTTTTATTCAAAATTCCCAATCCGTAATCTATGTATTTCATTTTTTCATCTGCATATTTCTTATTGTAGTTTTTAATCTCACCGTTTTCAAATTCTATATTGCTCTTATCCCACTTCCCTTCATTTTTCAGAACTGTCATTAAACCAATTTTAGCTTTTTTAAAAAAATATTCATTTATAATTTTAAATTCAGTATCTAAATATGAATCGCCGTACATTATAAAAAAATTTTCACTAAGTAACGGTAAAGATTTTTTAACAGCTCCGCCCGTTCCTAAAAGTTTTTCTCCGTCAAATGAATATTTTATTTCAATGCCAAATTCACTTCCCTCTTTTACAAAATCAGCAATCTTCTCACCGAATTTCCCGGCGCATATAACAACTTTCTTAATTCCTTTAATCTTTAAAATCTCAAGCTGATGCTGTATAAACGGCTTGCCGGCAATTTCTATAAGTGACTTTGGAATTGACTCTGTAATCGGCTTCATTCTCGTTGCCAATCCGCCTGCAAGTAAAACTAAATCACTTATTTCCAAATATGATTCTGATTCTGGATTCAAAAATATTTAATTATAAAATCCGTTTTTAACACCTTCATGCTCAAATGTAAACCACGTTGGCTCCAATCCGATTTTTTTCATGACTGAAATTAATTTTGATTTCTCTTTCGGACAATAAAATAGTAAAAATCCGCCACCACCAGCACCAATTACTTTACCACCAATAGCTCCGTTCTGTCTTGCCAGTTCATACGCTTCATCAATAAACGCATCAGATATTTTACTCGAAAGTCCCTTTTTTAAAATCCAGTGCTCATGAAGCAAATCACCGAATTCATCGATTTTATTTTTTTCAAAAATTTTCCTTGTATGTAAACCTATCTCTTTAATTTTATGTAATCTGTTTACTACATCAACATTGTTATCCTTTGTCTTTTTATTCTGCTCTTTAAGAATGTCTCCTGCTGATCTTTTCTTATTCAGATAAAATAAAAAAATGTTGCTTTGCAATTCCATCATTGCCCCTTCGGAAATATTCACCGGCTCTACAGTTACCTCTCCGTTTTTATGAAATGTATAAGCATTAAATCCGCCAAATGCAGCAGCATACTGATCCTGTTTTCCTATGGGCTCTTTTAAAATATCTATTTCTATTTTACAGGCACATTCTGCAAGTTCGGTCAATGTCTTGTGATTTCTTCTGTAAGAAAATAATGCACTAAGCAACGCAACTGTGAATGTAGACGAAGTTCCAAGCCCGCAATTTGAAGGAACATCGGCGATTGACACAATCTCAACCTGTTTTTTTATATCAGCAAATCTTAATGACTCTCTGAATATTCTGTGTTCTATTTCTTTTATGTTATTTACTATTTCAGTTTTCGAATACGACAATCTTATTGAATCCTCAAATCTTTTATTCAGCATTATGTGTACATATTTATTAATGCTCGCAGCCAGTAAAAATCCTCCGTGCTTTTCATAATATGAAGCCAGATCTGTCCCGCCGCCGCCCATTGAAATTCTTACAGGAGCTCTCGATAATATCATTTAATTTCTTCCTTCCATCCAAACCTGTTATTTAATGCATCTTCGTAAATTGATTTTAGTGATAATGTTATAGCTTCCGCCGAACTGTATTTATTCTGCCATCCGGTTTTTCTGATTTTATCTGAATTTAATCTTACTACAGGCACATCACCTTTCCATCCCCTGTTGCCTCCGGAAAAATTAAATTTTACATCTTTTAAATTCATAACATCTATAGTCAGATCAGCTATTTCTTTCACTGAAATAAAATCATTTGTTGATACATTAAAGTATGAAAAGTTTTTTAAAAAATTTAATTCAATATTTCTTATTGCTGCAATTATATCAGTGACATAAATATAAGATTTACTCTGTGTTCCGTCACCGAGTATATAAAGTTCAGTTTTATTTTTCAATAATTTTTTAATAAAATCATATCCGACACCATGTGTCTGATTCGGACCGACAACATTTGCAAATCTGAACGCTGCAGCATTCATATCAAACATATAACAATATGAATTTATCAATGCTTCACATGAAAGTTTACTCGCACCGTAAGTAGATATAGGAAGCTGAGGTGAATAATCTTCTGAAGTTTCAATCAGTCCCGTATCACCGTAAACTCCGCTTCCGGAAGCATACAGCAAATTCTTCACACCTGTGATTCTCATTGCCTCGAGCACATTATTTGTCAGATATGTCCCTTCCCAAAAATCAATATCGGGCTGTGTCATTGCTTTTGAAATATCGGGATTAGATGCAAAATGATAAACAACATCTGAATCTTTTATTGACAAAGTCAGTTTTTCCAGATCTTTAATATCTGCTTCTATAATTTTAATCTTATCTTTTATTTCTTCAAGATGCCACATTTTTCCTGAAGAAAAATTATCATAAATAGTTATTTCAGAATCAGGTTCATCCGATATAATTTTTTTTGACAAATGACTTCCTATAAATCCTGCACCGCCAACAATAAAATATTTTTTCAATAATTAAAAATTTTTTCTTTTAAAATAATACATAAATGACTGTAAATGCTTTTTTATAGACATAGGTAAAAATGAATATGAATACTGAAGATAATTCAGAAGAAATGCTTTTTTAAAATTCGGATAATCTTTTCCGTATTCTTTCACTACATTTACAACAGTCCTCGAATTTTCTTTCTGCTGCTGAAAAGATTTATTCTGTCCGGCAGTCATATAGGTAATAAAATATTCTTTGAAATTATAAAGCTTACCGACTTTTCCCATTCTGAGCCATAATTCCATATCTTCTACATGTTTCATGTTTTTATATCCGCCAAGTTTCAGTGCAACCTCCTTACGAAACATTACTGTAGCATGTGTAAACGGATTTGAGAATAAAGCATAATTTCTGATTTCTTCGTCAGTCTCTTTTTTTAAATATCTGAATAATTCATCACCGTTTATATCAACCAAAATAACTCCGCCGCCGACAACTACATATTCCGGATTCTTATCGAGAAATTCTACCTGCATCTTCAACTTATCTTTGTGACACCAGTAATCGTCATCGTCTATCCTTGCAATATATACACCTTTCGAATTCCTCAATCCTATGTTCAGATATTCAGATATACCCTTTCCATCTATTTTCGGAATCCGCAAATAATTCACTGCTCTTTCCTTTGATGCAAGTTCTTCCATTCTTTTCTGAGTTTCATCAGATGAAGCATCATCTATAATAATTAATTCCCAGTCAGTATAACTCTGACT
>Ga0209591_10007501_pt1 | contig 11985 bp, 9 predicted proteins | sample MAT01_FD_187207 | JGI IMG/M metagenome (GOLD analysis project Ga0209591, IMG submission 187207) | Freshwater microbial communities from Lake Fryxell liftoff mats and glacier meltwater in Antarctica - MAT-01 (SPAdes) (version 2) | ecosystem: Environmental > Aquatic > Freshwater > Ice > Liftoff...
TCAGGGTCAAGGCGTTTAAATGGACGGCAATGAGGTGATTTTGGCGTGGTGCAATCGCTGTATCAATGGCGATCGCGCTTTGAATGTGGTGCATCGCCTGGGTCAAGTCGCCCGCACGCCGATAGATGCGCGCTAACGAAGCGTGTGCACCGGCCACGCGCGAATCCTTTGCCCCATAGAGTTTCTCCATGAGCGCTAGCGCCTCGTTTGACGCCTGAAGGGTTTCTAAGAAATTCGCCTGCACGTTATCGCCAGTGGGAAACCTATCCGCATTGCGGTAAAGCGCTTGACTGTAGGCCAGCAGCGCCATGCTCAGCTGCGCCGGCTCGCCGTATTGCCGCGCCAGCGCGACCGATGTACGGCCTTGGGTGACTGCAAGCGGGAAATTCTGCATTCGGACATTAGTCAGCGAGTCGAGCATCAGAATCTCACTGCGCTCCTTCAACGCAGCTGCGGGCGCGCTGGCGATCAGTTCGGCGATCAGCAGCTCGCTCGCTGGGATTGCTTTTCCGCTGGTGTGCAAAGTCGCTAGCAGCTCGATTCCAGCGCGCAGCGTGAGCGGCGCGCCAGCACCAAACTGCGTGCGCGCCTGCGCGTAATTTTTTTCCAACACCAAGCGCGCGGCTTTCCAGTCGCCCTGTTCGCGCAGCACCCCGCCCAGTTCGCTCAGCAGCTCCGTGCGCACGCGGGGGTTCATGGCGGTATCAAGGCCAATGCGTTGGATTGCGCTTTCGACGACCTCGGTAATGCGTGGAGGCCCATCGCCTGGTTGTTTCGGGCTGGCTTGGCGAAACGCGGTGATTATAAAATCCCGCATCGCATTGGCGCGCTGCGCTTCACCGCGAGCGACATTGGCCTGCCAAACCGCCAGCGCTGAAGCCCCGAGAACGGCCAGCAAGAACAGGGCGGTCAGTGCCACGCCCCCGACGTGTCGCTGCACGAATTTGCGCGCGCGATACCCGCGCGAGGGTGGGTGCGCACGCACCGGCAGTCCGGCCAACAGGTTCTCGATGTCGTCGGCCATCTCCAGTGCCGAGGCATAGCGGCGGTCGGGCGCGACCGCGACCGCCTTGAGAAAGATGTTGTCGATATCGCCTTTCAGAAGCCGCTGCATCTGGCGCACGGTTCCGGGCAGTTGCGCCACTGCCGATTCTTGCGTGATCGCGCCTGACGGAGTCTTGTGTTCGGCGGTAATGCGCTGCCCGGTGAGCAGTTCACCCAGCACGACCCCCATCGCATACACATCGGTTGCGGTCGTGATGCGGCCACCGCTGCGCTGCTCGGGCGCGGCATACGCAGGTGTAAAGGCCGGAAACTGCGTTTCGGTGTCTTGTGCGACGTCCAACAGCTTGGCGATGCCGAAGTCCAGCACCTTGACCCGGCCATCCTTGCGCACCAGCACGTTGCCGGGCTTGAGGTCGCGGTGCACGATCAGCGCACGGTGCGCTTCGGCCATCGCCCGCGCCAGCTGCAGAAACAGTTTCAGGCGCTCAGGCACGCTCAGGCGCTGCTGCGCGGCATACAGGGAAATGGGGATGCCGTCGATGTACTCCAGCACGATGTAGGCGGTGCCATCGGCCTCGACGCCGCCGTCGATCAGCTGCCCGATGTTCGGGTGCTGCAGTGCCGAAAGCGCCGAGCGTTCCCTGAAGAACTGCTGCTGGGCCGTTTTGGCGCGCAAACTGCGGTGCAGCAGCTTCAGCGCGACCGTTTGACGCAAACCCTGCAGATCCCGCGTCGCCCGATACACCTGCGCCGAACCGCCCTCGCCAATGAGTGCCTGCAGCGTGTAGTGGCCCAGAACGGTTCCTGCGGGGAGTGCTACCGCGTCCGGCAACCGATTGAGCTGCAGAACGCTGTTGAGCGTCTCGTCGAACGCAGGATCCCCGGAGGTGATCTCCAACATCCTGCGCAACCGATCCGCCAGCGCCGGATCGGATACCTCCTGCGCGATCAGGCTCTCGCGCAGTTCGGCAGGCAAGTCCAGCAACCGATCGTAGACTGCGCGTAACTCGGCTGGGGCGATGGGCATCGTACAGGGCCTGTGGAAAGCACTTACCTATAAACGCGTTTTCCTACAGGACCGCGACATCCGGCAGCCTCGGGTCAAGCCGCCCAGGACTCCGCTGGTCTTCCGGGCGGGCTCGATGTGTGCAACTGCATGCGTCGCCACCCGACGCACCGATTGAACGATGCGATCAGATCACACCGCGACGCGAACGGCTCTGGTGAGGGTCGCTTACGGCGCGACATCCAGCGAGGTCTTCAAGAAGGCGCGCGCAAACTGCCAGTCGCGGTCGATGGTGCGCCGTGTCAAACCGAGCTGCTCGGCGATCTGTTCCAGGCTCAGCCCTGCAAAGTAGCGCAGCTCCACCACCTGTGCCGCGCGGACGTCGATTGCTTCGAGCTCGCTCAATGCACGCTCGATCGACAAAGCGTTCACCATCGCATCGGGGTGCGCAGAGTCCTCGACGCCATTGAAGGTGATGGTGACGCGCTGCAGTTCGCCGCCCTCCCGTATGCGCATTCGGTGGCGAACAATGTCGGTCAACAGATGCCTCATCGCTTTCGCGGCATAGCTGAAAAACTGCAGCGGATGTTCGAACGAGCGGTCCGCCCCTGCGTTCAGTCGCAAGTACAGTTCATGCACGATCTCGGTGGTGTCCAAGGTCAACATGGCCGAGCGCCGACCGGCGAGGCGTGTGCTGGCCATCGCCTTCAAACGGTCATACACCATCGCAAACAGCGCATCGCTTTGCATACCCTTTGCCGAGGCATCATCCGGGGGGGTAGGCAACTGTTCCGAAGTTTCCGTCGACGCTGGCATTGAGTGTGTCATTCACTTTGCAACGAGAAATGAGTCTAGCAGCACCAGTGCAGCGTCCCCATGAAAGGCACGTACAAGCCAGAGCGCGCGTCGCGATCACGAGCCTGAGCCGGCAACCGCGCAGAACCCGAGGTCGCACGGCAGGCCGATCCGGAATCCTGTCGACTCGCGCGCGCCGGAAGCCGTTCAAACACCAGCTCTCTCGCGGCAACAGTCGCAACCCCTGCCATCCTTCGGCGCTGTAGCACCCTCGCGCGCGAGTCGCTGGGTCCGTGCGGAGCCCCAAGCGCTCCAGCCCCTGGACGAACAGCTGTTCGAGCATCACATCGGGATAAACGTGTCAGGGGACACGTCACCAAGAAGCAGCGTATGCTCGCCGTTCCGCTCCGCAGGCGTTTAACAGGTGGCCGCGTCGACCAGGGCGCCGGACAATTAGCGCTGGATCCACAGTCGGCACGAGGGAAACCCCACTGTTGGGCGCGGGGTGCGTTATTGCGGGACTGCCACCTGGTTGTGCGCGGTATCGTTCAGCGACACCGTGGGGCAAGCAACCAGCGGAATCCGATGCGGCTGCCAGGATCTCGCGCGCGGCGCGGGGTCAGCCGACCGCTGCTCGGTCAATCGCAGTAACCGCGACACCGTGGCAGCCGGCAAACGTTGCCGCGCACCGCACAACGCTGCAGTCGAGGTACGCCGTACCTACGGGCCACCGGCGACGCGACGGGAAACGAAGGCGTTCACCGCCCGCGCGCAGGAACGATCCGGATCAAACGGCTGTGCGCGAAACAAGGCAAGCGTTTCGGTTGTTGGATGGCGTGCGTTTGCGCTCGGATGGTGGTCGGCGCAAAATCAGTTCCATTCGAACCTGACCGCGTCCTGGCGCGCAGCGCGGTGAGAGGCGTTCAAGGAACGTTGCATACACGTACGCTGTGCAACACTCACTAGCGCAGCGTTCAGCGCCCAACCAAAGATCAGGAGAACAGCATGCAGAGGATTCCAACGGGAGCCTGGGTCGTGGTCGCCGATGGGGCAGGCGCGCGGATGTTCCACAACATGGGCAACGCCACCACGATTTCCCTCAAGCAGCACACGCTGCTGGCGCCGGAAGATCTGGACGACGATGGCCCTTCCGGCAGTCGGCCATCGGAGCAAACTTCGCAGGCGACCGACGAGGCAACGTTTGCCAAACAGCTTGCGCATCGCCTGAACGCTGCAGCACTCAAACAGGAGTATTCGGTCCTGGTACTGATCGCCGATCCGCAGACCTTGGGTCAACTGCGTCCGCAGCTGCATGACGAAACCACCAAGCGGATCATCAGGGAGATCGCCAAGACCTTCACCAACGCGCGGCTGGAAGATATCGAAGCGGCCCTCAAAACCTAGGCCTACCCAGGCATGTTCATCGCCTGTCGTGTTGCAGCGCGGTTGCGTGATGGCGCAGATGATCGCCGATGAAGCTCTGAATGAACCAATAGCTGTGGTCGTAACCGGGTTGGCGGCGCAGGATGAGCGGTTGGCCGGCGGCAGTGCATGCGGCTTCGAGGCGTTCGGGCTGCAGTTGTGATGCGAGAAATTTGTCGGCTTCGCCCTGGTCGACCAGTAGTGCGGCGCCGAAGCGGTGGCCGGAATCGAGCAGGCTGCAGGTGTCGTAGGCGGTCCAGGTGCTGCGGTGTTCGCCGAGAAAGCGCGGCAGCGCTTTCACTCCCCACGGCACCTGGCTTGGCGCGACGATCGGTGCGAAGGCCGAGACCGAGCGATAGCGCCCGGGATGCTTCAGTGCGATGGTCAGTGCGCCATGGCCGCCCATGGAGTGGCCGAAGATCCCTGCGCGCGTGGTGTCGGCGGCGAAGTTTGCAGCGATCAGTGCGGGCAGTTCGTTGACCACGTAGTCGTGCATGCGGAAGTGGGCAGACCACGGCGCCTGGGTCGCGTCGAGGTAGAAGCCCGCGCCAGCGCCGAACTCCCAGTCGTCGGATTCACCGGCAGTGCCGGTGTTGCGCGGGCTGGTGTCGGGTGCGATCAGCAGCAGTCCCAACTCGGCGGCCAGCCGCTGCGCGCCGGCCTTGATCATGAACGTCTCTTCGCTGCAGGTCAGACCGGCGAGGAAGTACAGCACCGGCACTTTGGCGTGCGCTGCCTGCGGCGGCTGGTAGACGGAAAAGCGCATCGCACCTGCGCATGCGCTCGACATGTGGCGGTAGATACCCTGCACGCCGCCGAAGCAGCGCTGTTCGCTGATGGTCTTAAGCGCCATCAGTAGATCACCACCGAGCGGATCGATTCGCCGCGCGTCATCAGGTCGAAGCCGTGGTTGATCTGCTCCAGCGGCATCGTGTGGGTGATCAGATCGTCGATGTTGATCTTGCCGTCCATGTACCAGTCGACGATCTTCGGCACGTCGGTGCGGCCGCGCGCGCCACCGAAGGCGCTGCCGCGCCAGTTGCGGCCGGTGACCAGCTGGAAGGGACGGGTGGAGATCTCCTTGCCGGCATCGGCCACGCCGATGATCACCGAGGTGCCCCAGCCCTTGTGGCAGCACTCCAGCGCCTGTCGCATCAGGGAGGTGTTGCCGACGCACTCGAAGCTGTAGTCGGCGCCGCCCTTGGTGAGGCTGACCAGATACGCCACCAGATCGCCCTCGACCTCCTTGGGGTTGACGAAGTGCGTCATGCCGAACTTTTCGGCCATCGCGCGGCGGCCGGGATTGATATCGACACCGATGATCATGTCCGCGCCGACCATGCGCGCGCCCTGGATCACGTTCAGACCGATGCCGCCGAGGCCGAATACCACCACCTTGGAACCGGCTTCGACCTTGGCGGTGTAGATCACAGCGCCAATGCCGGTGGTGACACCGCAGCCGATGTAGCAGACCTTGTCGAAGGGCGCGTCCTCGCGGATCTTCGCCAGCGCGATCTCCGGCAGCACGGTGAAGTTGGCGAAGGTCGAGGTGCCCATGTAGTGGTGCAGCTTCTCGCCGCCGATCGAAAACCGGCTGCTGCCGTCGGGCATCAGGCCCTGGCCCTGGGTGCTGCGGATCGCCTGGCACAGGTTGGTCTTCGGATTGAGGCAGTACTCGCACTCGCGGCACTCGGGCGTGTACAGCGGGATCACATGATCGCCTTTCTTCAGCGACTTAACGCCGGGCCCGACATCGACCACGATGCCGGCACCCTCATGGCCAAGAATGGCCGGGAACAGGCCCTCGGGATCGGCACCGGACAGGGTGTACTTGTCGGTGTGGCACAAGCCCGTGGCCTTGATCTCGACCAGCACTTCGCCCGCGCGCGGGCCGTCGAGGTCGACGGTTTCGATCGTCAGCGGAGCGGCGGCGCGATGGGCGACGGCGGCACGTACTTTCATGGAAGCCTCGCAACGGGGGACTGGCGCTGAGTGTAAGACGCGCGGCCTGCGGCGCGCATGCGCCGCAGGCCGCATGGGGTCTTGCTCAGCCCGAGATCGCCAACTGCTCGCGGCGGTACAGGCGCGCGGCGATCAGCCACGTCACCAGCACCAGAGCCAGCCCGCTGCCCATACCCAGCGCCCATTCCTGCGCGCTCAGCGATTCGCCGCGCACCAGGCGCGTGATCATCTGGTTCTGCGCGAACAGCGGGATGGCGAACATCCACAATTTTTCCTTGACCACCAGGAACTGCCCGGCGAACACCGGCACCATCGGGATGAACATCAGCAGCGAGACGTAGCTGCCGGCTTCGCGATAGCTCTTGGCCTGGGCGGCGAGCAGGGTGGTCAGCACCGCGCCGAGCAGCACCACCGGCAGGATCACCGCGAACAGCTGGCCGAGCAGCACCGCGGAGGTGTCGACGAAGGCGCGCGAGCCTTCTTCGGCGAAAAAGCCGAAGCCGAATTTGTAGAACACGCCGGTGGTGGTGATGCTGGCGATCGCGAATGCCGCGGTGGCGAGGATCTTGCCGCTGACGATGCCCTCGCGCGTCACCGGCGTGGCCAGCAGCGGTTCCAGCGACTGCCGTTCGCGCTCGCCGGCGGTGGAATCCATCGCCAGGTGCATGCCGCCGATGAACGACAGCATCAGCAGCAGGTAGGCGACGAAGAACGCCACGATCGGACTGGCCGAAGGCAGGGCCAGATCGCGGTTGCTCAGCAGCACCGGCGAGGCTACGCCGGGATGGATGCCGCGCGCGATCAGGCGCAGTGAGCCGAGCTCGCCGCCATAGGCGGCCAGCAGAGCGCCGATACGCTCGACCGACTGCCCGGTCTGGGTCGCGCGCGAGGAGTCGAAGGTCAGCTGCAACTCGGCCGGGCGGCTCTTGCGCCAGTCTTCGGCGAAGCTGTCGGGAATGCTCAGCCCGACGTCGAACTTCTGCGCCCGGATCGCCTCGTCGAGGCCGCCATCGATGAGCTTTACGTCGACGTTGTGCGCGCGCAGCCAGTTGACCAGGTTCGGCGCGCGCTCGCTACCGACCACCGGCAGCTCGAGCGGATTCTCCAGCCGCTCGCGCTGCTGCTTGGTGCCGACCGAGGTCAGGGTGCCGAACACGATCGGGATCAGCAGCGGCACCAGCAGGAAGTTGACCATCACCATCCGGCGATCGCGGAAGGCGTCGGTGATTTCCTTGCGGAAGACGGTGAGGATGGTTTTCATGCGAACAGTCCCTCGTCGCTGCCGATGATCTTCACGAAGGCGTCCTCGAGGTTGGCAAGGCCGGTGCGCTCGCGCAGCTCATCGGGCGTGCCCTCGGCCACCACGTGGCCCTTGGCGATCACCACGATGCGATCGCACAGTGCGGCGACCTCCTGCATGATGTGGCTGGAGAACAGCACGCAGCGGCCTTCGCTGCGCAGTTTCTGCAGAAAGCCGCGCATCGCGCGGGTAGTCATCACATCCAGCCCGTTGGTGGGTTCATCGAGCACCACGTTGCGCGGATCGTGGACCATCGCGCGCGCGATCGCGGTCTTGGTGCGCTGGCCCTGCGAATAGCCCTCCGCACGCCGGTCGGCGAAGTCGCCCATGTCGAGGGCTGCGACCAGCGTATCGGTGCGCGTGCGGATGGTGTCCGCATCCAGGCCGTGCAGGCGTCCGAAGTACTCGATGTTCTCGCGCGCGGTAAAGCGCTTGTAGATGCCGCGCGCATCCGGCAGCACGCCCAGCACGCGGCGCACGGCGGTCGCATCGCGCGCCGCGTCGATGCCCTCGACCAGCACGCGACCGGTCTCCGGCGCCATCAGGGTGTAGAGCATGCGCAGGGTAGTGGTCTTGCCCGCGCCATTGGGCCCCAGCAGGCCGGTGATCTCGCCGTCGCGCGCGATGAACGACACGCCGTCGACGGCCTTGACCGGGCCGGTCTTGGTCTTGAAGGTCTTGCGCAAATCCTGGACTTCGATCATGGCTCAGGGCTCCCAGCCGTAGAAGCCGGCGAACGGCGGTGTGTACTCGAGCCGGTCCAGGCACGAGACGTCGAGATCGCGTGCGTTGGCGTCCTGCACGAACAGGCTCACCAGGCGTGGCATGCAGCCCGCCGGCAGCGCGTTGTGGCCGGTGCCGCGCGCAATCAGATGGCGCCCGTTGGGCAAGTCGGCGAGCACCTGTTCGCCGTAGCGCGGTGGGGTCACCGGATCGAGCTCGCCCGATAGCAGCAGCACCGGCTTGTCGCTGCGTACCGGCTGGTTGAAGTCATCGGGCTTCGCGCCACGCGGCCACTCCGCGCAAGCGCCCTTGATGCCGTCGATCAGCATGGTGCCGAGCGTGCTCGCAGCATCCGCCGGATCGACGATGAGTCCATCGGCATCCTCGGCGCAGGAGACCGCGAAGTGCATGCCCAGCGCGATCGTCTCGCCCATCACCTCGCCGACCATGCGCGACTGCGCGAGCAGGGTGTCGTAGCGCCCGGCCGCGGCCTCGGCCAACCCCAGCGGCAGCATCGACATGTAGCCCGGCGCATAGGCGAACAGGCGCACCACCGTCGCCAGGTCCGAAGCACCGAAGCGCTGTTCGGATTCGACCCCGGTGACCGGATCGCGCAACGTCACCTTGACCGGTGCTGCGCGCAGCCGCGCCAGCAGCGCATCGAGGTTGGCGCGCGGCGCGCCAAAGCGCTCGCGGCACTCCGGATCCTGCGCGCAGCGCGCGAACTGCAGGTCCAGCGCGGCTTCGAGATTCTTCGCGTGATCGTTGCCGAGCTTCAGCTGCGGCGGCACTACGCCGTCGAGCACCAGGGTGCGCGTGCGCTCGGGAAAGCGCCGCAGGTATTCCAGTCCGACCCGGGTGCCATAGGAGATCCCGACCAGGTTGATCTGCTCGGCACCGATCGCTGCGCGCACCCGATCCAGATCGCCCACTGCATCGCTGGTGGTGTAGTGGCGCAGGTCCGCGTCCTTTGACAGCGCGTCGCGGCAGCGTGCCGCGAATGCGCGGAACGACTCGGCCGAATCCATCGCGCCGGGCACCATCTCGGCCTCGGTCGGCGTACACGACAGGCGCTTGCTGCCGCCGGTGCCGCGCTGGTCGACGAGGATGATATGGCGCCGTGCGCGCAGGTCGCGAAACGCGCGCGCGGCACCGGGATAGCTCTCGCGCGCGGATTGCCCAGGGCCGCCGGCGAGCATGAACACCGGATCCGGCAGCGCCTCATCGGCGCGGCTGGGCACCCATGCGATCGCCAGATCGATCGTGCGACCGTCCGCCAGCGCGGGGTCTTCGGGAACTGCCAGCGTGGTGCACTGCGCGTCGATGTTCACCGGCAGGCCCGGAGCCTTCAGGCCGCAGGGCTCGAAGGTGAGCGTGCCGAGGGTGCGCGCATGCGCTGGCGCGCAGATCAGCGCTGCCAGCAATACGGCCGGCGTCCACCAGAGTTTGTTCATGATCGTGTCTTCCCCACGGTCGGTTGGATGGCGGCCCTTCCCGGGCCGACGTTGCAAGAGTGCCACGGCGCGCGCGCATCGCGCGGGCAGGAAGTCATGTTCACCAACCCTGCACCAGTGTAGCGACCGGTGGCATGTCGAGCTCGCTTTGCATCGCGTGCAGCGATTCGGCCAGCACGATCGCACTGCCGCGATCGGCCATCTGCGGCAGCGCGGCGCGCGCCTTGGCGAGCATGCTGCGGGACTTCGCGGTATTGCCTTCCGCAAAATGCACCGCAGCTTCCGCGAACGCCAGGCCGGCGGCATCCGCAAAGCCGCCGCGCGCGGCCTCGAGCCAGGCACGCGCGGATTGCGCCTCGTGCCGCCGGTAGCCGATCCAGGTCGCGATCGGCAGTGCCAGTGCGCGCCGGATCGCGATCGACATCGCCTGCGCATCCGCATCAGCCAACACTTGGGCGACTTCGCGCCAGCGCGTATCTGCGAGCGTCAGCTCATGGCGGTCTTCGGCGTGGATGGCGTCGAGCAGCAGCGCGTAGGCGCGCATGCCGGGATCGCCGCCTTCGCTATTGATGGCATCAAGCAGCGCGCTATCCCACGCACGTGGTCGCACGCCGGAATAGCTTTGCGCCATCAGCGCGGCGAGCGCGAGCTGTTGGCCACTGCGGCGATCGCCGCGCGCCAGACCCAGCAATTGGCCGCCGTCGCTCATGTAGCCGCCCGCGCGCACGGGCAGCAAGGTGGCGATGCCGATCACCAGCGACAGCGCGCCGGTGCCGAACACGAATCCGCCCCACCAACCGCCCAGCGCCAACCCACCGAACCCCGCGCCCGCGGCGAGCATGAAACTGGCCAACGGACCACCGGCAATCAGCAGCACCAGGTCGCGTGGACGCAACGCGCCGACCGGCGCACAGGCAGCCAGTCCGCCCCAGGTGGATGCGACGCGATTCAAGCGCAGGCGCAAGCGATCCGCGCCGAAGTCCAAGTGCAGCGGTCCGGCGAACAGCATCAGCGGTCGCATGCCTGCCAGCTTGCCCCCGAGTAGATGCCCGAACTCGTGCACCACTACGGTGAGCATCCACATCATGGGAAGTGCCGCCACGGTCCAGACGTCAAGCGCGAAGTAACCGGCTAGACCGTCATCCGCACCGAACAGCCACCTGCTTCCGACAGCCACACCAAAGCCGAATAACGCGCCCATCGATGCAAGCCCGATATTGATCAGGATTGTTTTGCGCTTCGAACCCTTGGAGGCAACCGCTGCAATCGGCGGATCCGGAAACGGCACGGGATTCATCGGCTACGCTGCTTGGCCGGCGCACGGCGTGCGCGGTGGGATACCGGATCGCAGGGGAACAGCGCGATGGCGAGGCTCACCACCTCGCCGCGCGGCGCGCGACGGCGCGCCAGACGTTCGATGGCGGCATACAGCGCGCGCGCGCGGCGTTGCAGGCGTGAAAGCTCGGCCGGGGTGACGCGCGCCACGCAGCGCAGGGCGAACACCGCGCGTGGGTCGGGCCAGACGAATCCCGGATCGACACGACCGGCGGCAACCGCGCCCTCGATATCGGCGCGCGACTGGTCGAAGACATAGGCGAGGATCGAATCCAGACCGTCCAGTCGCCGCCCGCCCTTGGCCGCGAACTGCGTGCGGTCGAGCAGCAGCTCGCGCGCGCAGGCGCGGTAGTGGCGTTCCACGCCGCCGCGCACCCGCTCCTCGCGCTCGATGACCAGCAGGCCCTCGGCGACCAGACGCTGCACATGGCGATACAAACGGGTCGGCGCGCAACCCAGGCCCGCAGCCATCTGCGCGACGGTCTGCGCTTGCGGCACCGAGCCGTTGACCAGATGCTCACGCACGGGGTCGGCCAGCAGGCGCAGCTGGTCCGGGCCGATGGTCCGGTGCGCCGGAATCTGCACTTCGGCGTTGCTGCGGGCAGTTGCGGGCTTGGCGGCCATCTGGGCATTCATTCACGAACTGCACATATCGTGAATGAAAAATGGCTGGATGACCATGCGCCGGAAGTCACGGCCCCGGCGCGTGCCCCTGCAGGCGGCCTACACGCTGGTCAGCGCGATGGTCCGTTTGGGATCCGGCGGCGAGACATACTTTTCGCGGCGGATCTGCGGAATCGGCAGCCCGCGCGCCTTGAGCGCCTCGAAACAGGCGTCGACCATGTTCGGGTTGCCGCACAGGTAGGCGATGTCGGACTGCGGATCGGGATCAAGTCCGTCCAGCGCTGCCTGCACATAGCCGCGACGCTCGTCATCATGCGGCGCGCTGCTGGCCTCGCGCGACAGGCACGGCATGAAGCGAA